>Ga0182742_1001431_pt1 | contig 30659 bp, 28 predicted proteins | sample eDN5th37CBELigMG_FD_128880 | JGI IMG/M metagenome (GOLD analysis project Ga0182742, IMG submission 128880) | Enriched Miracle-Growth compost microbial communities from Emeryville, California, USA - eDNA 5th pass 37_C BE-Lig MG (version 2)... ... | reverse complement strand
TGCATCTGCGTTGCGTGGATCGTGGCGTCGTGGAACGTTTCGACCGCGTCATTTGACCCGCCCGTCAGGGCCTCGACACGCCCGACACGCCGTGACCAGCGAAAATTTTCTTCAGCCGGTGCCCCGGCCCGGTCCGCGGGCCACCGGCCTGCCGCCGACCGTTTCCCAAGCGCCCCGCGGAGCCCTCCGAAAACCGTTGACGTGCAGGAATATCCGGAGATCTGCCCGAAAAGCGGCGCCGAATCGCGTCGTCGGCGACGGATCGGGGGCGCGCGCCGGGGTGCACTACACGCTGGGCTTTTGGCGCTGTAACCAGGGGGTGGGGTTAGCTTTCGTCAGCTTGCGTGGGTACGGTCGTCGTCGCTGGCTGTGTTTGTGCTCCAGCCGAGACAAATCAAGTGATGGCCGAGAAGATCGCCAGGAGACGGAGGAACCCGTGGCCCTTCCCCAGTTGACCGACGAACAGCGCGCGGCAGCGTTGGAGAAGGCTGCTGCCGCACGTCGAGCGCGAGCCGAGCTCAAGGATCGACTCAAGCGCGGCGGCACCAACCTCAAGCAGGTGCTCACCGACGCCGAGACCGACGAGGTCCTCGGCAAGATGAAGGTTTCCGCGCTGCTGGAAGCTCTGCCCAAGGTGGGCAAGGTCAAGGCGCAGGAAATCATGACCGAACTGGAGATCGCTCCGACCCGCCGTCTGCGCGGCCTCGGCGATCGCCAGCGCAAGGCCTTGCTGGAGAAGTTCGACCAGTCGTAAGGCGCGCAGATTGACTGTCGGCCGTGGGGCCGGACAACGCGCGACTGATGGGCCCGCACGGGCCCGGGTCGTCGTGCTGTCCGGCCCCTCAGCTGTCGGGAAGTCAACCGTGGTCCGCTGTCTCCGCGAACGGCTTCCTGACCTGTACTTTTCCGTGTCCGTCACCACCAGGGCGCCCCGTCCCGGGGAGGTCGACGGCGTGGACTACACCTTTGTCAGCCCGGAACGCTTCCAGCAGTTGATCGACGACGGGGAACTGCTCGAATGGGCCGAGATCCACGGCGGTCTGCACCGCTCGGGTACGCCCGCCGCACCGGTCCGTGAGGCCACCGGGGCTGGGCGGCCGGTGCTGATCGAGGTCGACCTGGCCGGCGCGAGGGCCGTCAAACAGGCCATGCCCGAGGTCACCTCGGTGTTCCTGGCCCCGCCGAGCTGGGACGAACTGGTGCGCCGCCTGTCGGGCCGCGGCACCGAAACGCCCGAGGTGATGGCCCGGCGCCTGGACACCGCCAGAGCCGAAATGGCTGCACAATCCGATTTCGACCGCGTCGTGGTGAACCGGCAGTTGGATTCGGCGTGCGCGGAATTGGTATCCTTGCTGGTGGACAGCTGACGACTCACCGTGCCGACCCGCGAACTCGGGCGCATTCGGGTTGTGAGCCACCGGTCACGCTGTTCACAAATGCATTCACGGCATTCGTAACCAACAACCGCCAGGAGACTTCTTCGTGAGCACCCCGCACGCCGATGCGCAGCTGAGCGCTGTGGACGACCTCGGTATCGATTCGTCCGCTGCCAGCGCCTATGACACGCCGTTGGGCATCACCAACCCGCCCATCGACGAGTTGCTGTCCCGCGCGTCGAGCAAGTACGCGCTGGTGATCTACGCCGCCAAGCGGGCCCGCCAGATCAACGATTACTACAACCAGCTCGGTGACGGCATCCTCGAATACGTCGGCCCGCTGGTCGAGCCCGGCCTTCAGGAGAAGCCCCTCTCGATCGCGCTGCGCGAGATCCACGGGGACCTGCTCGAGCACACCGAAGGCGAATAGCCAGGCAAGGGCGGGTTCGTGAGCGCGCGCAAGCGGATCGTCGTCGGCGTCGCCGGCGGGATCGCCGCCTACAAGGCGTGCACTGTCGTCCGTCAACTCACCGAGGCCGGGCATTCGGTGCGGGTCGTCCCCACCGAGTCCGCGTTGCGCTTCGTCGGTGCCGCGACCTTCGAGGCGCTGTCCGGTAACCCGGTGCAGACCGGCGTGTTCACCGACGTCCACGAGGTGCAGCACGTCCGCATCGGCCAGCAGGCCGACCTCGTCGTCATCGCACCTGCCACCGCCGATCTCCTGGCCCGCGCGGTCGCGGGGCGCGCCGACGATCTGCTGACCGCGACGCTGCTCACCGCGCGATGCCCCGTGCTGTTCGCGCCGGCCATGCACACCGAGATGTGGTTGCACCCGGCCACCGTCGACAACGTGGCCACGCTGCGCCGCCGCGGTGCGGTGGTGCTCGAACCGGCGTCCGGACGTCTCACAGGCGCTGACAGCGGCCCGGGCCGGCTCCCCGAGGCCGAGGAGATCACCACACTCGCCCAGCTGCTCCTGGAACGCGCCGACGCGCTTCCCTACGACATGGCCGGGGTCAAGGCCCTGGTGACCGCGGGTGGTACGCGTGAGCCGCTCGACCCGGTCCGTTTCATCGGCAACCGCAGCTCCGGCAAGCAGGGTTACGCCGTCGCGCGTGTGCTGGCCCAGCGCGGCGCCGACGTGACGCTCATCGCGGGTAACACGGCCGGTCTGGTCGATCCCGCGGGCGTCGAGATGGTCCACATCGGTTCGGCGACCCAACTGCGCGACGCGGTGTCCAAGCATGCGCCCGACGCGAATGTTCTCGTGATGGCCGCCGCGGTCGCCGACTTCCGTCCCGCGCACGTCGCCGCCGCCAAGATCAAGAAGGGCGCCTCGGAACCCAGCTCGATCGATCTCGTCCGCAACGACGACGTGCTGGCCGGAGCCGTCCGCGCAAGGGCCGACGGACAGTTGCCAAACATGCGCGCGATCGTCGGTTTCGCCGCCGAAACCGGGGACGCGAACGGCGACGTGCTGTTCCATGCCAGGGCGAAACTCGAGCGTAAGGGCTGTGACCTGCTGGTCGTCAACGCCGTGGGGGAGAACCGGGCATTCGAGGTGGACCACAACGACGGATGGTTGCTGAGTGCCGACGGCACCGAGTCCGCACTGGAGCACGGGTCGAAGACGCTGATGGCCACCCGTATCGTGGACTCGATTGCGGCCTTCCTGAAGAGCCAGGACGGGTAGCGAGAGCAGTAACACGACCATCGCATCCGGATTGCGCGAAAGGGTTGCGCGGCAGCGTCCCAAGCGCTTGGGTGCAACAGGGCAGAATTGAGATTCGCCCGACTAACTAATTTGAGATGTTTCAAGGAAGGACGCGGACCGTGAGCAAAGGTCGCCTGTTTACCAGTGAGTCGGTAACCGAAGGGCACCCCGACAAGATCTGTGACGCAATCAGCGACTCTGTGCTCGACGCGCTGCTGGAGCAGGATCCCAAGTCCCGCGTCGCCGTCGAGACGCTGGTCACCACCGGTCAGGTGCACGTCGCCGGTGAGGTGACCACCACGGCGTACGCCGACATCCCCAAGATCGTGCGCGACCGCATCCTCGACATCGGCTACGACTCGTCGACCAAGGGCTTCGACGGCGCCTCGTGCGGCGTCAACGTCGCGATCGGTGCGCAGTCGCCCGACATCGCCCAAGGCGTCGACACCGCCCACGAGACCCGCGTCGAGGGCAAGGCCGACCCCCTGGACCTGCAGGGCGCCGGCGACCAGGGCCTGATGTTCGGCTACGCCATCGGCGACACCCCCGAGCTCATGCCGCTGCCCATCGCGCTGGCCCACCGCCTCGCGCGCCGCCTGACCGAGGTGCGCAAGAACGGCGTGCTGGACTACCTGCGGCCCGACGGCAAGACCCAGGTCACCATCCAGTACGACGGCACCACCCCGGTGCGGTTGGACACCGTGGTGCTGTCCACCCAGCACGCCGACGGCATCGACCTGGAGGGCACCCTGACGCCCGACATCCGCGAGAAGGTGGTCAACACCGTGCTCGCCGATCTCGGCCACGAGACGCTCGACACGTCCGACTACCGCCTGTTGGTCAACCCGACGGGCAAGTTCGTCCTCGGCGGCCCCATGGGCGACGCCGGCCTGACCGGCCGCAAGATCATCGTCGACACCTACGGCGGCTGGGCTCGCCACGGCGGCGGCGCCTTCTCGGGCAAGGATCCGTCAAAGGTCGACCGCTCGGCCGCCTACGCGATGCGCTGGGTCGCCAAGAACGTCGTCGCCGCCGGCCTGGCCGAGCGCGTCGAGGTGCAGGTCGCCTACGCGATCGGCAAGGCCGCCCCGGTGGGTCTGTTCGTGGAGACCTTCGGCAGCGAGACCGTCGACCCGGCCAAGATCGAGAAGGCCATCGGCGAGGTGTTCGACCTGCGTCCCGCCGCGATCGTGCGCGACCTCGACCTGCTGCGCCCGATCTACGCGCCCACCGCCGCGTACGGACACTTCGGCCGCACCGACATCGAGCTGCCGTGGGAGCAGACCAACAAGGTGGACGACCTGAAGTCCGCCATCTGATTTCGTCTTGTCCGGAACTGCCCGATCTCTTCGGAGATTGGGCAGTTCTGCGTCTGACGGCGATAAAAGTGCGATGAGCGCAACCCTGGATCGAAACGTCCGACTGGTTTACAGTTCGGCCCGTTTGAGTGCCTGGCAGATAGGTGAGTGATGTCGATCTACACCGAAGACCTCACGAAGTTCTACGGAACGACGCGAGCCCTGGAAGGCGTGTCGATCTCCGTCGACCAAGGGGAGATTCTCGGTGTCGTGGGCAGCAGCGGATCGGGCAAGAGCACGCTCGTCCGCAACATCGCGCTGCTCGAACGCCCCACGCGTGGCCGCGTCGTGCTCGACGGGCAGGACCTGACCGCGCTGTCGGAGAAGGAGCTGCGCGGCGCACGGCGCCGGCTGGGCAACGTCTTCCAGTCGGCGAACCTGCTCGACAACCGCACCGCACGCGCCAACATCGAGTACCCGCTGGAGATCGCGGGCTGGGACCGCAAGAAGCGGTGGTACCGCGCGCAGGAGCTGCTCGAGCTCGTCGGGCTGCCGGGCCGGGGTGACGCCTATCCCGCGCAGCTGTCCGGCGGGCAACAACAACGCGTGGGCATCGCCCGCGCGCTCGCGGCGCATCCCACCGTGATCCTGGCCGACGAACCCACCAGCGCGCTGGATCCGGCGACCACGCAGGAGATCCTCACGCTGCTGACCAACCTGCGCGACGAACTCGACGTCACCGTGCTGTTGATCACCCACGACCTGTCGATCGTGCGGCAGATCGCCGACCGCGTCACCGTGCTGTCCGAGGGCCGCGTCGTCGCCCAGGGCTCGCTGGCCGAGGTGGCCGGTGATCCCGCGTCGGGTCTGCTGCCACCCCTGAGTGATCCACCGCCGCCCACCGACGACGAACTGATCCTCAACGTGCATGCGGGCGCCGACGCCTCGGGCGCGTTCATCGGCGCGTTGGCGCGTGAGCTCAACACCGATGTGCGCATCCTCGACGGCGAGGTGCTGCGCCTCGGCGGCCAGTCGGTGTCGCAGTTCCAACTGGCGCTCACCGGCATCGACCACTCGGCGGCCGACCGGGCCGAGGACTATGTGCGGTGGTTCGAGCGCAACGGGTTGACCGCCGTGCGCGTGGGCGAACGGAGCCTGGTGTGAACGCGTTCACCGAGTGGCTCGACGATTCGATCCTGTTCACCACCGACGCCGTGCCGGTGGCCGTCGGCCAGACCCTGCAGCTGGTGTTCGTGCCGTTCTTCTTCGTGGTGCTGCTGGGCATCCCGCTGGGCGTGCTGCTCTATGTCACCGCGCCGGGTGGCCTGGCCCCGATCCGCTGGCTCAACAGCTCGCTGGGTGTGGTGGTCAACGTCACGCGCTCGCTGCCGTTTCTGGTGCTGGTGATCGCGCTGTGGCCGCTGGGCCGGCTGTTGGTCGGCTCGAGTCTGGGCACCGTCGCCGCGATGGTGCCGCTGACCATCGGCACCATCCCGTTTCTCGCGCGGCTGGTGGAATCGTCGCTGCGCGAAGTCGATTCGGGCAAGATCGACGCGGCCCGCGTGGTCGGCGCCACACGCTGGCAGATCATCACGAAAACACTTCTGCCCGAGGCGATCAGCGGGATCATCGCCGGGCTGACCATCACGATCATTGCGTTGCTGGGCTTCTCGGCGCTGGCGGGCGTGATCGGTGGCGGCGGCCTGGGCGACCTGGCGATCCGGTACGGCGCCCGTTCGTACGACGGCCCGGTCCTGTGGTCGACGGTGCTGCTGCTCATCGTGTTCGCGCAGATCTTCCAGGTCGTCGGCGACTACTTCGCTCGCAAGACCGATCACCGCGCGCGCCGATCCGCAGGCGGCGCGGGCGACGCCGGTGAGGCCCAGCGCCTCTCGGCATGACTTTCTGCCCCTCCCATCACAACTGACAGGAACGGAAAACAAACATGTCCACACCCGAGAACATCGACGGCCCACCCAGATCGAAGACACCGCTGTACGCGGGCATCGCGGCCGTCGTCGTGGTGGTCCTCGTCGTCGCCGGGTTCTTGTGGCTGCGCGGATCCGGTGAGAAGAAACTCACGGTCGCCGCGACGCAGGTGCCGCACGCCGAGATCCTCGAGTTCATCAAGAACGGCCAGGCCAAGGACGCCGGACTGGACTTCGACATCCGCGTGTTCGACGACTACTCGCTGGGCAACCGCTGGCTGGCCGAGGGCGACATCGACGCCAACTACTTCCAGCACAAGCCCTACCTCGACGAGCAGGTCGCCGACTTCGGCTACCAGTTGCACGCCTTCCCGGGCGTGCACATCGAGCCCTACGCCGCGTTCTCCGAGAAGTACCGCAGCGCAAACGATCTCCCGGACGGCGCCAAGATCAGCATCACCGACGACGGCTCGAACCAGGCTCGTGCCCTGGCTCTGCTGGCCTCCAAACACCTCGTCACGCTGCCCACCGACGGGCCCGTGAACGTGCACACCATCGGCAACCCGAAAAACCTGCAGTTCATCGAGGCCGCACCGGATCTGCAGGCCAAGGCAGTTCCGGACGTCGACCTGGCGATCCTCAACGGCAACTACTTCCTCGACGCCGGATACACACTCAAGGACGCGTTGATCGTCGAATCGCTGGAGAACAACCAGTACGCGAACTTCCTGGTGAGCCGTGAGGACAACCAGGACGATCCCGACATCGTCAAGCTCGACGAACTGCTGCACAGCGACGCCACGCGCGACTTCATCAAGGAGCGCTGGCCCGGCGGAGACGTCTCGCCGGCGTTCTGATTCTCGGCGGCAGCCGCCAAAACGACGAAATCGTCGCAATCCCAACAGAATTGCGACGATTTCGTCGTTCTCGGGACTAGCTGTGCAGCGCCTCGCGAAGCGCGGCCAGGCCACGGTCGAACGCCTCGGTGGCGGCGGGCACCACACCCGAGTACCCGAGGTAGCCGTGCACCAGCGTGTCGGCGTTGTCCACCTGCACCCGAACCCCCGCGGAGGCCAGCAGCTCGCCGTAGTGCACGCCGTCGTCGCGCAGCGGATCGTGGCCGGCCACCGCGATGTACGCGGGCGCCAGACCCGACAGGTCGTCGTGGCGCGCGGGCACCAGCGTGGCAGGCGGATCGGTCAGGTCGACGTGGCCGGCGTACCAGGCCGAGAAGCCCTTGACGGCGTCGATCGCGAGGACCGGGGCGTCGGCGTTCTCGGCGAACGACGGCAGCGACGTGTCCCACGTGGTGGCCGGGTACCACAACAACTGCAACCGCAGCAACGGTGCACCCGCGTCACGCGCGAGCTGCGCGACGACGGCGGCGAGGTTGCCGCCCGCGGAGTCGCCGGCCACCGCGAGCCGCTCGGCGTCGCCACCGAGCTCCCCGGCGTGCGCGGCCACCCACTGCGTGGCGGCCCACACGTCGTCGACCGCCGCGGGGTACGGATGCTCGGGCGCCAGCCGGTAGTCCACGGACACCACGACCGCCTCGGCGCCCGCGGCGTGGCGCCGCGCGGTGGCGTCGTAGCTGTCCAGGTCGCCGACCGACCAGCCGCCGCCATGGAAGAACAGCACGACCGGCAGTTTCACGCCGTCGGCGGTCGGCGGACGGTAGACCCGGATCCCGATGGGACCGGCCGGGCCGTCGATCGTGCGGTCGTGCACGCTCAGCTCGGGATGGATCTCCGCGCGCGGGAGTTCGCTGAATTTGCGGCGCGCCTCTTCGACACCATCGGCGGTGGACAGTTGGAACGGCACAAGCTCCAGTACCTTCTGCAGAATGGCATCGAGGGCCGGTTTCTCGTCAGCAACAGACACACCGACACGGTACGCACACCGCGCGACGTCGTGGTTGTGGGGCGCCGCGGCGGTCGTCGGTGCAGGTTACGGCGTCTTTCTCAGCGTCACGGCCCTGCGGCTGCCCGCGGGCGCCGCGCTCACCGGCCAGTTCGCCGCGCAGCCCGCGGTCAAGTCGCTCGCCGCGGTCCTGCTGGCGGCCGCCGCCTGCACCCACCCGATCCGGCGCGAGCGCCGCTGGCTGGTCGCCGCGCTGCTGTTCTCCGCCGTGGGCGACTTCCTGCTGGCCATCCCGTGGTGGGAACCGTCGTTCGTCGGGGGCCTGGCGGCCTTCCTCGTGGCGCACCTGTGCTTCCTGGCCGCGCTGCTGCCGTTGGCGCGACGCACCTCTGGCCGCCTGACCGCCGTGGCCGTCACGGTCGTCGCATGCCTGGCGTTGTTGGCGTGGTTCTGGCCGCGGCTCGTCGAGCAGGGCATGGCCGTGCCGGTCACCGCCTACATCGCGGTGCTGGGCGCCATGGTGTGTGCGGCGCTGCTGGCCGGGTTGCCGACGCCGTGGACGGCCGCGGGCGCGGTGTGCTTCGCGGTGAGTGACGCGATGATCGGCATCAGCGAGTTCGTGCGTGGTGATCAACTGCTGGCCGTGCCGATCTGGTGGGCGTACGCGGCGTCGCTGCTGCTGATCACCGCGGGCCTGTTCACGAAACGCGGGACACCCGCGCAGTGACCCTCACCCGGCGCGCCGCAGAACACGAACCGATCGCCCGGGTACTGCCCATGCTGTCGGTTCCGCACCTGGACCGCGAATTCGACTACCTGGTCTCGGAGGAACTGTCCGACAACGCCCAGCCCGGTGTGCGGGCCAAGGTGCGCTTCCACGGCAGGCTGGTCGACGCGTTCATCCTGGAACGCCGCTCCGACACCGACCACGAGGGCAGGCTCGGCTGGCTCGACAAGGTGGTCTCACCGGAACCCGTGCTGACCACCGACGTCCGGCGCCTGGTCGACGCGGTGGCCGCGCGGTACGCGGGCACGCGTCCCGATGTGCTGCGCCTGGCGATCCCGCCACGCCACGCCACCGTCGAGAAGCAGACGCCCGCCGAGCCCGAACCGATTCCCGCGATCGACGTCGACAGCAGCGGCTGGGCCCGGTATGCGCGCGGCGAGCAGTTCCTCACCGCGCTCGGTGAGGGACGCGCCGCGCGCGCCGTGTGGCAGGCGCTGCCCGGCGAGCAGTGGCCGCAACGGCTGGCGGAGGCGGCCGCGGCGACGGTCAACGCGGGCCAGGGCGTGCTGGCGATCATGCCCGACCAGCGCGATGTCGACGCGCTGCACGCGGCCGTCACCGCCCACGTCCCCGAGTCACGCGTGGTGGCGCTGTCGGCGGGGCTCGGGCCCTCGGCGCGGTACCGCCGCTGGCTCGCGGCGCTGCGCGGCCACGCGCGGGTGGTGATCGGTACCCGCAGCGCGGTTTTCGCGCCGGTGGCCGATCTGGGCCTGATCCTGGTGTGGGACGACGGCGACGACAACCTCGCCGAACCGCGCGCCCCGTATCCGCACGCACGTGAGGTCGCCATGCTGCGTGCCCACCAATTGCGTTGTGCGGCAGTCATCGGCGGCTACGCGCGCACCGCGGAGGCCCACGCGCTGGTGCGGACGCGGTGGGCACACGACCTGGTGGCGACCCGGTCGGTGGTGCGCAGCGTCGCGCCGCGCGTCGTCGCGTTGGAGGAGAGCAGGTATCAGCAGGAGCGGGACCCGGCCGCGCACAGCGCACGACTGCCCTCGATGGCGCTGCAGGCCGCGCGCACGGCGCTGGACGCCGACCGCCCGGTGCTCATCCAGGTGCCGCGCCGCGGGTATGTGCCCGCACTCGCGTGCGCACGGTGCCGCACCGTGACCCGGTGCAGGCACTGCACGGGCCCGCTCGCGCTGCCCGACCGCGACAGCGCCGCCGCCCAGTGCCGCTGGTGCGGGCGGGCCGAACCCGCGTTGCGCTGTGCGCGTTGTGGTTCCGACGCGGTACGCGCGGTCGTGGTCGGGGCCCGCCGCACCGCCGAGGAACTCGGGCGCGCGTTCCCCGGCACACCGGTGATCACCTCGGGCGGTGACACCGTGGTGTCCGACGTACGGGGGACACGTGCACTCGTGGTGTCGACCCCGGGCGCCGAACCCGCCGCCGACGGCGGTTACGGCGCGGCGCTTCTGCTCGACGCGTGGGCGCTGATGGGCAGACAGGACCTGCGCGCCGCCGAGGACACGCTGCGGCGGTGGATGGCGGCCGCGGCGCTCGTGCGGCCCCGCGCCGACGGCGGTGTGGTCGCGGTGGTGGCCGAATCGGTGCTGCCGACCGTGCAGGCGCTCATCCGCTGGGATCCCGTGGGCCACGCCGACGCCGAGCTCGACAGCCGCGGTGAGGTGGGACTGCCGCCCGCGGTACACATGGCCGCGGTGGACGGTACCCCGAAAGCTGTGACGGCGCTGCTGGACCACGCCCTGTTGCCCGAGGGGGCCGAGCGGTTGGGTCCGGTCGACCTGCCGTTCGGCGCCCGCAGGCCACCCGGTCTCGACGCCGATGCCGAGGTCAGCCGCATGCTCGTACGCGTGCCCCGCGCGGGCGGCCTGGCGCTCGCGGCCGCGCTGCGGCGCGCGACCGCGGTGCTCAGCGCACGCCACGACCAGGAGCCATCTCGCGTCCAGATCGACCCTTTGCACATAGGGTGATCTGCACGCTCCGCGTGCGGGGCTGCGAACCACTCGGCTCGAACAGGAGGCTGGTGTGCGACGGGTCGTGGCGTGGACGTTCACCTTGGCGCTCATCGTGTTCGGTCTGCTGTGGCCGGTGATCTTCGCAGGCGGGAGCGGCGGCGCGGCAAACGTCGACGACCCGGTGGTGATCACCGACTACCGTGCCCAGTTCAGCATCGACGCCGACGGCGAGATGAAGGCCGTCGAGACCATCACCGCGGAGTTCCCGAGCGGACGGCACGGCATCTTCCGGTACTGGGATGTGGCCAACCCCAACAACCCCCATGTGCGGCAGATCCCCGAGATCACCTCGATCGACCTCGACGGCAGGCCCGCCCCGTACGAGATGCAGTGGGCCGACAACCAGCGCTTCCGCATCGCCAAGATCGGTGACCCGGACTCCACGCTGTCCTACGGCACGCACGTGTTCGAGATCACCTACACCGTGCCCGGTGTCCTCGACCCGGGCAGTGTCGGCGCCGATCGCCGCTTCGCGGCCGAATCGGGCGATCCGCAGGCGCCAACCACGTTCTACTGGAATGTGATCGCCCCGGCGTGGAACAACTTCATCCGGCACGCCGACATCACCGTGGCGCTGCCCGCCGACGCCACAGGAGCCCAGTGCAGCGTCGGATACGGCGTCGGCACCCCGTGTGATCTCACGGTGTCCGGCAACACCGTGCGCCTCCAGGCGGACAACCTCGAGCCCAGAACCCCGGTCACCCTGCGTGCCGGGGTCGACGTGCCCACACCGGCACAGGCCGAGCTGCCGTGGCCCTACACCTGGGACCCGGTGCTGGGGCGGTCGGTTCCGCGCGTGGTCACCACCGGCGGCCTGACGGTCCTCGCCGCGTTGGGAGCGCTGATGTGGCTGCGGACCACCATCGAGCCGTCACCGGGATTCCCGGTGCAGTACGCACCGCCCGACGGACTCGGGCCGGTGCAACTGGAGTTCATCCGCACCGAGGCGGTGCCGTCGAACGGGCTCACCGCGACGCTGTTCCATCTCGCCGACCGCGGCCTGATCTCGCTGCGTCAGGAGAGCGAAACCCGCTGGAGCATCCGGGGCATGGCAGCGCCGGCAGCGTGGGCCGATGCCGACGAGGTCGGGATCGCGGTGGGGGCCGCGCTCAAGGTGATGAGCCCGGGCGCGACGTTCCGCGCAGACGGATCGGTCACCGCGGGCAAGAAGCTCAACCGGGCCAAGACCGACATGGCGGACGCGGTCAAGAAGTGGGCGTTCGACGGCGGGCTCATGGTCCGCCGCCGCAAGGAACTGTGGCTGCGCGTGGCCAATCTGTTCGCGTTCGTCGCGGCGCTGGCCGGTTTCTGCCTGTGGTTCGGTAGCTCGGCCACGATGGTGGGGCTGCCGTTCGCGGCGTTCTTCGCGTTCTCCGTGGGATGCTGGCCGGCCGGGCTGGGCACGCGCCGCACCCCGGCAGGGCGCGAATTATGGTCGCGCGCAGGAGGATTTCATCGCCTGCTGTCGACGGATTCGGCCGAGACCCGGTTCGACTTCGCCGCGCGCAAGGACCTCTACGTCGCCTACATCCCGTTCGCGGTCGCGGCGGGAACCGCGGCGCTGTGGGCCAAGAAGTACCAGGCGTCGGTGGGTGAGATTGCCCCGCAACCGGATTGGTATCACTCGTCGTCCGACGGCGGGTGGAAGTTCTCCGACGGGGGCGGCGGCACGAGCTTCGACAGTTTCGAGTCGGCGCTATCGTCGTCGATAAGCGCATACACCGCGTCGCAGTCGTCGTCCTCGTCCTCGTCGGGCGGCGGCGGGTCCAGCGGCGGTGGTGGCGGTGGCGGCGGCGGGGGAGGAGGCGGTTCGTGGTGACCGTGTTGTTGGTCGTGGTGCTGCTGTCGGCGGTGGCGGTGCTCATCGGTTTCGTCTCCGGGTACAACAAGCTGCGCGCTGCCGACGTGCACGTGGCCGAGGCGCTCAGCGGTATCGACGTCGAACTCACCAGGCGGGCCTCGCTGATCCCCAGCCTGGTGCACACCGTGCAGACGTTCGCCGCCCACGAGCAGGCGATCCTCAACCAGGTCACCTCGGCCCGCGCGGCGCTGGCCGCCGCGACCACGGGCACCTCGGTCGCCCAGCGCAGCGCCGCAGAACGCCAACTCGACACCGCGATCGCCGGTGTGCTGTCGCTCGGCTCGTCCTATCCGCAACTGAACTCGTCGAACAACTTCCTGCACCTACAGCAGAATCTCGCCGACACCGAGGACAAGCTCGCGTTCGCGCGTCAGTACTACAACGACGCTGTGGCCACCCTCAACCGCATGGTGGGCAGCATCCCCTGGATGTACGTGGCGTCCGTGGCCGGGGTGTCCGAGCGCGAGTACTACCAGACACCGCGGTGAGACGGTGCGCGGCTTCCCTAGACTGGCGCAGTGCGCCTCGTCTTTGCCGGAACCCCCGAACCCGCGTTGCCGTCGCTGCGCCGGCTGATCGAATCCCCACGTCACGATGTGGTGGCAGTGCTGACGCGGCCCGACGCGGCCGCCGGGCGGCGCGGTAAACCCCGGCCCTCGCCCGTGGCCCAGCTGGCGCTCGAACACGGCATCCCGCTGCTGCGCCCGGACCGGCCCAACAGCGACGAGTTCGTCGCCGAGCTCACCGAGCTCGCGCCGGACTGCTGCGCGGTGGTGGCCTACGGGGCGTTGTTGAGCCAACGGCTGCTCGCCGTGCCGCGCCACGGCTGGATCAACCTGCACTTCTCGCTGCTGCCCGCATGGCGCGGCGCGGCCCCGGTGCAGGCCGCGATCGCCGCGGGTGACACCGTGACCGGCGCGACGACCTTCCAGATCGAGCCCGCGCTGGATTCCGGGCCGGTGTACGGCGTGGTGACCGAGACCGTGCGCGACACCGATACCGCCGGTGATCTCCTTGAGCGCCTTTCGGATTCGGGTGCCGAGCTGTTGGAGCGCACGATCGACGGCATCGCCGACGGGTCACTGACCGCGGTGCCACAACCGTCCGAGGGCATCACCGTGGCACCCAAGATCACCGTCGAATCGGCGCGTGTGCGCTGGGATCTGCCCGCACATGTCGTCGACCGGCGCATCCGTGCGGTCACCCCCAACCCTGGCGCGTGGACCATGATCGGTGAGCTGCGGGTCAAGGTGGGGCCGGTCACGGTCGACCAGGCTGCCGAGGCCGACGGTCCGCTGGCTCCCGGCGAGATCCGCGTGGGCCGCAACAGTGTTCACGTCGGCACCGGGTCGCATCCGGTGCGGCTGGGGCAGATCCAACCGCCGGGCAAGAAGCTCATGAACGCCGCGGACTGGGCCCGCGGCGCCCGCCTCGAAGAACCCGTGAGTGCCTCGTGAAACCCAACCACCCGCCGCGCAAACGTCCGCCGCGCCGCAAGCCGCTCGACCCGGCCCGGCGCGTCGCGTTCGACGTGCTGCGCGCGGTCTCCGAGCGCGACGCGTACGCCAATCTCGCGCTGCCCGCCATGCTCCGCGAGCGGGGGATCGACGGCCGTGACGCCGCGTTCGCCACCGAATTGACCTACGGAGCGTGCCGCAGCCTGGGCCTGCTCGACGCGGTCATCGAGCGTGCCGCCGGACGGCCGACCGACCGCATCGACCCGGTGCTGCTGGACCTGCTGCGGCTGGGCACCTATCAACTGCTGCGCACACGCGTCGAACCACACGCCGCGGTGTCGACCACGGTGGAACAGGCCGGTATCGAATTCGATTCGGCGCGAGCCGGATTCGTCAACGGGGTGTTGCGCACCATCTCGGGTCGCGACGAGCAGGCCTGGATCGCCGAGCTGGCGCCGTCGGCAGAAACCGATCCGGTGGGCCACACGGCCTTCGTACACGCCCATCCGCGCTGGATCGCGCAGGCGTTCACCGACGCCCTCGGCGCGGCGGCAGGCGAACTCGACGCGCTGCTCGCCAGCGACGACGCGCGCCCTGTCGTGCATCTGGCCGCCCGTCCCACCGCGATCACCGCCGAGGAACTCGCCGAGCAGGCCGGCGGCACCGTCGGCCGGTACTCGCCGTACGCGGTGTACCTGACCGGCGGGGACCCGGGCCGGGTGCCCGCGGTGCGCGACGGCGCGGCCCAGGTGCAGGACGAGGGCAGCCAGCTGGTGGCGCGTGCGCTCACACTCGCCGAGGTCGACGGCACCGACGAGGGGCGGTGGCTGGACCTGTGCTCGGGGCCGGGCGGCAAGACCGCGCTGCTCGCGTCGATCGGGGCCGCCTCGGGTGCCCGCGTCACCGCGGTGGAACCCGCCGAACGACGCGCCGACCTGGTCGAGGAGAACACCAGGGGCCTCGGTGTCGAGGTGCACCGCGTCGACGGCCGCGAATCCGGACTCCAACCCGGCTTCGACCGGGTACTGGTCGACGCGCCGTGCACCGGACTGGGCGCGCTGCGGCGGCGCCCCGAGTCACGGTGGCGGCGCCAACCCGGCGACGTCGCGGCGCTGACCCGGCTGCAGCGCGAACTGCTGGCGGCGGCGATCCGGCTGACCCGGCCCGGCGGGGTGGTGCTGTACGCGACGTGTTCACCGCATCTGGCCGAAACGGTCGGCGTCGTTGCCGACGCGGTCCGCAGGCATCCGGTGACCGCCATGGACACCCGGCCGTTGTTCGCTCCGGTGGATGATCTGGGCGCCGGGCCGCACGTTCAGCTGTGGCCGCACCGGCACGGCACCGACGCGATGTTCGCCGCGGCCCTGCGGGTCGATCCCGACGTGCGGTGAGGATCGCCGGAAGCACGCCGCGGCTGCGTTGTTAGGCTGACGTGCATGGCAGAACCCCTGATTGCGCCGTCGATTCTCGCCGCGGATTTCGCGCGACTGGCCGACGAGGTGGCGGCGGTCGGTGATGCCGACTGGCTGCACGTCGATGTGATGGACAACCATTTCGTGCCCAACCTCACGCTCGGGCTTCCGGTGGTCGAATCGTTGCTCAAGGTGACCGATACCCCGATGGACTGCCATCTGATGATCGAGAATCCCGAGCGGTGGGCGCCCGGCTACGCCGAGGCGGGCGCTTACAACGTGACGTTCCACGCCGAGGCCACCGACAACCCGATCGCGGTGGCCCGTGACATCCGGGCGGCGGGCGCCAAGGCCGGTCTGTCGGTCAAGCCGGGTACCCCGCTGGAGCCCTACCTGGAGATCCTCCGCGAGTTCGACACCCTGCTGGTGATGTCGGTCGAGCCCGGTTTCGGCGGGCAGAAGTTCATCCCCGAGGTGCTGGCGAAGGTGGCCACCGCGCGTCGCCTGGTCGATTCGGGTGAGCTGACCGTGGTCGTCGAGATCGACGGCGGGATCAACGCCGACACCATCGAGCGGGCCGCCGAGGCCGGTGTGGACTGTTTCGTCGCCGGGTCGGCGGTGTACAGCGCCGAGGATCCCGCCGCGGCGGTGGAGGCCCTGCGCAGGCAGGCGGCCGGAGCCTCGAAGCACCTGTCGTTGTGAGCATCTCGGTCGAGGCCGCGATGCGGCTCGCCATCGATCAGGCCGAACAGGTCAAGGGCGCGACCTACCCCAATCCTCCTGTCGGAGCGGTGATCCTCGATCGCGACGGCCAGGTCGCAGGCGTCGGGGGCACACAGCCCACGGGCGGACCGCACGCCGAGGTCATGGCGTTGCGGGCGGCCGCCGAGCGCGCCGAAGGCGGTACCGCGGTGGTGACCCTGGAACCCTGCAACCATCACGGCCGCACCCCGCCGTGTGTGGACGGCCTTGTCGCAGCGGGTATCTCGCGTGTGGTGTATGCGGTTGCCGACCCCAACCCGGTGGCCGCGGGCGGGTCGGCGCGCATGGCCTCCTCGGGCATCGAGGTCACCTCGGGTGTCTTGTCCGACGAGGTCGCCGGCGGGCCACTGCGTGAGTGGCTGCACAAGCAGCGCACCGGATTGCCCCATGTCACATGGAAATTCGCGACCAGCGTGGACGGCCGCAGCGCCGCCGCCGACGGGTCCAGCCAGTGGATCACCAGCGCGGCCGCGCGGGCGGACGTGCACCGCAGACGCGCGGCGGCCGACGCCATCGTGGTGGGCACCGGAACGGTCTTCGTCGACGATCCGTCGTTGACCGCGCGGTTGCCCGACGGCACCCTCGCCGACCGTCAACCGTTGCGTGTCGTCGTCGGACGACGCGAGGTGTCCTCGGATGCCAACGTGCTCAACGACGATTCGCGCACCATGGTGATCCGCACGCACGATCCGCACGAGGTGCTCCGTGCGCTGTCGGATCGCACCGACATCATGCTCGAGGGCGGCCCGACGCTGGCCGGTGCGTTCCTGCGCGCGGGCGTGGTGAACCGCATCCTGGCGTATGTGGCGCCGATCCTGCTCGGGGGACCGATCACCGCGGTCGACGACGTCGGCGTGCCCAGCATCGCGCACGCGCAGCGGTGGCGGTTCGACGGTGTCCAGACCATCGGTCCGGACGTCCTGATGAGCCTGGTCCCCAACTGAGGGCGACCGCGTTCGAGTTAACTGCCTCACGCGGGCGCATCGGACAGCGTCGACCATGCCCTGTTCTCGGTACACTCGTACCAGACGCGCGTTCACTGCCGTATGCGCCAGATGAACACGAGCAAAGGACACGAGCGTGACCACATTTCAGGGCTGGCTCAACGTCTCTCCATCAACTCCCAACGCCATCGTCGGCACCATCCGGGCCGTCGTGTGCGCGCCGCTGCGAGTTGTGCTGCCCGCGCGCGGCACCGACGCACCACCGCAGTCGCAGGCGCCCCAGACACCACGGCGCCTGCAGCCCGGCCTCGAACGCTGCTGAGAGTTCCCCGCGTCAGGGCGCCCGGTGGCGCCCCGGCCGCTCGTCGCCCGGGTCCGACGGCGGTGCGGAGAGCACCTGTGTCGGCAGATCCAGCATCTCGGTGGGGGCATCGTCGGCATCGCCTGCGTCGTACGGGTCGATGGCGCCGCCTCCGCCGTACGTGGGGGCGTACGCCGGTTCGAACTCCTCGGCGTGCTCGTGCTTGCCGCTGATCAGCAGGCCCAGCAGGGCGCCGATGACACACACCACCGCAGCGCTCAGGAAGATGTCGCCGTACATCATCACGTAGGCCTCGCGGTAGCGCACGGCCTGCGCGGTGAGCCGCTCGGCCAGTGACATCGGGCTGCCGGCGTCTCCGGCCGCGCGTGCCGCCAGCGTCGCGAGGTGCTGGTTGAACCGGTAGAAGCCCCACGCGCCCAGCGCGGCGATCCCGATCAGCATGCCGATCATGCGGGCCACCACCACGGCCGCCGACGCGATGCCGTGCTCGGCCGCGGGTACGGCCCGCAGCGTCGCCGAGGTCAGCGGACCGATCACCAGGCCGAGGCCCAGGCCCACGATCGCCAGGTCGGTGTCGAGGACCGGGAGCGTGAACAGCCCCAGGTTGTGACGATCGGACAGGACGTCGACGCTCCAGTGCGAGATCAGCACGAACCCGCCCGCGGCGATGAGCAGACCGATGAGCACCACGAGCCGGTCACCGATCCGGGTGGCCAGCCAGCCGCCGATCAGGGCGCCGATGGGCAGCGCGATGAGGAACCGCAGCAGCAGGAACGCCGCGTGGTCCTGATCCTGGCCGAGCACGCCCTGGCCGAACAGCTCAACGTTGACCAGCGTCACCATGAGCGCCGCGCCTGCGCACAGCGACGCCGCCAGCGCGGCCAAGAACGGCCGGAACCGCACACCGGCAGGGTCGATCAGCCGGGTCTTGGCGACCTTCTCCCACGCGAAGAACGCGACGGCCGCGACGAGCGCGCCCGCGAGCACGGGAAGCCCCCAGCTGGGCAGCACCTGCTTGCCGTCGGGTTCGGGGTTGTAGAGACCCACGACGGTCAGGCCGAGGGCGATCGCGAGCAGCACACCGCCGATGACGTCGACACGCTCGGGCTCGTCGACCTGTTGTCTTGCGGGCAGGCTGAAGTGGATCATCACCATCGCGATGACGGCCAGCGGCACGTTGACCCAGAACACGGCCTGCCAGTGGTTGAACAGCCAGACCAGCGCGATGCCGTACATGGGACCCAGCACGGCGCCGAGTTCCTGCGCGGCGCCGACCCCGCCGAGCACCGAGGCCCGGCTGCGGGCCGACCACAGGTCGGCCGCGAGTGCCAGCGTCACCGGCAGCAGGGCGCCGCTCGCGGAGCCCTGGATGATGCGTCCGATCACCAGCATCGTCAGGTCACTCGACAGGGCGGTGACCACCGAGCCCACCGCGAAGCCCGCCAGGCCCACCTGGATGAGCATCTTGCGGCCGAAGCGGTCCGACGCGCGGCCCAGCAGCGGCATCGCGGCGATGTAGCCGAGCAGATACCCCGTGATGATGGGTGTGACCTGCTGGATCTGGTTTATCGCGATGCCGACGTCGGCCATGATGTCGACGATGATCGTGATCACCACGTAGGTGTCGAGCGCACCGAGCAGCACCGCCAGGCTGCCCGCGCTGATCGCGATGTTGCGGTTGCCCCGGGAACTCACCGCAGTCCCGCCCGGCATCAGGCCGCGGGCTTGGTGACGTTGACCTGCTTACCCCAGTCCGAGAGCGTCATCGTGACGCTGTTGCCCGGCGTGGGCTCCAGCTGGGCCTGCAGCAGCGTGTGATCGTCCTCGGTGATCCACGCTGTGCCGGGCACCGGGCCGTCGGCCTTGAGCGCCGGTGCGATCTTGTTGACCGCGTCGGCGCTGACGTTGCCCTTCACGCGGACCGCCTCGGTGCCGTTGATCGACTCGCGGCCGTCGGCCGTGGCGTCGGAGAAGTTGGCCAGCACGTTGGCCAGGCCCGTGTCGGGGTTCAGGATCGCCGACACGTCGTAGATGTTGGCCGCGGCACCGTAGTTGGACAGCGGATCGCCGGGCGTCAGCGCCGCGTAGAGATTGCCGTCGGCGATCACGAACTTCGCGTCGGCGATCTTCTGGCCGAACGCGATCAGGTCGGCCGTGCCCTCCGCGGCCACGGCAGGCGCGTTGGTCAGGTCGCCGTCGAGCTTCTCCACGGGCAGCCCGTCGACCTTGCCCTGCACCGTCAGCAGCAGGTGCACGCTCTGCTGCGTCTTGGTCTTCGACGCCGACTCCTGGAGCAGCGCGGCACCGTCGGGAAGCGGTGCGTCGGAGGTCTCCGATGACGACGAACACCCGGCGACCAGCGCAGCAGCGGTGGCAAGGATGGCGAACAAGGACTGGACTGCGAAGCGTGGGCGCGTCTGCATAACTGCATCGTAGAGGCTCGCCCAGACGAACTGCTTTCTCCAACGGTCCGCCGACTGAATACTCTGGTCGCGTGTTCACCGGAATCGTTGAAGAACTGGGCGTACTGGTCGACAAGGCGGAACTGGACGACTCCGCCCGTCTGACCATCCGCGGACCCGTGGTGACGGCCGACGCCGGCCACGGTGATTCGATCGCGGTGAACGGCGTATGTCTCACGGTGGTGGACGTATTGCCCGACGGCGCGTTCACCGCCGATGTCATGGGGGAGACGCTCAACCGGTCCAGCCTGGCCGGTGTCGCCGTGGGCGACCGGGTCAACCTGGAGCGCGCCGCGGCCGTCAACAGCCGCCTCGGCGGACACATCGTGCAGGGCCATGTCGACGGCACCGGAAGTGTGATTTCGCGCACGCCGCACGAGCACTGGGAGGTGGTGCGCATCGCGCTGCCGCCCGCGCTCTCGCGGTACGTGGTGGAGAAGGGATCGATCACCGTCGACGGTGTCTCGCTGACCGTTTCTGCCATAGGTGATGACTGGTTTGAGATTTCGCTGATCCCGACCACGCGCGAGCTGACCACGCTCGGGACGGCGCCGGTGGGAACGACGGTGAACCTGGAAGTGGACGTCATCGCGAAATACGTTGAGCGGCTGATGTCGGGTACGGGTCGGTAAGAGCTGGTGTAACGACGGGTTTCCGGTGGTTCATACTGGAGTCGGCAGCGCGGACTTCCCGTCGGAACTGGCGTCGGTTTTCCGCCTTCGAAAAGGCAAGAAACAGGCAAGGTGGCGATTATGACCAGGCTCGATTCCGTCGAGAGGGCGATAGCCGATATCGCGGCGGGCAAAGCCGTGGTGGTGATCGACGACGAGGACCGCGAGAACGAGGGCGACCTGATCTTCGCGGCCGAGAAGGCCACGCCCGAGCTGGTGGCCTTCATGGTGCGCTACACGTCGGGGTACCTGTGTGTCCCGCTCGACGGCGAGATCTGCGACCGGCTGGGGCTGCTCCCGATGTACGCGGTGAACCAGGACAAGCACGGTACCGCCTACACCGTCACCGTCGATGCGAAAAAGGATGTCGGAACGGGTATTTCGGCATCCGACCGGGCGACCACGATGCGCGCCCTTGCGAATCCGGGCAGCGTCGCCGACGATTTCACCAAGCCTGGGCACGTGGTGCCGTTGCGCGCCAAGGACGGTGGCGTGTTGCGCCGTCCCGGCCACACCGAGGCCGCCGTCGACCTGGCCCGTCTGGCGGGCCTGCAGCCCGCGGGCGCGATCTGCGAGATCGTCAGCCAGAAGGACGAGGGCGATATGGCGCGCACCGACGAACTGCGCGTGTTCGCCGACGACCACGACCTCGCGTTGATCTCCATCGCCGACCTCATCGAGTGGCGGCGCAAGCACGAGAAGCACATCGAGCGCATCGCCGAGGCGCGCATCCCCACGCGGCACGGCGAGTTCCGCGCGGTGGGCTACAAGAGCATCTACGAAGACGTCGAACACGTTGCGCTGGTGCGCGGTGAGATCTCGGGTCCGGGCAGCGACGGCGACGACGTCCTGGTGCGGGTGCACTCGGAATGCCTCACGGGCGACGTCTTCGGTTCGCGCCGCTGCGACTGCGGGCCGCAGTTGGACGCCGCGATGGCGATGGTGGCCCGCGAAGGCCGCGGTGTGGTGCTGTACATGCGCGGCCACGAGGGCCGCGGGATCGGCCTGATGCACAAGCTGCAGGCCTATCAGCTGCAGGACGCCGGTGAGGACACCGTCGACGCGAACCTCAAGCTGGGGCTGCCTGCCGACGCCCGCGACTACGGCATCGGCGCACAGATCCTGGTGGACCTCGGGATCCGGTCGATGCGGCTGCTCACCAACAATCCGGCCAAGCGCGTGGGTCTCGACGGCTATGGCCTGCACATCATCGAGCGGGTGCCGCTGCCGGTGCGCGCGAACAAGGAGAACATCCGTTACCTCATGACCAAACGCGACCGGATGGGTCACGACCTGGTCGGCCTCGACGATTACGACGAAGCGGTGAGCATGGACGACTACGACGAGGCGGTGTACCTGCTGGGTGACCGCAGGCCGACGGAATCGGGCGGGGCGCAGTGAGCGGCGTCGGCGTCCCCGATCTGCCCGAGATCGACGCGTCGTCGCTGACGCTGGGCATCGTCGCGAGCACCTGGCACACCGAGATCTGCGACGCGCTGCTGGAGGGAGCGCGCAAGGTCGCCGCCGACGCCGGTATCCCCGACCCGACGGTGGTGCGGGTGCTCGGCGCCATCGAGATCCCGGTCGTGGCACAGGCTTTGGCCCGGACGCATGACGCCGTGGTGGCCCTCGGTGTCGTGATCCAAGGTGAGACACCGCATTTCGACTATGTGTGCGACGCTGTCACGCAGGGTCTGACCCGTGTCTCGCTGGATGAGGCCACGCCCGTGGCCAACGGCGTGCTGACCACCAACACCGAGGAGCAGGCCCGCGCGCGCGCCGGTCTGCCCGGTTCCACCGAGGACAAGGGCGCGCAGGCGGCCGCGGCGGCACTGTCCACCGCCGTGACGCTGCGCGAGTTGCGCCGCGCGTGACGATGGCCTCACAGATGGCGGACGAGACCTGGGACGTGCAGATCAGGCCTTACCGCACACCGATTTTCGCCTACGGCGCGGCGCTGATCATCTTCGCGGCGCATGTCGTGGTCGGCGCGTTGCTCAAGGTCGGCTCCACGGGCGTGGTGTTCCGCACCGAGGATCAGGTGGCCATCGCCCTGCTCGGCGCCGTGATCGCCTGCGCCGTGCTGATGTTCGCGCGCCCGCGCCTGCGCATCGGACCGTCCGGCGTGGCGGTGCGGAACATCCTCGGCTACAAGCTCATCCCGTGGTCTGACGTCGTGGGCCTGTCGTTCCCGGTGGGTGCGCGGTGGGCACGGATCGATCTGCCCGACGACGAGTACGTCGCGGTGATGGCCATCCAGGCCATCGACAGGGACCGTGCGGTGGAGTCGATGGACCGCGCCAGGGAACTCGTCGCGCGCTACCGGCCCGACCTGGCCGCCTGACACCTTCGGCCTGCGTCACCCGACGGACAGGGCCATCGCGAGTTCGCGGGCCTCGGCGACGTTGCCCGCGTCGCACACCCCGAAACCCAGATCCTCGTAGATGCTGCGTGCCACGGTGTTGTCGGCGGCCACGCGCAGGCGGATCGTGTGCACGCGGCAGTCCCGGGCCCAGGCCACCGCGGCGCTGATCAGGCGGTGGCCGAGTCCGCAGTTGCGTGCCGAAGGATCGACCCACAGCGAATACAGGTAGATGGCGTCGGGGTTCTGGTACTGCGCGCCGATCAGGCCGGCCACCCGCCCGTCGATCACGGCCGCGAACTGCGCGTGTTCGCACAGTCGCCTGCGCCACTGGCTCGCGGTGAACCTGGCCTCCTGGCGGTAGTGCGGGTCGTCGGCGCCCAGCGAGTCGGCCAGCGCGCGCAGCCGGATCGTCGAGAACAGCCGCCAGTCGGCGGGCGTCAACCGCATCACATCCACGGTCACCGGAGTACCCGTCATCCCGGGTCACCCATCACGAGTCCCTCCCGGCGTGGATCGGCACCGCCGATCCACCCGGATTCGGTCCGTGCGATCGCCGACAGCCCGCTGGACTGATCGTCGAGGTTGACGTCGTGGCCCAGCCGGCGCAGTCCGCGCACGAGCGGATCGTGATCGCCGTTGTCGGACGTGTCGACGTTGGGGTGTTCGCCGCCCACGTTGGTCTTGGGGGTGTTGGCGGCCCCGAAGTCGACCATCGACACCGCCTGCTGCGGGTCGAGGCCCCAATCGAGAAGGCCGACAACGGTTTTGACGACGAACTGGATGATGACCGAGCCGCCCGGCGATCCCAGGACCGCGTACAGCGGCCCGCGTTCACCGCCGTCATGGTCGAAGATCAACGTGGGCGCCATGGTGCTGCGGGGGCGTTTGCCGGGTTCCACCCGGTTGGGGATCGGCGTGCCCTCGGGGCTGACCGGTTCGGCGGAGAAGTCGGTGAGCTGGTTGTTGAGCAGGAACCCGTCGACCATGTGGAACGAGCCGAACGCCGATTCCACGGTGGTGGTCAGCGCGGCCGCGTTGCCGAAGCTGTCGATGATGCTGACCTGGCTGGTGCCGTGTTCGCGGACCGGCGCCGCGGTGACCGGTGGTCCGAAGCTGCCCGGTTGCGCGGTGCCCATCGTGCGGTCCTCGGAGATCAGTGCGGCCCGACCGGTCAGATAGGCGCTGTCCAGCAGCGTGTTCGGGGAACCACCGGGCAGCGCGACGAAGTCGGTGTCGGCGACGTAGCGGTCCCGGTCGGCGTACGCGAGACGCTCGGCCTCCGAGATGAGGTGCACGCCCATGACCGTGGGATGTCCGCCGTTGCGGTCGAGGTCGGTGGGCCGGTGTTGCTTCATCGCGAAGTGCTCGAGGATGCCCAGTGTGGCGGCCACCGCGATGCCTCCTGACGACGGTGGTGGCATCCCGCAGATCTCGCGGCCCCGGTACGTCGTGCACAGCGGGTCGCGGGTCTTGACGGTGTAGGTGGCGAGGTCGTTCTCGGTGAGCAGCGACGGCGTGCGCCCGCCTGACGTGTCGGCCGCCGCGGCGACGATCGCCCGGGCGATGTCGCCGGTGTAGAACGCGTCCGCGCCGTCGGTTGCGATGGCGCCCAGCGTCTTCGCGTAGGCGGGATTGGTCAGCCGCGTTCCGACGCGCTTGGGTGTGCCGTCCTGGTTGAGGAAGTAGGCCGACGCTTCCGGATCGAGGCGAAGCTGGGGCGCGGCGTCGAGCAGTGCCGCGGCCAGGCGCGGGCTGATGTCGAAGCCGCGGTCGGCCAGGTTGACGGCGGGGTCGAACAGTTCGCGCCACGCCTTCTTGCCGTACTCGCGGTGCACCACGTCCAGCAGGCGCACGATGCCGGGCGCCCCGATCGACCGGCCCGAAGCGCGCGCATCGGGTTTCGGTTCGGTGCGATCGGCCTCGGAGATCCATCGCAGGTAGTTCTCGGTGGCCGCGGCCGGTGCGGTCTCGCGGCCGTCGAAGGCGCGTATTGCGCCCGTGGCGGCGTCGTGATAGAGCAGGAACCCCCCGCCGCCGAGGCCGGACGCCTGCGGTTCCACCAGGCCCAGCACGGCCTGTGCGGTGATGAGGGCGTCCGCGGCGGTGCCGCCGTCGCGCAGCACCTTGCACGCGGCCTCGGTGGCCAGCGGATTCGCGGTGGCCACCGCGTACGTCGCGGTGCGCACCGCGGTCATGTCGGTGCGGTAGCCCGTGGCCACCTCGGGTTGCGTCGCGATGTCGCGTCCGGCAGGCGCGCCGGGAGGTGGAGGTGGTGATTCCGGGGTTTTCGGTACGGGTGTGCCGTTCGACACAATCTCGCACGGGCCGGGGGCGGGCCGACGTGGGCGTTCGGCGCCGTCGGAGCACCCTGACGCGATCAGCACGACGCCACTGAGCAGGGCGATGACCGAACGCGCGGACCCCAGCAATCGCACACCTCGACGGTAGCGGAGTTCCGTCGGATCGCGGCAGTAACCTGGAAACCGTGCCCGATCCAGCGACGTACCGGCCCGCGCCCGGGTCGATACCCGTGGAGCCGGGTGTCTACCGATTCCGTGACCCCCACGGCCGGGTCATCTACGTGGGCAAGGCCAAGAGCCTGCGCAGCCGGCTGACGTCGTACTTCGCCGACATCACCAGCCTGGCGCCGCGCACCCGCCAGATGGTGATGACGGCGGGCAGCGTCGAGTGGACCGTGGTGACCACCGAAGTCGAGGCGCTGCAGCTCGAATACAACTGGATCAAGGAATTCGATCCGCGCTTCAACATCCGCTACCGCGACGACAAGTCCTATCCGGTGCTGGCCGTCACGCTCAACGAGGAGTACCCGCGGCTCATGGTGTACCGCGGTCCACGGCGCAAGGGTGTGCGGTACTTCGGCCCGTACTCGCACGCGTGGGCCATCCGCGAGACACTCGACCTGCTGACCCGCGTCTTCCCTGCGCGCACGTGCTCGGCGGGAGTGTTCAAGCGGCACAAGCAGATCGACCGGCCGTGTCTGCTGGGCTACATCGACAAGTGCTCGGCGCCGTGTGTGGGGCGGGTCTCCGCCGAGCAGCACCGGCAGATCGTGCTCGATTTCTGCGACTTCCTGGGCGGCAAGACCGACCGGCTGGCCAAGGACATGGAGCAGCAGATGTCGGCCGCCGCCGAGCAACTGGATTTCGAGCGCGCGGCGCGCCTGCGCGACGACATCTCGGCGCTCAAGCGGGCTTTGGAGAAACAGGCCGTGGTGTTCGGCGACGGCACCGACGCCGACGTCGTCGCGTTCGCCGACGACGATCTGGAGGCCGCGGTGCAGGTCTTCCACGTGCGTGGCGGCCGTGTGCGCGGCCAGCGCGGCTGGATCGTGGAGAAGTCCTCGGAGCCTGCGGCGACGGGTGACGCAGACCTCGGACAGTCGGGCCAGGAACAACTCGTCGAGCAGTTCCTCACCCAGTTCTACGGCGAGCAGGCCGAACTCGGCAGTGCCAGCGACACCGGCGGCGACGAGGCGACCAATCCCGTACCGCGGCAGGTGCTGGTGCCGGTGCTGCCGCCCAACGCCGACGAGCTGGCCACGTGGTTGTCCGGGCTGCGCGGTTCGCGCGTGAGCCTGCGGGTGCCTGTGCGCGGTGACAAACGCGCGCTGGCCGAAACCGTGCAGCGCAATGCGCAGGAGGCGCTCGCGCAGCACAAGCTCAAGCGCGCGGGCGACTTCAACGCGAGATCGGAAGCCCTGCAGAGCATTCAGGAGGCGCTCGGGCTCGCCGACGCGCCGTTGCGCATCGAGTGCGTCGACATCAGCCACGTGCAGGGCACCGATGTGGTGGCCTCGCTCGTGGTGTTCGAGGACGGGCTGCCCCGCAAATCCGACTACCGGCACTACGCGATCCGCGAGGCCGCAGGCGACGGCCGGTCCGACGACGTCGCGTCCATCGCCGAGGTGACGCGACGCCGGTTCCTGCGGCACACGTCCGACTCGCAGCCGGATCCCAGCGCCGAGCAGCGTCCGCGCCGATTCGCCTACCCGCCCAACCTTTTCGTCGTCGACGGCGGTGCGCCCCAGGTGAACGCGGCCGCCGCGGTGCTCGAGGATCTCGGTGTCGACGACGTCGCGGTGATCGGCCTGGCCAAACGGCTCGAAGAGGTGTGGGTGCCGTCGGAACCGGACCCGGTGATCCTGCCGCGCAACAGTGAGGGCCTGTACCTGCTGCAGCGCGTGCGTGACGAGGCGCACCGGTTCGCGATCAGCTACCACCGCAGCAAGCGGTCCAAGCGCATGACGGCCTCCGCGCTCGATTCGGTGCGCGGTCTCGGCGAACACCGCCGCAAGGCGCTCGTCGCGCACTTCGGGTCCGTGGCCCGGCTCAAGGAGGCCACCGTGGACGAGATCACCGCGGTGCCCGGCATCGGCGTCGCCACCGCGCGGGCCGTGCAGGAGGCGCTGGGGGTGGCGCCCCAGAACGGGACCCCGCCGGAGGCGCAGAACGGCACCGCGCCCGACCCCGCTCCCGGGACCGGCGACCCGCAAACACCCGCGGACCCGCATTCGGCGGCAACCGCCGCCGATATCGAGGATGATCGACACGCGACAGGGGCAACAGGGCCCCACATGAACGGGAGCGAACAACAGGTGGACCGGGTATGAGGGCCGTGGTCACCCCGGAGGCCGATTGTCCATGAGCGAAATGATGCGGAACAGCTCGTCGGGAGTTTCATCAGGGGGCGCATCAGAAAAGGACGGCGTGGAGTCACACGAAGGTATCGACGTGGTGTTGGTGACCGGCCTGTCGGGCGCCGGGCGCGGCACCGCGGCCAAGGTGCTCGAGGACCTCGGGTGGTACGTCGCCGACAACCTGCCCCCGGAGCTGATCGCCCGCATGGTCGACCTGGGCCTGGCGGCCGGGTCGCGGATCACCCAGCTCGCGGTGGTCATGGACGTGCGGTCCAAGGGTTTCACGGGCGATCTCGACTGGGTGCGCAACGAACTGGCGACCCGCAACATCGCCCCGCGCGTGCTGTTCATGGAGGCATCCGACGACATCCTGGTGCGGCGCTACGAACAGAACCGGCGCAGTCACCCGCTGCAGGGCACGCAGACGCTGGCCGAGGGGATCGCGGCCGAGCGGGCCATGCTGGCGCCTGTGCGTGCGGCGGCCGACCTGGTGATCGACACGTCGACGCTGCCGGTGCCCGCGCTGCGCGAGAGCATCGAGCGCGCGTTCGGCGGCGAGACCGTGGCCTACACCAACGTCACCGTGGAGTCGTTCGGCTACAAGTACGGGCTGCCGATGGACGCCGACACGGTCATGGACGTGCGGTTCCTGCCCAACCCGCACTGGGTGGACGAACTGCGCCCACACAGCGGCCAGCATCCCGATGTGCGCGACTACGTGCTCGGTCAACCGGGCGCCCTGGAGTTCCTCGACACCTACCATCGGCTGTTGGACGTGGTGATCGACGGATATCGACGGGAGGGGAAGCGCTATATGACCGTCGCGATCGGGTGCACGGGCGGCAAGCACCGCAGCGTCGCCATCGCCGAGGCGCTGGCCGAGCGCCTGGAGGGCGGCGACGGGCTCACCGTGCGCGTGCTGCACCGGGACCTGGGTCGCGAATGACACCACGCATCGTCGCCCTCGGAGGAGGGCACGGGTTGTACGCGACGTTGTCGGCCGCGCGCCGGCTCACACCCCACGTGACCGCGGTCGTGACGGTCGCCGACGACGGTGGATCGTCGGGACGCCTGCGCAGCGAACTCGACATCGTGCCGCCGGGTGATCTGCGAATGGCGCTGGCCGCGTTGGCATCCGACAGCCCGCACGGGCGGCTGTGGGCCACGATCATCCAGCACCGGTTCGGCGGCAGCGGTGCGTTGGCCGGTCACCCGATCGGCAACCTGATGCTCGCGGGGCTCAACGAGGTGCTGGCCGACCCGGTCGCCGCCCTCGACGAACTGGGGCGCATCCTCGGCGTCAAGGGACGCGTGCTGCCCATGTGCCCGATCGCGCTGCAGATCGAGGCCGACGTCTCGGGGTTGGAGTCCGACCCGCGGATGAGCCGCGTGATCCGCGGCCAGGTGGCGATAGCGACCACGGTCGGCAAGGTTCGTCGCGTGCGGTTGTTGCCGGGCGATCCGCCGGCCACGCGTCAGGCGATCGAGGCGATCATGTCGGCCGATCTCGTGGTGCTCGGTCCGGGGTCGTGGTTCACGAGTGTGATCCCGCACGTGCTGGTGCCGGAACTGGCGGCCGCCCTGCGCGAAACCAGCGCCAGAAGGGCGTTGGTGCTGAATCTGGCGGCCGAACCGGGCGAGACGGCGGGCTTCTCCGCCGAGCGTCACCTCCATGTGCTGAGCCAGCATGCACCCGACTTCCGCGTCCATGACATCATCGTCGATGCCAGTCGCGTTCCCAGCGACCGGGAGCGCGAGCAGCTCAGCCGCACGGCCAACATTCTCGAGGCCCGCGTCGAGTTTGCTGACGTATCTCGACCTGGTACACCTTTACATGACCCGGCACGTTTGGCCGCGGCATTGGAGGGGGTCCGGTTGCGTGCGTCTGCGCCCGGTTCGAGCGTGCAGGAACGGACTGTGCCAACGCCCACCGCCCGATCGGTCGACGCCGCGCGTCGTGATCAGGCACCACCGGACAGATCGAGAGGGGATGCCCCGTGGCGATGACAGCCGAGGTGAAGGACGAGCTGAGCCGTCTCGTGGTCAATTCGGTCAGCGCGCGTCGTGCCGAGGTGGCATCGCTTCTGCGTTTCGCCGGCGGCCTGCACATCGTCGGTGGCCGTGTCGTGGTCGAGGCCGAGGTGGACCTCGGCATCATCGCCCGCCGGTTGCGCAAGGACATCTACGACCTCTACGGGTACAACGCCGTGGTTCATGTGTTGTCCGCCAGCGGTATTCGCAAGAACACCCGCTACGTGGTGCGCGTCGCGAACGACGGTGAGGCGCTCGCCCGCCAGACCGGCCTGCTGGACATGCGCGGACGGCCGGTGCGCGGCCTGCCCGCCCAGGTCGTCGGCGGCAGCGTCGGGGACGCCGAGGCCGCGTGGCGCGGTGCCTTCCTCGCACACGGTTCGCTCACCGAACCCGGCCGCTCGTCGGCTCTTGAGGTCAGCTGCCCCGGTCCGGAGGCCGCGCTGGCCCTCGTGGGCGCCGCCCGCAGGCTCGGTGTGAGCGCCAAGGCCCGCGAGGTGCGCGGCAGCGACCGCGTGGTGGTGCGCGACGGCGAGGCGATCGGCGCGCTGCTGACCCGCATGGGCGCGCAGGACACCCGGTTGACGTGGGAGGAACGGCGGATGCGCCGCGAGGTGCGCGCCACCGCCAACCGCCTGGCCAACTTTGACGACGCCAACCTGCGCCGCTCGGCCCGTGCCGCGGTGGCCGCCGCCGCCCGCGTCGAGCGGGCGTTGGAGATCCTGGGCGACAGCGTGCCCGATCACCTGGCCGCCGCGGGCAAGCTGCGT
>Ga0182742_1001430_pt1 | contig 30661 bp, 28 predicted proteins | sample eDN5th37CBELigMG_FD_128880 | JGI IMG/M metagenome (GOLD analysis project Ga0182742, IMG submission 128880) | Enriched Miracle-Growth compost microbial communities from Emeryville, California, USA - eDNA 5th pass 37_C BE-Lig MG (version 2)... ... | reverse complement strand
TCATCCACTGGCCAATTCATCAAAAATGCCAATAACATTTGCATAAAGGCAGCATGACTAACGATAAGCAAGTTCTCATATCGTCCTTGTTGCTTAACACGGTCAACTACTGAACTCATAAACATGGTAGCCCTTAGATAAACGTCGGCTAGGGATTCACCATTTTGATAACGGAAATAAAATTGACCGGCAGCTTTAAATTCTCTCTTTGCTTCAGGTGTACGATTTGTAAAATCATAGAGGTTCCCTAATTCCCATTCACGGATAAGTGGATTTTGATAAAAAGGCACTCCTTCAGGCAAACGCGAATGGATCGCTTCGGCCGTTTGCATCGTTCGTAAGTAAGGAGAAGCATAAAGAAGCGTATTTTCATTAACCTGGTCTCTCATAAATTCTCCTGTTAGTTGAACTTGCTTCTGTCCTTTTTCTGTCAAGCTATGTTGAGAATCATGTGTATGAGCCATTACGGTTCGGTCCACATTATGCTCCGATTCTCCATGACGAATTACATAAATATTCAACAGTTCCTTCACTCCTTAATCATATATCAAAATTAGTATGTTATTTTTCTGAACCTTCGCTCTAATTAATACTTTAACAACTATCTTTATGTCGGTAAAGTAAATTATATTAATATTCTGAAATTACTATCCGAAATGAATTGTGGCATGATAAAAAATAAAGGCATTTACTACGGCAGTAATTTATTACCTAATGAAATCAGATAAATTATAAGCTGAGTGCTCAAGAAAGATTATATTCTTTTTGAGAGTTAAACCACCCTGTTTTTTTCGAAAGAAATGTAAATTACATTCAAATTTTTATTATGTTGAAAACACGAACGGAGGAAGTTGTTGGTGAGAATCCAGTGGAATCTTATATTCGCCTTAATCTTTGCTTTAATTATTGCGATTTTTGCGGTAGTAAATGTGAGCCCTGTACGAGTTGATTATATGTTTGGAACAAGCGAAATACCTCTTATATTAATTATATTGGGATCTGCCCTCTTAGGTGGGTTGATTGTAGGTTCGATGGGATTATTTCGTAACTTTATGTTGCAAAGGAAATTAAAGCAATTAATTAATGAAAAAGAGCGACTTGAACACCAGCTAGGGGAATTACAAACAGGGTTAACCGAAAATCTGTCAAAAGAGGAAGCAGAAAAACAACTAAACTAACATAATTTCTTCCTGTAAGAAGCAGTCATAACCTAACACGTTTATGTAAAACTTAAGTGTGTATTCACACCTATGAGAGGAGGATAAGGTTTGCCAAAATTTCCTGTCCCTTTTACTAACAACACGAACTCAGTAAGTCCTAGCTTGGTATTACCCCTTAATTCTGCTGACATTACGGATATGAAATTAAACGAGGACCGATATGAAGTGTATGTGAATAGTAAATGCTTGGGTGAAAAGAGTCTAAAAACACAAGGCGAAAATTTGTCGGACATCGACGAATTCCTAGTTTTGCAAGGAATAAACAATTTTTCTTCCTCACTCGAAGGAGATCACTATAACATAACAACAGATGGCAATGAAAATTCAATCGTTCAAGCATTATCGATTTACTTTCAAAACAGATGACGCTACAGACAAGGTCCTCCAAATGGAGGACCTTTTTAAATTGTAGATTTGACTCCGTTTCATGAATCTACCACAAACTGTCTTTCTCCCAATAACAGCTCTTTTTATCTTTCTTCTATTTGTATGAGAAGAAAAGATTCAGTTCTATAGGGTTTACATGCAGGAATAAAATAAACTATTCCCATACTGAAACTGTTCTTGAGGATAGGGTGATAAAATGAAATGTCAAATATATCGCTGTAATTGTCGAGGAATCTGGACAATCCAAAACCGTTACAGGAAAATTACAGTAGAAACACTTCTGCTTAATGGAAAATGGTCGATAGAGCTCAAACCCCATCGCCAACATAACCCTAAAGGCTTTGTTGTCCCGTCAAATCCTCTAGATATAATTGTAAATCCAAACCAAGCAACTCTGGAGAAATTTAACAAAGGGATGCAATTAATTTATGATAAAGACGCAATCACTTTTAATATTGAAAATGGCCATTATTTATTCTTTGCGAAGGATGGTGCCTGTTATCTACTAAATAAACAAGTTCAACGCTAAAATCCAGTTATCAAGGTTTTTTTCTCAAATCTCATAAATCATTTCTTTTCCGCATACTTAAAAGTAGCGAATTTATATGTATTGTTTATCAAAGTGGTTAAATTATGCCAATCTATCTCGGAAGGATTATTTAAACACCATTATGCCATTGCTTCTATAAAAGTAATTCGCATAAAAAAGGACACCATCAAAGTTTAATGGTATCCGTTTGAACATTTTTTTGTATTTGCAAGCCTATCTTACAGGATTCAGGAACAATAAAGAAATTGGCGTATGCCATACCACAAAAAACCAGGTTGTGCCTATGACTTTTTATTCTTCATCATTTTTGACTTGATAAGCCTCATTAAATAGAACCATCTGACTTTCAATTAATGGCTCTTCCTCTTTTCTTATAACATAATGATATTGGCCGTATTCATCTTGTTCGCGTGCTTTCATATTATCAGCTAAGGTTACAGCTAATGTATGTTTTAAACGTTTTTTTATTTTCCCTTCAAAAATCGGGAATAAGATTTCAACTCGCTTTTCCATATTTCTGGTCATCATATCGGCAGATGATAAAAAGATCTTTTCTTCACCATTATGATGGAAATAATATATTCTACTATGTTCAAGGAATCTACCGACAATGCTACGGACTTTAATATTATCACTTACTCCGCTTATTCCCGGACGGAGACAACATGTTCCCCTAACAATTAAGTCAATTTTCACTCCTGCATTAGAGGCTTCATACAGTTTCATAATTAGTGTTTTATCAGTGAACGAATTCATTTTAGCGATAATCCGACCATTTCCGTATCTTTTATGATACTGAATTTCTTCATCAATCATTATAATAAAATCATTTCGAATATCAAACGGTGCAACTGACAAATGGTGAAACTGCGGCTTTTCAGTATAACCACTTAGATAATTGAAAAAGTTCGTTGCGTCAATGCCAAATTTTCGTTTCGATGTAAGAATGCCCATGTCTGTATAAGTCTTGGCTGTTTGATCGTTATAATTGCCTGTTCCTAGATGAACAAATCGTTCAATGCGATTGTTTCGTCTACGAACGACAAGAGTGATTTTACTATGCGTTTTGAGATGGGTCATTCCATAAATGACATGGCAGCCTGCCTTTTCAAGTTCTTTCGCCCATTGGACATTATTTTCTTCATCAAACCGAGCTTTTAACTCGACTAATACAGTTACTTGTTTTCCGTTCTCGGCAGCTATTTTTAATGCTTCTATAATAGGCGAATCACCACTCACACGATAGAGCGTTTGTTTAATAGCTAATACTTCAGGGTCGTTAGCTGCCTGTGAAACGAACTCGAGTATCGGTTCAAAAGATTCATAAGGGTGATGTAAAAAAATGTCTCGTTCAGCAACTTTATTAAAGATATTATCTTGTCCAATTAAATCTTGTGGTGGCTGTGACATCAATGTTTGATACACTAAGTGGTCTCGGATTTTTGCCATTTCTTTATAAAACCGGAACAAAATCGATAAATCAAGTGGCCCATCAATTTCGTAAACATCTTTTTCATGAATTTCAAGTTCTTCGACTAAATAGTCTAAAATTCGTTGATCAAATTGGTTTTTTTGGATTTCTAACCGGACCGCTGCTCCCCATTTACGCTTTTTTAATTCTTCTTCAATTTCTTTTAAGAGATCGCGTGCTCCTTCTTCATGTATCGTCAGGTCCGCGTTGCGGGTGATACGGAATAATGAGACAGAAACCACTTTGAAACCTTTAAACAATTTATCAATAAAATAGGTTATTAAATCCTCTAACAGTATTAATTGGATTTGTTCATTTTCTGAATTAATCCGAACAAATCGTTTGAGGACCGAAGGTACTTGTACAATCGCTTTTTTTAGTTCTAACTCCCCTGTTTCCATTCTATCCTCAATAAGTATCGCTAAATTCAGGCTTTTGTTTAAAAGCATTGGGAAAGGATGATAAGCGTCAACTGCCAGTGGAGTGAGAACAGGAAAAATCTGTTCATCAAAGTACTCTTCCATTTCATTGATTTGCTTGCTCGTTAATTGCTCCATTTTCAAAAACTTGACGTTTTCATCCGCTAACTCGTGGCATTTTAATTGATTGAACGTTTCATATTGTAGGTTAACCAACCAATGTGAGCGACTTGCAATTTCGTTTAATTGCTCTTTCGGTGTCATGCCAGCCTTATTTTCTGGTTTATTAAAAGCCGCCTTCACTTGATCTTTTAATCCAGCTACCCTTACCATAAAGAATTCATCCAAGTTGGAGCTAAAAATCGCTAAAAATTTCAACCGCTCTAGTAAAGGGTTTCGAGTATCTAGGGCTTCTTCTAATACCCGTTCGTTAAACGCTAACCAGCTTAATTCGCGGTTATTGTAATATTGGGGAAGACTTAGGTCCAGAGGTTTTTTGTTGTTATAATCATCAAATGCCACCCTTTATTCGACAAATTTCACAGTATTATTTTAACATTATAAAAAATTTAAATATGTAAAGTTATTGTAAAACATTTGTTAACTTTGTATTGAGTGACAATTGAGTGGGGGTAATTAAGGAAAAAAGTGAAATGCAACCGAAAAAGCACTCCGTTACGTACAGCTTCTTCAGTTTGCCATTCGTTTTAGCTCTAAACGTTAACAACATCAACTAAAACGTTATCGTATTACTTTCTGACCCCATACGTTCTCAAATAATAATCTTTTAGTTTCAAAACAATTACATTTACTAAAGAAGGATTTTCAAAAACTTTCCCATTATACATTTATCTTTTCCCCTTCTAACTATTGGATTATATTTTAAACTTGGTCAACGTTACGTTTAATCTTTTTGTCACGACTTTTTTCTTTACTGGGAAAAATACAATAGGGAGAATGGTAACAAATCACGCCTATAAACCGTCTACATTAAATAGACGGTTCTGATAAGGCTATTGTGTATCTCCGAAAAACTTTACGGTGATGCTTTTCCCCAATTGCTTCTCTAGGTGCTTTTTTTGCTTTTCGACTTGATATATTTCTGGCTGCCAATCTTTAGAGCAGTGAATTAAAAAAGTCAATTCTTCCCTATTGTTTTGAATAGTAATGTTTTGAATGATTTTTCTTTTAGTTGCATCTAGACAATGAGCAAACTTAATCATTGCTCCCATCATCCTAAGTTTGGCGCCTTCTTCTTTGGTGAACCAGTGGGCAAATGGACGCATATAACGCTTGAAAGCTGATTTATTTTTATAGGAAGCAAGGAGAACAGTAACAATTCGTTCGCGGTGGTCCATTCCGTTTATCGTACGATTTGCTAATATGTAAAAAGTATGTTGACTACTCGATTCTCGATCAATATAGGAACCTAGATTATAAACAAAACTGCTTCGCTTTAAACGTTCTTCATCCTGCTCGTTGAATGAGAGCAACCCTTCATGCATCAACAATTGAGCAATACAGACAGCAAGCTTCTGCCTTTCTAACGCATCCTCTCTAACAATCTGATAATCGATTGCTAATTCATTGAGACTCTCATTTAAAACATTAGGAACCGGTTTCGATTTCGAACTCTCTTCGAAATAAATACCTTCCCTAAGTCCTTTTTGACTGAGGCTAAAAGTATCGGTATTAATCATAACTAATAAGGTAGAAAACACTTCTACAGCTGGGATGATAATATCTGCCCGGTCTTTAGATAATCCCTCTAAACGCTGTATTTCTGTGTAAGTCATTTTTTGTAATGTCTGATTAAGGTGATGTATCTCTTGTGTTTTCATTTTATATTGGTGTACACCAGCAACAGGATAATCAATAAATTCTTGATGGATTTGAACCATATTCCGTGCACTTCCCCCAATGCCTATTAACGGAACTTGTTTTTGTTGAATCCAATTTAGAGTAGAAAATTGTTCTTGTAAAAACGATTTTAATACGATCATTTCGTCAGGCGTAGGAATGTCCCCTTTGATAAACTGTTTTTTTAGTGAAAGGGCGCCAAACGGAAAGCTATGAAAATGAACCAGTTTACGGTCTTTAAAATACGTTATTTCGGTGCTTGCCCCACCAATATCAACTGTTATACCTTCTTCATAGGGAGTTGTATGGACAACGGCTAAAAAACCGTAATTGGCCTCTTCGTATTCAGATAAAATAACCATTGAATAATCTGTTTCTCTTTTTACCCTAGCAAGTATGACCTCCTTGTTGTTTGCTTGTCTAATTGTTGCCGTTGCAACGCATTTGACATTGGTTAATGAATAGGATCGTGTCACCTCTTGAAAGCTTTGAAGGGTCTTAATTAGTTTCAATATTCCATCTTCTGTTAATAAACCATACTCAGATAAATAGTTTCTTAACCGTGCCACGACTTTCACATTTTCGATTTCTTTTAAATTACCCTCTGGTTTGTTTTATAAATAACCAACCGAATCGTATTTGAACCAATATCAATAATACCTGTCAAATCTCCATTCAATGTTTCATCACGCCCTTGATCATTAATCTTTTTGATAGAAGTATGCGCATGACTTTTTGGCAATGCCTGATCAGCTGCTTTCCTCACACATAGTCTGTTTCCTAAAACATGATATTTCATTTTATCATAGAAAGATTAAGAAAAAGGTAATATTAGAAAAACCGAGTGAAGATCCCTTCCACTCGGTTTTCCAATTAACTGGATGGTGCCTGGCACCTGGTAATTATTTCCCATCAACGATGTCTTTGAGAATTTGGTAGGAGCGTTTTTGCTTTTCCGGGTCGTAAATATAGGATACGGCCATTAGTTCGTCTACGTTGTAATGTTCTTGGAAGCCAATCAATTGGTCTCGCACCGTTTTTTTGCTTCCCATTAATGTCACACTGGACATGTTACTAGCCATTTCCTTTTCCATTGGGTTCCAAATTGGATCCATATCTTCGACAGGTGGTTGCAGGAACATTTGGGAACCACGAACAACGTTTAAAAAGAATTGTTGCATTGTTGTGGATAATAATTCTGCTTCTTCATCCGTTTCTGCCGCAATCACATTCAAGCAAACCATCATATAAGGTTTATCTAAATACTCTGAAGGTTTAAAACGACTACGGTAAATTTTGATAGCTTGGTCCATGTATCTTGGTGCAAAATGAGATGCAAACACGTATGGAAGGCCTAATTCTGCTGCTAAGTATGCAGAGTCCGTCGAAGAACCAAGGATATAAATTGGAACATTCGTCCCTAGACCTGGATAAGCTTTCACATAGTCTTGCTTTTCTTTAGGACCAAAATATTTAATCAGTGAGTTTACATCCTCTGGGAATGTGTAGACAGAATCATTCTGAGAGCGTCTTAACGCACTTGCTGTCATCATGTCAGTTCCTGGTGCACGACCAAGACCTAAATCAAGTCTATTGGGATAAATCGTTGCCATCGTGCCAAATTGTTCTGCAACGACTAATGGAGAATGGTTCGGAAGCATGACACCGCCAGATCCAACACGAATCTTATTTGTATGTTCTAACGTATGTTTAATAAGTATAGATGTCGCAGAGCTAACTAATGTTGGCGTATTGTGATGTTCCGCAATCCAATAGCGGTGATAACCCATTTTTTCAGTTGCTTGAGCTAAATCCACCATTGCATCTATCGCATCTTTTGGACCTTGTCCTTCACGAATTGGCGCTAAATTTAACACGGAAACAGGGATTTCGATATTTGCCAATGTAAAAATTCCTTTCTGCTTGAAGTTTCATTTAATATCTTAACAATTTCAACCATGGAAACAAAACTAAATGCTTAGGATGAAAACCGACACCAAAAATCACACAGAAAGTTCTGTGTGATTCATACCCTTTGTCATTGTTATTCTCTAAAGTCAACTATAGAATGTACGCTCTTTGCCATTACCTGAAGTTAAATATTATTCATTTAAATTATCGTTCCCTTTATTTCCCCACTTTATCCGAATAATAAAAGATCTACTATTATTGATCACTCTGTTCAAGTAACGGAATTTCAACATTAACTCCAAGCATGGTGAAAATTTTTTTTTTAGTGTCTCTAGACCTGATTTAGGATTGATTTTTGTCTCAAGATAGTAGGTTTGCTCCGTTAAACTAGATTTATAAATATGCATTTGTGAAAACGGTTTTTGATTTTTATGCACCGGTTGTAAGGCGATTGCATATCGATTGCCATTATCAGTGGCTCCAAGAATAATCCCATCGTGGACAAAGGAAGCTAATGGAAGTTTTTGTGCTTCAATCCATTGTAACGCCTCCTTCCAAAGGCTTGGAACACTTTCACCCCGAATGACGGTTTTTGTATTACCATACGTAACATGCACAAACAGAGATTCCCATTTATTATAACTTTTCCGACTTTCAACTTTTCCTTCTTCCTCATCTTCCTCATTCATAACCTGATTGGTCTCAGCTTTAAGTTTAAGTTGTTCAAATAATTTCTCAACCGTTCCGACCCCAACATTTTCATATTTTGCTAGAATGACTAATTCCCGCGGAAGTTGTCCAACCGTTTCAATTTGGTCTTCGTTTAATTGTCTTAAAAGGCTAGGAATTCCGGTGAACTCCGTTGAAGCCAACCTCACCTTTGCTAAATGTTCCGTCACCACAAGATGCTGGTCTTTATAAAAGAAAAATAATTCCCCCGGTCGTTCTAGTGTTAGTTTTCTACGAACCTTTTCTTCTTTAATGAATGCTTTTAATTCACGAAAGAAGATTTCTGTGTTTTTGTCACTATAGCGTTTAACATGCAAGTGTAAACCTTCAAGATTTTTCGGGAGTTCGCTCATAATTCGAGCCTGTTGCTCGGCACCTAAACGGATCAAAAACATTTCCGATTTCGCAAACCGTTGTGGCAAAAGAAAACTATCACGAAGAAAATAAGGGATTTCTAGTTTTAGATTTTTATACATTAGTGTGCGAATGGTTGTGAACCCAGGCATCTCTTTCTCCTGGGATGGGACTTCAATCGAAACAGCAACTTCTTTTTTCACATCTGGTTCTAATGGTGATTGAGGAGGATTTCTTAATAGTTCCTCTAGCCCTTTAAGCCTTACTTCCAATTCCGTCATGTCAAAGCTTTGTTCCTTTTGTGGTTGAGGGTCTTGATAATCTGGAACCTGATCTTCAATCGGGCCGTAAACTTCACATACCATTTAACAATTTCATATAGTGCTTCCCATGACAGCAAAGCTTCTGAGTATCGAAACCTTCTAGCATCATGTGCAGCTTTATTGCCATTCATTCTGACTAGATGAAGCGCATCACGAATTTCAGGAATTAAATAGCCTCGGTCGTTTAATAAATCCAACCTGTCTTTCAAACTCATCTGTGGGTCAACTGGTAATTTTTCTTGCTCTATTACTTTTTGAAGAATGGTCTCGATAAACACACGAGTATGTGTAAGCATCGTTCTGGGACTTGAAAAAATACTTATTTCCAATTCTTTGGCTAGCTTAGAAAGCTCTTTTGATAGTGGCTCAAGAAATTGATAAAAATAAACAGATTTATTCATCATTTTCCTCCGATTCATTAATAGACTTATTTTACCATAAAGGAGGTTTGCTAATGGGTGCCTGTTTTTCCCTTATGCCGCACCTAAAAGGCAAAAATCTCCTAAACTACATCAACATTTTCTTGAACGGAGAAACCTGCTTTGTTTGACAACCAGAATCTTACAGAATCCAACCTTAACCAATGTATGTCAATTGAGGAATTATTTAATTAATAACCAACAAAAAAGAAGCTCCATAAACCAGAGCTCCAACATCAAAATTTCATTTCTTTTTTCTTTTTCTATTTTTCATATAGGCGATTGCCAATAAAAACACAGGTGCAAGGACTAAAAAGAAAGGATGTAAATATCTTGTCGTTAGATCTAATCCTTCCGTCAAATGCTCGGAATAACTATTCGCAATCGTAATTGACATAAACAGAATCACCAATCCAATTGGATAGACTAGTTTTGACGGTTCCTTGAATTTAAATAATATCGTTGTACCGGATACAGCTGCGTAAAAATAGATACTTGCCTTAAAAAAGATGCCAATTACCATTGATACCATAAAAAACACATCAAGACGTTCAAGAAATTCAGCAATTTGAATGCTTTGGACAGTTGTCAAAAGAGGAAACTGCGAACGTGTTGCCAAATCAATCCCAAGAACACTAATATTTATGGCCATAACGAGCGATAAATTAATCCCACTTAATACAATCCCGGCAATACCGGCATATTTAATTTTTTTCGTATCTTTAATGTAAGGGAGGATGACCGAAAAAACAAAGGCTTCCCCAAATGGAACGTACAGAGTTTCTGTAACCACCACTTTAAAAACAGTCGTCCATCCTTGTTCTAAGAATGGTTTTAACTGATTTAAATCAATCAGACCTGATGACACTATTAAAATAAAACCAATGACAGCCAGTAGATATAATAGATTAAAAAATAGTTCACCCGTTCTCGCAATTACTTCAATTCCTTTTTGTATTGCATAGATGATTACAAGAATAAACAAGGTATTCACAATAAACAATGGCGTATCCACATAAGCGAAACTTAATAGCATTTCGCCAAAATCACGAAGGACCCTTGCAGATATATAGACGAAGAATAAGATATATGCAAAAGCAAGGATTTTACCAAAGAATTTTCCAAGTAATTTCTCCATATATTCAGATGGAGTTAACTGTGGATAGAACTTATATAACCTGTAATACACTAAAAATAAGAAAACGCCTCCTATTGTACTGATTAGGATCGCAATCCAAGCATCTCGATTCGCACCAATGGCAATTGGCACCAATACCGCGCTACCTAATTCAAATAATAATAAGAGGACAAAGAATTGATAAGCACCAATTTTAGCCTTTTCCATATTCTTGCAACATCCTTCTTGGCCAATAATCTTATTCCTTTAATACACTTGGATTATTTCGTAATCCCGTCCTGCGTATATATACTTCCACGTTTACATCAACTGTTAGTTCAGGAAAATGGACATCATGCCAATCAGCCTTCAATTTCTGCCATTCCTTTGGATGGTTTTGATGGAACACTTGACCAAAGCCAAAAATATCAGACTTAACCTTTTTCCCTTCCTCTACTGCTAAAAGAATTTCTTCTTTAATTGTCTTTTCAATCGTATCTTCCATTTCAATCAAAATTTTCGGGTCAGTCAAATTGACTGCAGTCCTAATCTCGGAAAGATATCCTTCTGCTTTCACTTCAACTGTGATTTTTGGCTTTCCCTTCTTCATGGTTGCTATATTTTTACTGTTCATCCGAATAACTTGAAAGGTACCTACATCCTTTTTATCCTTCCAATCAAAACTAATGCCCGTATTCTTTATTTTATCAAGAATCAATACAGTCCCTCTTGCCGTCTTCCCATCAATCCAATCCACTAATTTTCCTTCTTTAAAAATAGCGAGGCCAGTAGCACTAAGTGTTGTTTCTGGATCACTTGTTTGAACATTTTCCATTTTACTTCCCTGTACCGGGTCCCCTTCAATCGAAAAACCACTAATCACAGGGGATTTTCCAACTGCAGTCATGTCTTTCTTTACATCCTGCAAATTGAGGGTAAAAACCTCTCCCCACTGTTCTTCGGTGAAACGTAAGTTTTTTATTATTTTTTTTGCCGGTATTTTATCCACTGGAGTTAGTACTTTTAGTAAATCCGATGCCTTTACACCATGAGCAATAATTATAACAGCGGTCATACGGAATTCTTGATGTCGTTCGATGGCATCTAATATTCCCGTAATTCCTTCCTTTCTGGCAAGTTCTTCCCCAATGACTAAAAGATTTGTGTGAGCATAATACCGTCTTCTCGGTAATTTTTTTGATGCACGTTGATTCATTTCGATAATGCTACTACCTGTGGCCGTGTAAATTGACACGGGCGGTCCTTGTCCTGCTCCCCCACCTTGTAAGCCTCCGGCAACATTGGATGGATTGATGATTTGGAGGGTTGAGGCATATTCCCCGTTTTCAGTAAGGTCAATCCCCATTGCTGAAATGATTGCCAAATCTGTCAGTTCTTTTTGACTCCAACAACCGGTAAGGGTTAAAAAACAACCGAAATACAGAACGAGAATAAAGGATTTTCGCTTCATTCTTGTTCCCCCTTTTGTTTATTTGGTACCATTTTCTTACTTGAATCTGGTTTTGGATGTTGGTCTCCTCCTACACGTGTTTGACTCTGTTCCGAAGAAATGAGAGCCGGTCTTGTCTTTAAGGACCATAATGGTAGCCGGAACACAGTATCGCCCAAATCTTTTGGAATCATGGGTGCAAGCGGAGTTACATATGGTACACCAAAAGACCGCAAACTCGTTAGGTGAATGGCCAGCACAACTAAACCAAGAATAATCCCATAAAACCCAAAAGTCGCCGCAGCTATCATAAATAGGAAACGGATAATCCTCGCTGAAATCGCAACTGCAAATGACGGTGTGGCAAAATTGGCGATTGCAGTAATCGCAACAATGATCACCATGGCAGGTGATACAATACCTGCCTGTACGGCTGCTTCTCCAATAACCAAAGCACCTACAATGGAAATAGCGGAACCAACCGCTCTTGGCATCCGCACCCCTGCCTCTCTCAAGATTTCAAATGAGACTTCCATAATCAAGGCTTCAATGAAAGCAGGGAACGGAACGGTTTCACGCTGGGCAGCAATCGCGATCAGCAATTGGGTTGGAATCATTTCCTGATGAAACGTTGTCCCAGCTATATAGCTAGCCGGAGCAATAATGGAAATAAAAAAAATCAGAACACGTAAAAACCGTAATGATGTTGCTAGAAAAGCCCGACCATAATAATCCTCCACAGACTGAAAAAATTGAATAAAGACAGTCGGGGCAATCAAGACAAAAGGTGTGCCATTCACAAGAATGGCCACCCTTCCTTCTAATAAGTTTCCAGCTACCATATCAGGTCTTTCAGTATAATAAAGAGTTGGAAAAGTTGTGTAACTCTCATCCTCAATAAGTTCCTCAATATAGCCGGACTCTAAAATGCTATCAATTTCAATCCGATTTAACCGTTCACGTACCTCAGCAACAATCTCTTCCTTTGCAATTCCATTAATATACATAATCGATACATCTGTTTTAGTAACACGACCGACTTTCATCACTTCTACCCAAAGATTTGGATTTTGGATTCGCCTTCGAATTAATGCAATATTGGTTCCGATTGATTCGGTAAAGCCATCTCTTGGCCCGCGAACAGTGACTTGGCTCCCAGGTTCTTCAATGGAACGTTGCTCGCCTCCTCTTGTACTTGCTCCAAGAGCCCTGGTCTCACCGTCAATTAAAACCACAGTCTCTCCAGCCATCAGCATTTGAAAGACTTCCTTCCAATTCGGGAGCACCTTAACATCTCCGAGTGCAACAACCTCTTCTCGAACGATTTCAAAAATATCTTTATTGGGTTGTTTTCGATGTAGTTCACGGTTCTTGATTATGGAGTGAATCAGAAAGTCGTTGATAATTTGAGTATTGGAAATTCCGTCTATGTATACTACTGCGGTTTCAATTCCTAGTTTTTCATCAAGGTCTGCTTTTCGAATGATGACATCAAAACTGTTGCCTGTTTCCGATTTTATGAAATCGATTTTTTCTTTCAATGAGGATGGAAGTGGAGTGGTTCCATAATCCCCAATCTTTTGTTTTGTTTGTTCTTCTTTCTTTTGTTTCATTTTTTGTTTTGTTATTTGTCTGCGTTTAAAAAATGAAGGCATATAATTCAAATACCTTTCTGTTTTTTTACAATTTCCCCGATACCTTACCGGAATATTCCTATTTAGGAGAAATCTGAATAATGAATTTGAAAAATGTGGGTATGTTAAACATCAGGTGAGAAAAATGAAAATTATTGGGGTTAGCATGTTGATTTTTCTTTCGTTAATCATGTTATCATTTGGAATTGATTTATTAATGGGGTTTGAATTGAACATGTCCATTCGAAATGCTATAAGCCCTTTTAGAGTTATGGAGCCAGTTGAATTTGCTGTACTTATCATGCTTATCTTGCTTTACTTTGCAAGAGCGGGTTATAAATTTCTTCAAAATAAGAAACAAAACAAACCCAATAAGGACACTTCTTAATTAAGGCTATTTTCGTAAAGATTGTTGTTAAAATCCTAAAGCCGATTTTAACGCGGGATAAGCCATTTTGTGCGTTCGTACTAAGGTTACTGGCTCTTTTCTCCTGATGTAAAGTTGCTATTCAGTGAAAACACAGCTTATTCTTTTCTATTTATATCTATCAGAAGCAACAAAGACATCCATGCAAAAGATGCATGAAAATGGGTGTCCCCTGCCCATAAAGAATAATAGCAGCGGTGCATAAACAGAGGTCGTTCAAACGTGATGTCAACGAGCTCGTAACAAAGACGGACCGTCGGAATGCAAGTGTACCATGTATTGTCGCTCTCTTAGAGAAGCACGTAGGGTAGATTACACAGTAAGCTTCCGAACTATGTTCGCTGTTTTTTAAACAGGGGAGGTATTTTTGTGCGTATGATTAGCAACTTTGTCTGTGGTTTAGATGTCCACAAGAAAAGCAGAACTGCATGTGTGCTACTGCCTAATTAAAAACATATCGAAACCTTCGGGACCTTGACAGATGATCTTATATTACTTATAGATTGGATTCGCTCCCATAACTGTACTCATGTGGCGATGGAAAGTACATGGGTTTACTGGAAACCAATTTATAATCTTCTTGAGTTGGAACCTGATATTGAAGCTTATGTTGTCAATGCGCAGCATATTAAACAAGTACCTGGTCGTAAGACGGACGTTAAGGATGCAGAATGGATCGCAGAACTCTTAAAACACGGTCTCTTAAAACCGAGCTATATTCCATCAAGAGAGCAGAGAGAACTACGCGAACTTGTTCGTTATCGCAGAAGTTTAATTGACGAAAAAGCAAGAGAGGCCAATCGCATACAAAAAGTGTTAGAAGGCGCCAATATAAAACTTGGTTCCGTTGCTTCAAATGTACTAGGAGTTTCTGGGAGAGCTATTATTAACGAAATAATTAAAGGCAACATTGAACCAACTAAATTAGCTGAGTTATCTAAAGGTAAACTTAGAAAAAAGAAAGAGCTATTAGAACAATCCTTGAATGGACTAATTGGTCCCCACCAACGTCTTATGCTTAAAAAACAAATAGAGCATATAGAATTTTTGGAAGAGCAGATATCCGAATTGGATCAAGAAATTAAAAAAAGAACATCTTCTTTTGAAGAAGATATAAGGTATATGGATAGCATACCTGGAATAGGCAGACAAACAGCTGAACAATTATTAGCTGAAGTTGGACCAGATATGACTCGATTTCTAACAGCTAATCATTTGACCTCCTGGGCTGGGATGGCTCCAGGTCAAAATGAAAGTGCAGGAAAAAAAAGACCCGCCAAAACAAGGAATGGGAATAAACATCTTCGGAGTGCTCTAATTGAAGCAGCAAATAGCATTATAAGAAAAAAAGATAGCTACCTTCAGGCTAAATACCACCGTATAAAACGAAGGCGTGGTAGTAAAAAAGCAGCTGTTGCCATTGCCCGTCAACTTTTAGTTATTGTTTATCATTTATTAACTAGAAAAGAACAATATCAAGAATTAGGTTCCAGTCATTATAAAAACCAATCGATAGAAATTAAAAAGAACAAGGCGTTAAAGAGTTTAAAGAAGTTAGGATATGAAGTAGTTTTGTCGCCACAAACTGCTTAGATCCAGATTTTATATCCTGAATAAGGGATTCAAAAAAAACGATAAACGAATCCCTTACTTTCTTATTGCCTTTTTTAAGAAAGATTTTCAGGGTAGTTTGAGAAAAGAGCCTTAATTAAACAAAACAAGGAAGTCCTCATTTTTAAGGACTTCCTCGTAATAATTTTATTTTATTTCTTCCGATTTTTCATATTGGTATTTAAAGCGGTCCACTGGTGTGAAACCTGACGGTGTATAAAACCTTAGCAAGTCTCCATTTACAACTTTATCAGAAAGATCCAATCTTTGCTGCGCCATATCTTGAAACTTTTTGGCTTCTTCAAGAAGATCTTCTTCCAGCAACTCTCCTGTTTTCGAATCGTAGAACTTTCCTTCAGTAAGTGTATACTTAGGGCTAACAAAATCTCCATTTCGGAATGGAATCAGCTCATCATGTTCATCAGATAGTAAATCCGTTCCAAACTGAACATATTTACCTGATTGAATTCCTAACAGATGAAGCAAAGTCGGGAGGACGTCAATTTGTCCACTATACTCATTAATAACCTTTCCTTCTACTCCTGGAACATGGATTAAAAGCGGCGTTCGTTGTAATCTGGCGCTTTCAAATGGGGTAATTTCTTTCCCTAAAACTTCTTCCATTGCTTTGTTATGATTGTTTGAAATTCCATAGTGGTCGCCATATAAGATAATAATACTATTCTCGTATAATCCAGCATCCTTTAGATCACCAAAGAATTGCTCAAGAGCTTCATCGGCATACCGAGCAGTTTGAAAATAATTATCGACGATTTTATTTCCAGTAGTATGTGGCTCAATCGTCGCCTCTTCTTCTGTAAGTTTAAATGGATAGTGGTGAGTCACAGTAATGAATTTAGTATAAAATGGCTGCTTTAAAGAAGCTAAATATGGAATTGACTGTTCAAAGAACGGTTTATCCATCAGCCCATATTCAGCCATGTCTTCTTCTTTCATGTCGTAATAGCTAGAATCAAAGAAATGTTCGTACCCCATTGATTTGTAAATTTCATCCCGGTTCCAAAACGTTCCATTGTTCCCATGGAAAACAGCGGATGTATATCCTTTCTGTCCTAAGATAGCAGGAGCACTTTGAAAGGTATTTAACCCCTTTGTTGTAAAAGCGGAACCTTGTGGCAATCCGTACAATGAATTGTCTATCATGAACTCAGCATCAGCCGTTTTTCCCTGAGCCGTTTGGTGGAAGAAATTTTTAAAATACAGCATATTTTCTTCTCTAGTCAACGAGTTTAAGAATGGCGTAACTTCTTCTCCATGTAACTTGTAATCAATTAAAAAAGTTTGAATTGATTCTAAATGAATGTAAATCACATTCTTGCCTTCACCCACCCCAAAATAATCTGGGTTAGGGTCAGCTTGGTTGGATTTTGTATAGTTGATCACCTCTGTAATATCGTCGCTGCTAGCCAATACCCGCTGGGCGGAAGCTTTTGTACTTTGAACGGTGTCATAGATTGAGTAGTTATACATCCCCAAATATTTGACAATGTAATTACGATCGAATCCTCTCGTTAAAAGTTCAGGTCGGTCCATTTCCGCCAATGCAAGATTAATAGAAGATATTCCAATTCCAAAGAGAAAGATCGCCGCCACTCTTCTTCGTGAAAGCACTATTTCTAATTTTGGAAAGACTTTAAAGTAAACAAGCCCTATTAACAAAATCCAGTCCATAAAAAACAACAAATCATAAGGCTTTACTAGAGTAATAATACTCCCACTAACATCGGTAAAATTTTGCGTTTGCGTTAAGGTAGGGAGGGTAATAAAGTCGTTAAAAAACCGAAAATAAAGAACATTTGCGTATAAAAGGACTGACATTAAAAAATAGAAAATGAGCAATTTTTGGTACTTTTTCTTCCCTTTGAATAAAAACGCAATGCCTAAAACCAAAAATGCGGATCCTAACGGGTTTAAGAATAATAAAAAATGTTGGAGAACATTTTCAATGCCAAGATTAAACTGTGTAGCCTGTACGATGTAGGTTTTTAGCCATAAAAGAATGACAGCAATGGAGAAAAAACCGTAAAAACTGTGCATATACCGGTGATTTTTGAACCATGGAACCTTCATGCTTACCCTTCTTTCTACAAACATATTGAATTTTCAAGATGGTTAGGTATTTTGCAATTAATTAAAGTTGATGACTAAAAAGGGCCAACATTACTCCTTTGCAATGTATGTATCTTTTCCACCAATGAAGCTTGACTTAAACAAGGTAGAAGGAATTACCAACTTCATTATTAAGGGCTGTTTTCGTAAATTTTGCTGTTAAAATCCTTAAGCCGATTTTAACGAGAAATAAGCTTTTCTCTGCGATACTACTTAGTTTATAAGCTCTTTTTCTCCTCTTATAAACGATATTTGGAATGGAATCATAGCTAAATTATTGTATATATCCTTTAAAAAAAGCAACAATCATTGAGAAAGGAGCCTTATAAAATAAGACGTTTAAAATCAAAAAAAGTTTCCTAGAAAAGGACTTTTCTCGAATGCTATTATATAGATTTTTGAATTAATCAACAATTCAGTTGAGAGCTCCCAATACGTATGTGTTACCTTTGCCAGGATTGCTATTATTCTTATCCCCTGGAAATTCTTGTTATCTGCGTATTTGTCCTTTCAGATCTCTAAAGGTACCTAATATAAAATAGTATGAATGTTGCCCCTATTGTAACACAAAAAACAGGTGTGAATAGTTGAACCATTCACACCTGTCTGTTCCCTTTATAGGATTGTTTATACCTCAATGATAATTGGTAAAATCATTGGTTTCTTTTTTAATTGAGCAAATAAATATTGCCCCACTGATTTTTTGATTCGTTGTTTAATGCTGCTCCAGTCCTGATTGTTCCGATCTTGTTGTTCATTCACAGTTTTTACGACGAGACGATTTATATCTTTAAGAAGTCCCTCATTATGGCGCGCGTAGACAAAGCCTCTTGTTATCGTGTCCGGCTCGGATACCAATTTTCCATCGCGTTTGCTCATCGTTAGAATCACGACTAACATGCCATCTTCGGATAACTGTTTGCGATCCCTTAAGACAATTTCTCCAACATCGCCAACACCTATCCCATCAACATACGTGTTACCAGCAGGTACGCTTCTTGTTTGTCGCGCAACTGAATCTACAATGTCAATAACGTCTCCGTTTTTTAGGATAAACGTATTTCCGGGTTCAACTCCTACGGATTCAGCTAACATTCGATGATGATGCAACATTCTTAATTCCCCGTGAATTGGGATAAAATATTTTGGCTTCATAAATGTAAGCATAAGTTTTAAATCTTCTTGATACCCATGACCAGAAACATGCATCCCAGTGGAACTACCCGAACCATAGATGACTTTTGCTCCGAGAGCATAAAGATTATCAACAATTTTGGTCACGCCCCGCTCATTGCCTGGGATGGGTCCAGCTGCAAAAATGACGTTGTCACCCGGTAAAATCTCGACACCACGAAAATTCCCGGTTGAAAGACGTGCAAGCGCTGCATTTGGCTCACCTTGACTGCCTGTACAAAGAATCACGACTTTTTCAGGAGCGAAATCATTAATTTCATCTTGATTAATAATCATGCCTTCCGGAACATCTAAATAGCCTCGTTCCATTGCGACATCGACAACATTTACCATGCTTCGACCAAGTAAAGCAAGTTTCCGATTCGTTAGCTTGGTAGCCTCAACTACCTGTTGAACTCTGTTGATATTGGAGGCAAAGGTACTGATTATGATTTTCCCATTCGCCTTTAAAAATGCTTCGACGATATGGTCCGCAACCCGCTGTTCCGTTGGAGTAAACCCTGGTCGTTCGGCATTCGTACTTTCTGATATTAATAACAGGACACCTTCTGTCCCGATTTTAGCCATTTTATGAATGTCTGCATATTCTTTATTCGCAGGTGTTAAATCAAACTTAAAATCTCCCGTATGGACTATTGTGCCTTCAGGGGTATGAAAAACAATTCCTAAACAGTCGGGAATGCTATGATTTACTTTAAAGAAATTGACCCTAATTTTGTCAAATGTCAGGCTTGAGTCTGAATGAATTTCCTTTAACTCCGTTTCCCGCAACAATTTGTGCTCTTCCAGTTTTAGTTGGATTAAACCTAGAGTGAACCGTGTGGCGTAGATTGGAACATTCAATTTCTTCAAAAAGAAGGGAATCCCGCCAATATGATCTTCATGCCCATGTGTGACAATTAACGCTTTTACTCGCTCCCGATTCTCTACTAGATAGGAGATATCCGGGATAATTAAGTCAATTCCAAGTAAGGTCTCGTCAGGAAATTTATTCCCGCAGTCAATGACAATAATATCGTCGCCATATTCAATGGCATACATATTCTTACCGATTTCATGCAACCCACCTAATGCATAAACAGATAATTGGTATTTTGTACTCACATTTAGGTCCTCCCACTATGTATACTGCTTTTATTATGCACGAAATCAAATTTCTTTATGAAAACTCTTTTTCTTGCAATGATGCCTTTTTTCACAAAGATGTTATTACTATAGAGAGCCATGCAGCGAGAACTTGATTTGTATCGAGGAGCCTTTTGAAATGAGAGTAATCTTAGCTAAGTACTAGCATTCTTCATTTGGTGTATTGACCATGATTTTGGCTACTTGAGTTAATCGGTCATAAAACGGCTTTCCAGCTGGATTTCTATCAAGTTCAATTTCCTTAAAAGCATCCCACATACACCTTAACCACGCTTCTGCCCTTTTTGGCGTGATTTGAAATGGCAAATGTCTTTTTCTCATCGCCGGTGGACCAAACTCGTCACTATATAAAGGTGGTCCTCCTAAAAATTGTGATAAGAACATCCGTTGTTTGCGCTTTATTTCCTCCATATCATCTGTAAAGAGTGATTTAAGTTCTTCATCTTCATATACACGTGGATAAAAAGCATTCACTAGTCTGTCAATAGTTTCCTGACCGCCAATCTCGGTATATAGCGATTTAAATTCGTAATCCATGATTTTCACCTACTTTAAATTTTGACTTGATTAAATAAAAAAACCAAGACCAACGCACCTTGTACTCTTATCGGAAGGACAATGGACTAATTTTAATTTTTAATTAACCAAAGCTTTTGTTTTATATTGCAATCCTAGAAAATCCTCCACAATTACATGTAACTCTACCTTTTCATCGTTTTGGATTTTATCCATTTGCACAGTATCAGTAAAATCTAGACTTTCAACAAATTCACTTTCATTGAAATCATTATGTTGTTTTAGTAAATCCCATTTTTTCCAAACATGATCACGAACATAGAGCACAGCTTGGGCACGCTTTATTTTTAAATCGTTGTAGTCCTGAATCGGTAAAGTTTCATTTTCTAATGGATTATTTACATGAATAGATATATCATACTGGTCTTCATCACCCGGGTTCAAGTAGGCTTCAATCGTGATACGGTTGGTTAACATTTCATTGAATCTCAGTGATAGTAATGGTTCACTTCGTTTACCATTCTTACCCGTTGCGATTAATTGTGTTTCATAATTCCCATCAAGTGGAAATGTGTGTTGAAGCGAATAATTTAAACCACCCGTTTCGATTACCTTTAACTCTGTCCAATTTTGAGTTTCTTCCTCCCGGTAAAGGAAACTGACCTTTTCTTCGTCAAGTAAATCACGAAGAGACCATTTTAACGCCACATCTACGGTTTGATTGGTTAAGTCCAACTTTTTGACTTCATAATCCTTCTGAGAAATCCACTTTTGTTCTTGTAAATAGTCATCAACTTTCGTCTGCACTTCTGAAGAGACCGATTGAATATTCGTGTCAACGCTTGAAATTTGATGAGAAAGAGTCTCCATAGACTCCAATTTATTTTCTAAACCACTTATTTTAAAAAGGATAACACCACTTAATACATAGGAAATACCGATTGCAATACCTAATATGTAGTTTTTCATTTAGTCACTCCATTCATTTCAAACTAAACTCTACCAATTTGTAAATGCATCATATTAAGAAAATACGCTCGAACCAATTGTTTTTTGTGGGTTTTCTTTATAAACAATTCATTTGTGTCATTCTGTTGAAACATTTGCAATAGGAGACTTTTATAAGAGTTAGTCTTAAAGACTAACTAACAGATTATTTTTCATATAGATTCGCTTAAACAATGAAGTTTCCTAGTTAAAAAGAAACGAATACCATGACAATCGATCTGAATCTTTATCCTTAAATCGATATAACACTATTTTTTTCAAACATTAATGCAAATTAACAAGTTCGTTAAACCGTCTGTAATCAGTAAAACTCGACAATATTCTCAAAAAGGCTTGTATATACTGACAATAGCTTCGAGAGGAAGGAGTTGAAATAGTCACTCTCTTATTCGGTTTCAAAAACAGTCCATAATTTAGGAGGAATGAATATGCTAAAAAAATTTGTAGTAGTTTTGTTTGCGATGATGGTAATGGCTGCTTGTGGAACGACCAACTCGGAGGAAAATATTACTCCAGAAGATGCACCAGTTGATGGCCAAGTTGAGCAAGAGCAAGAGCAACCTGCATCTGGAGAAATGGGTCCAGAGGTTCCTAGCTCTAGTGAAAGTGATCTAGAGGATTCATCTGTAGAAGAAGATAGCATGGAAGCTCCAACGTCAGATGAAGTAGAAACGGATGGTTCTATTGATACCGAACTCAACACGGAAGGTTCAACAGAAACTGAGTTTGATGAGGCGACTACTGAAGAAGAGGCGCAATAAAGTATTCTTATAGACACCGGTACGATTGAGTATCGGTGTCTATTGTTGTGAATAGTAAGTAAAGTGTTGGGATTTGTTTTAAAAAGTCGTTGACGCCCAGTATTTTTATTTAGTTCTCGTTCAACAATATGAAGTTTTCACCTAGTAATCTAGTACTCACACCACTCGGCTCAATCACCATTTTTCTATGCACCTATACGAATTTTCAAAAACAAAAAAAGAAATTGGTTTATCCCTTGATATTGTCTTTATTTTCTGTTATATTACAGTCAACTACATATAACTTTCTTATTTCAAAATTTTGAAGTGAGGATAGAGGTGCAAAAACCATTAGTATGCATTTAGAGGAAGATGAGGTCCAATGAAGAATGCTGAAAGGGGGATTTGCCGAAGCTTCAAGAAACTCATTGGTCTTGAAGTTGGTTCTGTTATTGAAAAAATGCAGGACTGTCATATAGGAGACTATATGGAGGGCTATCTTACGCGCAGAAGCGATAACTATTTTGTTTGTTTCTACTGCAACAGCGTACCCTCGTTGTTGCTTTTTTGCGTTTAATTTATAGGTCCTTCTCCACGAAAAATAATAATAATAATAGAAAAGGATGAGGAGATATGATCAACTTTGGGCAAGTATTAACAGCGATGGTGACTCCATTTGATGGGAATGGTGAAGTCGACTTTGAAGCGACAAGAAACTTAGTCAATTATTTAATTCAAAATGGAACCGACGGGCTTGTGGTTGCAGGGACAACAGGAGAATCCCCTACACTAACAAATGACGAAAAAATTACTCTATTTAAATTTGTTGTAGAAGTCGTTGATGGCAGGATTCCAGTCATTGCTGGAACCGGATCAAATAACACAAGAGCTTCAATTCAATTAACAAAAGAAGCTGAACAAGTAGGCGTTGATGGTGTAATGCTAGTAGCCCCTTACTATAATAAACCTTCTCAAGAAGGGTTATATCAACATTTCAGTACAATCGCCGCGGCAACTTCCCTGCCGGTAATGCTTTACAATATTCCGAGCAGAAGTGTGGTTCCATTGTCAGTGGAAACAGTAGTACGCCTCTCTCAAATTGAAAATATTGTCTGCATTAAGGATGCGAGTGGTGATTTAGATGCAATGGCCGAAATTATCAGCCAAACAGGAAGTGATTTCCTCGTATACAGTGGTGACGATGGTATGACATTACCTGTATTATCCATTGGTGGAGCGGGAGTTGTTTCCGTTTCTTCTCACATCATCGGCAATCAAATGCAGGAAATGATTACAAACTTTAAAAATGGAAAAATTCAATCTGCTGCCTTTACTCATCGTACACTTCTGCCAACGATTAAGGCATTGTTTATGGCTCCTAGCCCATCGCCAGTAAAAGCAGCTTTGAATATGCTTGGCGTGAATGTCGGTGGAGTTCGTCTCCCAATGGTGCCATTAAATGCAGAGCAAGAACGAACGCTACAAGAGTTTGTTACACCCGTATTGAATCAAGAAGGAATGTTTACATCATAAAAAAGATAAAACCGTAAGTTCAGGCTTCGTCTGACCTACGGTTTTTTTATTACCCGAAACTTTCTACTGTTAAACATGATACTCATCACTAGTCATCTTTCACCAAAAAGCATATAATGAGAAACATTAAGCATCACTCATTAATTGATTAGTGGTGGTTGGCAGACGCTTATAAAATGACAAAAAAGAGCAAAAAATACAATCAATACCTTATGTTAAATAGGACTAGAAAGGATTGAACATTTCATGGCAACTACTCATGTCTTTTCAAAAGAAGAAGAAATTTCAAACTCAATTACACATGGGATTGGCGCAATTCTTAGTATTGCCGCGCTCGTTATCTTAATTGTTCTTTCCTCGATGAATGGAACAGCTTGGCATATTGTTAGTTTTACTTTATTTGGAATCACAATGGTGCTGTTATACACTTCCTCCACTCTCGTTCACGCACTACCACAAGGTCGAGGGAAAGACTTTTTTGAAATAATGGATCATTCATCCATTTATTTCTTTATAGCTGGAACATATACACCGTTTTTATTCCTTGCTGTGGATGGTTGGAAGAGCTGGACTTTATTTGGAATTGTTTGGGGGCTTTCGATTGGTGGTACCATTTTTAAATCTTTTTTCGTGAAAAAATTCCTGTTTACCTCGACCATTTTATATGTAGTCATGGGGTGGTTAATTGTTTTTGCTTGGAATGATTTAACCACAAATTTATCACAAAACTCGTTAATCCTGTTGGTTATCGGGGGACTTGCTTATACAGTTGGAGCCATTTTTTATATGTGGAAGCTGTTCAAACATCACCACGCCGTCTGGCATTTATTCGTTTTAATTGGAACTGTATGTCACTTCTTCTCCGTTCTGTACTTACTACCTTAAAAGAGTCTACGAGAAACCATTTCCTAGGAAAGAGACAAAACTCAACAAAAACTCCCATACAAGTGCTCACTTGCATGGGAGTTTTTGTGTCTGTTCATCCGTCTCGCATGAAACCGTTATTCCAGGAATGAGCTTTGGGGCAAGTTAATAAAGCGGAACTTCATTCTGTGTTGTTTTTCTTCTTCCCCACTGAATGTTAGTTATCCATAGCTGGTTGATAGTTCTAAGGTAAAAAATTCTATTTCACCAATCAGGATTTTGACTTTCTCTTGATCCCCAGTTATCCTTTTTAGGTCTTCCTTAAGTCTTGAATTGGGGATCTTGCAGCCAGTTAATGCAGGATAAAAAGAAGCCCCACCTACCTGTGATGAATGTGACAATCCAGAAAAAGAACCGGGATCCCAAGCGAGACAATAAGGGAACTCCTTCGGTATCTGATCATCTACCTTACTCTTATCTAGCACACCCCAGCTAAACCTTTTCCCTCTACAGTCTACGGGTCATAATTTTAACAAAATCTTCTAAAAACACATCGTAATTAAATGTTAATGCAATTCGATCAAGAGTTTCAGGTGGTTCTTCTTCTGGTTTTGTTCGGAAATCAGCGATTGCTTTTCCCCTTGATAAATTAGAGGTGTCCACGCGGACTCGCCTAGAGAGATATCCAAATGCGTCTGGGTTCAGTAGGGCAAACAAGGCTAACGCATCATGGATAGGTGCTCCTTCCAAACCAGGCGACAATTCCTTATAAGCTTCTATATAAAAATCCATAATGGGTTTCATCAACGATGTAAAAGGGTTGGTTTTTTGATTAGCTATCCAATCAATTACCTGTTGTGATACCACCGCATCACCGGTGACATTCAGTGGAATAATGGTAATATTCCTCCCTTTTTCCAAGACGAGATCTGTTGCGATTGGGTCGCCATGAAAATTCGCTTCTGCTTCTGCCGTCACATTACCTGGATGCAGAAAACTGCCACCCATCAAATAAACTGCACTTGAACGGTTTATTTGGTCTGCACCTGCTAGAATATAAGCGGTTGCTAACGACGTGGAGCGCCCGACATCAACAATCGTTAATTCATCCTTATATTTTGCAATAATATCAAATACTGCTCCAAAATCCTGTGCTTGGTAACTAAAACCTTCAGGTGGACGTATTGGGCCTAATCCTTCAGGACCATGGATTTCAGGATAATATGTCACTAACTCTCCTGAAAAAGGTCCCTTCGCTCCACGAATGACAGGGATATCTTGTCTTCCTGCCAATTGTAAAAGATAAGCGGCATTATCAGTGGCTTGTTTTTCATTTACATTTCCATAGCTTGCTACAACTCCAACCAACTCGATTTCTGGGTGCAATAACGCATACATAATCGCTATTGCATCATCAATTCCTGGATCTCCAAATAACAACACCTTTTTCACTTTAAATCTCCTCCCTGTCATGGTGTTTCTCTAAGTTGGTTCTTTACGATTCAATAGTCAAAGGCTGATCAACTTGGTGCACTTCCTCACTATTCTTCATCTTAATGGTTAATAAAAACCCAACCCCTAAACAAACTGCACAAAGGAAAAAGGCTGTTCTAAATCCACCGAAACCCTCGATAATCGCACCTGCAATTGTCGGTCCAATAAATTGTCCTAAGGCGAAATAAAATGTAACATAGCCAAAAGCAATTGACATTTCACTAGGCTTAACATAATCCATACTGGATGCCTGGACCAAAGTAAATAACCCTGTTACGGTACAGCTCATTAATATAATATGCAACGAAAACCCAAGAAGAGTAGGAAAAAAGACGGGAATCATCATCGCAATTGTGGTAATGGTAGTGGTCGCCATCAACGAGAACCTTCTTCCTAAACGGTCAGAGATTGCTCCCCATATGAACCCACTAAAAATTGATAGAATTCCATTGATAGCCATTAACCGCCCAGCGATTGCGGTAGATATCCCTGATTCAATCATAAAACTCATGACAAAAATGACTTGAACAATATAAGTAAGCCCTACAATTCCATACAAAACCCCAACACGGATCACATTCGAATTTTTATAAATATTCTTTATCCTAGTGTTAGATGTATCAGCTTTAGTTTCTGACTTAGCAACAGGCGGATTTTGAATAAACAAAAGCGATAGAATTAGCACAATAAATCCAATCGCAGCATAGAACCCCCACGTTACACGCCAACCAACTATCGGGTATAGACCTGCTAAGTATGGGACAATTATTCCCGCAAGGAGCATACCGATACCAGCTCCACTTGTTACAAGACCAATGATTAGACCTTTTTGTAATGGGAATTGTGCAACAACTAAGGAGATAAAAGGTGTGTAAGTAAAAGCCGTACCTACTCCAAGAAAAAGCATGAAGACAATCGTAAGCCCATACCACGAGGAGAAGGACAGCCCTAAAAAGCCAAAGGTAACAAGTGAAATTCCTAATAAAACTGTTCGTCTTCCTCCCCATTTTGAAGCTAGAATACCAGCAAAAACAACAGTTCCTAAGTACCCTAATGAAGTCGTCGTTCCAAGATAACCAGCTTCTTGATAGCTAATTTCCAGGCCTTCTTTCATAAAAGGCAATATGACTCCAAATGATAAACGAGCAAATGCCAACACGACCATTGTTGTCAACATTCCAACGATGCCATAAATCCAAAAATGATTATTTTGTTTTCGTTCCATACTTTTTCACCCCATACCCCTTTGCTATGTACAAATCTGTTCATTTTCCATTAAATGTACCACCAATTGTCAATATATTCAAATAATTCAAACTAAAACTTATAATTCTCACTCACTTTTCGTGAAAATTATAAAACATGTTTTCCTTGCCAAGTCGATTTTGTTATCATAGAGTTGTAAAGATGATGATTTAAAAGGAGTCTTTAACATGGAAAAAGATCAAGCAAATGAAAAACCAGAATATGACTTAACGAAAATATATGATTACAATGAGTACCCCGATAAAGTCAGTGGCCGATGTGATAACTGCGGGAATGTGTTATTCAATAGTTCTGTTAAGAATTTTGTATTTATCCGCGAATGTCGCAAATGTGGTATGAAAAAGAGAATTTAATTCATCAAATAACCCTTACAACCCAAAAAAGGACACGATTCTAACTTTGGGAAGTTGTTTCGTGTCCTTGCGTTATTCAATCTCTATGTTTCGATAGCTCATCGCGGCTTGCAGCTTTTGGTGGCTCTTCCATCCAACCATGATTAATCATAATGTTTGCGCCATCTTCAACATATAACCCTATATCAAGTAGTAGCTTGCCGTACATTGCCCCCAAATCTCTCCTTGCACCTAGGGACATTGCATTTCCATAGGCCCTGATTTTCATCGAAAACATTTCAATTTTGTGAGCTAACATTACTTTATCCGCAAATGGCGACACCGTGGAGGTTGTCACGAAATCATCCAATAACGGCGGGGATGGCAGGTTTTCTTTTTGTAAATGATTGGAACAAACTGCAATATGCTTTTGTGTTAAGTTTTTACCTCTCAAGAAGAAATTCCGGACTTGGTCATTTTTAGCAACTTGACTGAAACCTATTAATAGTACTTTACTAATGACATTCGTATCAATTATATCGTATAAATGCGTTACTTCAAGTGCGCTTAGCGGCCTAACATTCCCAAAAAAACCGTTCAAATAATTTTGTTTTTTTAGGAAATCAACTTTATCAGGAATCGGAATCATTGGAGGTTTCTTTAAAAGACCCTTTTCAATTAATAAGTCATTTGCGTTATTAACAAGTTCAATGGTCGCTGCACAACTATCTATAAAAAACTCTCTTACGTCTTTTTCAACCATTAAGGGAATTGCTATCGAATAAAGGCTCAAGGCCGTTTTCGAAGCATAACGCAAATAATAAAGGTAATATTCATCCGTAAACAATCTTGGGGCATTAACATCGACATCTTTCTCCGTGAATCCAATCGGCGTTGCAAAGTCTTCCTCTTTAAAGAAATCTTTAATTTTTGTTAAAAATGAATTCCCTAAATCAAGACCTTGTTTAACCATTTTTTCGATTTCAGGGTCTTCTACATTATTAAGGAAATAACTTAAAATACATTTAGAAAGGGTATTCCCCGTATAGGTTGCCCATAGTTTTCCAATTTCCACAGAGGTATACTTTTCATGATAAGTCAATTTCTTATCGTCCATAACACATCCCCTATTTAGTTTATTGTTTAGTTTTTACAATAGGCGAAGTTCTATCCACATTATTAGTCTTAGTATTTCCCGTTTCATTCGGTCCATCTGTTGAAATGACTTGATCCTTTCTCTCTTTTAAAATGTCCTGAATAATTTCAATATGAGTCGCTGCCCATGCACGTTCACGAAAATGAAGAATGACACTTAAAGATAAAGTCAATAGATACACAACACAAAAGGCAATCCACAAAAGAATCCCATCTCGAAAAAGAAATTCTTGAATTTGATTAGAAAACAAAAACAACATCCAGGGGACGGAAGAGACAAAGATTGGAATCATCCCCGAGCCATTTTTCTCTTTAGTCATTCGGTAAAAAATTAACTTCAATGTTGCACTGTCTAGCTTATAATAAAGTTGTTTTATTTCTTCGACTTCTGATAACTCTTTCATGTTATTGAAGGATTGTTCCTGAGCGGATGCCTGCTTAATTCGTAGATACAATTTGTGGGCATCGCCTCGAAATGAATACATACTTACCATCCCTCCATTTATAACGGTTTTAACCTATTTTTGCTTCAGTTAAGTTATATCGAACCTAGATAAATTCGTTTTACGACTATTTCTTTAGCGTGAACAAGTTAGGTCAATTTATGTAAACGTAATGTATCTGATTTAATCAAAATAAAAAGGATACAATCGATTCCGATTGTATCCTTTGATTATGATGTCAGCATTCGTTTCCGGTTTTCTTCTTCATTTAGAAATTGGATAAAGGAATTCATCATTTTTCCAATTGATTGTGCTTTAATCAATTCAATATACATTTTCTTATGATAATCGTTTGCAACTTCACTATTTTGTATTCTGGTGATCATAAACTCAGCACTGATTTTTTGTAATTCTTTTCGCTGCATTTTTATTTCTTTATATAAAGCCATTCCAATTGCACCAATAATGGCTAAAAACAACACCAAAGGCAATGTGTCACGGTTTAGGGCTCCAAAGAAAATCAAACTCACTAGATTAAATATCGAAACTCCCAATAATGGAAACGTCCATAACGAGTATTTTGTCATTTTTTTCATCGCTGGGCTAATAATTCTCTCTAGTTTTTCCAATTCTTTTTTTACATGCAAAGGCATTTCTTTCATTGTCAAATTCATATTTTTCCCTCCGTATGATTTTTAACATCTGTCTCCCTTATTCTCTATAGTTAGAATCCAATACAAATATTACGCCGAAACAGTTATTTACTTTTTTTATGGGGATTAACAAACATTGCCTAAGGCTTCCGCCCTCCATTTTTAAAAGATGAACTTTCAACAAAAAAGGGGCTGTCTGATAAGTCCCTAAATTAAAGCACGTGGAGAAAAACAAGAGGTTTTTCCCACGTGCTTTTGTATTTTTTTGGTTTTTTCCTGAAAGTAGCTGGCGGATGCCTGCTACT
>Ga0182742_1001429_pt1 | contig 30663 bp, 34 predicted proteins | sample eDN5th37CBELigMG_FD_128880 | JGI IMG/M metagenome (GOLD analysis project Ga0182742, IMG submission 128880) | Enriched Miracle-Growth compost microbial communities from Emeryville, California, USA - eDNA 5th pass 37_C BE-Lig MG (version 2)... ... | reverse complement strand
TACTAGTTGGGATGGAACGGGCTTTTTTTCAAAGATTCCAAGGAGCCATCCGATACCTGTTCCAACGAAAGCAGGAATGATCCATTCAAGACCAACAGAGGCAAATGGGAGTGCCTTTGCCACCGATTGTAAAAATCCTAGGTTCACTCCAGCTGTAGCAAGGCCACTATTTACAGCAAAAATACCGGTAAATAACATTGCGCTGCCATATACTTTACGAATATTTTTGTAATAACGACTAAAGAAAGTGAGCAAGGTTAAAACGATTGTTAGCGGATAAGCTGTCACAAGGAACGGAACAGAAACTTTTAAAATTTGTGCAAGTCCCATATTGGAAAGGGTAAACCCAATGAGTGTAACAATAAGGGCCACTGTTCGATAGCTTACTTTAGGTAGAAGCTTCGAGAAGTACTGACCACATGCAACAGTAAGACCGACGACAGTTGTAAAGCAAGCTAACGTAAAGATAAATCCTAGAAGTGCCTTGCCACTTGAACCAAGTAGTAGGGTGGATGCGGCAGTTAACAAATCAGTACCGCTTGCATATGAACCCGAAGCAGCCATTTTTCCACCGATAAGTCCTAGGCTTACATAAACGAGTGAAAGAAGAACGCCAGCGACAAGTGCTGCCTTCAATGTATATTTGGTTAATTGTTTCTTATCTGTAATTCCTCTTTGTTTAATCGCAGATAAAATAACGATTCCAAAAGCAAGAGCGGCAAGAGCATCCATCGTGTTGTATCCTTCGATGAAGCCTGTGGAAAAGGCATTCGCTTGATACGGCTCAGCAGGTGTTTGCAAATGGCCATCCATCTTAAATAAACCGATTGTACATAAAGTGACCATTGCCACGAGTAAGACTGGAGTGATCCAGCGCCCCATATATTGTTCCATCTTTGAAGGGTTTAAACTCACTACAAATACAAGCGCAAAAAAGACCGCAGAAAATGCTAATAATACGAAAGCTGAGTTGGAGGAGCTTCCTAAGAATGGTTTGATTCCCATCTCATAAGCAACATTTGCATTTCTTGGAATCGCTAAGAATGGTCCGATGGAAAGGTACACAATCACCATAAAAATCGTGCTGAACCATGGATGGACGCGATTGCCGATTTCTGCAGCTCCATCTTTAACTAGTGAAACAGCAAGAAGCACAGCAAAAGGCAATCCAACACCTGTTAAAATAAACCCGCCAATCGCTAGCCAATAAGAGGTGCCCGCTTGTGCTCCTAATACCGGAGGGAAGATTAAATTTCCAGCTCCAAAAAACATAGAGAATAACATTAATCCGATAATCAAAGTGTCAAATTTCTTCATTTTCTTTTCCCCTTTTCTATTTTAGAAAAATAAAAAGACCCGTCCCTAATGAAAGGGACGAGTCTGATAGCTCGCGTTACCACCCTAATTCCGCTGCAAAAAAGCAGTCGGCTCTTAGTCAACGTACCAACATACGTGATCCTTGTAACGGCGGAACCCGTCAAAGCTTACTAGTGTTCAGCTTTGCATCTCGGAGATGATTTTCAGATCCAGCTTGAACATCGACTTTCACCACGCGTCGACTCTCTTTAGTACAAGGGGTTGAATCCTACTCTTCTCGTCATCAATTTGTAATATGGTTATTAATTTAACAAATGAAAAATGTTATGTCAATATATTTTGAACATTTATATTTTTAATAATTGGATGAATATAATTATTATTCTCCGATGATTTCAATTCGATTTCCGAAGGGGTCATCGATATAAATCCGATCCACATTGGGAATAAGGGTGTCCTCTTTGTACGGAACATGATGCTTTTGTAGGTGATCTTTTAAAGAGTTCAGGTTTTTAACTACGAACGCCGGGTGAGCTTTTTTAGCTGGAGAAAAGGGTTCTTCGATACCGATATGAAGCTCTTGTTGCGCGCCGAGTTGAAACCAAACCCCTCCGCGTTTTTTTAGCGCCGCCGGTTTTTCGATTTCTGTTAAACCAAGAATCGTGCTGAAGAAATGCCTCGCTTGATCCTCGCTTCCAGCAGGTGCAGCAAGTTGAATATGATCAATTTTTAAAAATGAAAAGTTCATACGATAGGTCCTTTCTGTGTTTGATAGTTTAAGTGTAGGAAGAAAGAGGAGATAAGTAAAATATGGAAAAATTATGATGGGGAATAAGGGGGGCTTATAGGGTGTTGTGGGGTTAAACATGCGAGCGCAAATAAAATATGGAATCGCAAATAAAATCTGAGAATCGCAAATAAATTACCAGGATCGCAAATAAAATTGGAGAATCGCAAATAAAATTCCGGGACCGCAAATAAAATCAGAGAATCGCAAATAAATTACCAGGATCGCAAATAAAATTCCAGGATCTCAAATGAAATTTGAGAATCGCAAATAAAATTCCAGATCCGCAAATAAATTACCAAACCCACAATCATATTAATAAAAGTCCATATGAAACAATCGAAAACTCGGTATGACTGGGCAAAACTCCCCCCACAAAGCTCCAATCAACGAAAAAACTCCCGGCACCATGCGGGAGTTCGGTCTATTTCATCTGAAAATACGTATCTAGTACTCTACGCCCGATGGTTAAGTTCGGGGAGGGACCTGTGTCTCCAGTGTACACCCATGGAACAATGACGGCCATGGCTACTTCTGGGTTACTTGATGGGGCGTAGCTGATTAAGCTCACATTCATCACTTCCGGTGGCGCGTTTTTAGGGTATTGATCACGGTCTGGTCCGTCATAGAAGGATTGTGCGGTACCAGTTTTTCCTGCAGGGCTGTAAGGGGCAGAACCAAAGGCTTTTGCTCCTGTTCCGGAGGTCATGACTCTTCGGAAACCCGTTTGAACTCGTTCAACCCACTCATCTTTCATGCTGACCCGATTTAATATATTTGGTTGTATTTCTTGGTAAACCGGGCCAAGCTTATCAATAGACGTACCAGGCTCACGGATTTCCTTTACAATATGCGGCTGAATGCGGTAGCCTCCATTAGCAATCGTTGCGGCATATTGAGCAAGCTGCATCGTTGTGTACGTATCATATTGTCCAATAACTAAGTCAAGCGCAAAACCTGGCTTCGTTGAAGGTCCTTTAAATCCGGTCATTTCATTTGGTAAGTCAATTCCTGTTTTTGCACCTAACCCAAATTGCGCAAAGGAATCTCTTATTTTTGAAAATGTGTCCGGAGCTAAGCTTAAAGGAGCATTTGGTACATACTGTCCTCCTCCGATTTTTATGGCAGTACGGAACATATACACGTTAGAGGATTGCTCTAATGCATACAGATCATTAATCGTCCCCATATTTCTCCATGATTTTTTCACGGGAGTTCCTTTAATAGCAATTGGTCCGTCATATAGGGAAGTATTTGGAGAAATAGCACCCGTTTGGTACCCTGTAAGCACGGTTGCTCCCTTCACGGAGGAACCTACATTATAGGAGGTAGTAATGTTGCCAAGCGCGAAGTCCTGGATTTCAAGGTTACCCGTTTCTTCGCTTCTCGCTAAAAGCTTTCCAGCCATTGTTAAAATCTCACCGGTATTTGGATCCATTAAAACAACAAAGGCACGGTCTAGAAACTTTGTTCCGCCAAAGCCCCGTTTGGTTGCGAGAAGCTCTTCTTCTAGTATTTTTTCAACGGCTAGCTGTAAGTCCATATCAATGGTCAGGAGGAGGTCCTTGCCGCGCGTTCCATCGGAAACGGGGACCGTTCCTACATTATTTCCTGCTTTGTCTTTTAAGTATTTTATTTTGGATTTATTTCCGCGCAGAACATCTTCATATTGATATTCCAGATAACTTTTTCCAACACGATCATTTCTACTATAGCCGCGTGAGAGATAGTAATCTAGCTGTTCTGCTGGTATCCCTTCTTCACTAGTAGTAGTTTTTCCTAAAATTGTTTTTAAGGTATTTTCGAATGCATACGTTCGTTCCCAGTCCGTCACCGTGTCTACACCAGGTAAAAAGTTGAGATTCTCACTAACCATAGAGAATTCTTTATCAGTTACCCCAACATTTTTTACGAGATGTGGGGTATATTCGTAGCCACTTGCAAATTCACGGTAAATAGAAATCACCTGCATATCCTTCTCTTTTAGAGAGGCGAGATCTTCGGGAGTGATCCGTTCTAGCAACGTGTCATAATACTTTTTGTTAAATTCTTTTTCACTGTCTGTTGAATCTCTCATGGCCTCTTCTTCGGATGTGGATATTTTCTCTTTCACCAATAAAGGATTTTTTATGATCCAATAATCTTTTTTGTCCCGATCTCTCACTTTCTTTGTATCCATCTTGATGAGTTCGGAGAGATTTTCTGCGGTTTTTAACATTTCCTCCTGACTGGCTCCCCAGTTGGTGTATGTAATCGCGTTTTGAGCAATGTTATCCACTACTATTTTTCCGTTTCGGTCGTACATTTTTCCGCGTGGAACCGGTTGGCTAACAATGATTTCGTTTGTTCTTTCGAGTTCTTCCTTATAGGCTACGCCCTGGACCATTTGCACGGTACCTAAGCGCACAATGAGGATAACGAATAAGACAAAAACAATAAAAAATAGGAGATTTACTCGTAAGGGAACATGTCTCTTTTTGCTGGCTTTTTTCATCATGAACTACACTCCTTAGAAGGAAACGATTCTACTGGTATATATTTCTATTTTCATCATAATCTATGACGTTCTTAATAACAATAAAGTTTCAATTTTTTGATTTATTTACAGGTTATTCACATGTTGTGGATTATTATTGTGAAAATGCTGTTAGTAAACTGTATACAACTTAAATAATCCACATTATCCACATTTTATAAACAAAGTTATACACATTATCCACAGAAATGAACTCTAACGGGAACAAGCATGAGGATTAATAAAAAAAATTATAAACAACCTGTCCAAATGCCTCTTTTCTTTCTATATAGAAGGTGAGAGGAGGTGATAGAGATGGCACAGGCGATAATCATGGATACGAAGCTTAAAGTATTGTTTGAGAATGGGTTGAACTCGAAAGGAGAAGTTATCATTAAAACGAAGACATTTAGTAATGTGCGTAAGGAGGCTACAGCGGATCAACTTTTTCAAGCAGGTCAAGCATTAGCAAGTCTTTGTTCACTACCAGTTGTGAACATTGAACGAGCTGACAATTTTGAGTTGGTAAACGCGTAAGTAGGGCTCAGTCATTAAACAATAGGAGGTGAAAAAATTGGCCAAAACATTAGAATTACAATTCATAACCGAAACAGGTGAAACGTCGACGATTAGTTTGGAGTCTCCAAAGGAACCTGTTGATACAGCTGCCGTGAAGGTGGCGATGGATCAAATTGTTGCTTCAAATGCCTTTTATAGTGCGAAGGGACAGCTGGTTTCCCCTAAAGGAGTTAGAGTTATTGAGAGAAATGTAACACCTTATGAATTAGCTTAGTATAAGAGAGAGTCGGTTGAAATGGACCGACTCTCTTTTTGCTACATAACGATTTTGCACCAAAGGACTTTTTCCTTGATTCTTACCCCAGCTAATTTTCCGAACGGTATGTCTCGAACGACTTCAATGTCATTAAAGTTAATGGTGAGTTTGTTATCTTCGTATGTTACCCCGTCCGCATCTTTTAAGAGCTTCTTTTTCATGGATTCCTTTAGACTCGGCTTTAAGTCGACTACCTCAAATTGTATCCGTCTTCCTTTTGCCATGATAGGTTTCAATTCTAGTCGGAAAGGAACAGGTACGAGCATGACCTTGGTATTTCCTGTTAAGACCAGATGTTCCCCTTCAAACGAACATTGTAAATTGGAGGTTCCTTCTAATGGTTGAAGATGTAGCAGGCGGTTGACCAGTTCTTCTGACATACGAATAGGTGTACCAGTCGCAATTTTATTGAGCAGGCTTTCCACCGTCCAAGATTGATCATTTAATTCCCCAAGCTTTCGCTGCATTGTTTCGAGAAACTCGTTCATGCGGTCTCCTCCAAGCTGTCATTTTTCTAGTTGTTCGAATTCATTCATTACATTATATGGACGGGAAAAATAAAAAATGAATAAAGTCGCAAAAAGTTAGTGTACAACTAAATAGGCTTGATTTTTCCATATTTTTCATATATAGTACATTACATCAGTAATGCACTAGAATACCATATGGATATAGGAGGTGAGGAACATGATCTTAAACTCAAATAGTATGAAGCCAATCTATGTACAAATTGCTGAGTATCTAGAAGGGGAGATATTAAGAGACTCCATTCGGCCTGACGAAAAGATTTACTCTCAATATCAGCTGGCGGAAATGTTCAACATCAATCCTGCTACGGCAGCAAAAGGGTTAAATTTATTAGCGGATGAAGACATTTTGTACAAAAGGAGAGGGCTTGGCATGTTTGTGGCTGCAGATGCAAAGAAGATCATCCTCACAAAACGAACCAACACCAAACTGAAGGAGCTTATTGAAGAAACGGTTAGGGAAGCTCGGCAATTAGGCGTAAGTAAGGAAGAACTAATAGAGATGATTCAAAAGGAGGGGGAGAAGTAATGAATATCGTTACATGCAAGAACCTGTCAAAAACATATGGAAGGCATCAAGCTTTAAGAAATGTTTCTTTTTCTCTAGAGGGTGAAAAGATCATAGGATTGATTGGTCGAAACGGGGCAGGTAAGTCCACTCTATTAAAATTGATGGCAGGCTTTCTGGAAAAAACATCTGGAGAGATCCACATTTTTTCGGAAGAACCCTTTAATAGCCTAAAAGTTTCTGCTAACACCATTTTTATGAGTGATGAAGTCACCTTTAATCCTGCTCTTACATTAGAAGACATTCTAAAGGCAGCAGAAAGCTTTTATCCGAACTGGAATCGTGATTTAGCCCACCGACTTTTAGATTATTTTTCTATCTCCCTACATTCCTACCACGCCAGTCTCTCAAAAGGGATGCGAAGCACATTCAACACGATTATGGGGCTATCCACTAGATCACCACTAACCTTATTTGATGAACCAACGACAGGGATGGATGCGGCCGTTCGTAAGGATTTTTACCGTGCCATTTTAAAAGATTATTTAGCCTTTCCACGAATGATCGTCATATCCAGTCATCTGTTAAATGAGATGGAGGAACTATTCGAAGAGATTTTTCTGATAAAAGAAGGGGCCGTTCATCTTCATGAAAGTGTGGAAGATTTGAAAGAATACGCGGTTGGTGTGACCGGAAGAACTTCCGTAGTGGAAGAGTTGTTGATAAATGAAAACGTTATTTTTCAACAAGCAGTTGGGATTGATCAGAGCTATGCTGTTGTGAAACGCGGGGCAGAAGTAGAGCAGCAAGCAAGATTACTAGAACTTGAGCTGTCACCTGTTTCTGTTAGTGATTTATGTATGTATATTACAAGCAAGTCTAAGGGAGGGATTGATCATGTATTTGACAGAGAGTAACATCCGAGACGTTGTTTTCAAACAGTATCGCTACAAACTGCAAGCGTATATGGGCGTTTTTACCTCTCTTATGTTTATCCAAGTGCTTGGGGTGTTATTTTCGATTAGCGGAACGGGCTCTATGGGAGGGAGTGCCGGTACCTTTAGTTACGATGTAAAAACCTATAGTGGTAGTTTGGTGGCTATTTTTACATTGATTTGGGCTTTTTCAAACGGAATCTCGCTGACCACCAAGCAGCATAGATATGATGACTTCAATTTTATTGCGACTCGACAGGTGAGCAATTTTGCGAATGTACTGTTTCTAGCGACAGCGAGTGTGATTGCTGCTTTCACGGGGCTTCTAACCACGTATGCATTAAGATTAGTGGTTTCACAGTTTTTGAGAACACCATCGATTGCGGTAGATCAGTTGTCTTTGGTAGAGGCATGTAAGGGTTTAGGAGGATTTTTTCTCTATATTTTATTGTTTGCGAGCGTTGGTTATTTTATTGGAATGCTTGCTCAGATGAATAAGATAGTCGCATTTTTACTTCCGGTGCTTCTTATTGTTGTCATTACCATCCAAGCGTACTTAGGAGGAGAAGCTACATTAATCGTCGATATAGGGAGTTTCTATGTTCTTGAGGCTTCGTTTTTGCTTTTCGCTGTTAAAAGTGTCATCACTACCTTTTTCTTTTTTCTACTCGCATATATGTTAGGAAATCGTTTGGAGGTGGGGGTATGATGGTAGCCATTATTCTACTAATCTTGGTCATAGCTGCAGTCGTTTCTCAGCTGTCCAAATCGAAGAAAAAGGCATGGATCGGAATGAAAACCACAAGATTTCTACTTCTTGGTTACGTAGGTTTGCTGATTCTATTAGCTGGTGCTTCTTTGCTTCTGCCTTTAAATAGTCCTTCTATTGAAATGATGTCAGAAGAGGAAGTGGAAAAGAGTATGGAGCTTCAGGATAAGGTGATGAACGAGGCGTTCCGAGGGTCCTTTGAAGAAGAGAATGGATTAGATGTTGTGGAGAAGTGGAACTTTCCAATAACAGGTGACGAGTTGGGGATTACAACCATTAATGATTATTATGTTCAAGTGTTTATAGAGAAAAGCCCGGATATGGGAAAAGAAATTCAGGTTACTCATTACTCGGGAAAAACCATTGTGAACGGAATGGATCTTACTGATAAAAAAGGTGCCATCCAAATGGAGATACAAGGGAATAAACTTGAAATCAAGAATCCCTCTCATGTAGCAGTAAATTTAGCCGAGATATCAAGTGGATTTCCATTTCAACAATTCTCCTCAGAGAAGGTTGAATGGTTCTTAGGCGAATCTTACGGCAACATTGGAATGGATGTACTGTATATAAAAGCACCTGAAGGGTTGAAAATAGAAGGCGAAGCCCTCTACGTCAACTAATCTGTCCACCCCAGGCGTACAAATACGGTCCAAGTGTCCACGAACGGTGACAGACACCCTTCGTGGACAAAAAGGGGTATTTTGTCCACGGGCGGTGTCTGTCACCGGGAGGTCTTTCGAATCTGTTGACAGGTGGGGCTTTTTTGTGATATTTAAATAGTGATTAGCACTCGGAGTGGTAGAGTGCTAAAGGAATTACGTATATTGATGATGAGAGGGGATTTTAGAATGGAAAAGAAGCAATTCCAGGCAGAGTCAAAGAGATTGTTAGACATGATGATTCACTCCATTTACACACACAGAGAAATTTTTCTACGTGAATTGTTATCAAATTCAAGTGATGCGATTGATAAAATTTATTATCGTGCCTTAACAGACGATAACATCACTTTTGATAAAGACAACTATTTTATAAAGATTGCTGCTAACAAAGAGAGCAGAAAATTAACGATTACCGACACAGGTATTGGTATGACCAAGGAAGAGTTGGAGAACAATCTAGGGGTCATCGCTAAAAGTGGCTCACTTGCCTTTAAATCTGAAAATGAGCTAAAGGATGGTCACGACATTATTGGGCAGTTTGGTGTTGGATTTTATTCTGCATTCATGGTGGCAGACGTGGTTACGGTTATCACCAAATCACTAGGAAGCGACACGGCTTATAAGTGGGAATCAGAAGGTGCCGATGGTTATACGATCGAGCCGTATGAAAAAAGTGAAGTGGGAACGGAAATCATCCTTACCATTAAGCCAAATACAGAAGACGATAACTACGATGAGTTCTTAGAAGAATATCGTCTCAAATCCATTGTAAAAAAATACTCCGACTTCATTCGCTACCCCATTAAAATGGATACTACGAGCAGTCGTTTAAAAGAAGGCAGTGAGTCGGAATACGAAGAGGTTACAGAAGAGCAAACCATTAATAGCATGGTGCCAATCTGGAGAAAGAACAAAAACGAATTAACAACAGAGGACTACGAAAACTTTTACGCGGAAAAACATTACGGCTTTGATAAGCCTTTAAAGCATATTCACATCAGCGTGGATGGAGCGGTTCGTTATCAAGCAGTGTTATATATCCCGGAAAAAATTCCATTTGATTACTACACGCAGGAATATGAAAAAGGGTTGGAGCTTTATTCAAACGGTGTTCTCATCATGAATAAATGCGCGGATCTATTACCGGACTATTTCAGCTTTGTGAAAGGGATGGTGGATTCCGAAGATTTATCTCTCAATATCTCTAGAGAAATGTTGCAACATGATCGTCAATTAAAACTCATTGCGAAAAATATTAAAAACAAAATCAAAGGTCAGCTACAAAGCTTGTTAAAAGAAGACCGTGAAAAATACGAAGCCTTCTTCCAATCCTTTGGCCGCCAATTAAAGTTTGGTGTTTATAGCGATTTTGGAAGCAATAAAGAGACGCTTCAGGATCTCATCATGTTCTATTCATCAAAGGAAAAGAAGCTTGTTACATTAGATGAGTATGTGTCAAGAATGCCTGAGGATCAAAAGTATATTTACTATGCATCAGGTGAGTCAGTAGAGCGCATTGAAAAGCTTCCTCAAACCGAGCTTGTGGCGGATAAAGGCTATGAAATCCTTTATTTCACAGATGATATTGATGAGTTTGCGATTCGTATGCTAATGAATTATAAGGAAAAAGAATTCAAGTCCGTCTCTAGTGGTGATTTAGGAATTGAAGAGCAAGCAGATGAAAAAGAGTCAGCAGAACAAACGGAGAACCAAGAACTGTTTGAATACATGAAGTCAGCGCTTGGAGAAAAGGTAAAGGCCGTACGTGTATCTAAGCGTCTTAAATCACATCCTGTTTGCTTAACAACGGAAGGTGACGTGTCCATTGAGATGGAGAAAGTGCTCCAAGCGATGCCAAATAACCAAAATGTCAAAGCAGACAAAGTGTTAGAAATCAACGTGAACCACGAAGTATTTGCTTCCCTAAAGGATGCGTTTGCTAATGACAAGGACAAGCTATCCTTGTTTACAGGGCTACTTTACAATCAGGCATTGCTCATTGAAGGGTTACCAATTGAAGATCCAGTAGAATTTACAAACGATATTTGCAAAATTATGGTGTAAGTATGTGAGGGCACTCAATTTGGGTGCTCTTTTCTTTTTACCCTCAAAAAAATACCACCGATCCTTGTTATTGTATCAAGGGGTGTACTACTATGAAGATATACACTATCTTCACCTGGAGGTGACAGGTTCTGCTTCACCTAACAAAACATCATAATCCAGAGCAAAACCCAGAGTTGATTCGGCGTTGGTCAAAATACTCAACCCCTTTGGATCAACTGATTAAAGAGACGGACACTCTTTTTCGAAAAATTGCCGTGCATCCTAGTCCTTCCATAAATGACATGAGCACCCTCGTAAATGAAAAGGGGGAGGCGATCCCCTCATGGCTTCCAGATTTAGACGTCGAATTCCACAAACTTCAAAGTGAAATAAAGTACGAAAGAAATGTGGTTGACTTTGGGGCAGTTGGGGATGGAGTCACTGATAATACAAATGCTTTTCGAAAAGCAATCGGGCGAGGCAACTGTAAAATCATCATTCCTGAAGGTGTATTTGTCACAAAAGGAATTAAACTTCCCTCTAACACCATTCTTGTTGGGGCAGGAAAGGGAAAAACAATACTTAAACTCCATCATGAGGCTCTAAAATCCGCGATTCTTCTTACCAATAAACATCATATCAGTGGAAATCACCATATTTATGTGGAGGGTATGACACTTGATTGGAATGTGAAACGACTACCGAGCGAGGAAAGAACGGCAAGTGGAAACAATCGATCGAGTTGCTTCACATTTGCCCATGTGAAATATGGGTGGGTGAAAAAGGTAGAAGCCATTGATGCTGGGTTACATGCCTTTGACGTTTCTTCTACGCTTTACTATTACATAAAAGATGGATTCATTGGTCCGGGAAGAAGTCAATATATCTGGCTCGATGAATGTAATGGATACGGATTTGGTGATGACGGAATTACCACTCATCATAGTGATTATATTTTTATATCAAAATCGCATATGTGTGATCCAAGTGGAAGAGCTCATGAAACGGGCTCTTGCAATTCAAATGGCATTGAAATCGATGATGGATCCAGATACGTGTGGCTTGCGAACAATACCACAACTAGATGCTTCGGGGGAGTGGAAATCAAGGCTCATCATAATGCTTCTGCTGCTTCCCATGTCACCATCATTGGGCACTTGTCGGTTCATGATAATCGCGCCTTCAACTTCCGCCATATCGGTCATCATAAAGGAAATGACCCACAGTCGAAAACAGCTTATAACATAAAAGCGATGAATCTGGTTGCCATTGCTCCTATCTTTACTTCCTTATATGAAGTGTCAACTCCAAGAGCGATGGTGGTCTCCGCATACCGGAATGTCGTGGTGAACCAATTCACTATTCTTGGGGACCCTTCGTATGATTTTGAGGGACACCCTGTCATAGCCATCCAGTATCGTGCAAAACAGGTGGTCCTTCATAAAATCTATATAGAAGGTTTTTATCATGCAGGTGGGATAAAAGGTAAATTTTATACATCAGAGGAGCTAACATGAAAGAACAGGATTTCGACAAGAGCTTACATATCGTCACAACGGGTGAACAACTCCATTTTTACAAGTCATTGCAATTTCACCGGTATGAAGCCACACCCTATTTGCATCTTCAACAACTCATCCATGAACATGAATTCAAACCAACGGACCGTATCGTTGACTTTGGCTGTGGAAAAGGAAGGTTAAATTTCTTTCTTTATCACTATACGGGAGCAACCGTAACGGGTGTAGAGATGAATGAGGGGTATTATCAGCTTGCCTTGAAAAATAGAGAAAATTATCGGAAAAAGTATGGCTTAGATCATTCCATTCACTTTTTTAACGGTTTTGCAGAGGAATACCCGATCCACACGCAGGAGAATATTTTTTACTTTTTTAACCCGTTCTCTATTCATATTTTCCGGAATATAATTCATCGTATCCTTCAATCGGTTGAGGAGAATGATCGAGATATCAAGCTGATTTTGTACTATGCAAGTGAAGAGTATATCGACTTTTTAGAAAGTATGGGCATGTTTCAGCTAATATCCGAGGTCATTTGTTCAGAAGGAAATCCGTTGGAGAGATTTTCTATTTATGGCTTAGCTTTTTAAGGGGGAATCGCTATGGAGAAATTGCTAGACCAAGACATTATTACATATCTGAAAAATTTGCCTGGCTGGAAATGGGACGAGGGTAAATGGATGAGCAAAAGATATCGATTTCAAAACTATTTAACAGGTGTGTCTTTTGTAAATGAGTTAGCAAATTATTCGGAACATCGTAATCATCATCCGTTTATCTCTATTGATTATAAAGTGGTAACGATAAAACTTAGCTCTTGGAATGCTGGTGGTCTCACTTCACTGGATATGGAAATGGCAAAAATCTTCGATGAGATTTACGATCAATTTGTGGAATAAGAAAAGGCGGGAGTGCTTAATGCGCTCTCGCCTTTTCTTTTCCATATACAGTGTAATATAGCAGTATCGCAATGAACACAGAAATGGCTGATGCTATGTAGATGCTATGGTAGTCTAACCAGAAAGCAATTTGTCCAAACACGATCGCACCAATTCCCACGCCTAAATCGAAGAAGGAGAAAAAGGTAGCATTAGCCATTCCGCGCCTGCTAATAGGAGAATTTTGAACACTCCACGCTTGAAGAGCCGGTTGCACCGTACCAAAGCCGAACCCATAAATAATGGCCGCTAAATAAAGGATCGTGCTATTCGGAATCCAGGCAAGCAGAATCATGGCAGCCATAATCATGATCGAACCAGCGGGGAATACAAAGCGATGCCCTTTTTGATCATAGAGCTTTCCAGCAAACGTTCTTGAGATAAGTAGAGCAATAGCATAAAGAAGAAAGTACCATTCAATTCCTTCAATTCCTTTTTTTACTGTATATAAAGGAAGGAAGGAAGCGATTCCACCAAATGTAACCGTGATAAAAAGAAGCAGAATCGAAGGGGGCAAAGCCGTTTTTTCGTAAAAGTCGAGCTTTTTAGGTTCAGAAGTAGTTACGGGTTCAACGGGTTTAAATCTAATCCGAGAAGATAAGGCAATAGCGACGGCACCGAGTACGCCGCAAATCAAGAAGAGTTCAGTAAAGCTAAGGTAACCTACTAGCGCAAGTCCGAGTGTCGGCCCCATGGCAAGCGCTAAGTTGCCAGAAAGACCGTAATATCCCATTCCTTCTCCGCGCCGTTTGGATGGAATCAAATCGGTCGCAATCGTACCTGAAGCAGTTGTGGACAGTCCCCACCCGACTCCTTGAATAATTCTTAAAATAAATAAGAAAACAAGTCCTCCAGCCATACCGAAAGCGCCAGTGGATATGACAAAAATCCCTAATCCAACCAGATAAATAAATCGACGTCCTCTGTTTTCTAGCGCATGCCCAGCGTAAGGTCGAATTAATAGGGCGGAGAAAGTAAAGATTCCCACAACCACTCCAATCAGCTGATCATTTCCACCGAGGTTCTCCACAAATAAAGGAATGGTGGGCAAAGTCATTTGAAAGCCAAGGAAAACAAAAAAGTTTGAAAGGCAAATGAGAATAAAGTCACGCGTCCATATTTTCTCTTTCTCTTTTTCTGAAGGTGGAGCTTTTTCCGCAAGAGGTGTGCTCATAACCATCCACTCCCATTCGGGAATAACCCGTTTCTCTAATCAATGTGTTAAACAAAATATATGTAAGAATTTATATAAAAATGGTGATAAATCTATTATAGACAATGGCTTTTTGATTTACTATTTTTTTGAATTTGAGATAAAAAAGAACGTTTAGTAATATTAATGTTATTACGATAGGAAATAGGTGTTCATGATGGGAAGAGTGATTGTAATAGGGTCAGGAATATTAGGTGCCTCTGCAGCCTTTCACTTAGCGTCAAAGGGAGAGAGTGTTGTCTTGGTTGACCGTACCGAGGTGGGACAAGCCACAAATGCGGCAGCGGGAATTATTTGCCCATGGATTTCGCAAAGACGAAATAAGGCATGGTATGAGTTAGTAAAGCATGGTGCACGTTATTATCCTGAATTAGTTGATAAATTGTCCTCCTATGGAGTAAATCATACGGGATACCGAAAAGTTGGAGCCCTAAGCCTTCATACAAATGAGGAAAAACTGAGGCAAATGGCAGATAGGACCATCAAACGGAGAGAGGATGCACCAGAAATCGGTGAGGTGAACATCTTAACATATGAAGAAACAAAAGAGGTGTTTCCTCTCGTAGCAGAAGGATATGGAGCGGTTTATGTTTCCGGTGGAGCGAGGGTAGACGGGAGGCTCATGCGTGATGCATTGGTAAAAGCTGCCGTTCAGCTCGGTACGAAATACGTAATTGGAAATGCTTCACTCGTATGTGAAGATAGCTGTGTGAGTGGAGTGGTGGTTGATGGTAAGCTGTTTGAGGCGGATCAAGTGCTTGTCACGACAGGAGCTTGGGCACGAGAGGTGCTGGAGCCCGTTGGGGTGAAATTTCAAGTTTCGGGGCAAAAAGCGCAGATTGTCCATCTAGAATTACCAGGTGTGGATACGTCTAAGTGGCCCGTTGTTATGCCTCCTAATAATCAGTATTTAGTCACGTTTGAAGATGGTCGCGTGGTCGTTGGCTCGACACATGAAGACCATAAAGAATTTGATACGAGAGTCACTGCTGGTGGGTTAAATGAGATTATCGGGAAAGCATTAGAGGTATTTCCGGGCTTAGAGGAAGCGACGGTAGTTGAAACACGAGTGGGCTTTCGTCCATTTACCCTCGACTTTTTACCAGTGATTGGCCCTGTTCCCGGACTTAAGGGTGTTTTCGTCGCAAATGGACTTGGAGCCTCTGGCCTGACGAGCGGCCCGTTTTTGGGTGCCGAGCTCGCAAAGCTCGCTCTTGGAGAAGAAACCGTGCTGGATGTGAGTCGTTATGCGGTAAAGGGTGCGATTGGGGATTGATGGTTTTGAGGGTGCGCGAAGATAAGTTTCTTTCTTAAAATGATTCAAATCACATCAAAACAAAACGAATCAAGATATGATGTAGTCATAAAGAAGGAAAGGAATTGATCATGATGCAAAAACAAAGCTTATCTACCTTTATCACATATAATGAAGAAAAATTTACGAAACGAGTCATTTTTAAAGAAGGAGAGAGTACGGTATTCGTCTTAAACTTTTCGAAAAATCAGGCACTGCCGGCTCATAAACATCCTGGAACAAATGTGTTTATTCAGGTGATAGAGGGAGAAGGAACCTTCCATGTGGATGGAGAAAGCCTGGCTGTAGCTAGGCATGATGTGATTCATTTTTCTGGGGAAGAGGAAATGTCTTTTGTAAATGGTGGGGGTAATACTAGCTTGTATGTGATGCTAAACAAGATTCCAGATGAAAGATATGTAAAAGAAATCTAACAAAAAGGCTCACCAGACCTGGTGAGCCTTCCTCATTATTTCTCCTCAGCGGTAGGACGCTTTCCGCCTAATTGCAGGCTAGCTTTTCCTTCTTCAAGAAGATGTTGAATGTCTTTAAATTTTACAAATCGCTTATTTTCATCATCAAAAAGCTTGAAGTGAATGGACTCAAGGCTTGTACCTAGAGTAACGGTTGTTGCTTTTTGTAATGGTGGTGTAGATTCATGTGCTTGTTCTAGATTATAGTTTGGAACCTTAGGTGCTAGATGATGCACATGGTGAAAGCCGATGTTTCCAGTTACCCATTGCAAAACCTTCGGAAGCTTGTAATAAGAGCTTCCTTCAACAGCTGCCTTCACATAGTTCCACTCTTCTTCGTGTTCAAAATAGCTGTCTTCATATTGATGTTGTACATAAAATAACCAAATTCCTAATGCTCCAGCAACAAACAAAATAGGAGCGTGGACAAGAAGGAAAGCTTTCCAACCAACTAACCAAATCATAAACGCATACAACACAACGATCGCGATATTGTTGAAATAAGTGTTGAGACGCTCTTTGCGTTTAGCATCCTTCACATTGATACGATTAGTAACTAGGAACAAGAATATCGGTCCTAGAACGAACATGACAAACGGATTGCGGTACATTCTGTATTGAAGGCGTTTAGCTGGTGTAGCAGCTAAATACTCTTCAACTGTCATTACCCAAATATCACCAATGCCACGCTTATCTAAATTTCCACTTGTTGCGTGGTGAATATTGTGGCTTCGCTTCCACTGTTCATAAGGGAACATCGTTATAATTCCACTGATATTACCAACGATCGCATTTGCTTTACGATTTCTAAAGAACGATTGGTGGCAGCAATCATGGAAAATGATAAAGATTCGAATCACAAATCCAGAAGCAACGATAGCAAGAGGCAATGTCAACCAATAAGAAATGGAAAGACTTGCGTACGCTAAATACCATAAACCGAAGAATGGGATAAATGTGTTAATCATTTGTTTTATACTTTTACTTATATCTGACTTTTCAAAAGGGACTATGCTTTTTCTTAATTCAGCTGTTTTTTGCTTGCTCATAAAAGCCTCCTACAAGGTTTTAAATTTAACTACTGTTATTGTAGTGTTTATGAGCAGGTCATGAAAAGGCATAAATGTATAGAGTGGGACATGACAAATGTCATGTTGCAAGAAAAAATTTAAAGGGAATTACCGGAAAATCCCTCGACAATTCGAAAAATACAGACATCTGTTTCATGAGCATATGTTTACATACGTTCCCTGTTTCAAGATATACTAGTCTGTATACATTTGGATTGGAGGAAATAAAATGTGGCAGGATTTTAAGAAGTTTGCTTTAAAAGGAAATGTGATTGACCTGGCTGTCGGGGTGGTTATTGGTGGAGCCTTTAGTAAAATTGTTAGCTCACTCGTAGACAATATCCTTATGCCGATTGTTGGGCTCTTATTAGGGGGATTTGATTTTACGAACCTACAATATACATATGCTGATGCAACCATCAAATATGGTCAATTCATACAAAATGTCGTTGATTTCTTTATCATTGCTTTTTCTATTTTCTTATTTGTGAAATTATTACAGAAGTTTAAAAAGAAGCAAGAAGTAAAAACGGAAGAAAAGGCACCAACAACGGAGGAAAAATTGCTTTCGGAAATTCGTGATATTTTAAAGGAACAACAGCAACAAAAGGGTGTGTAAAAAAGGAAAACTCGCCAAATTGGCGAGTTTCTTTATTAGAGTTGCTGATTCCCGCATCTAGGGTTAAGCACCTGAGTTGATAAATAGACGGGGAAATTCCGCTTAATTTAGTAAAACTATTAAAAAAGGCTTAAATAGTCGGAGAGATTCCGCCTATTGACTTTAAAAATTTGAAAATGAGGGTTTTTTCTTTGTATAATCGGAAAACCTCCTCTTATTTACTCCGAAATGGGCTCCATTCTGTATCTAACCGGAAAACCTCCGCTTATTTTACTGAAAAGACTTATGCCAATTATCATTTTTTCGTTCGATTAGAGTCATGCTAATTTGTATACAAATACTTGGATATTAGTTAAAATAAATTACCAACTAATCCTATAATAAAGGTGTGATATAGATGTCAGCTGATGTACGTACGATCCCAAAGCCACTTGTGCAAGTCAATCAGTCGGTTATTGTACTTTCCGTTATCCTTACTTGGGTTACTAATATGGAATGGCTTTTATTGATTCCTCTACTCTCCGGTATATGTGGAGTTATTTTTCGAATAAATCCGATTATGGAGGTAGCAAAGCGGTTTTTAAAAAAAGCACCATCAAAGTATCTGCAAGAAGATTGGGAGCAACAGCAGTTTAATCAAAAGATTGCCATTCTATGCTTAGGGGCAGGGTTTATGGGGTTTGCCTTCAATCTCCCGGTGGTAGGATATATCTTTACCATTCTAGTCGCGGTTGCAGCAACCGTTGCCCTTTTAGGTTTTTGTATCGGTTGCTTTATTCATTATCAGTGGAAAATGTATCAGTATAGAAAAATGAAGAGTCAATCATAACTTGTAGGTCGGAGTCAGCGCTAATGCTGACTTTTTTTTTACTTTTTCTAGGAATTTTTGGAGAATCTTGTCTAACGATTTATGGGCTGTGAGTGAGCTTTGGTCACCGTGGGTGCTAAGGGATTATGATAAAATGTAAACAAGTTAATTACATAAAAAGGGAGCAGAATAGGATGGGAGAAACTAAGAAGAAGCAAGAAATAATTAGCTGGGGTAAATCGGTGTTTATTGCTTTTGCTATCGTAGTCGTTGTTCGTACATTTGTCTTTGCTCCTTATATTGTGGATGGTGCCTCGATGGAACCCACGCTTCACGATCAAGAGAAAATATTTGTGAGCAAAGTCAATACAGACAAAATTGATCGTGAGGACATTGTGATTATTAAAGGAGAAGGCGAAAATTACGTTAAAAGAATTATAGGCTTGCCTGGAGATATGATCGAAATCAGGGATGATCAGTTACTAATCAATGGTGATGTTCACAGCGAAGAGTATTTAGACAGTAATCGAGAGCAGGCGCATGACCAAGGTAGTGTGTTAACAGGAGATTATGGACCTACTCTAGTTCCGGAAGGGCATTATTTTGTATTGGGTGACAATCGACTTCGCAGTATGGACTCAAGGAACGGCCTTGGTTTTATTAAGAAGGAAAAGATTGTTGGCGTCAGTGAGTTTGTATTTTATCCATTTTCTGATGTTCGAACGGTACAGTAGTAATTAATTCCATTGACATAAAAGCGTGCATGAATTATTCTGGTAAAGCATTTTAATTAAATATTTTCCTCATCAGATAAAAGGTGAGGTAGAGGTTGCGAAAAGTAAGAGTAGGTTGGATGAGAGCCAGAGAAGCTCGATGATGTCAGTTGAAAGGAATTTTCGCCGAAGCACTATAATTCTCTAATTATAGTAGCTGGGACTACATCGAATAGGTGTAGGACTGTCATAGCTGATTAGCTATGTTGAACTATCCAGTGGCCTGATGCGGTTATTGTAAAACACACTGTACTCACGTTTTGGTGTGTTTTTTTATGTTTATAGGGACCTCTATTTTTGAGATTGGGGAAAAATAATAGAAAGGAATACTATCATGGGAAAACAAACGAAGTTAGGCTTATGGATACTAACGGCATTAGTCGTTGGAAATATGGTAGGTTCGGGTATTTTTATGTTGCCACGTTCACTATCAGAAGCAGCAAGTCCGGCGGGGGTTATTCTCGCTTGGTTATTTACAGGAGCAGGGGTGTTAGTTACTGCGCTTGTGTTCGGGAATTTAGGAATGAGAAAGCCGAATTTAAATGGTGGACCACAAATTTATGCGAAAGAGCTTTTTAAGCCAAATTCTAGAGGCTCTGTTCTTTCTGGGTTTATGGCGACTTGGGGTTATTGGATTGGTAACTTAGCAGGAAATATTGCCATCATTACTACATTTGCTAGTTATTTATCAACGTTCTTTCCTATTTTAACGAGTCAAGCGGAGTTATTTACCGTTGGTTCTTTTACTTTAAAGGTTGGAAATGCATTAACTTTTGTGGTTTGTTCGATTTTATTATGGGGAACACACTTTATTATTTTACGTGGATTAGAAAATGCAGGGAAATTAAACTTTATGGCAACGGCGTCAAAAGTAGCAGGTTTCTTCATTTTCATTATTGTTGCGTTGTTTGCATTTGAGGCTTCCCATATGCTTCCTATGGTTGAGCCGCGTTTCGATGAGAGTGGGGCGACGGTCGGGCTGATGGGTCAGATTAGTAACGCAGCGGTTGCTACCTTATGGGCATTTATCGGTGTGGAATCCGCGGTTGTTTTTGCGGGACGTGCGAAAAAGCAAATCGACGTCAAGCGTGCTACGATTCTAGGGTTATTCATTGCGTTAGCGATTTATATCGGTGTAAGTACATTAGTGATGGGCTTATTAAGCCAAGAGGCGTTAATCGCGTCAGACAAGCCATTAATTGATGCGATTGTTTCTGTGCTTGGACCTGTTTCTGGAAAAGTGTTAGCAGGTATTGGATTAATCAGCTTATTTGGTTCTACCATCGGTTGGGTGATGCTAAGTGCAGAAGTTCCATACCAAGCAGCCAAGCATGGTCTGTTTTTACCTTCTTTCTTAAAGGAAAACGAGAAGAATATTCCGGTGTTATCAATGATTATCACAAACTCATTAGGACAGTTGTTTATCTTCTCAACGATTTCAAATTCCATCTCTGCGGCGTTTGATTTTGTTATTTACATTGCAACCTTATCTTATCTTGTTCCTTACTTCATTGCAGCTGTATTTCAGTTAAAGCTAGTGGTGACAGGTGAAACGTATGAAGGCCAAGTAAGATCAAAAATGGTTGACGGTGTCATTGCTTTACTAGCGACCTTATATTCAGTATGGGTGATCTACGCGGGAACAGCCGACATTAAAACCTTCATGTTCGGAGTGGCTCTCCTTGCAAGTGGAATCTTCTTCTACGGCCCAGTAGCAAGAGCCCACAAACAAAAAACAGAAACCAAAAAAGCAGCCTAACGGCGGTGACAGACACCACAAAAAGACAAATGAGGCCAAAGTGTCCACGGAGGGTGTCTGTCACCGCGCGTGGACAAAAAGGGGTAAAGTGTCCTTCCCAGAAGGACACTTTACCCCTTTTGTTATTTAGTGCGCTAGTTCAGCGTGCGACTTTGTTTAGGAATTGCTGCGTTCTAGGATTGGTGGAGAGGGTGAAGATTTCTTCGGGTGTTCCTTTTTCAGCAATGACTCCTTGATCCATGAATATGACTTGGTCTGCTACGTCTCTTGCGAACTCCATTTCATGGGTAACAACGACCATCGTCATGCCTTCTTCTGCAAGATCCTTCATGACTTTTAATACTTCACCAACCAGCTCCGGATCTAATGCCGAGGTGGGTTCGTCGAATAATAAGACTTTCGGATCCATCGCCATTGCTCTGGCAATCCCCACGCGTTGCTGTTGGCCGCCTGACAGTTGGTGAGGGTACATCTCCGCACGATCACTCAGTCCAACCTTGGCAAGTAAATCGAGAGAACGCTTTTTGGCATCCGTCTTTGATCGTTTTAACACCACGACTTGGCCTTCCATTATATTCTCAACAACTGTTAAGTGTGGAAAAAGGTTGTACGATTGAAACACCATGCCCGTTTGTTGACGGAAGAGGGTCATTTGAGTCGGTTTTAGCTTCGTTCCTGATTGAAACTGAAGTTCTTTTTCCCCAATCGTAATTGATCCTTGATTTGGAATCTCCAATAAATTAAGACAGCGTAAAAGAGTCGTTTTCCCTGAACCAGATGGGCCAATAACAACAGCCGTTTTTCCCTTTTCAACCTCTAAGTTAATTCCTTTTAAAACGTCAATATCTCCAAAGCTCTTATATAAATTTTCTAGTTTAATCATAGCCAATACTCTCCCTTCCTACTTTGCTACGCTGCGGTCAAAGCGACGTTCAAGCATGGATTGAGCATAGGACAGCACCGTACTAAACATTAAGTAAATAAAGGCCACTTCAATATACAGCCAAAGAGGTTCGTACGTCGCTGCAGCCACCTGTTGCCCTTTTTGAAACATCTCTGTCACAGTGATCGTTGCAGCGAGGGAGGTGTCTTTTACCAGGCTGATAAAAGAGTTTCCTAGTGGTGGAACAGAGACTCTTATGGCTTGTGGGAGGATGATTCGTCTCATAGCTTGTGCGCGAGTCATACCGATGGAATAGGCGGCTTCCCATTGTCCTTTAGGAGTGGAAAGGATCGCGGCACGAATAATTTCCGAGCTATACGCCCCTTTATTTAACGTGAACCCGAGTACCGCTGCTGGAAATGGATCCAGCGTAATTCCCACACTTGGCAGGCCATAAAATAAAATGAATAATTGAACAAGTAACGGCGTCCCTCGAAAGATCCACACATAAAATTTAGCAAGGGCAACGAGAGGCTTAATACCTGATATACGAGCAATTGCTGTGAAAAACGCTAATATAAGTCCAAGCGTAAATGTGATCAGTGTTAATGGAACAGTAAAATATAAACCAGCTTTTAAAATAGGAAAAAAGGAATCGCTAAGGATTCCTATAATTCGTTCCGCTCTTTCATCTAAGACCATTTCAATTCAGTCCTTTACTTCAATACGTCTTCGCCAAACCATTTAGTTGAGATTTCCAGGTACGTTCCGTCTTCGATCATCTCAGCTAATGCTCCGTTCACCGCATCAACCAGTTCTTTGTTATCTTTACGGAATAAGAAGGCATTGCTTGTTACATCCGCTTCTTCGTCCACTTTTTTAATCGCTAGGTCAGGGCGTTGCTTTTTTAAATCAAGGTAAGAAAGATTATCGTTGATTGTTGCATCAATACGACCTGAAGTGATTAAATCAATTGCTTGATTAAATCCATCGACCACTGTGTTGGTTGCGCCATGGGCTTCTGCAATCTTGCGGTAGTTACTGTCTAAAGATTGCCCAACTTTTTTGCCATTCAGATCTTCAAACGTTTTAATATCTTCGTTTGCTTCACCAACAACAAGTACCGCTTTTGAAGAAATATAAGGTTCAGACATATCGTATTTCTCGAGGCGATCTTCGCGAATAGCTACTTGGTTCGCCACCATGTCATAACGCTTAGCATCAAGTCCAGCGATCATTCCGTCCCATTTCGTTTCTACGAAAACCGGCTTAATATCCAAGCGCTTGAATACTTCTTCAGCGATTTCAATGTCAAACCCTGTTAGTTTTCCAGACTCGTCATGGAAAGTAAACGGTGCATAAGTACCTTCCGTCCCGATGGTAATTTCACCTTTTTCTTTAATTTCTTCGTATAAGTTTGCTGCTGTTTCTTCTTCCTTTGCTCCGCAAGCTGTTAAAGCTAGAGAAAGAAGGAGAGTGAACAGCACGAATAATAATTTTTTCATGTTTAAACCCCCACCAAGTTTATCGGATTAATTATTTTAAAAAACTATATTAGGATAATGTTTTCTTTCGTATATGTCAAACATTTATTCTTATCTTTTACAGAAATGCAACTTATATGTAGGAAAAGAAAAAGAACAGACCGTTTAGCCTGTTCCATTAAATCATGTCTACATGAGTGATTTTCCAATGTTCAAGTTTAATCAGCTGTTCGAGTTCATCTTTATTTTTGTCCCTAAAATGTTTAACCTCGTTATTCATAGTGCCACTAAGTTTCTAAGTGGTCACGCAGATGCGATGGGTGGGGTGGTATGTGGTTCAAAGAAACTGATGGAAAAAGTGTATCATTACCGAGAGATTAATGGTGCCACAATGGATCCATGGTCAGCGTATCTGATTTTAAGAGGAATGAAAACATTAAAGCTTCGCATAAGACAGCAAGAAAAGAGTGCGATGGAAATAGCAAAATTTTTGAAAAATCAGAAGCATGTGGAAGAAGTCTTTTTTCCTGGATTAGAAACACATCGTCATCATGATATTGCAAAAAGACAAATGAAGGGGTTAAAAAGAGGAAATTCGTTATAATAGCTTCATATAGATAGTAGGAGTGACGTATGGATGTACCTAACAGTTAAAGAAACGGCTGAGTATTTATCGGTTTCTGTTCAGTATGTAGAAAATTTAATTTTACAGGGAAAAATCCGGGTGTTGCATGACCATGATGGTGCGCCCATGATTTACAAGGATCAATTCAAAACTCATTTTGAGCAGCTTGAAAAATATAAAAACCTCATCAAAGAGTTAGAAAACGAGCCAATTCCAGAAGACAGAGACATCAAGGATGAGGATTAAGTAGTAAGATGGGAGAATGAAATAACGTTCTCCCATGATTTGTATGTTTTTTATGATTTTTATGCAGTTGTCAATGAATATGTAAGATAGATTGACAGTAAAAATAATAGTAAAAACAGGTAACCAAGATATTTCCAAATACCATAAATGATAGGAATACCAATACTTATCCTGAGCTATAGTAGAGTGATAATAAATTATCCTAACAAAGTTTTTGTTGTTGCATAAAAAAACGATAAAAGTTATAATAGTTTTGTGTCTAAATATACTGAAAATTTAGAGTTATGAGGTATTTGCTAGGAAAGTTTAAAGAAAAAATAAGACTATTCTTAAGGGGGCAATGTAGTGAAAAAACTATCTTTATTATCGTTTTTGTTAGTGTTTAGTATGCTTTTGGCCGCTTGTGGAACAAGTGATCAAAACAATGGATCTGATGAAGGAGCAAGCGAAGAAAAGAAAACATTAAGAGTCGTAACGGACGCAGCTTACGCACCATTTGAATATATGGATGGCGATAAAATTGTTGGATTTGATGTAGACTTCGTGAATGCAGTTGCGAAGGAAGCTGGCTATGAAGCTGATATCGTACATGTAGGGTGGGAACCTGTTTTCGTAGAGATAGAAGATAAAATTGCTGACTTTGCTGTATCAGCTATTACTATTAATGATGAGCGTAAAGAATCATATGATTTCTCACACGCATACTTCCTATCAACAAATAAAATTCTCGTTCCAGAAGGCAGTGATATTAAATCAGCTGCAGACTTAAAAGACAAAGTGGTCGCTGTTCAAAACGGGACAACAGGTCAAGAAGCAATTGAGAGTGTACTAGGAGAAAATAATCCTAATATCAAAAAATTCGAAAATACCGTTTTAGCAATTATGGAGCTTAAAGGTGGCGGAGCAGACGCGGTTGTTGCCGATAACACGGTTGTTGAAGAGTACGCGAAAAATAACCCGGATGATAAGTTTGTTGTCGTTGAGGATCCGGACGCATTTGCAGCTGAGTATTATGGACTAATGTTCCCGAAGGATAGCGAGTTAAAAGCAGAAATTAACGAAGCCATTAATACGATCTATGAAAACGGAACATATGCAGAGATTTATAAAGAATGGTTTGGGTCTGAGCCAGATCTTGAAGATTTAAAAGCACAACAATAATTGGTTACTTGATTATTTAGGGCGTAACTCTTTTACATAGTGTTACGCCATTTTTTTCATCCTAGTAAAGGAGGAGTATGATGGACTTTCGTTTTGATCTCATCATGGATTATGCGCCATTGTTTTTGAAGGGAACCTTGCTTACCCTTGGGTTATCACTTGCAGGAATTGCTATTGGAACCGCACTTGGTTTGGCTATTGGGTTAGGAAAAATGGTGAAAAACAAGTGGTTGTCACTACCTTTTGACTTATACATTACATTTTTCAGAGGAACTCCTTTGTTTGTCCAGATTTTGCTCATTCACTTTGGTCTCGTTCCATTGTTTACAGGGAAGACAGAGCCAGTGACAGCGGCTATTCTTGCATTATCACTGAATGCAGCAGCATACATTGCAGAAATCTTCCGAGCTGGAATTCAATCGATTGACAAAGGGCAGATGGAAGCAGCTAGAACACTTGGTATGACTCATGTACAAGCTATGAGACACGTCATTCTGCCACAAGCGTTTAAGAGAATGATTCCTCCATTAGGAAATGAATTTATCGTGCTTATTAAGGAATCCTCTTTAGCAGCGGTCATTGCGGCTCCAGAGATTATGTACTGGGGACGGGCTATGCAAGGACAATACTTCAAAGTTTGGGAACCGTATATTACGGTTGCAGTGATTTACCTCGTTATCACATTATCCTTGAGCTTCCTGTTAAACCGTCTTGAGAGGAGGTTATCGACAGAATGATTAAAGTAAGTAATCTAAAAAAGTCATTTGGTACGAACGAAGTACTTAAAAACATTAATGCTGAAATACAACCGCAAGAAGTGGTTGTGGTGATCGGACCATCTGGTTCAGGAAAGTCAACGTTTCTTCGCTGTTTGAATTTATTAGAATCCGTAACGGACGGTCATGTATATATTGAAGGTGTGGACCTTACTGATAAAAGCGTGAATATTAATAAAGTTAGACAGAATGTAGGAATGGTATTTCAACAATTTAACCTATTTCCACATAAAACCGTGATTGAAAATATTGTGATGGCTCCTGTGAAAGTAAAGAAGGTCGATGATGAAGTGGCTCTTCAAAAGGGTTTAGACCTTTTACGAAAAGTAGGTCTAGAAGATAAAGCTGATGCCTATCCTGATTCATTATCAGGTGGTCAAAAACAGCGTGTGGCGATTGCAAGAGCACTTGCAATGGAACCAAAAATCATGCTTTTTGATGAACCAACCTCTGCACTAGATCCAGAGATGGTCGGTGAGGTTCTAGAGGTGATGAAACAGCTAGCAAAAGAAGGCATGACCATGGTAGTGGTGACACATGAAATGGGGTTTGCTAGAGAAGTGGGCGATCGAGTCATCTTCATGGACGGCGGCTATATTGTGGAAGAAAATGTACCTGAAGAGCTGTTTACCAATCCGCAGCAGGAACGAACAAAATCATTTTTGAGTAAAGTACTGTAAAAAGGATGTCACAGGACATCCTTTTTGCATAATTTGTTTTTATTGAGGCACAATAAGTTAAGACTCGTAGCTCAAAGAACAGAGCAACCTCTCGTATCCTTGATACGGGTAGCGTCGTTTATGGGTTAAAGTCCCATCGAGTCGGAAACACAGGTTCTAAGGGACCTGTGTTTTTAATATCCCTTCACAAAATCTACCACATTCATGGAAGGCTTCTCACCATTTACATACTGACGTAAGTTTGGCAAAAAGATATCTTCCACCACTCGACGGTCATAATATTCAGTTGAACCAGAAGTATGAGGAGTAACGATCACATTTTCCATTTCCCATAAAGGACTGTTCTCAGGGAGAGGTTCGACCTCAAATACATCTAATCCGGCCCCTGCGATTTCCCCGGTTTGAAGTGCCTGAATCAGATCCTCCTCCACCACAATTTCGCCACGACCAATATTAATGAAAAAGGAGTCAGGCTTCATGAGCTGAAATTGTTTCTTAGAGAATAATCTTTTTGTGTCCATCGTTAAAGGGAGGGTAGAAACGACATAATCGCATTGTGGAAGGACTGTCTCAAGTTCTGCTGTCGTGTACATTTCATCCACATGTTCCTCAGACAAATGGGAGTTCCTTACCCCGAGTACTTTCATTCCAAACGCCTTAGCGATCTTAGCTGTTTCCTTTCCAATGGCTCCGACACCGATAATACCAATCGTTTTTCCGTGGATCTCAAGCTTTAAGCCAGCATGATGCCAATGTTTTGAAGATTGATTTCGAACATAGCTATGAATATTTCGAGTAAGGGCAAGCATCAATCCGAAAATGGTTTCAGAAATGGGAAAGGCATGGACACCATTCGCGCTTGTCACTAGTACTCCGCGCTCATGAAGAATGGGAAGAGGTAAATTATTCACACCGGCACTCCAAGTTTGCACCCATTTCAGAGTCGAGGAGTCTCCTAAAAGGTCTTTAATATCCTTTTTCCATCCTAAAATGATCTCTGCGGTAGGAATATGTTCTTTATAGATTTCTTTTCCAACAACAATTTCCCAGTCTGGTAAAACAGCTTGTATTTCGTTAACATATACTTGTTCCAGATTATGAGTAACGACAAGTTTTCTCAAAGAGTGGCACCTACTTTTTTGAAAATTTCGATATTCTAAATATAACATATAAAAGTAGTGACCCGCTAATCTGAGAAATATGATAAAGTAGTCTTTACATTCAAAAAGTCAGCAGTAAGGTGATAAAAGTGGAGAAAAAGCAAGTCGTGTACGACATTATGGAAGTATGTTTATTAGCAGGGAGAATCATGCTCCAAAGCGGGGCTGAAACATACCGAGTAGAAGACACAATGGAGAGAATCGCTCGAGCCTTTGGAGTTAGAGAGGCCCATTGTTTTGTCACACCAACAGGCATTATTTTTTCAATTGAAAGCACAGAGCCTACCAAAACAAAGCTTGTGCGCATTACAGAAAGAACAACGGATCTTCATAAAGTGGCTTTGGTAAATGGGGTATCTCGTCGGATAACGAGTGGAGAGCTTGATATAGAGGATGCTTTTCGTGCGTTAACAGAGGTAGAGGAATCCCAATTAACGTATTCAACTACTATTCAAATCCTTGCAGCAGCAATGGCGAGTGGTTGCTTTTTAATTATGTTTAATGGTAGCTGGAACGATTTTCTGCCAGCCTGTCTAACAGGTGGGCTTGGGTTTACGAGTGTGATGTACTTTCACAGAATGGTCCCGATTAAGTTTTTTTCTGAGTTTATTGGTTCGATTATTATTGGCATTCTTTCCTTTTTATTTGTTCATATGGATATAGGTGTAGAGTTAGATAAAATTATCATCGGATCTGTCATGCCGCTCGTTCCGGGTTTGCTTTTAACCAATGCCGTTAGAGACTTAATGGCGGGACATTTGGTTTCAGGAATATCTAAAGGAGCAGAAGCGTTACTAACTGCTTTTGCGATCGGATCAGGCATTGCCGTTGTATTATCATTTCTTTAAAAGGAGGCGCCCTACCAATGTACATTCTTCAACATCTACTATTTAGTTTTTTGGCCGCCGCCGCGTTTGGTATTATTTTTAACGCTCCTAAAACTTCCTTAATTCAATCCGGTTTTGTTGGGATGCTTGGTTGGATTATTTATATTCTTTTCACGATGAACGGCGCTGATGCAGTGAACGCTACGTTAGTGGCATCCTTCGTGATTGCTGTGGCAAGTCAGGTGTTTGCTAAGCTGTATCGAACGCCGATTATCATATTTATCGTTGCTGGAATCATCCCGCTTGTTCCGGGTGGAATGGCATATGATGCGATGCGAAACTTTGTTGAAAATGACTATAATATTGCGTTAGCCCTTGCGGCAAAAGCTTTCTTGATTTCAGGGGCGATTGCGATGGGAATCGTTTTTTCCGAAGTGATAAATCAGTTAATTAGAAAGACGGCCATCATAAGAAAGAGCTAATACTGATTCAAGGATTTGGCAAGTTGGAATCCGAATGACCCCTTCTCTTTTTGCTTACCCTATCAATAGGGGAGGTGTGAAATCATGGCACAAGACGTTTTATGTGAAGTCAGTAATTGTGTGTACAACGAAGAAGGAATGAAGTGTGCTGCAGACCAAATTTTCGTTGTAAGCCACCGCGGTAAAGAAGCGGATACGAGCCGTGAAACAGATTGTAAAACATTCGAACCTGAAGGATTATAAGAACGAAAAAGACAGCGCGAGCGAGCGCTGTCTTTTAATATGCGTAAAAATAGAGATTTCGGGATTTCCTACCAAATAAGCATAATTCACCCACAAGTAACAAATGATATACAAAAGTGGCATGAAAGTTAGTTTTTATCGGATAAGGATGATTGCTGTTGGTAACCTTTTTGTTTACTTTCTTATTGTTAGCCTCTATCGGAGTGATTACCATGTTTGATCTATATTTATATGACCATTCGTTAATGTCAATTTTAGATGCAAATATTTTCTTTGAAAAAGGGACAAGTCAATGGATGTTATATGCAAATTTATTAGTCGGATTGATCTGGGGTATGGTTGTAGATTACCGATATAGGAAAAGTAAAAAATCAAGTAAATCGTCATGAAAAATATACTTGTTGAGAAGTTGTCCCTTTGGCAATTATTTATATTGATTTTTATTTTTGAAATTGGAAGTGCGGCCGTAGTAAGTACGGGGAATGATGCAAACCAGGATGCATGGATTGCGATTGGATTAGCCATGTTCTTTGGGTTGGGGTTGGCCTTGATGTATTATTTTATGCTCTCAAGGTTACCTGGAAAAAACCTTTTTGAAATTTTTCAATTTTGCTTTGGGAAATGGGTAGGGGGATTATTCACTCTACTTTATATTATGTACTTTATTTATATTGCTTCCCGGGTTCTTCGGGATTTTTGCGAACTAATTGTTTCGTTTATATTTG
>Ga0182742_1001428_pt1 | contig 30675 bp, 33 predicted proteins | sample eDN5th37CBELigMG_FD_128880 | JGI IMG/M metagenome (GOLD analysis project Ga0182742, IMG submission 128880) | Enriched Miracle-Growth compost microbial communities from Emeryville, California, USA - eDNA 5th pass 37_C BE-Lig MG (version 2)... ... | reverse complement strand
GTTTGTTGTTGTCTTGTTCAGTTTTCAAGGTTCAATTAAGCACTTGATTATCTTACAATATCTTTTCACCGTTGTCAACTTCTACGAAAAACTTTTTCAGAAGTTAATTTCAAGTCGTTGTTGTCGGCTACATGTCATACTATATCATCTTAATTCGCAGAAGTCAACTTCTGTTTTTAAATTAATTTTAATAGAGACTTCAGATTTTGAAGCAGAAGTATATCTTACATAATTCTCAGATAGAACACAATAACTTTTTAAATTTAATCACCTGAGGAAAAGCGGACATCATAGATATCCGCTTCACAATTTTTCATTTATTTCGTTTCCGAATCTTAAAGATCGGATCCTTCATTGCCTCACCACGAGTGTACTCATCCAAACTTTTAAAAGTATAACCTTTCTTTTTTAAATCCTTAATGATTGTTTCTAACGCATCCGCATTGTCCTTAGATACTGTATGCAATAGCAATACTGCTCCCGGATGAATCTGCTTCATCACATTATTATAGGAATACTGCCAGCCCTTTTGGTCGTCGCGGTACCAGTCAACAAACGCTAGAGACCAGAAAACGTGGGTGTAGCCCATTTCCTTTGCCTTCAATAGGGTGCGTTCACTAAACACCCCTCGAGGTGGGCGAAGGTATACCATATGCCTAACACCGGTTATTTCTTCGGTACCTGCACGAACTTTTTCAAGCTCTCTATAAAATCTTTCGTCGCTTACGGTCGTCATATCTGGGTGATAATACGAATGATTGCCGACAATATGACCTTCATCAGCCATCCGCTTCACAAGGTCAGAGGCACTTTCTAAGTAATGACCCGTTATAAAAAAGGCGGCAGGCACTTTCTCTTTTTTCAGCACATCAAGCACTTTGGCTGTGTACCCATTTTCATAGCCATTATCAAATGTGAGGAATATGACCTTTTTCTTTGGATCACCTTTATAAAAGGCTCCGTACTTCTCTAACAGCTCATCATACTCTTTTCCGGCTTCGACCGGTTCTTCATTTGAAGATTTTTTAAAGCCCCAGTGAATCGGAGCATTGGAGACACTTGCTGAGACGATGGTCGAAAAGCTAAGCAATAAGGAAAAAAGGATGGCTAACAGCTTTTTCATCTGTAGTCCCCTCTCACAGTACAAGTTTTCCTTATTGTCCGTAATTAGAGAGAAAATCATTCATGTTATTTAGAAAAACCGAGTGAAGCTTCGTTAGCTAAAACAAATTCGGCAATTGCTTTAGCACTCGCCTCCATACCATTATTAAAAGTATCCACTTCGATATCATAGGCTTCCTTCTGTTGGTGGACAAACTGAAGCTGTAGTCTTGCTTGTCCAATTCTTCGATCGCCACGTGCCAATTCTCTTCTTTCCAGTTCCTCCACAGGACAATGAACACCTACAAAATAGATGGGATAGTCTTTCAATGTATGATAGGCATCTGTTATCGTTTCTTGATCGTGCAGCACATGGTCGATTATGAGATGAATGCCTTGATCGGAAAACATGGCAATCGACCGGTGGAAAAACGTTTCTGTAGGGACAGGAATTAGACGATCTGTCCCGCGTTCTTCCATCCTTTCGATAATCGTATCGAAGTCATCCACACTAAAATGAAAATAGTTAGGAAGAAACTTCACGATTTCCTTTGACAAAGTGCTTTTCCCTGCACTTGATACACCATTTAAAAAGATAATATTCCCCTTCATTTTCTCCTCCGTTATGTAAAAAATCGAGTGCTACTTCAGCACTCGACGATTTTATATTAAAAGACTCGTTCTTTGAATTTAGCCAGTTTTTCTAAAGATGATTTTTCCACATCTTGATGTAAGCTATTCCCATGGGAATCCATTGTCACAACGGCTGTAAACCCTTCTACTTTTAAATGCCACATCGCTTCTGGAATTCCAAATTGCATAAGGTCTACGCCTTCAACTGATTTAATACAATCCGCATAGTATTGTGCTGCTCCCCCGATTGCATTCAAGTACACACCACCGTGTTCTTTTAACGCAGCTAGAGTTTTTAAACCCATTCCGCCTTTTCCAATAACTGCACGGATACCAAATCTCTTCATGATATCTCCTTGGTAAGGCTCCTCACGAATACTGGTTGTTGGTCCAGCCGCTTTTACATGCCATTTGCCTTCTTCATCCTTTAGCATAACCGGTCCACAGTGGTAAATGATTTGTCCATCAAGGCTAATCGGTGCATCATGGTCAGACAAATATTTATGGATGGCATCACGCCCCGTGTACATCATGCCATTAATTTTAACAACATCCCCTACTTGAAGTTCACGAATTTGCTCTTCTGTGATAGGGGCTTCAAGGGTAACCACGCGATTCTCTGTTTCTTGAGATGCAGCTGTTTGTGCCTGTGCTTCTTGTTCCGCAGCAAAATCTACGTTCTCTCCTTCTTGATACATCCAGCTATTGATCTCACCTGTTTCCGGATTCACCTCTACTCCTAAACGGCGATATGCCCAACAGTTATACGCTACTGATACGAAGAAACTCGCAGGAATACGGTTAATCACACCTACCTTACAACCAAGCAGAGTTGTTTCCCCACCAAAGCCCATCGTACCAATTCCCAATTCATTGGCATGATCCATCACGTACTCTTCCAATTTTCGGAGATCTTCGTTAGGATTCACATCATCCACCGAACGGAATAGCTGCTCTTTTGCTAATTCATAACCAGATGTTCGGTCTCCCCCGATACCGACACCGATAAAACCAGCGCTACAGCCTTGTCCTTGTGCTTGATATACTGAGTGCATGATACATTTTCGAATTCCGTCTAGATCACGGCCTGCACGACCAAGTCCTTCTAGCTCTGCTGGAAGGCTGTATTGAATATTTTTATTTTCACAACCGCCACCCTTTAAGATAAGGCGCACGTCGATATAATCTTTTTCCCATTGTTCAAACTTAATAACAGGGGTACCATCTCCTAGATTGTCTCCACTGTTATCACCCGTAAGAGAATCAACTGAGTTCGGACGGAGCTTTCCGTCTTTCGTTGCTTCTTTAATCGCTTCTTTAATCGCTTTTTTCATTACGATTTGGTTGGCACCAACAGGCGTTTTAATTTTAAACGTTGGCAGCCCAGTATCCTGACAGATTGGAGACACATTATCGTCTGCCATTGTAATATTATTTGTAATCGTTGCTAAGCTCATCGCTGAGCGTGTACCTGAGCTCTCTTTTTCCTTCGCCGCACGAATGGCACGTCGAACATCCTTTGGTAGCTTTGTTGATGTTTCTACGATGAGTTGATACATACTTTCCTGAAACTTCTCGATATTCATGACTGGTTCCCCTTCCCCATGTATCTAAAAAATAAGTATGAATTTTTCAACATTTCCCCATCACATATTATACTCCTATCGCGATTTGATGGAAAGGGTTTCGGCCATTTGTTCCATCCGCTCCTTGAAATATAGAAAAAGGCCGTGACATTTACGGCCTCCCCACTCCATATTTCTTCACCAACAAATACCTCTGAAGTCCATGCGTCAGGCGAATGGCTTCTTGCTGATGCTTGATTTCGAGATCGCTCTCTCCACGTTTGCCTGCAACCTCTGCTAATATCGCTTCCTTCATCCAAGGTTTCTTCTGCTCACTAGCGAGTTGCAAGGCACGATCTAGCTCTCCCACCTCAATGGCCAACAGCCCTTCATAATACACTCTTAATGCTGGCTGTTTGATCTGAGCAATAGAGTCTCTTTTCTCCACTAACGTTCCTTTGTATGCAGCATAGGTAACAGAATAAATCGTATAATAATGACCTTTTTTATATTTTTCACGCACATCACGAAGTGCTTTTTCTACCTGAAAGTCATCCTCTTTTGCTAACGCATAATAAAAGTGAAAAATGGGCTGATTCAGTCTAGCTTCTAAAAACCTCTCAACTTTTTTCATATCGTCTGTAAGATATAGGTTCATCATGATGGGCAAATAGCTCACTGCCATAGTAATCAATAAAATCACCACAATTAATATCCAAAATGGAATATCAACCAATGCGGCAATCACACCAAGTACGATGGCAAACCCTAATATGATCGAAAACTGACTCCTACTTAACATACAATTTATTCCCTCTTTCTCTCCTGTTCGAGCAATTCGATAATACGGTCAAGTTTTTCTTCCATCGCTGAAGATGATGGTTTCTTCGAGCGGTTTAAATAGCTCACAAGTATGTAAATAAATACCGTAACAAACCCGACCATTAATAGCATGGATAATATCTGAAATAACAAATCTCCCATATTCAACATTCTCCACATCCTTTCTATATATATGTACGAATATATCAAACATAAGTTTCATCATAGAAAAAAGTGCAGCTACACTTAGCTACACTTTATCATTTATTGATCACGGTTATTAAATTCTCGGCATTTTGATTCTAAATCGTCAATCATTTCAATCAGACGATCGATATCTTCCAGCTCGGTATTTTCTGGCTCAATCGCATCCAATACTTCAATAAACATATTTAATCGTTGTTTTAAAAATGTAACCTGTGAATTTTTATCGCTTACTTTGTTACCCAATTTGACTCGCTCCTTTCACTCGTTTTTCATCCTACAGAAATTCCTTCCAACTTTCAAGGCTGTTTGCTTCTATTTTCCCCATTTTCCAAAGAAGTTGAACATGGATTGACAGATTCATCATACAAATTGATAATAGCAAAGGATGATCTTGAAAAAGGAGAGAATCGATGAAGACAATGAACAAACCTGCCATCACTCCCCAGTATGATCCTTGGGAAGCTTATATGGATGTGCAACAACACGGGAAAATGACCCTGTCAAATATAGAATTTACAACTACCACACTCTGCAACATGCGCTGTGAGCATTGTGCAGTTGGTTATACTTTGCAGCCAAAGGACCCTAAGGGCTTGCCAGTCGACTTATTAATCCAAAGACTTGATGAAATCCCGCATCTTCGCTCGCTTAGTATTACAGGTGGAGAGCCTATGCTCTCACTCAAGTCGGTTGAGAACTATGTGCTTCCTTTGTTTGAGTATGCCCATTCACGTGGGGTTCGTACTCAAATTAACTCAAATCTTACGTTAGATATTGATCGCTATTATAAAATCAGCCCATATCTAGATGTTCTTCATATTTCGCATAATTGGGGAACAGTGGATGATTTTATCGACGGTGGGTTTGCGATGATGGAAAAGAAACCAACTCGTGAGCAGCGTGCCACACTCTTTGCTCGGATGATTGAAAACAGCCGTGCATTAGTCGATGCAGGAGTGATGGTATCAGCGGAGACCATGCTGAATAAGCGGACTCTTCCCTACTTAGAAAGTATTCACGAGCAAATTGTTGAGGAAATGAAGTGCCAACGTCATGAGATACATCCGATGTATCCTTCTGACTTTGCATCAAATCTAGAAGTTCTCGGGCTAGACGAAATTCGCCAAGCGATTCAAAGATTACTTGACTTCCGAAACGAAAATGTATGGATGCTGTTCGGAACGTTACCATTCTATGCGTGTAACACAAGCGAAGAAGATCAAGCTCTCTTACAAAAGCTTTATCGTGCAAAAAACGTAACTGTCCGCAATGATCCCGATGGTCGTTCACGACTGAATATAAATATTTTCACAGGGGATGTCATCGTAACGGATTTCGGTGATACTCCACCACTTGGAAATATCCAAACCGATGAGTTACCTGCCATTTTTAATAAATGGCTTGAAACGGATTTGGCAAAAAGCTTAAGTTGCCATTGCCCAGCCGCTCGCTGCCTTGGACCGAATGTGTTAGTGAAAAACAGTTATTATAAAGGCATTGATTTTTCTACACGTAAAGCTCTTATTTAAAAATAAATGGGTCGATCACCAAGTTTAGTGATCGACCCTTTATATGATTCTCCGTCTTATCTCGGCTTATCTGGTGCGATGAATCCAAATGCCATATGGTCCTGAACAGGAATCCAAGCGCCAATTCCTTGCGACGTTACGTTTTTCACTACAATCATTTTTTTGCTGCCTTTAAGCATGATATACACTTCACCGTAAGTGACCTTTCCTTTTTCATTCACAGCTGGTGCGTATCCATACAGGTAACCAAGGCGTTTCGGCGGTACATTGTATACCTGATCCTTCTTCGTTCCTCCACCTACGACGGTCTCAAATGCCAGAGGAAGACCTGTTTTTTCAGCAGCCTTTAATAGCATCATTTTCTTTACATCCTCTGCATTAGCCACCTTTGAGGTTAAGCCACCACGTACAATTTTCTGCATTTCTTGTACATAATGCATTTGGTAGTTTGTGTTCCCACCACGATTGTCTACATAATTCGTATTAATTTTTTGATATTCCCAGTTCGGTGCCGTTTCGCTTGATTCATAATTTAACGGCCACTGCCCTAAGTAAATGATTGCACGGTAACCGACAGCAAACGGTGTACTGTTCACAGTCGTTTCATTTAACATGCGAATCAATTCTGGGTTTTCAATTTTCACTTTAGAAGATTCAATTAAATCCTTAGTTAGTTCACTAGGTTGCAAGGTCGGCATATCCTGCGTTGGGTTAGGATATGTATTTTCTTTTGTAATGTTTAGTACTGAGTTTGGAACTTGAACCTGTTGTTGCTTTTCCTTTTTTGCTTCAGGTGCAGCTGGTTTTTCAGCGTGTATGGTGGAAAAAGATAAGAGCGAGAAAAGAAAGCCAACGACTAGCGCATACAATAACTTTCTCATGTAGTGGAACTCCTTTCAGCTAACTCATAGATTTGATATTAGTTTTTTCGGAGTTCCCTCAAATTATCCATTTGCCAAAAATTTCTACCATTTCTTAATTAACACTCTTTCCCACATCAAGCTAAAAAAAGCAATAAACGGCCCAAGACCAAGTGCCACAGCAAAGGTGCCCAAACCAATCGGACCATGAAGAAGAATGGCAAAGCATAAGGCAAGGACCTCACCTATCGTTTTGGCTGTTCCAAGAGTAATCTTGTATCTCTCCTTCAAGGCAATCATAAAATCATCAATGGGGCTCAGTGGCCATCTAGCCTGAATATACGTAGCTATCCCTAATGAAATGAGTAAGATTCCTGAGCTAAGGCTGATTAGCTTAGGATAAAATCCAACTGGATGAAAGGCATCAAACACGAATAATAGCCACCCATCGATAAAAATTCCACTAATAGCAACCGTTATGGCACAGGACACTTCGGGCATCGTCTTCTTAATTAGGGCATTCAAGAAGATTAACAGTAGACCAATAATAATGGACCAACCACCTACTGTGAGCCCAAGCAAATGAGTCAATCCAACATTGAGCGAGTCCCAAGGGCCAGCACCAAGATCCGCTTTTATGGTCAGAGAAGCACCTAAAGTCAAAATAGCAAGTCCACCAACATAGAACAATAATCGATGTATAAACAACGAGTAAATAAGCCCCCTTTCGTCAAATTGTAACAATATTGTAATGTTCTGAATATTTACATAAATACTTTTATCAGCTATAATTAGCTTACATTCTTAATAAAGGAGGATAGCAGAGCATACGCTTAACACTTTTTTAAAGGAGGTTTGTAGTTTATCTTGTTATTCGTCTCTTCTTTAACGAAACCATTATCATAGAGAGGGAGTTGATAAACTAGAAAACAGGCGTCTGTATCTTTTTATTCCGACCTTGTCCAACATATTCTTGGAAATGTAAATATTACTTAAAAAAATAAAAAAAAGACTCTGTACCGTTTTTTGATACAGAGTCTTTTTTGGCGTTTATAATAGCTTTTTTCGTTGCCTTTATAATAAGTAAAATCCAATCCCCATAATAAAATAGGCAGCTAGCAATGTCGCTCCTTCAAACCAGTTGGATTCTCCGTCGTTTGCGATGATGATCGACAATAACACAGCGGACGCCATCGCAATCAGCTCCTGAATCGTAAACACTAATGGCATCGGTGTTGGGAAAAATAAAGACACTAACACGAGTGCAGGTGCAACGAACATCGCAATTTGCAGCGTCGAACCCACCGCAATTTCTACCGCGATATCCATCTTGTTTTTATAAGCCATAATCACCGCTGATGCGTGCTCGGCAGCATTTCCAACTATGGCCACAATAATAACCCCGATGAAAAGCTCGGTCCATCCAAAAGTTTCTCCGACCACTTCAAAGGTATGAACGAGATTTTCAGAAACATAAGCGACAGCGAGTGTGGCAATAAATAAAACTCCAATTGCTTTGTTTCTTCCCCATTCTGGTACCTCTTCTTCATGCTCTTCCCCTTCATGAGAGGTTTGATAGACCCCCCGGTGAGTAACCAGCTTAAAAAATAAAGCGGCCAAGTATAAAAGAATTAAAATCACAGAGATGCCAACGCTTAAGGACATTTTTTCTGTTTGTTCCATGGTCATTGAAAATACTTCGGGAATCACAAAGGCAACAATCACAGCAAACATTAATAATCCCGAATTATGCCTTGCATCAAACACATTGAAGGTTTGTCTTTTGTATTTTAGTCCCCCAACAAAAAACGAAAGTCCTGCCACCAACAAAAGGTTTCCTAGTACAGAACCGGTTAATGAGGCAAGCACGACACCCGTTAATCCTGCTTTTAACGCAAATACAGAAATAATGAGCTCCACCGCATTGCCAAAGGTCGCATTCAATAAGCCCCCCACTCGAGGACCGGTAACAATCGCCAAGCTTTCGGTCGCTCTCCCCATAAAACTAGATAACGCAATAATCGTTAAACAGTAGATGATGAACATGATGATACTCGACCAGTGCATCATGGTGCCAATCACAGATAACGGTACACCAATAAAGACCAATATCAAGAACACTTTATTTGCCATACTGCCTTCCTTCTTCCATGTAAAATTTATCAGTCATAAAAACTCGATAACGAGACAGATTATAGGTAGCTTCTTAAAAGGAGAGATCATCATGAATGTAAAAGATAAAGTACTACATATGTTTGATAATCACGCGATTGGAACGCTTGCTACAATTCAAGATGGGAAACCATTTAGCCGATTTATGCTCTTTTTCCACGATGGGTTGACATTATATGCAGCCACTCACAAAGATACACATAAGCTCGATGACATGAATTCCAATCCAAATGTTCATATTTTACTCGGTCTCGAAGCAGGAAGCTTTACCAGTCATTATTGTGAAATAGAGGCAACCTCCCGCGTTGAAGAATCACCGGAACTTCGGAAAAGATTTTGGGACGATTCATTAGCTGAATGGATGTCGGGCTCAGATGATCCGAATTACGTATTATTAGCTTTTAAGCCAGAAAGAATACTTTATTTTGAAAAAGCGGGCAGTGATCCAGAAGAGCTCACGATGTAAAACGAGGGGCAGAAAACTCTGCCCCTCCCTTTTATAATCATTTTGAAGCCATTTCAAACGTTTCAATGATATCAATTTTTCCAATTACGGATTGAACCATTGAGCAGTTTTTCCGTGTTAACTCCATGGCCTTATGAATTTTCTTTTCGTCAAGGTTCACACCATTAATCGTAAAGTGAACTTTGATTACCTCGACTCGATCGGCTTCCTCTTTGTTTCTTTCCACATCTGTAGCAATGTGTATATCTTCAATCGTCATGCGCATCTTCTCAAGCACTTTACGAAGAACTCCCCCGCTGCAGACCGCAACAGAAGCCACTAATAGCTGATAAGGACGGAAACCGTAAGCTTCATCCCCTGCCACATCTAATCTTCCATATGGTGTTTCTGTATAAAACCCGACATCCTTCATATGAAATTCCATTTTCTCACCTCGATATGATTTTCATACACATGAGATTACACTATTTTTCCATTTTTAAAAAGAACTTCATCGTAAAAATTTGTTTCAACCTCCGAAGTATTCTTGTATGATGGGAGAAGAAATATGAAGGAGAAACTACACATGAAAAATAGTAAACAGGCTTTCTGGATCCTTGTTAGCATTGTAGCGATTTCAGGCTTCAGTCAAGGAATGCTGCTGCCGTTAGTCGCGGTTATTTTTGAAAAAAGCGGGATCAGTTCCGGAATGAATGGAATGAATGCCACTGCTTTATATATAGGAATTCTTCTAGCCTCACCTTTTATGGAGCAGCCGCTTCGAAAATTTGGATATAAAAACATTATTTTATTCGGAGGATTGTTGGTGGTCGTTGCCCTGGCCCTTTTTCCTTTGTGGCAAAACTTTTGGTTTTGGCTTTTGCTTCGGTTTTTCATTGGGATAGGTGACCACGCCCTTCACTTTGCCACACAAACCTGGATCACTTCTTCTTCTCCAGAAGCAACAAGGGGAAGAAATCTTTCTTTGTACGGATTGTTTTTTGGGATCGGATTTGCGGTTGGACCACTGATGACACCGCTTGTTAACATTAGTCCCTCCCTTCCCTTTATCATCTCATCAGCCATGTGTCTCGTCGGTTGGGTGTTTATTTTTGCATTAAAAAATGAATATCCTGACAATGATGAAGGGATCGGTGGCTTTAAAGACACAGGTAAACGTTTTGGGCAAGCTCTAAAATACGGTTGGGTGGCCTTTTTACCACCGCTTGCGTATGGTTTTTTGGAATCATCCTTGAATGGAATTTTCCCAGTATACGCCCTCAGATCTGGTATTGAAGTATCAGAAGTGTCGATCTTACTGACTTCCTTCGCAGTGGGTGGAATTATTACACAGCTTCCGCTCGGAATCCTTAGTGACCGCTTTGGACGCCGGAAAGTGTTGATTGTCATTTTGTTTCTTGGATTTACGAGCTTCTCTGCAGCGAGCTTTTTAGAAGAATCATTTCTTGGTTTATTTATTTGCTTCCTATCAGCCGGTATGGTGGTTGGTTCCACATTCTCGCTTGGAATAGCGTTTATGACGGATATTATGCCGAAAAATCTATTGCCTACAGGAAATTTACTTTGCGGAATCGCCTTTAGCCTTGGCAGCTTAACAGGACCTTCGATTGGTGGAGTCATCATTCAAGCCTTTGATCAAATCAGCTTTTTCCATATCGTAAGCACCCTTCTTTTTTCCATCTTCCTTGTGATCGTTGTGTTTGGGAAACGGATGAAGGTAAACTTAGCGAGTGAAAATAGTGCGTGATCCTCTAACCTTTTACTGATTTTAAAATTAAAACTATTACAATGTATGTAAAGTGGTATATCCTCTACCCATCTAAGGAAGAAAAATATATTGAGCAAATCCCTTCTGAACTCATAAAATATATGGTATGATGAACTTAATAAAATATAACCCAAGCAATTCTGCTGTCATCATTAGATGACAGCTTTCGTGTTTTTTAGGGGTAATGACTTTGATTATTTTTCTCAATTAGACGAATGGAGGAGAGAATATGAATACAGAATTAAAGGCTATAGAGAGACCTATTGAAGTAAATGAAAGCTTTTTTGAAAAAGTAAAGCCGCATGCGGAATTAATCGCTGCCATTACGAGTGGGGTTCTCATTGCGGTTGGTTGGACATTAGAAAAAATCGATTGGTCGACCACATCTATTATTGCCTTTCTGTTCGCTTTTGTGATCGGTGGATTTGCTAAAGCCAAGGAAGGAATAGAAGATACGATCGCAGATAAGGAATTGAACGTAGAAATGCTGATGATCTTTGCTGCGATCGGTTCGGCGATTATCGGTTATTGGACTGAGGGTGCCATTCTAATCTTTATTTTTGCAATGAGTGGAGCACTTGAGACGTACACTATGAACAAGAGCCATAAGGAGATCTCTGCACTAATGGAGCTTCAGCCGGAAGAGGCACTCCTTATCCGCGGGAATCATGAGGCAACGGTCCATGTAAGCGAGCTTCGTATTGGCGATCATATTTTAGTCAAACCTGGTGAACGCGTCCCTTCAGACGGAAAAATTATTAAAGGCCAATCGAACTTAGATGAAGCGGCGATTACAGGGGAATCACTTCCAGTAAGTAAAGGAATCGGGGAAGAAGTATTTGCTGGTACGGTGAATGTAAATGGATCTCTTACCGTAGAGATCACCAAACCAAGTAGCGACACTCTATTTCAAAAGATCATTCAATTGGTTCAATCCGCACAAAGTGAAAAATCACCTTCTCAACTTTTCATTGAGAAATTTGAAGGAACTTATGTAAAATCAGTTCTTGCTATCGTTGTACTTATGATGTTTGTGCCACATTTTGCCCTTGGCTGGAGTTGGACGGAAACCTTTTATCGGGCGATGATTTTACTTGTGGTTGCCTCCCCTTGTGCGTTAGTGGCGTCAATTATGCCGGCAACCTTATCTGCCATTTCCAATGGTGCGAAGCACGGCATCCTTTTTAAAGGCGGAGTTCATCTAGAAAACCTTAGCCACTTACAGGCTATTGCCTTTGATAAAACCGGGACCCTTACAAAAGGGAAACCTGAGGTAACGGATATCATTGTGGTCGAAGAGTTGGAAAGACAGCCCCTTTTACAAGCAGTCGCATCCATAGAGAATCATTCGAATCATCCACTAGCTCAAGCGATTGTTACTTATGTAAAAAAAGAAACAGGGTCTACGCTAGCTCATCCGGAGAGTATTGAAGATGTATCAGGGTATGGGGTGAGAGCAAGTCTTGACGGACTGGATTGGAAAATTGGGAAAGCTGACTTTGTTGGCAAGATGGAGGCAGAAAGCTTTTCTAATGGGATAGCCAAACAGCTTGCATCTGAAGGGAAAACGATTGTTTTTGTGAAGCAAAATGAAACGCTTGTTGCTCTTATTGCATTAAAGGATGTGGTACGTGAGGAAACAAAAGCGGCCATTGATTTGTTAAAAGCAAAAGGGATATACACGATCATGCTAACGGGTGATAGTGAAAAAACGGCTGAAGCGATCGCTGGCGAAAGTCATGTGGATGAATACGTCGCCGAATGCCTGCCAGAAACAAAGGTGGAAAAACTAAAAGAAATTCGAAAGCGGTTCGGTACCGTTGCAATGGTTGGAGATGGAATCAATGATGCTCCTGCTTTAGCAACAGCCAATGTGGGGATAGCCATGGGTGAAGGATCAGATGTAGCACTTGAAACAGCTGATATCGTGTTAATGAAGAATGACCTTCCTCGTATTGCCGAAGCCATTACACTATCACAAAGAATGAATCGAATTATCAAACAAAATGTCATTTTTTCTATCACTGTCATCATGTTGTTAATTGCTTCAAACTTCCTCCAATTTTTAGACCTTCCGTTTGGGGTCATCGGACATGAAGGTAGTACCATTCTTGTGATTTTAAACAGCCTACGTTTATTAAAGTCATAGAAAGAGCCGGGGTTCATCCCCGGCTTTTTAGCATGCTTCGTCCTTTATTTTGCTATATAGTGCGTTAATCTCTCCACCAATAATCATAATAATTCCTGACATGTAAAACCAAATCATCAATACAATGATGGCTCCGATGCTTCCATAAGTTGCCGAGTAATTACCGAAATTACTTACATAGTAAGAAAAAGCCAGTGAAACGAGCGCCCAACCGATGGTGGCAAAAATAGCTCCAGGTACGGCACGGACACACTTGAATTTTTTATTTGGCGCGATCCAGTACAAACCGACAAATACCGTAAACAAAATGAGTGAACTAACCACCCATCGAAGTGCATTCCAAATTGACAAAAATTCATCTGATAAACCAAATGAAGAAAATAAGAAGATGCCGATTTGCTTTCCGAAAACAGGTAGCAACAAGGCGACAATAAAGACAAAAATCATTGCAAAGGTTAATAAGATCGACATGCCCCTTGCGACAAAAAAAGAACGGCTCTCTTTCACATCGTATGCATGGTTAAATGCCCGAACAATGGCGTTAATGCCATTGGATGCTGACCAAATGGTGGCAATGATCCCGAAAGACAGCAAGCCGCCATTCCTTTTTTCCATAAGGTCGTTTAAGTTGGTTTCAATCAGAGTAAAGGTTTCTGTTGGAGCAAAATCTTCCACAAAACCTAAGAGCTCTGGTTGAGAAATGGGTAAAAACGAAATCAACGTCGCTAAAAATATGAGCAATGGAAATAAAGAAAGCAGAAAGAAGTAGGCTAGCTGTGCAGCTAGTCCAAATACATCATCCTGCAATACTCTTTTTGTAAGTAAGGTAAGAAATCTCAGATCAATAACCATTCCATTCCCCCTTCTTTACGATGAACTATTCTTCGTTTTGGAAAACCTCTTTTGTTTCCTTCACAATCCCCTTTACGGCTGGTGTTACTTCGCGAAGTTCCTCGACCTTGTCTGCAATAAATGAAATATCTCCACTTACTTGCTCAACGGTTGAACGAATTTTGGTGGTTGCATCCTTCACCTGTTCGACCACTTCATCTGGGTGCTTCATATAATAGGATAGCTCCCCACTTGTCTTTTTACAGCTTTGTACAACAGCCTGTCTGGTGTCACGGTCGAGTAAAGTGATTGCCCCTCCGGCAAGAGCTCCCCAAAGAACACCTGTCCAAAACTTTTTTGTTCCACTCATCTCATTTTCCCTCCCAGCTTGCATTCTCATTCGTTTGAATTTCTTTTAATAAACGTTCACAGCCGATCTTTAATAAATCAAACACTTCTTGAAAGTTCCCAGTAAAGTACGGATCTGGAACATCCACTTTTTCTGCTTCCGGAACATAATCAAGCAGTTTTACAATTTTGACACTCGACTGAAGAGATTTTAGCTTATGTATATTTTTTTCATTTTGCGAGTCCATGGCGACAATATAGTCAAACTCGTTTAGATCAGCGGCAAGAATTTGTCTAGCCACCTGTCCCTCGAAACTAATTTGATGCTGACTTAATATATCCTGTGTTCCCTGATGAGGAGGCTTTCCAAGATGCCAATCTCCCGTACCCGCAGAGTCAACCGTTATTTTATGTTCTAATCCTTCCCTTTTCACTAAATCACGAAACATCGCCTCTGCCATTGGTGAACGACAAATATTCCCGAGGCATACAAATAAAACTTTAACCATAATATTTCCCTCCTTTCTATATTTTGTAGGAAAAGGAAAAGCTTTTCAACCTTTCAGGAAGGAAGTTGGCGAAATTCATTTGACTTTTATAGGGGAACATGGAAAGATAATTTTACAAGCTTGTAGAAAAAGGGGAGAACGAACGATGAACTTGTCTGAGAAATCAGTAGAAAACGTGGAATATATGATTGAAAAGATAAAAGAAAAACTGAAGGTATTAAATTTAGGTGCCATCAAACCATCACATTTTGATGAAAATATGTATGAAGAGCTAAAAGAAATTTATGATCTTGTGATGAAAAGAGATTCGTTTAGCCCAAGTGAAACGCAGGCATTAGCGGAGGAATTAGGGAATCTTCGTAAACAATAAAAAGAGCCGTTTTTTTCTGACGGCCTAATTTGTACTGCATGGCTCAGTTTACTATACTGAGCCATTTTTAATATCCATTTTTGGTTGCCTGATAAGGGAATCAGCAGGGTTTGATCTCTAAGCGGAGAAATTCCTCTTAATTAGAAAATAGCACTAAAAAACGCAGAAATAGACGGAAAGATTCCGCCTATTGGCTCAAAAAACGTGTAAATGGGTGATTTTCCTCTGCTTAATCGGAAAACCTCCGCTTATATCCCCTGAATAGAGCTCTACTCTGCAGTATAACGGAAAAATCTCCGCTTATTGTTTTGTAAGATACATTGAATACCGAAATTCAAGGGGGATAACAGCCATTGTACCCCCGGCTCTTTTTTATTGTTCCAACACTTCCGTAATTAATAATGTATGATTTTCCCCTAACGAAACTTCTTCATTTGAATCTAAGTATCGCACGAACGGTCTTTGAAGATTACCTCTCACTTTCGTGACAATCGCTTGGCGCCCATTATTGAGAATGACCTTCGTTCCTGGAATAAAGTGTGGTACCTCTTGGACAAACAGCTTTACCAAGTCTGTGCTAAAAAGCGTTCCACTCTTTGTCATCACATACTCCATTACCTCATGAGGAGGAATCCCCTTTTTCGATAATGCATTCTCGTAAAAGTTCGCAATGCTGCAAATTTGAGCAAATTCATGTATTTCTTTTTCACGTAAGCCTCTAGGTACGCCACTACCATCAAAGGCCTCGTGGTGCTGATAAGCAACATGAGCAGAGAGCAAACTCACTTCTCTCGTCTTTCGTAAATATTCAAACCCTACTCTTGGATGATCATCCTTCAGAGGAGTTAGAACTTTTCCTATGTCATGAACCAAGGCTCCGACAGCTAAATCACGAATTTGCATTTGAGAAATGTGATATTTTTTCGCAATTTGTAATGCAAGAAGTGTGACATTAACCGAATGGGCGTATTCTCGTAGCTCTTCCGCTAATGATGAGGCAGGTATTAAAAGAATAGCCTTTCTTTTGTTTACTTCCTCCACCAGCTTTATCGCGAGCTGTTGAATGGGTCTAATCGGAAGTTCTTCCTTTTTCTCTACCGCTTTATAAACCGCTTGGAGTACATCTACTGCATCCACCCATGTGGGTACATCGAGCATCTCCTCCAAGGAAATTCCGAATGACTCTGCATCCTCTATAAATAAATATCGAATATCAAGATCGATTAACTTTTTCAGGTAGGTTGGATGGATGGAGCGGCCGGCTGCAAGAAGCACCCTTTTTTGCCGATCAAATACCGGTTTCGCCAACTGCATGGTACGTGGCTCATATTCATCAATTCGAATTAATCTCATGCTTACTCCTTCTACATTCATTATTAACCTTAGTATACAAATTGTTCGATAGCATTACTATTGTCCTTTACTCCTAAGTTTCGCTTCATCTATAGGATTGAGAGAGGAATAGTTTGGATGGGACCTCCAAATAATATGATTGAGTGATCTATATTTTGAAAGGAGGGGTGTTTGAATGGTACGTAAACTTCTTATGATTTTACTTGCTGGTTTTCTAGTTACGTCTGTTGTTGCTTGTGACGACGCACCAGGAGAAGATGAGATTGGCGATGGCGAAGTACAAGATGAGGAATAAAAGTTTTTAAAACAATAAGGGAACAGCACTAGTTATGTGTTGTTCCCTATTTTTGATCATATGCCCTTATACGCCCATCTTACGGCGTTGATTGCTCACCTTTTTGGTTTGCTGGCTTTTCATTTTCTTTGTGGTCGCAGGACCGTTGGAGCTAGCTTTTCCTCCTGCTTGCTGATTTTTCTTTTTTTCTAGTTGTTGCTTAATCGCTTCTTGTAAGCTAATTTTCTTTTTTTCTGTTTCATGATTTTCTGTCATGGGACTTCCTCCATCTAAATTCATATAGTTTTGTGTTGATAGTGATTGATTATTCTCCTTGGTCGGTTAAAATGATCGGGCCATTCTTCGTGATGGCGATTGTGTGCTCAAATTGAGCCGAGTTTTTCCCATCAATGGTACGAGCGGTCCAACCATTGGAATCCATTTTGGTTTCGTAACTTCCGACATTCACCATCGGTTCGATCGTAAATACCATTCCTTCTTTTATGCGTGGACCTTTTCCTGGTAGTCCAAAGTGCGGAACATCCGGCTTTTCATGAATGGAGGTGCCAATTCCATGGCCAATAAAGTTTCTTACGACCGAGAATCCCTCTCCTTCCACATAGGTTTGGATGGCATGTCCGATATCTCCGATTCGATTTCCTATAACGGCTGCTTCAATTCCTTTGTACAAGCTCGTTTTTGTTACCTCTACCAAACGTTTTGTTTCTTCGGAAGCTTCTCCCACCATATACGTCCACGCAGAGTCTGCTAAGGCACCATTCACATTAACAACCATATCTATTGTGACAATGTCCCCTATATTTAGTGGTTCTTTTCTTGGAAAGCCGTGGCAAATCTCATCATTAATACTTGCACAAGTTGCATACTCGTAACCTCTGTAACCCTTTTGTTGAGCAATAGCACCATGCCGCGCTAAATATGTATCAACAAACTGGTCAATTTCCCAAGTGGTTATTCCTGGTTTAATCATTTTTTTAATTTCTTTATGACAAGCAGCCAGAAGCTCCCCTGCTTTTTTCATTGCCTCAATCTCACGAGGTGATTTTAAAACAATCATTTATCTCACCTTCCCCCAAATCCCAATAATGTATAGTCTTTATTGTACTCTCTATCGGTCTATATTAGCAAAGCATTCCTATGTCTAATTTTGTTAGATAACCTCAAACAATAGTCAATCAAACGTTTGATTGAATTCCCTTCCCCCCTTTAATACCAACAAACACAAAAAAAGAATTTGTCGAACAAAAAAAACAGGTTTCACCCCCCCCATTCCCGGGTATAAAAGGGTGTCAGACACCCTTCGTGGACAAAATGGACCATTCTGTCTTTTTGTGGTGTCTGTCACCGTTCGTGGACAGATGGGGTGGTTTTGTACGTCTGGGGTGGACAGTGGAAATTTTTTATTTATGCCCACAATTAACACTTTCATTGCGAACTGTATTGTGTATAATGCTACATAGAAGTATTAAAAGTGGTTAATTCGTTTTTAATTACCAGAACCGTAATTACCTTCCATTTGTGACTAACTAAAGAAATTTTAAGAACGGAATCTACTATTTTCGTTCTGAATATGGAACTACCCAATTTTTTTTGCTATTATGAATTCATACAGAGAGATAGGTGAGTGATCTAGATGATTGGAGATCGTGTTAAAAAACTTCGTCTTGAGAAGAAAATGTCCATGTCTGAGCTAGCAGAACAAGCTGGTGTCGCGAAATCATACTTAAGTTCATTAGAAAGAAATTTACAAACGAATCCGTCTATCCAATTTCTTGAGAAAATTTCAGCTGTCCTTCATGTACCAGTTGATCATCTTATACATGAGCACCCAAATAAAGACGAACTAGATTCTGACTGGATGAAGCTTGTGAAAGAGGCTATGAACTCCGGGGTTTCGAAGGATCAGTTTAAAGAATTTCTTGAGTTTAATAAATGGAGAAGTAACCAATCAAATAATAGCTAATGCAAAAAAGACAAAATCCAGGTGATTTTGTCTTTTTTTTTGGCTCTTTTTTTATACTTTGTAGCATAATTTAAATAAAAATTGCTATTTCCACGTTAAAATCGGCTTTTAGATTTTAGCAACAATCTTTATGAAAACTGCCTATTACAAAACAAAAAGCATTCCCATCCGGTCCATCCTTAACAGAAATACTTTCATTCTATGTATGAAACAACATGCTAGTAAGCGAGTTTCTTTTTATCTTCTGATTTCAGTCTCATCTAAAAATCTTCTAATCTCATCTTTCTGAATGCCCAACTTTTTTGCTTCAATTATTAACATCATCCACTCATAGTCTAGCTCTTCTAATGTCACTTCACTCGTTTCCAACATTCCTCAATCTCCCCCTAAAATACAATCGTATTCCAGGCAGTCCAGCCGTCTTAGCAAAAAACTTCCAACTACCTTAGACCTGCGACTTTGCGTCCCCCCTTTTCAGAAGGTTTGCCTTTTTCTGCGTTTTATTCTCCCAATGTGATTCACTTATCAATCATTTTACTACTCGATTTTAGTAAATTGTGTAAAAATTTGTCATACACTTAAAAACTTTCCCAACTTTTTAGCAACAGTATTCGACAAAGACCTCCATAAAGAACAATTGAACACCAAAGGGTACATACATTTTTTTACATTTGTAATAATTTGCACAAAAATCATAAGTCTTCATGTCGCCCACTGTCGAAATAATTTTTAAAATTTTCTGACTTCTGTTAATTAAGTCTTTATTCCTAGTTTTTGTTTCTCATAGGCTTTCAATTTTCTTTGGATTGGTATGATATTTACATGTACCCTTTCAAGTGTAATTGCGTCAAAAAATGGTAACTTTGTTAGGTTATGACCACATATAGGACAGATCCACTCCCCTGCTTCCGAACTGCTGTAAGAAGGGCGATAGCATTTGTCACAGTTTTTCCGGTACATTCCTGCCACCTACTATTCTAATAGTTTTCGTTTGTTATTTTATTATTCTTTGTTCTATATAAAGAATTACTTACTTTTATTTTAGACGCAAGTATAGTTAAAACTAAACACCCTAAAGTGACCATTTTTTCGTTATAATGAACATTTTTCTTCCATTTTCATCTTCAATCTCCTTATTTCTTACTTTTGTAAATTTTTTTAAGAACAATTCGTTCGTTACAGTGCACAAAATCACTATTTGTAAATCTATTACTATTTTTATGCATAAAAAAAGGAATCAGTCCTTATTAGACTGACTCCTTCATAATAATTTTTAAGATAAATTGTTCAGTTGAACAGCTATTTTTGATCCAACATCAGCATTATTTTTAACCAATGCAATATTAGCTTCCAAGCTTCTTCCTTCTGTAAGTTCTTTTACCTTTGCTAATAGGAATGGAGTAACATTTTTACCTGCTATCTCATTTTCCTTTGCTTCTTTTAGAGCCGATTCGATTACACTGTTGATAAATTCCTCTTCAAGAGCATCTGTTTCCGGGATTGGGTTTGCAATAACCACTCCACCCTTCAATCCTAGCTCCCACTTTGTACGAATCATACTTGCTGCTTCTTTTTCATCTTCCACTTGAACATTCACTTGGAAAGGACTAGTTCTTGTATAAAAAGCCGGAAGAATATCGGTACCAAAACCAACGACTGGAACCCCATGAGTTTCTAAATACTCTAATGTTAAACCAATATCAAGAATCGATTTTGCCCCTGCGCACACAACAGCCACATTGGTTTGAGCAAGTTCTTGAAGATCTGCTGACACATCCATTGTTACTTCAGCTTCACGATGAACTCCACCAATCCCACCGGTTACAAACACTTCAATCCCAGCAAGCTCTGCACAGATCATCGTTGCCGCTACCGTCGTCGCTCCATTTTTCTTTGTCGCCACTAGGTATGGTAAATCTCTACGGCTCGCCTTTTCAATATCTTTTCGAGTAGCAAGCATTTCTAACTCTTCGTCTGATAAACCGATTTTTATTTTTCCGTCTAAAATAGCGATCGTTGCTGGTACGGCACCATTTTTACGAATAATGTCCTCTACTTCCTTTGCCGTTTGTACATTTTGTGGGTACGGCATTCCGTGAGAGATAATGGTTGATTCTAATGCCACGACTGGTACATTATTTTTTTTCGCTTCTAAAACTTCTTGTGAGTATTCTAAGTATTTTTCCATGTTTGATTGCTCCTTAGTGAAAATTATGTTGAAAAGCTTCTTGTAGCTGCTGATGATTCAATGACGGGTTCACCGTTTCTTCCGTTGCTAATGTTAGCATGGAACAAGCCATTCCAATTTTGCACGCATCTTCGGTTTTTAAGTCACGTAAATAGGCATAGACGATTCCTGCAACCAATGCATCTCCAGCCCCTGTTACATCAACCACATCAACCTTTGGCGGCAACAAGACACCCGCTTCATTCGCCTTTGTAAAGTAAATAAGTCCTTTGTCCCCGCGTGAAATAACCACTCGTTCAACGCCCTTTTTCATAATCACTTCTGCCGCTTTAAAAAAGTCACCTTCGTCTTTGATTGGTTTCCCTGATAAAGCCTCAGCTTCATCCTTATTAGCGATCAGCCAAGCCACGCCATCAAGATTTTGTGGCAGCTTTTTAATTTTTGGAGCTGAAACTGGGGTAATGACGAGTGGAATCGCTTCTTCCCTACAGCGATCAATCACTTTAGCAAGTACGTCAGAAGGGAAGTTTGTATCAATCATGACAAGCTCTGTTGATGCAAGAAAGCCCCAGCGCTTTTCAACAAAATCTAAATCGACACGATCATATATGCTCATATCTGCTAAAGCAACCGCCATTTCGCCATCCACATCTAAAACAGCCGTATACGTTCCCGTTGCTTCATTAGGGAGAATTTTTGAAGGCTCTATATCTACGTAAGACCTAGTGTAGTCCAGTAGCCATTTTCCCTCATGATCATCGCCTACAACGGTCATAAGAGAAACGTCTAATCCTAGTCTTCCCAAGTTTTCAGCAATGTTCCGTGCCACCCCGCCGCAAGAATTACTAGTACTAGCAGGATTGGATGTTCCTAACTGAAGCTTATCGATTGCTTGCATTTTCCTATCCACATTAGCTCCGCCAATACAGATCACCTGTTTTTTATTAGGCAATACATATGCCCGACCTAATAGTTTTCCTTGCTTTGTAAGAGAAGAAATATAACCAGCAACAGCCGAACGAGATAAGCCCGTCCTTTCCGCCAACTCATTTTGAGATATAAATGGATCTCTTTTAATCAGTCCAAGTATCGTTGCTTCCTTATCACTCATAATTCACCTCATGACATTATAGACATTTGTCTTTATTATAAACTTTTGTCTATTCGTTTTCTACCTTATTATTCTCTTTCACTGGAAAAATATTTCATACTTCCTGTAACCGACCTTAATGTGCTTGTTGTCAATTGCTAAATTTGTATAATTTATGAAATTTATTTGCCATTTTTATGAATAAACACTATAATAAAAGTAGATTCAACCATGTGTGAAGGGGGTATTTCCATGACCGTTGTTCACATCTTGAATTTCTCCATACCAATTGCATGCATACTTTTTGCTGGAATTTTAATGGATCGAATGTGTAAACCGGAAGTACCACAACCTGATAATAACAACGATTAGTTTTAGTGTTTCTTGTAAGCGCTTCCTAATGAATAATCCCTTGTATCTCTTTTTGGCCACTCTTTGGAGTGGTCCTTTTTTATTTAAGGCTCTTTTCTTGATCTTTGTTGCTTTTGGGGCTATAAATTTAACAACAATCTTTATGAAAACAGCCTTATTAAAAAAACAAAAAAAAGACTGAAGCCATCACAGGCTCAGTCCGCAGTTCTTGGTAAGATTAAAATTTCTACACGACGATTTTTTGCTCTTCCCGCAGCATCTTCGTTTGAAGCAATCGGTCGGAATTCCCCGTATCCCTTTGCACTAAACCAACTTGGATCAAGCTTGTCGTTTTCGAGTAAGATTTTCATAAAATTAATAGCACGCATGACACTTAGCTCCCAGTTTGATGCGAACCGTGCATTTTTAATCGGAACATTATCTGTATGTCCACTGATAATCACACTTCGAGCTGGGTCCATAACGAGTAAATCTGAAATCTCTCTAACAATGGTTAAATCCTGCGTTCTAACTGAATCACTACCCGATTCAAATAAAACATTGTCACGAATCGTTACGTGTAACCCGTCGTCTTCGAGTTTAGTCTCCAGTTTGTCCTCGAGCCCTTTGCTCGTAATATACTCGTTTACCTTCGCTTGAATGGCTTGGAGCTCAACCTGTTCGGCTTGTTCTGCTAGCTGTTGTTTTTGCTCTTCGGTCATCCCTTGAGATTGTGCTTGAGACTGTTCGGTACTTTCAGAGTCATTTTGCTGCTCGTCTGGTGCCGTTGCCCCTTCTTCCGGTATTGGGCTTGGAAACTCAAATATCCCCGTTCCACTCGTAAATTGAGCATTAAACACTTCTGCCATTGCTTGAAACTTTTTTGCATCCAATGAACTCATGGAGAATAATACGATAAACAACGCAAGCAGGAGAGTTAAAAGGTCAGCGTAAGGAATTAACCAAGATTCGTCAACATGCTCCTCATGATGATGCTTCTTACGGCGCTTACTCATTTGCCGCTTCTCCTGTCGCAGCTAAGAACTTTTTCTTTTCACTACCAGGTAGGTAAGAAGCTAGTTTGGTTTCAATGACTCGAGGCGCTTCCCCTTCTAGTATGGATAGAATTCCCTCAACCATCATTTGTTTAACTTTCACTTCTTGCTTTGACTTACGCTTCAATTTGTTTGCAAATGGATGCCATAGTACATAACCGGTAAAAATACCCAATAGAGTGGCAATGAATGCAGCACTAATCGCGTGACCTAGTCCCTCGATATCATTCATGTATCCAAGGGCAGCAATCAAACCTACTACCGCACCAAGTACCCCAAGGGTTGGGGCGTACGTTCCTGCTTGTGTAAAAATTAGTGCACCAGATTGATGTCTTTCTTCCATTGCTTCAATTTCTTCCGATAACACATCGCGAATATAGTCGGCACTTTGTCCATCGACAGCAAGCGATAATCCATTTTTCAAGAAATCATCGTCGATTTCATTTGTCTGCGACTCTAGAGCTAATAGCCCCTCTTTACGAGCTAGCTGTGCCCAATCAGAAAACATTTTTATTAGTTCAGCTGTGTCTGGTAACTTGTCTTCTTTAAAAAGCTTTCCGAACAGCTTTGGTACTCTTTTGATTTCACTTGTTGGGAATGCGATTGTTACAGCACCAGCCGTTCCTAACAAAATAATTAAAATTGCCGCTGGATTCACAAGCTGCACGGGGCTAACGCCTTTAAAGAACATCCCCACTAGTACAGCCACGACCCCTATGACAACACCTATTACCGACGTTTTATCCATACTTCATTCTCCTGTCTTTTCCTAAGTACTTGTATGATAGAAGTCCTCTTTCTATCAACCTACTACTTTTTATTTCGGCTAATTATGTCATTTTTTAAGGGAATATGTAAAAAATTATGTTTGAAGATGTGACAAAAAAATACCTAAGGAGTTTCCTTAGGCATTAAAATAACTTCTTATTTATTTTTTGCTCATAATTTTTAAAAATACAAGAGTTTGTGTTCACGCGGCGTTTGGATAACATACTGTTAAAACGCAGCAGCTTTTCATTTAACTTTTTCTGAAGATCTCGTCTTTGATCATCGTCATCACAGGCTTTCAACAGAGATTCTATAGACATCATTTCCTGCTTAATTGAGTGTTCTTCTGTGGAATAGCCCGCATTTTTCAGCACGGTATAGGCCATACGAAGTTCTTCAGGAATGGCCGATAAATCTTCAAGCTTTAACGGTTTCCCATAGCCAGGTAAATGATCGAAGTCTCCATTTTCAATCGCCTTACGAATACGTTCCTCTGAAATACTTTGAGAAAAATCCATGAACATCCCTCCTTCCCCTATTATACCTTGTATTATGGTAAGCGAGGGGCTTGCTATCTAGCTTTGATCAGGCATCCAATTTGCTGGGACACCTTTACCGGTATCCTTTGCATGCTGTAGTGCCTGCATAAGCCTAACATGTTCATAAAGGTTTCGTCCGACTTCCCTCGGATAGACGAGCTTAGCTACAATGATCTGTTCCGGATTTATAAAAATAGAGGCTCTAAAAGCCGCTCCTGCTTTCTCATCCAATACTCGATACGATTTGGAGATCGCATGTGTTCTATCACTCAACATAGGGTAGTAGACATTTTGTAAAGAGGGAGTCGTTTCTCGAAAGACTTTATGTGAATAGATGCTATCTGTGCTGATAGCCAAAATCTCCACATTCATTGCCTGAAAATAAGGATAAATAGCAGCGACCGCCGCTAGTTCTGTCTCTCAGACGGGTGTAAAGTCACTTGGATAGAAAAATAAGAGAAGCCATTTTCCCTTATATTGCTCAAGTTCAAAGGTTTTGATTTCTCCATTTACAAATCCACTTGTCGAGAACGTTGGAGCTTGATCGTCTCGAGTTGCATAAAATGGTGGTTGTTCATTTTGAGATTGATTCGTCACTTGGATCCCCCTCCCTTTTAAAAAAATTTTACAACCCAGTACTTTCTATAAATATGCATGAACCTTCTGAACTGTCCTGTTTCTTTTCTACATAGAAGGGAATTTTTCCGGAAAAGCTAATTTTGAGGAAAGGAGTGTGGAAAAATGGCCCGTGGAAAAGATTTTGAGCATAAGAAGAAGGGACACCCTGGGAAGTTTCCTGAGGGAACTCTTGTTGAAAAACATACAAAGGACGCAATCGGCGATGAGGAGTTTCTTGTTGTACGTGAAGCGTTTAAAAACCGAGTGGAAACTCGAGACATCGAATAGACCTTGCATAAGCAAGGTCTTTCTTATTCCCTTTTTCTTTCGTTTTCCTGTATACTAAACCCGAGCAAATGGAAATTCGGAGGATAAATAATGAAATCACTCGTACTTGCTGAAAAGCCAAGCGTTGCTAGAGAAATTGCGCGCGTTCTTGGCTGTACGCAAACACATAAAAGCTATATTGAAGGGCCGAAGTATATTGTCACTTGGGCGCTTGGACATTTAATTGAGTTAAAAATGCCTGAGCATTATGATACGAAATACAAGCAATGGAATTTAGAAGACCTGCCCATTATCCCTGATAAGATGGGGCTTAAGGTCATGAAACAAACCTCTCACCAGTATAAAGCGATCGAATCTCTTGCCAAACGTAAAGACGTGAAGGAATGCATTATCGCTACCGACGCAGGACGTGAAGGGGAGCTAGTTGCACGCTGGATTTTAGAAAAAATCCGCTGGAATAAACCACTTAAACGTTTGTGGATTTCATCCCATACGGATCGTTCGATTAAAGAGGGATTTGCTAAACTTCGTCCTGGAAGTGAGTATGAAAATTTATATGCATCAGCGGTTTGTCGAGCAGAAGCCGACTGGTTAATTGGACTTAATGTGACTCGCGCTTTAACCACTAAATATAAGGACCCTCTCTCTGCAGGTCGAGTCCAAACGCCAACACTTGCGTTAGTGATGGAGCGAGAAAAAACGATTCAGACATTTAAACCGCAGGAATACTGGACGATTTCTGCCCAAATTGGACCTTTGAAGGCCGATTGGGAGGAAAATGGGGAAAAGCGAATTTTCTCCAAGGACAAAGCAGATCAGATTTTAGAAAAAGGCAAAGGACAAAAAGCGATCGTTCAGTCGATCAATCGCACCGCCAAGTCTGAGCAACAGCCCCTTCCTTATGATTTAACAGAGCTTCAACGTGATGCCAACAAGCGCTTTGGCTTTTCAGCGAAAAAGACATCAAGTGTTTTGCAAAAATTGTATGAGCAGCACAAGCTAGTAACTTACCCTCGTACGGACTCTCGTTACCTCACGACCGATATGGAAGCGACGATGCTTGATCGAGTTGAAGCGATTGCTGGGGGCTATAAGGAAGAAGTACGTAGCATTCTCGCTAACAAAGGGAAGGTAGTCGCCAAACGGGTGTTTAATAATGGAAAAGTAACTGACCACCATGCGATTATTCCTACCGAAGAGCGATTATTTCTTCGTGATTTAGAGTCAGATGAACGAAAGCTGTACGATTTAATTGTGAAGCGATTCCTTGCTCTTTTTTACCCTGCCTATCAGTACGAAACCGTTCGTGCCATATTTGATGTGAACGGGGAGTCATTTTCTACGAAGGAAACGGTTGTAGTTGATGCAGGTTTTAAAGCTATTACAGGAAAAGACGAGGAGATAAGTGGTCAAAAGCTCGGACAGATCACGAAAGGGCAGTCCTTCTCGATGGGCCAGGTTCAAGCGGAGAAAGAGCTAACCGAACCTCCTGCACGATTCTCAGAGTCAGATATTTTAGGTCAAATGGAGAAATATGGCCTCGGAACCCCTGCTACTCGCGCCGAGATCATCGAAAGAATCATTGAAACCGAGGTCGTTGAACGGAAAAATGGACGTTTACATCCGACTCCTAAAGGAAAGCAATTGATGGATCTTGTGAATGAGGAGCTTACGTCTCCAGAGCTTACTGCACAATGGGAAAAAGAGCTTGAAGCCATTTCACGTGGCAAAGGAGATCCAAAGCAATTTTTAAAACAGATTCGGAAGCAAACCGAGCAATTGATTTCTGAAATTAAGACAAGCGATAAATCGTATCGTGCTCATAATTTAACGGGATCCAAGTGTCCAGAGTGCCAATATTTGTTGAAAGAGAGAAACACAAAAGAAGGCAAGATTCTCGTCTGCTCAAGTTCGGAATGTAACTACCGAAAGCGTAAAGATCCTAAGCTTTCTAACCGCCGCTGTCCTCAGTGTAAAAAGAAAATGGAAATGCATGAAGGAAAAGCTGGCTTGTACTTCCAATGCCGCAAATGTAATGTGGTCGAGAAAGCAGAGGAACGAAAGAAAGCAGTTAATAAACGCGAAGAACGAAAGCTTGTCCAAAAGTACTCACAAAAGGATGACAACTTCGGAAACAGCCTCGGAGACTTATTAAAAGCAGCGCTAGAAAAGAAAGATTAAAAATTAACAATATAAAAGGAACGCTTAGGCGCCCCAGGCACCTAAGCGTTTTTTCAGGAACAAAAGTGTCCGCCCCACACGGACAAATCAGGATAATCTGTCCACGAGCGGTGACAGACACCATAAAAAGACAGATCGGGGGGTTTTGTCCACGGAGGGTGTCTGACACCGCAATTGTTATTGCATTGAGGAGGGTTTTCAGCATGAGAATACGCGATTGGGATTCCAATTTGAAGGTTCGTTTGTTTGGTGAGGCGTTAATGAACATTACCTTTTGGATGTTTTTTCCCTTTTTAACGATCTATTTTGCCGATGAGTTCGGGAAAAGCCTCGCTGGTTTGTTATTAATTCTTTCACAGGTTTTATCGGTTTTTGCCAATCTTATAGGTGGTTATTGTGCCGATCGATACGGTCGTAAACGTATGATGGTTCTTTCTGCCTTTGGCCAGGGCATTTGCTTTATGTTGTTCGGACTGGCTGATTCACCATGGCTTCAGTCTCCATGGATTGGCTTCCTCTGTTTCTCATTTGTTGGTTTTTTCGGATCCATCTACTGGCCAGCTAGTCAGGCCATGGTGGCTGATGTGGTCGACGAGGAAAACCGAAGCAGCGTGTTTGCCGTCTTTTATACATCGATTAACATCGCAGTCGTAATCGGTCCACTACTGGGTGCGATTTTCTATGTGAATCACCGTTTTGAGCTTCTCCTTATCGCGGGGCTTATATGTGTCGGTTTAGCAGCCGTCCTGCAAAGATGGACACGTGAAACAGCACCAACTTACGAGCACAAGGGAAGTACCACTACGAAATGGTATTCGTTCGTTGGGAATCAGCTTCAAGACTATAAAGTCATTATCAAGGATCGAACCTTCCTTTTATTTATCATCGCTGGGGTACTAGCCGCACAAACCTTTATGCAGCTCGACTTGCTCATTCCAGTCTATACAAAGGAAGTTGTTCATAACCAATCTCTCCTAACGATCGGCAATTGGTCATTAAGTGTCGGTGGTGAACAAGCCTTCGGTTTCATCCTTGCAGAGAACGGCTTGCTTGTTGCCCTTTTAACCGTAGCTATTACTAAATGGGTCATTGGTTTTCAAGAAAGAAATGTATTTATCATCTCTTCCCTGTTATATGCCATCGCCATTATCGCATTTGGCCAAACAGAATGGATATGGGGACTTGTATTCGCTATGGCTATATTCACTCTAGCAGAACTGCTTGTTGCCGGGTTACAGCAAAGCTTTATTTCAAAAATAGCCCCTGAGCATATGAGAGGACAATACTTTGCTGCAGCAAGTCTTCGATACACCATTGGTCGAACCATTGCACCTATCTCCATCCCTTTGACCGTGTGGATCGGCTATGAATGGACCTTCTTTACCATTGCCGTTCTTGCTATCGGTAGTGCCGTGATCTATTGGATTATGTTTTCAAGGCTGGATCATAAGCAACAACCTTTAACAGATGCAAAAGGCTCTGCCTAAGTATTATTAGTCGCCACCCGATCATGTACAAAAGCTCTTTTCTAAAACATTGTTGCTATTTACACTATTTTTAGGAGATAAACTTGTTGTTTCGGCAGCCAATCAGAATATTCTCATCCTTAGAAAAGAGCTACTCTTCAAATAGACCAATAAACCCAACGTTATGCGGGGAAAAAGCCGGCTTTTGGGATTTTTCCAAAACAACAAACTTTACGAAAACAGCCTGTATAAAAAAACCTTTCGGGTGGCGAATTTGTTTTCTTTTTTTTGAAAAAACGAATACAATAAGAAAGAAGAATCCACAAAAAAGGAGACTATACATATGAGCTTTCAAAATAATTTAGAAAAATACGCAGAGCTGGCAGTTAAAGTGGGCGTGAACGTCCAGCCTAACCAGACACTCGTTATCAATACAACACTCGACTCAGCTGAGTTTGTTCGCCTAGTGGTACGCAATGCCTACGAAGTTGGTGCCCATAATGTTATCGTTAACTGGCAAGACGATGAAGTGACGCGTACCAAGTATGAATTAGCACCTGATGCTGCTTTTAACGAGTATCCAGAATGGCGGGCTCGTGAAATGGAAGAGCTTGCCGACAAAGGCGCTGCCTTCATGTCCATCGTTTCTTCAGGTCCTGACCTATTAAAAGGGGTGAACCCTGAGCGTATCGCAAACTTTCAAAAAGCTGCGGGTACAGCATTAAGCAATTACCGTAAAAAAATCCAGTCGGATAAAGTAAGTTGGACGGTTATTGCCACTCCTTCTCCTGCTTGGGCTGCTAAAGTATTCCCAGACGCAGCACCTGAAGAACAAGTGAGTCTCCTTTGGGATGCCATTTTCAAAGCAACTCGTGCAGACCTAGACAATCCAGTGGAAGCATGGAAAAAGCATGACGAAACACTACACGAGAAAGTTGCTTACTTAAACGAACGTCGCTATAAAAAACTTCACTATACCGCTCCAGGGACAGACCTAACGATTGAACTTCCAGAGAAACATATTTGGGTGGGTGCTGGAAGCATTAACGAACAAGGAAACCACTTCATGGCCAATATGCCTACTGAAGAAGTGTTTACTGTTCCACACAGAACAGGTGTGAACGGATATGTAGCAAGCACCAAACCGCTTAGCTACGGTGGAAATATTATTGATAACTTCACCATTACTT
>Ga0182742_1001426_pt1 | contig 30691 bp, 32 predicted proteins | sample eDN5th37CBELigMG_FD_128880 | JGI IMG/M metagenome (GOLD analysis project Ga0182742, IMG submission 128880) | Enriched Miracle-Growth compost microbial communities from Emeryville, California, USA - eDNA 5th pass 37_C BE-Lig MG (version 2)... ... | reverse complement strand
CGCGGAAATTCAGCAGCTGGTGGTACAGATAGTCCTGGGGCTTGCCGGCCAGGCGCGGATAGTAGCCGTCGGCGCCGGCGCGGCCCTGCTCGCCGTGGCAGGCCGTACAGGCCGCCACACGCGCCGCCATGGTGTCCGGGCGCAGGGTCTCCTGGGCCTGGGCTGGCGTGGCCGCAAAAGCGGCGGCGAGGATCGGAATTGCCCAAAACCGCGGCAGTGAAACACTACGAAAGGAAATGAAGGCTAACATCTATGTCGAATTCCAATCCCCCCGAAGCGCATGACGGCGGGGCGCGTATGTGAAATCTGTCGATGAAGTCTGTCTGATGCCGGCCAACTTTACGCCACCGGCGCAAAAAAGGTACAGATCAGATTTCGAGTTTACGGCCATATCAGATGCCGCCTTGCCGCATCGCCCTGGAAAAGCGTGCCACAATCATGTCCATGTTGAAAGTCGTCCTAGTCACCGGCATCTCAGGCTCCGGCAAGTCCGTCGCCCTGCGCATGCTCGAGGATGCCAGCTATACCTGCGTCGACAACCTGCCGGTGCGGTTCCTGACCGAGTTCATCGCCAACGCCCGCGACGAGGGCCTGGAGCGCGTGGCCGTCGCCATCGACGTGCGCTCGCCCGGCGAACTGGCCGAGCTGCCGGACGTGGTCACCGCGCTGCGCGCCATGGGCACCAGCCTGCGCGTGGTCTTCCTGGACGCCAGCACCGCCACGCTGGTGCAGCGCTATTCCGAATCCCGCCGCCGCCATCCGCTCACCGACCGCCTGCAGCGCGGCGGCACCGCGCCCTCGCTGACCGACTGCATCGCGCTGGAGCGCGAACTGCTGGCCCCGCTGCGCGAACAGGAACACGTCATCGACACCTCGGACCTGACGCCGGGGCAGCTGCGGGTCTGGATCCGCGACCTGATCCACGCCGACCGCGCGCCGCTGGTGCTGACGTTCGAATCCTTCGCCTACAAGCGCGGCGTGCCGCGCGACGCCGACCTGGTGTTCGACGTGCGCTGCCTGCCCAATCCCTATTACGACCGCAACCTGCGCCCCCTGACCGGCCGCGACGAACCCGTGGCCGCGTGGCTGGCAGGCTTCGACCAGGTCGGGCAGATGATCGACGACATCGCCGGTTTCCTGAACCGCTGGCTGCCGCAATACACGCAGGACACCCGCAACTACCTCACCGTCGCCATCGGCTGCACCGGCGGCCAGCACCGTTCGGTCTATGTGGTCGAGCAGCTGGCGCTGCGCTTCGCCGATCACGACCCGCTGCTGGTGCGCCACCGCACCCAACTGCCCGACGAATCCGCATGACCCTGTCCCGACCGCTGCGCCTGATCCTGACGCTGTTGCTGGCCTTCGCCGTGGCCGCCTGTTCCTCCACCGGCGGACGCAAGAAGGGCGGCTACTACAAGGACGACGGGCCGGACGCGAATCCGCCCTCGAACCTGGACCAGATCCCCGACGCGGTGCCCAAAATCGAACCCTACGCCAGCGGCGCGAACCGGCCCTACGTGGTGTTCGGCCAGCGCTACGTGCCGGACACCAGCGGCCAGCCCTATAAAAAGCGCGGCATCGCCTCGTGGTACGGCAAGAAGTTCCACGGCAATTCCACGTCCATCGGCGAAACCTACGACATGTACGCCATGACCGCCGCCCACACCACGCTGCCGCTGCCCAGCTACGCGCGCGTGACCAGCATGGTCAACGGTAAGACCGTCGTGGTCCGCGTCAATGACCGCGGCCCGTTCCATAGCGACCGCATCATGGACCTGTCCTACGCCGCCGCGCACAAGCTGGGCATCGTCGGCCCCGGCAGCGGGCAGGTGGTCGTCGAGGCCATCCCGCCCGACGAGATCCGGCGCCTGGCCTCGCAGCGCGCGCCGGCCGCCGCCCCGGAACCCGAATCCGCCACCGGCTCGATGCCGGTGCCCTCGCCCATCGCCGCCGCCCCCGCGCCGCTCACGGCCCAGCCGCTGACGGCGCCCGCGCCCGGCTCCGCGCCGGTCCGCCAGGCGCCGGCCGCGGGCCTGGGCAATGTCTATCTGCAGGTGGGCGCGTTCAGCCAGCCGGCCAACGCCCAATCGCTGGTCAGCCGCATCAACACGCAGCTGGGCACGGCCGGCGCGCCGCCGGCCCTGATGGAACAGTCGAACAATCTCTATCGGGTCAAGATCGGGCCCTACCCCGACCGCCAGAGCGCGCTGGACGCCGTGCAGCTGGTGTCCGAACGCATCGGCATCCTGCCCAGCATCGCCGCGCAATAACCCGGCCGCAGCGCTACCAGGGCAGTTCCGCCTGCCGGTCGCAGACGCGGCGCGCGCGCGCATTGCGGCTGCGGTACAGGTTGCCCTCGTGCGCCAGCAGCGCCTGCTTGCGCGGCAAGCCGCCGCCGAAGCCGGTCAGCGAGGTATCCGCCCCGATCACGCGGTGGCACGGAATGATGATGCTGACCGGATTGCGCCCGACCGCCCCGCCCACCGCCTGCGCCCCCTTGGGCCGGCCGACCCGGCGCGCCAGTTCGCCGTAGCTGGCCAGCACGCCGAACTCCAGATCGCACAGGGCCTGCCAGACCTGGTGCTGGAAAGCCGTGCCCACGGGGTCCAGCGGCACCTCGAATCCGCGGCGGCGGCTGGCGAACCACTCGTCCAGTTCGCGGCGGGCCTGCTCCAGGATGGGATCGGAATGCGTCAACAGCCAGCCCTCGGCCGAAGGCAGCAGGTCCTGGTCGGTGAACCAGGCGCCGCGCAGGCCCTTGGCGCTGGCGACCAGGCGCATGTCGCCCAGCGGCGTGGGGATGTCGCGGTAGGTGAGCCGTTCGCCGGAATCGGCGGGCCTGGACACCACGGTCGGGTACGTCATGGCTTATTCCGATGATTTCTTGCGGGCCAGCGCCCGGTTGTACAGCACGTCGCGCGGCAGGCCCGAGACCTTGGCCGCGACGCGGGCGGCGTCGCGCAGCGACAGCGATTCCAGCAGGGCGTCGAGCAGCGCGTCGGTGCGCGGGTCGGCCTCGTCCTGCTCGGGCTGTGTTTCGTCGGCGTGCACGATCAGCACGAATTCGCCCTGCTCGCGATGGGCGTCGGCGGCCAGCCAGGCCGCGCCCGCTTCCAGCGCGAAGGTGGCGATTTCCTCGAAGCGCTTGGTCAGTTCGCGCGCCACGGTCAGGCGGCGCTGCGGCCCGCAGACTTCCAGCAGGTCGGCCAGCGTCGCCGCGAGGCGGTGCGGCGACTCGAACATCACCACCGGCGCCGGCAGGGCGCACCAGGTGCGCAGCCAGCGCTGGCGCGCCGCCGCCTTGGACGGCGCGAATCCCGCGAAGGCGTAGGCCGGGTTTTCGTCCGTGGTGACGCCGCTGCCCATGAGCGCGGCGATCACGGCGCTGGGCCCCGGCACCGGCACCACCTTGAAGCCGGCCTCGCGCACGGCGCGCACGATGCGCGCGCCCGGATCGCTGACCGCCGGCGCGCCGGCGTCGGACACCAGGGCCACGCGCTGGCCCTGCTGCAGCCGCTCGCATATGGCCTGGGCCGCCGCGGCCTCGTTGTGGCGGTGGGCCGCCATGAGCGGCGTGGCCACGCCCCAGGCGTCCAGCAGCGTGCGGCTGGCGCGCGTGTCCTCGGCGGCGATCACGTCGGCGTGCTGCAAGGCATGCCAGGCGCGCAGGCCCAGGTCGCCCAGATTGCCGATCGGCGTGGCCACGACGTACAGCGTCGCGGCCGGCCAATGCTGCTCGGTCACGCGCTCGGCGACGCGCGACCAGGCATCGCCGGCGGACGCGGGTGAGACATTTGAATTCATTGCTGCCTACTGACACGGAAAACCATGTCAGTGTAGCCGCAGCCGCCCATGCCCCCGGAGCCTCCCATGAACGACGAGACCTTGCGCCTGGCCTGCGAACTGGCCCTGGCCGCGCGCCGCCGCGCCGCCAAACGCCGCCGGCGCGCGCGAAGCACGCCGGCCCCGCGCCCTTGCCCGCAACGCTCGCCCACCCAGCGCAGCGGCGACCGCCACGAGGCCGCCGCCCTGCGCCTGCTGCTGGCCCGCGGCCTGACGCTGCTGGCGCGCAACCTGCGCACCCCAGCCGGCGAGATCGACCTGGCCATGCGCGATGGCGACACGCTGGTGTTCGTCGAAGTCCGCGCGCGCCGGGCCGGCCGCTACGGCGGCGCCGCGGCCAGCATCGGGGCCGAAAAACAGGCCCGGCTGGCGCGCGCCGCCGCCCACTGGCTGCCCGAACTGGCGCGCCGCCACTGGCACGGCCGGCTGCCGCCGGCCCGCTTCGACGCCGTGGTCTTCGAGGCCGGCCGCGCCGAATGGCTGCGCGCGGCCTTCGCGCTGGACTGAGTCCGGGCCGTAACGCCGCGCCCGCCACGGTTACGCCTGGACAGAACGGCGGTACGGCACCGTGAGATAATCGCGGCCATGGACATGACCTCTCGAATGACGTCGCACTTTCGCGACGCCATGGCTGCCTACGAACAAAGCATGAACGTGCTGGCTGAACCGCTGGCGATAGCGGTGGACGTGCTGTTCGGCGCCCTGGCGAACAACGGCAAGATTCTGGCTTGCGGCAATGGCGGCTCGGCCGCCGACGCGCAGCACTTCATCGCCGAACTGGTGGGCCGCTTCGAGCGCGAGCGCCTGCCCCTGGCCGGCATCGCGCTCAATACCGACACCTCCATCCTGACCGCGGTGGGCAACGACTACGGCTTCGACGAGGTGTTCGAGCGCCAGGTCAACGCCTTCGGCCAGGCCGGCGACGTGCTGGTGGCGATCTCCACCAGCGGCAACTCTCCCAATGTGGTGCGCGCCATGGAGGCCGCCAGCGCCCGTGAAATGCACGTGCTCGCCCTGACCGGCAAGGGCGGCGGCGTCATGGGGGAACTCATCACGCCCATGGACGTCCATCTATGTGTTCCCAGCGATCGCACGATGCGCATCCAGGAAGTCCATATTCTGCTGCTGCACGCGCTGTGCGACGGCATAGACGCTCTTCTGCTTGGAGACACCGAATGATTTCTGACGTCCGTACCGCTGCCCGTCCGCTGATGCTCGCCGCGGCGCTGTCCACCGCCGCCCTGTCGCTGACGGCCTGCGCGCCGCTGATCGTGGGCGGCGCCGCCGCCACCACGGCGGTCGTCGTGACCGACCGCCGGACCTCCGGCGTCCAGCTCGAGGACCAGAACATCGCCTTCAAGGCGCAAAGCCAGATCTCGCAGAAGCTGGGCGAAACCGCCCGCGTCAACGCCATGGCCTACGGCGGCCACCTGCTGCTGACCGGCGACGTGCCCTCCGAAGAGGCCAAGAACCAGGCCACCGCCATCGCCCAGGGCGTGGAAAACGTCAAACAGGTCGTCAACCAGCTGACGGTCGGCCCCATCGCCTCGTTCAGCGTGCGCTCCAACGACACCTGGCTGACTTCCAAGGTCAAGACCGCCCTGCTCAACACCAAGTACGTGCCGTCGGGCACCATCGCCGTCACCACCGACCACAGCGTCGTCTACCTGATGGGCAAGCTGACCCAGACCGAAGGCGAGTACGCGGCCAATGCCGCCGCCGACGTCGGCGGCGTGGCCAAGGTGGTTAAACTGTTTGAAACGATCAGCCGCGAGGAAGCGATCCGGCTGTCGAACAGCGGTTCCTCGTCCAACCCCACCACGGAATCCAAAGCGCCCATCGAAAGCGGCTCCGGCGCGCCCAGCGGCAACGCGGGCGGCACGGGCGGCGGCGTTGAGGTCATGCCCATCAAATGAAAAAAGCCATCGTAGCGCTCGCCGTCCTGGTGGCGGTCGGCATCGGCGCCTGGTTCGTGCTGCGGCCCACCCAGACCGCGCCCGACGTCACCTTCACGACCCTGGAAGGCAAGACCTTCTCCATGCAGGACCTGCGCGGCAAGGTCGTGCTGGTCAAGTTCTGGGCCACCAGCTGCGTGACCTGCGTGAAGCAGATGCCCGAGACCATCGCGGCCTACAAGCAGTACGCAGACCAGGGCTATGAGGCGGTCGCCGTCGCCATGGACTACGATCCGCCCAACTTCGTGCTGAATTTCGCCGAGACGCGCAAGCTGCCGTTCCCGGTGGCGCTGGACACCAAGGGCGACATCGCCCGCGCCTTCGGCGACATCCGCCTCACGCCCACCGCCTTCCTGATCGACAAGAAGGGCAACATCATCAAGCGCTACCTGGGCGAATACGACGTCGCCGAATTCCACGCCACGGTGGAAAAGGCGCTGGCGGGCTGAGCCCGCCCGCCGCGGTGGCGGCCTCAGAAGGCCGGCACCACCGCGCCCTTGTACTTGTCCTGGATGAACGTCTTGACTTCAGGCGTGTGCAGGGCGTCGACCAGCTTCTTGATGCCCGGCGCGTTCTTGTTGTCCTCGCGGGTCACCAGGATATTGGCGTAGGGCGAATCGGAACCCTCGATGAACAGCGCGTCCTTGGTCGGCACCAGGCCGGCTTCCAGCGCGTAATTGGTATTGATCAGCGCCAGGTCCACGTCATCCAGCGAGCGCGGCAGCATCGCCGCTTCCAGTTCGCGGAACTTCAGCTTCTTGGGATTTTCGACCACGTCGGCCGCGGTCGCGAGGATGTTGGCCGGGTCCTTCAGCTTGATCAGGCCCTGCTTTTGCAGCAGCACCAGCGCGCGCCCGCCGTTGGACGGGTCGTTCGGGATGGCGACGCTGGCGCCGTCCTTCAGTTCGGCCAGGCTCTTGACCTTCTTGGAGTAGCCGCCGAAAGGCTCGACGTGCACCAGGGCCACCGGCACCAGATTGGCCTTGCGGTCCTTGTTGAACGAGTCCAGGTAGGGCTTGTGCTGGAAGAAGTTGGCGTCGAGCTGCTTGTCGGCCAGCTGCAGATTGGGCTGCACGTAGTCGCTGAAGACCTTGATGTCGAGCTCCACGCCTTCCTTGGCGAGCTTGGGTTTCACGACTTCGAGGATCTCGGCGTGCGGCACCTGGGTTGCGCCCACCACCACTTTTTCGGCGTGGGCCGCGTTGGCCGCCACCAGGAAGGCCGAGGCCAGCAGGGCCGAGCGGACAAGATTCAAACGCATGTGTTGCCTCTTATGTAGGAATTAAAAATTGGGGACAATTTGTCCGGCCAACATAGCCCGTGGGCCTGAGCGCCACAATTTACCTGAATGGCGGTTATTTGTCGGGCATATGAACATGGGTTTAAAGCATAAGAAACCTGTGGGTACTACAATCCGTCGTATGCTTGCGCTACCGCGTTCCGAACGCGTTTTTGTGCAGGCATTTTTTCTAATCTTTCATATATTTATTTTGCCGACTTAGCTGCCATGACCGACACCCCCGACCCTGCTGCCGTTTCGTCTCCTGCCGTCAAAGCTGCCGTACTGTCCGAAGCGCTGCCGTACATCCGACGATTCCACGGCAAGACCATCGTGGTCAAGTACGGCGGCAACGCCATGACGGAAGAGCGATTGCAGCGCAGCTTCGCGCACGACGTCGTGCTGCTGAAGCTGGTGGGCCTGAACCCGGTGGTGGTCCACGGCGGCGGTCCGCAGATCGACGACGCGCTGCGCCGCATCGGCAAGCAGGGCACCTTCATCCAGGGCATGCGCGTCACCGACGCCGAGACCATGGAAGTCGTGGAATGGGTGCTGGGCGGCCAGGTCCAGCAGGACATCGTCATGATGATCAACGAGGTCGGCGGCAAGGCCGTGGGCCTGACCGGCAAGGACGGCGGCCTGATCCAGGCCCGCAAGAAGCTGATGGACAACAAGGACAACCCGTCCGAACCCATCGACATCGGCTTCGTCGGCGACATCACCACGGTCGAGCCGGCCGTGGTCAAGGCCCTGCAGGACGACCAGTTCATCCCCGTCATCTCGCCCATCGGCTATGGCGAGGACGGCACGGCCTACAACATCAATGCCGACGTCGTCGCCGGCAAGATGGCCGAGGTGCTGGGCGCCGAAAAGCTGCTGATGCTGACCAACACCCCGGGCGTGCTGGACAAGGGCGGCAAGCTGCTGCGCAGCCTGTCGGCCCAGACCATCGACGAACTGTTCGCCGACGGCACGATTTCCGGCGGCATGCTGCCCAAGATCTCGTCGGCGCTGGACGCCGCCAAGAACGGCGTGAATTCCGTGCACATCGTCGACGGCCGCGTGCCGCACTGCCTGCTGCTGGAGATCCTGACGGATCAGGGCGTGGGCACGATGATCAGCTCGCATTGAGTTTCCCCCCCCGAAGCGCCGGGGGGCGCTTCCCCCCCAGGGGGGCGCCGCTGCGGACCGGCGGAGCCGGATCCGCGCGGCCTGGATCGTGGAGGAGTTGCCTGATTCGGGGCACTTGCGTTTTTGACGCCGGATTCGGGGCGCTGTCGTTTTTCGGAGGGTTTGATGCGGGTTCATCGTCAGTTGCTGCGGCCGGGGGTGCGGGTGCGCCGGTCGCGGCGCACGGGCGCGGATGCGTCCGAGCGGCTGTGGCTGTTCGATCTGGACAATACGCTGCACGATACTTCGCACGCGATTTTTCCGAAGATCGACCATGGCATGACCATGGCGGTGGCCGAGGCGCTGAGCGTGGACGTCGATACCGCCAACCGGGTGCGGTCGCTGTACTGGAAACGCTATGGCGCCACCATGATCGGCATGGTGCGGCACCACGGCGTGAACGCGCACGAGTTCCTGCACCGCAGCCATGACTTCGACGTCAATCCGCTGGTGCGGGCGGAAAAGGCGCTGGCGTACAAGCTGCGCCGGCTGCCGGGGCGCAAGGTGCTGCTGACCAACGCGCCGCTGCACTACGCCCGCGCGGTGCTGGCGCGGCTGGGCATCCTGCGCCAGTTCGACAGCCTGTGGGCCATCGAGCACATGCGGCTGCACGGCGAGTTCCGGCCCAAGCCCTCGCCCGCCCTGCTGCGCTACGTGCTGGCGCGCGAAGGCGTGCCGGCGCGCCGCGCGGTGCTGGTGGAGGACACCCTGGCCAACCTGCGCGGCGCACGCAGCGCCGGCCTGCGCACCGTCCATGTGTATCACCCGGGCACGCCGTTCTCCCGCGGCCGCTCGCAGCGTCCGGCCTACGTGGACTTGCGGGTAAACTGCGTCAGTGATTTGCTGTTACGCCGACGCCCCCTGCGGTAGCGGCGCGCTCCTCCCTCCCCTCCACCGTCAGCCTGCGCGAGAGCAGACACTTCCATGGCGAGCAAACCCGGCGAGCGCAAGACCCAGATTCTGCAGACCCTGGCCGAGATGCTGGAGCAGCCGCACGCCTCCCGCATCACCACGGCCGCCCTGGCCGCGCGCCTGGAAGTCTCGGAGGCCGCGCTGTACCGGCACTTCGCCAGCAAGGCCCAGATGTTCGAAGGGCTGATCGAATTCATCGAGACCAGCATCTTCACGCTGGTCAACCAGATCGCCGCGGCCGAGCCGCAGGGCCTGGCCCAGGCGCACCAGACGGTCGCCATGCTGCTGACCTTCTCCGAGCGCAACAAGGGCATGACGCGGGTGCTTACGGGCGACGCCCTGGTGACCGAAGACAACCGCCTGCAGGAACGCATCAACCACATCAACGACCGCATCGAGGCTTCGCTCAAGCAGTCGCTGCGCATCGCGGTCAGCGACGGCGGCCTGCCGCCGCAGGCCAATGTGTCGGCGCACGCCAGCCTGCTGACGCACCTGGTGCTGGGCCGCTGGCTGCGCTATGCGCAGAGCGGCTGGCGTGTTGCGCCCACGCTGCACCTGGACGAACAGTTGCGCCTGGCGCTGGGGTAGACGCCTTGCCGCCGGCGGGGGCCGATGAGCATAATGCGCGAGGCAAGTTTTCCACAAGCGTGATTCGTAGTTCGATTGATCTCCATCAATACGGGTTTTCCTTAATGCCGTCACGATCATTCTGTAGCATCGACATGCCGAATTGAACAGGGCCCGAGCTCGCGGGGCGGCATGTCGTCAGTTTGACCTCAACCGGAGATGGATATGACCGCGCAAGCCGCCGCGCCTGCCACACAGGCGCCAAAGAAAACCAAAATCCCCATCGGATTGATCGCCGGCATCATCGCGCTGATAGGCGTGCTGATGCTGCCTCTGCCGGCAGACCTCCCGGTCGCGGGCCACCGGATGCTCGCCATCCTCGCGTTCGCCGTCGTGGTCTGGATCACCGAAGCCGTTTCCTACGAAGCCAGCGCGATCATGATCACCACGCTGATGGCTTTCCTGCTGGGAACGGCTCCGACGATCAAGGACCCCCAGGTGATGTACGGCACCTCGGCGGCGATCAGCATGGCGCTCAACGGCTTTTCCAACTCGGCGCTCGCGCTGGTCACGGGCGCGCTGTTCATCGCCGCGGCGATGACCTTCACCGGGCTGGACCGCCGCATCGCGCTGGTGACCCTGTCCCGGGTCGGCACCAGCACGCGCCGCATCCTGATCGGCTGCATCGCCGTGACCATCGTGCTCAGCCTGGTCGTGCCCAGCGCCACCGCGCGCAGCGCCGCCGTGGTGCCCATCATGCTGGGCGTGATCGCCGCCTTCGGCGTGGACAAGCGCTCCAACATCGCCGCCGGCATCATGATCATCGTGGCCCAGGCCACCAGCATCTGGAACGTCGGCATCCAGACCGCCGCCGCGCAGAACCTGCTGACTGTCGGCTTCATGGAAAAAATGCTGGGCCAGCGCGTGGCCTGGTCGGACTGGCTGATCGCCGGCGCCCCCTGGTCGCTGATCATGTCGGCCGTGCTCATCATCATCGTGCTCAAGCTGCTGCCGCCGGAAAGCGACAGCATCGCGGGAGGCAAGGAAGCCGTCGAGAAATCGCTGCTCGAACTCGGCCCCATGACCGGCGCGCAAAAACGCCTGATGGCCGTGTCCATCCTGCTGCTGCTGTTCTGGTCGACCGAAGGCAAGCTGCACCGCTTCGACACCACCTCCACCACCTACTTCGGCCTGGTGCTCCTCTTGCTGCCGCGCTTCGGCGTGATGACCTGGAAAGACGTGCAATCGCGCATCCCATGGGGCACCGTGATCGTGTTCGGCGTCGGCATCAGCCTGGGCACCGCCCTGCTGACCACCCAGGCCGGCCAATGGCTGGGCAACCAGGTCGTGGCCCACACCGGCCTGGACCACCTGGGACCGCTGGCCATCTTCGCCATCCTGTCGGCCTTCCTGATCATCATCCACCTGGGCTTCGCCAGCGCCACCGCGCTGACCTCGGCGATGCTGCCTATCCTGATCTCGGTGCTGGCCACGCTGCCGGGCGACTTCAGCCGCCTGGGCATGACCATGCTGCTGGGCTTCGTAGTGAGCTACGGCTTCATCCTGCCCATCAACGCGCCGCAGAACATGGTGTGCCTGGGCACGGAAACCTTCAACGCCAAGCAGTTCGCCAAGGTCGGCATCCTGGTCACCATCATCGGCTACGCGCTGATGATGCTGATGGGCGCGACCTACTGGCGCTGGCTGGGCTGGCTGTAAGGAGCGCGCATCATGAAAAAGCTCTCCATCGCCCAAGCCTATGAATACGGCCGCCGCGTGCTGATGGCGCAAGGCGTGCCCGAGGACATCGCCCGCGACGTGGCCGAACACCTGGTCGAATCCGACCGCGTGGGCTACGCCAGCCACGGCCTGTCCATCCTGACGAACTACCGCCGCGTGCTGTCCGAGGGCCTGGCCCGCCCCGACGGCCGCCCCGAACTGGTCAACGACCGCGGCGCCATGCTGGCCTACGACGGCCACAACGGCCTGGGCCAGTACGTCGGCAAGGTGGTCATCGAAAAAGCCATCGAGCGCACCCAGGAGCACGGCCAGTGCATCCTGACCCTGCGCCACAGCCACCACCTGGGCCGCATGGGCCATTTCGGCGAAATGGTGGCGGCCAAGGGCCTGATCCTGCTGGCCTTCACCAACGTGATCAACCGCGCCCCCACCGTGGCCCCCTTCGGCGGCGCGCAGGCCTGCCTGACCACCAACCCGCTGTGCTTCGCCGGCCCCCTGCCCGGAGGCCGCCCGCCCTTCATCGTGGACATGGCCACCAGCTCCATCGCCGTCAACAAGGCCCGCGTGCTGGCCGCCAAGGGCGAACCCGCCCCCGAAGGCGCGCTGATCGACGCCCAGGGCAACCCCACCACCGACCCCGGCGCGCTCTTCACCGACCCGCCCGGCGCCCTGCTGCCCTTCGGCGGCCACAAGGGCTACGCCCTGGGCCTGGTGGCCGAACTGCTGGCCGGCGTCCTGTCCGGCGGCGGCACGATCCAGCCGGAACACCCCCGTAACGGCGTGGCCACGAACAACATGTTCGCGCTCCTGCTGGACCCGCAGGTGGACTTCAACACCGACTGGCGCTCCCTGGAAGTCGGCGCCTTCATCGACTACCTGCACGCCTGCAAGCCCCAACCCGGCGTCGAATCGGTGCAATATCCCGGCGAATACGAAGCCCGCAACCGCGCCATCAACGCGGACACCGTGGAATTCGACACCCGCATCTGGGAAGGCCTGACCAAACTGGCCGTGGACCTGGGCGTCCCCGAGGCACTGCCGCAAAAAGGCTGAGCAGCCGTCCACCGCCGGATGGGTGGCGCCCGCGCCACCCATCACCCCCCAGCGCATTCGCGCAAGCGCACAAAATGCGGCTAGGTCTTAGCCGACCGATGCCGACTGATACTCATCATGATGCCGAACGCAATCCCCATGGTGAACAAAGCCGTCCCCCCATAGCTCATGAACGGCAACGGCACTCCCACCACAGGCAGAATCCCCGTCACCATCCCCACGTTCACGAATACGTAGATGAACAGCATCATCGTCAACGCCCCCGCCAGCAGCCGCCCGAACTGAGACGACGCCCGCGCCGCGATCGTCAACCCGCGCGCCATCATCAAGCCGTACAGCACCAGCAGCGCAATCCCCCCGTACAGCCCGAACTCCTCCGCGTACACCGCGAAAATGAAGTCCGTCGTCCGTTCCGGGATGAAATCCAGATGCGTCTGCGTGCCCTTCATGTAGCCCTTGCCGTACACCCCGCCCGAGCCCACCGCGATCATCGACTGGATCGTGTGGAACCCCTTGCCCAGCGGATCGGAACTGGGATTGAGCAGCGTGCAGACCCGGTGCTTCTGGTAGTCGTGCAGCACCACCCAGTCCACGTCCGGCTCGCACAGCTGGTCCTCGTAATAGACCAGCGTGCCGATGGCCAGGATGCCGGCCAGCATCACCGGCACCAGCAGCTTGAACGACAGGCCCGCGAAATAGATCACGAAAAAGCCCGCGCCGAACACCAGCAGCGCCGTGCCCAGGTCGGGCTGCAGCACGATCAGGCCGAACGGCGCGGCCAGCATCGCCGCCGCGGCCACGAAGTCGCGGATACGCACCGCGCCCTCATGGCGCTGAAAATACCAGGCCAGCATCATCGGCACCGCGATCTTCATCATTTCCGACGGCTGGATGCGGGTCACGCCCAGGTTCAGCCAGCGGGTCGCCCCCTTGCTGGTCTCGCCGAAAAACTCCACCCCCAATAGCAGCACCACCCCCACCACATAGAACGGCAGGGCCAGCTTCATCAGCCACTTCGGCGGAATCAGGGCCATGGTCCACATCGCGAAAAACGCGATGACGAAATTGCGCGACTGCTCGGCGAAGCGCCAGTCGGTGCCGCCCACCGCCGAATGCATGACGGTCAGGCCCAGCGCCGCGAACATCAGCAGGATCGCCAGCAGCGGCCAGTCGAAGGCGGTGAACACCCGCAGCAGAATGAGACCCAGGCGTTTCATCGTTGGCGCACCACGTCGGAGGCTATGGCTTCGACCGAAGCCAGGGGATCGGCGGGCTGCGGCTGCGGCCGCGGCTGCGCGACCTGGTCCTGGCGCTCCTTGGCCAGCCAGTAATCGAACACTTTGCGCGCGACCGGCGCGGCCACGCTGGCGCCCCAGCCGGCGTTCTCCACGATCAGCGCCACCGCGATGCGGGGGTGCTCCAGCGGCGCGAAGCCCATGAACAGGGCGTGGTCGCGCAGGCGCTCGTCGATCGCGCTGGCGCGGTAATGGCCGCCGCGCAGGCTGAACACCTGCGCGGTGCCGGTCTTGCCGGCCGCCTGGTAAGGCGTGTTGGCGAAGGCGCGCCGCGCCGTGCCCACGCGCACCACGTCGGCCATCGCGTTCTTGATGACGTCGACGTTGGCCTGCTTCAGGGGAATCCGGTAGTCGGGCGTCGATTCGGTCGGCTTGGCCACGCCGCTGCGCGGATCGCGCACCGCGTGCACCAGGTGCGGACGGCGGTACAGGCCGTTGTTGGCCAGCGTGGAGGTGCCCTGCGCCAGCTGCAGCAGCGTGAAGGCGTTGTAGCCCTGGCCGACCGCCACCGAAATCGTCTCGCCCGCGTACCAGCGCTGGCGCTCCTTGTCCTTGTAGGCCGAGCGCTTCCAGTCGGTCGAGGGCAGCACGCCGCGCTTCTCGCCTTCCAGGTCGATGCCGGTGATCTGGCCGAAACCGAACTGCTTGGTGAAATCGTGCAGCGCGTTCACCCCGATCTCGGGGCCCAGCGAATAGAAGTAGGTGTCGGACGACACCACGATGGCGCGGTGCATGTCGGTCATGCCGTAGGCCGCGCCGCCGGCGTTGCGGAACTTCTGGCCGCCGAACTCGAAGTAGCCCGGATCGGAGATGCGGTCGGTGGCCCGGCGCTTGCCCAGCTCCAGCGCCGCCAGGCCGACGAAGGGCTTGTAGGTCGAGCCGATGGGATAGGTGCCGTACAGCGGCCGGTTGATCAGCGGGTGGTCCGGCGATTCGTTCAGCATGCGCCAGTTGTCCACGTCGATGCCGTCGACGAACAGATTGGGATCGAAGGACGGCTGCGACACGAAGGCCAGCACCTCGCCGGTGTCGGGATCGAGCGCGACCAGCGCGCCGCGCTGCCCTTCGAACGCCTGTTCGGCCACTTTCTGCAGGCCCAGGTCGATCGACAGCATGATGTCGGAGCCGGGCACCGGGTCGATGCGGCGCAGCGTGCGCATGGGACGCCCGCCGGCGGTCACCTCGACCTCTTCCAGCCCGGTCTTGCCATGCAGCTGTTCTTCCCAGGTCTTCTCGATGCCCTTTTTGCCGATGACGTCGGTGCCGCGGTAATTGCCCATCTGGCCGGTGCGGTCCAGCTCTTCGATGTCGCCCTCGGCGATGCGGCCGATATAGCCCACCACATGGGCCGCCGACACGCCTTGCGGATACTCGCGCACCCAGCGCGCGCGCAGTTCCACGCCCGGGAACTGGAAGGAATGCGCGGCGAACCAGGCGGCCTCGGTGTCGTTGAGATTGTTGCGCAGCTGCAGGCTGGCGTAGCGGCTGGACTCGGCGGCGCGGCGCTTGAAGCGCCGCTGGTCGGCCGGGCTGATGTACACGACCTCGGTCAGCCGCTCGAACAGCTCGTTCAGGTTGCCGGCCTGCGCCGGCACCACTTCCAGCGTATAGGTGCGGTAATTGCGCGCCAGCACTTCGCCGTTGCGGTCCAGGATTTCACCGCGGCGCGGCGGAATCGGCACGACCGCGATGCGGTTGCGGTCGGCGCGCTCGGACAGGCCCTCGTAGCGGTCCACCTGCAGATACCAGAAGCGCCCGACCAGCACCCCGAAACACGCCAGCGCGAACAGCCCGCCGACCCAGGCGCGCAGGCGGAACCGCTGCTTCTGCTGCTGGCCGGTTTTCTTGAATTCGAACATGACGCGGCGCCGCCCTCAGGCGGAGGACGATTCGGCGTCGTCGGCGCCGCGCTGCGGCAGGTGCAGAACCCAGCCCGCCAGGGGCCACAGGGCCGCGGTCAGCAGCACGCTGACGCCCCAGTCCCAGCCCGGCCATTTGCCGGCCAGCCAGGCGTGGATGATCTGCGTCAGCAGGCGCGCCAGGAAGAACACCGGCAGCATGTGCATCGCCTGGCTCCACAGGTCGAAGCGCTGCAGCCGGCGGTGCAGCACCACCGCGCCGTAGGCCACCAGCGTGTAGGACAGCGCGTGCTCGCCCAGCAGGCCGGCGTCGTGCACGTCCATCAGCAGGCCGAAGAAGAAGGCGGTGAACAGGCCCACCCGGCGCGGCTCGTGCACGCACCAGAAGGCGATGATCAGCAGCAGCACGTCGGGCGCGCCCTGCCACAGCCGCCACGGCAGCAGCGACACCAGCCACACCAGCAGCACCGTGCCCCAGACGAACAGGCCGTGCGCCGGACCGGACAGGCGGTCGGGCTCCACGTTGCTGGGCGTGCCCAGGCGGCGAGGCCGGGCCGCGGATTGATTAGTCCGATCCACCGGAATCGACCTCCTGACGGTTGGATTCGGCGCGGGCCACGTCCACCTGCAGCACCAGGAAGTGGCGATAGCGTTCGGGATGGGCCAGCGGTTCGCCCACGGCGCGCGCGAAGCCCGAGGCCGTATCGCGCTCGACCGAGGTCACCTTGGCCACCGGCAGGCCGGCCGGAAACAGGCCGCCCACGCCGCTGGTGACTATGGTATCGCCTTCCTTGATGTCGGCATTGGCCGCCAGGTAGCGGACTTCGATCTTGCCCGGCGAGTTGCCGCCGAAGGCGATCAGCCGCAGGCCGTTGCGCAGCAGCTGCACGGGAATGGAGACCTGCTCGTCGGTGACCAGCGCGGCCTCGGCCGTCATCGGCGTGACGCGCACGATCTGGCCGACCACGCCGCCTTCGTCGATCACCGGCATGCCCGGCGCCAGGCCGGCCTTGCTGCCCTTGTTGAAGACCAGGCGCTGGGTGAAGGCGTTGGTGGGTTCGTACATGACCTCGACCACCACGGCGGCCTGCGCCACGGTATCGGTCACGCCCAGCAGGCGGCGCAGCTGCGCGTTCTCGGCGGCCAGCTGGGCCGCGTGCGTGGCCACCTGGGCCAGTTCGATGCGCTGGCGCTGCAGGGCTTCGTTTTCACTGCGGATGAGATTGGCCGCGTTGACCCATTCGTTGACCTGTTCGACCAGGTCGCGCGGCGCCATGACGGCGCGCTGGAAGGGATACAGCGCCACGGACACCGCCCGGCGCGCCGGTTCCAGCATGCGCCACTGCGAATCCATGACGATCAGGGCCAGGGCAAGCAAGACCAGGACGACCAGCCGCACCTCCGCAGGAGGGCCGCGCCTGAATAGGGGGGGAGTCCCTTGTCGTTGCATGAATTTCAGCCCGGACGCCCGCGCCCATCGCTGCGGCAGCGGCCGGAGCCGCGAACCTGCGGGGCTCCGGGCTGGCGCGCGGAATTAGTCGTTGATGAAAATGGCGCCCAGCTTTTCAAGATGTTCCAGCGCCTCGCCGCAACCGCGCACGACGCAGGTGAGCGGATCGTCGGCCACCACCACGGGCAGGCCGGTTTCTTCCTGCAGCAGGCGGTCCAGGTCGCGCAGCAGCGCGCCGCCGCCGGTCAGGGCGATGCCCTTGTCGGTGATGTCGGCGCCCAGTTCGGGAGGCGTCTGTTCCAGCGCGATCTTCACGGCCGAAACGATCTGGTTGAGCGGGTCGGTCAGCGATTCCAGGATCTCGTTGGACGAGACCGTGAAGCTGCGCGGCACGCCTTCGGCCAGGTTGCGGCCCTTGACCTCGATTTCGCGGACTTCGGAGCCGGGGAAGGCCGAGCCGATTTCCTTCTTGATGAGTTCGGCGGTGGGCTCGCCGATCAGCATGCCGTAGTTGCGGCGGATGTAGTTGACGATGGCCTCGTCGAACTTGTCGCCGCCGACGCGCACCGAACCCTTGTAGACCATGCCGCCCAGCGAGATGACCGCCACTTCGGTGGTGCCGCCGCCGATGTCGACCACCATCGAGCCGCTGGCGTCGGAGACGGCCAGGCCGGCGCCGATGGCCGCGGCCATGGGTTCCTCGATCAGGAACACGTGCGAGGCGCCCGCGCCCAGCGCCGATTCGCGGATGGCGCGGCGCTCGACCTGGGTCGAACCGCAGGGCACGCAGACGATGATCCGGGGGCTGGGAGCCAGCATGTTGCGGGGATGCACCATGCGGATGAACTGCTTGAGCATCTGCTCGGTGACCGTGAAGTCGGCGATCACGCCGTCTTTCATGGGCCGGATGGCTTCGATGTTGCCGGGAACGCGGCCGAGCATCTGCTTGGCTTCGTGGCCGACGGCCTGGATGATCTTCTTGCCGTGCGGGCCGCCTTCATGACGGATCGCGACCACGGACGGCTCGTCGAGCACGATGCCCTTGCCGCGGACGTAGATCAGCGTATTGGCGGTACCGAGGTCGATCGCCATATCGCTGGAAAAATAACTGCGCAGGAATCCGAACATGGGAGCTCAGCTAACTCTGGGGGGGAATTGGGTACATGCCGCGGGGCGTAGGGCCCGGATGGGGACGGGTCCGCCTGTCTTCGCGACGATTAAACCGTGAATCATAACTTATAATTTCCGCGGAAATAGCGCATAAATGCAGGCTATTCAAGCTTTGTAACGGGTTCGGCATATGCATACTGGCCCGTCCCGCCCTTCGGCCTTCGCTTATCGATTTTGCACTCCCCATGGCGCTCAATGACACAGATGTGGCCCGCATTGCCCGGCTGGCCAGAATCGAACTGACTCCCGACCAGCGCACCCTCGCGCAAGCCGAGCTCAACGGCATCCTCCACCTGATCGAACGGCTCCAGTCGGTCGACACCCAGGGCGTCGAGCCGCTGGCCCACCCCCTGTCCGCCCATGAGGACATCGTGCTGCGCCTGCGTGAAGACGCCGTGACCGAAACCAGCTCGGAAGCCCGCCGCCAGGAACTGCTGGCCAACGCGCCCGACGCCCAGGACGGCCTGTTCCTGGTCCCCAAGGTCCTGGACTGAGACATGACGAAACCCGCACTGCACACCCAATTCAAGGGCATCGCCGGCCTGCGCGAGGCCCTCGCGCAACGCCAGGTCAGCGCCGTCGAGCTGGCCCAAAGCGCCCTGGCGGCGGCCGAAGCGGCCAGCGGCCTGAATAGCTTTTTACATATTGACGCCGAATTGACGCTGGCACAGGCCCGCGCCGCCGACGCCGCGCTGGCCGCCGGCTCGGCCGGCCCGCTGGCCGGCATCCCCATCGCCCACAAGGACGCGTTCGTCACCCGCGGCTGGCGCACCACCGCCGGCAGCAAGATGCTCGAAGGCTATGTCAGCCCCTTCGACGCCACCGTCGTGGAACGCCTGGCCCAGGCCGGCGCCGTGTCGCTGGGCAAGCTGAACTGCGACGAATTCGCCATGGGCTCGGGCAACGAGAACTCCGCCTACGGCGCGGTCAGGAACCCCTGGGACCACGCCGCCGTGCCCGGCGGCTCCTCGGGCGGCTCGGCCGCCGCCGTGGCGGCCCGCCTGGTGGCCGCGGCCACCGGCACCGACACCGGCGGCTCGGTGCGCCAGCCCGCCGCCCTGTGCGGCGTCAGCGGCATCAAGCCCACCTACGGCACGGTCTCGCGCTACGGCATGGTGGCCTTCGGCTCCAGCCTGGACCAGGCCGGCCCCCTGGCCGAAAGCGCCCGCGACCTGCTCGAACTGCTGGACGTCATCAGCGGCTTCGACCCGCGCGACGCCACCAGCCTGCAGCAGTGCGACGGCGCGGCCAACGAGCCCGGCCGGGTGCGGCGCGATTTCGACGCCGCCCAGGCCCGCTTCGACGCCGCCGGCAGCCAGCCGCTCAAGGGCCTGCGCATCGGCGTGCCCGAGGAATACTTCGGCGCCGGCCTGGCGCCGGACGTGGCCGCCGCGGTCGAGGCCGCGCTGGCCCGCTACGAAGAACTCGGCGCCGTGCGCATGCCGGTGTCGCTGCCGCGCACCGAGCTGGCCATCCCCGCCTACTACGTGATCGCGCCGGCCGAAGCCTCCAGCAACCTGGCCCGCTACGACGGCGTGCGCTACGGCCATCGCGCCGCCCAGTACGGCGACCTGAACGAAATGATCAGCCGCTCGCGCGCCGAAGGCTTCGGCGACGAGGTCAAGCGCCGCATCCTGATCGGCACCTACGTGCTGTCCCACGGCTACTACGACGCCTACTACCTGCAGGCTCAGCGCCTGCGCCGCATGATCGCGCAGGACTTCCAGCGCGCCTTCGCCGGCCAGTGCGACGTCATCATGGGCCCGGTCACGCCCACCGTGGCCAAGAACATCGGCGACAACCGCGACGATCCCACCGCCGACTGGCTGGCCGACGTCTACACGCTAGGCGTCAGCCTGGCCGGCCTGCCCGCCATGTCCGTGCCCTGCGGCTTCGGGGGGCAGGGCCAGCGCCGTCCGGTCGGCCTGCAGATCATCGGCAACTACTTCGACGAAGGCCGCCTCCTGGCCGTCGCCGACCGCTACCAACAAGTCACCGGCTGGCACAAAGAAACGCCCGCTCAGCAGGACGCCTAATATGAACTGGGAAATCGTCATCGGCCTGGAAACGCACACCCAGCTTTCCACCGACTCCAAGATTTTTTCGGGCAGCAGCACCCAATTCGGCGCCGCGCCCAATACCCACGCCAACGAAGTCGACCTGGCGCTGCCGGGCAGCCTGCCGGTCATGAACCGCGGCGCGGCCGAACGCGCCATCCGCTTCGGCCTGGCGGTGGGCGCCACCATCGCGCCGCGCTCGGTGTTCGCGCGCAAGAACTACTTCTACCCCGACCTGCCCAAGGGCTACCAGATCAGCCAGTACGAACTGCCCGTGGTCGTGGGCGGTTCGCTGTCCTTCTTCGTCGGCGAGGAAGAAAAAACCGTCAACCTGACCCGCGCGCACCTGGAAGAAGACGCCGGCAAATCGCTGCATGACGACTTCCGCCTGGCCGACGGCTCGCCCGGCAGCGGCATCGACCTGAACCGCGCCGGCACGCCGCTGCTGGAAATCGTGACGGAACCCGAAATGCGCTCGGCCGCCGAGGCCGTGGCCTATGCCCGCGCCCTGCACAGCCTGGTCGTGTGGCTGGGCATCTGCGACGGCAACATGCAGGAAGGCTCGTTCCGCTGCGACGCCAACGTGTCGGTGCGCCCGGTGGGCCAGAAGGAATTCGGCACCCGCACCGAGATCAAGAACGTCAACTCGTTCCGCTTCCTGGAACGCGCCATCACCTATGAAGCGCGCCGCCAGATCGAGCTGATCGAGGACGGCGGCACGGTCGTGCAGGAAACCCGCCTGTACGATGCCGACCGCGACGAGACGCGCAGCATGCGCAGCAAGGAAGACGCGCACGACTACCGCTACTTTCCCGACCCCGACCTGCCCCCGCTGGTGATCTCCAGCGCCTGGGTCGACGAAGTGCGCGCCGCCATGCCCGAACTGCCGGCCGCGCTGCGCGCCCGCTTCGAGTCCGACTACGGCCTGAGCGCCTACGACGCGGCCCAGCTCACCGCCAGCCGCGGCCTGGCCGCCTACTTCGAGGCGGTGGCGCAGGCCCTGCCGGCCGGCCAGGCCAAGCTGGCGGCCAACTGGATCATGGGCGAAGTGGCCGCGACGCTGAACAAGGAAGAAAAGGACATCGCCGACTCGCCCGTGCAGGCCCCGGCCCTGGCCGCCCTGATCGGCCGCATCATCGACGGCACCATCTCCAACAAGATGGCCCGCGAGGTGTTCGGCGCCATGTGGGCCGGCGAAAACGGCGGCCAGCCCGACGCCATCATCGAGGCCCGCGGCCTGAAGCAGATCAGCGACACCGGCGCCATCGGCGCCATGATCGACGAGGTGCTGGCGGCCAACCCCGCCATCGTGGAAGAGTACCGGGCCGGCAAGCAGAAGGCCTTCAACTCGCTGGTCGGCCAGATCATGAAAGCCGCGCGCGGCAAGGCCAACCCGCAGCAGGTCAACGAACTGCTCAAGCAGAAGCTGGACAGCTGATGGATCACGGGCCGCGCAAGCGCCCGTACCAGACGAAACGAAGGGCCGCAGCATCTTGCTGCGGCCTTTTGTTTGGCGAAGAATTTCCGGATCGCCCCAGACCGGAGACGCCTTCATGGCCATTCCTTACGTCGCCATCCCGCAGGAAGAGCTAGCCAGTTGCCTGGACGACATGATTCAGGCTGCGCGAGACGGCGCGCGCGTCGTCATCACCCGCAACGGCCAGGCTCATGCGCAGATCTGCCAGGTCAATCCGCTGCTGACCGAAGAGGCGCACAACGCGATTGAAGAACTCAAGCGTTTCCCCAAGATCGAGATGGACGAAGCGACCTGGTGGCATATCATCAAAGGGGCGCCCGAATGAAACTCGTGCTCGACGCCTCAGTGGCCCTGAGCTGGCTGCAACTGCCAACCCAGCCTTTCAGTTCGGAAGCCATGACCATCCTGAGCCTCCTGCACAAAAATCCCGCGTACGTGCCGATGATATGGCCGCTGGAAGTCGCTCACGGGGCGTTACGCGTGGAACGATCCAAGGCGGTGACGGAAAGCGCACTGGCCAGGTTCTCGGACTTGGTGCAAAGCGCGCCGGTCATCATCGAGTCGCGCCCCACGCAAGCCTGGCTCGCCAGCAGCGTGTCGATCGCAAGAGAACACCGGATCACGGTTTATGACGCCACTTATCTGGAACTCGCCATGTTCCACGGCGCGCCACTTGCCACCTTTGACAAGCGGCTGGCGCAGGCTGCCGGCACCTGCGGCGTATCCCTCGAGACGACGCTAGCCGACAAGCTCGAGGAGCCCACTGCTCACTATGGCATCCCGCCGGCAACCGATTACGTCGAAATCGGTTGCAGCGCCCTGCGCACCGGCTACACCCCGTACTTCGTCCGGTAGGCCAGCACCGCGTCGCGGTGTTCGGAAAACGATGCGTCGTCCTGCAGCAGCGCCAGGATGTCGGCCAGCGAGGCGATGGCCACCACCGGGATGCCGTAGGTCTTGGACACGTCCTGCACGGCCGAGTGCGCCGACAGGGCGTCGTCCGGGCCGGCGCGTTCCATGCGGTCCATGGCGATCAGCACGGCCGCCGGCTCGGCACCCGCGGCGCGGATGATTTCCACCGACTCGCGCACCGAAGTGCCCGCGGTGATCACGTCGTCGATGATGACGACCTTGCCCGCAAGCGGCGCGCCCACCAGGGTGCCGCCTTCGCCGTGGTCCTTGGCTTCCTTGCGGTTGTAGGCGAAGGGCACGCCACTCTTGCCCTGCATGTCGGGGTGGCCGGCCAGCGCGACGGCGGTGGCGGTGGCCAGCGGAATGCCCTTGTAGGCCGGGCCGAACAGCATGTCGAAGGCCACGCCCGAATCCAGCAGCGCCTGCGCGTAGAACTGCGCCAGCTTGCCGACCGAACCGCCGTTGTTGAACAGCCCCGCGTTAAAGAAATACGGACTGATACGACCCGACTTGACCTTGAAGCTGCCAAAGCGCAGCACGCCCTCGTTCAAGGCGAAGCGGACGAAGTCGAGAGCGGTGGCGGAGGATTGGGCGGCGGTCATGCGAGGGATCCGGTAGATGGCAAACCCCGGCATTTTATCCGTTGTCGGGGCTTTTCCCTGGCCTGAGCGCCGAGTCGGTTAAATTCCTGGCATTGCCCGGGCCTCGCGCCCCGCCTATAGGAGTTTCGCTTTGTTGCGCATTACCTCGATCAACCTCAACGGAATCCGGTCCGCCTTTCGCAAGGGCCTGCAACCCTGGATGGAAAAGCACGCCGCGGACGTGCTGTGCCTGCAGGAGATCAAGATTTCCCACGACGACCTGACCGAAGACCTGCGCCACCCGCCCGGCTATACCGGCCACTTCCACCATGCCGTGAAGAAAGGCTATAGCGGCGTCGGCATCTATCTGCGCAATGCCGCCGAACGCGTGCACACCGGCCTGGGATGCGAGGAATTCGACCCCGAGGGCCGCATCATCCGCGCCGACTGGAAGAACCTGTCCGTCATCAGCGCCTACCTGCCGTCCGGCTCCAGCGGCGACGAGCGGCAACAGGCCAAGTACCGGTTCCTGGACCGGTTCGGCCCCTGGATCGACGCCCTGATGCACGAGCACCGGACCACCGGCCGCGAGTTCATCATCTGCGGCGACTGGAACATCGCCCACAAGGAAATCGACCTGAAGAACTGGAAGGGCAACATGAAGAATTCGGGCTTCCTGCCCGAAGAGCGGGCCTGGCTGACCGACGTGTTCGACAAGCGCGGCTTCGTGGACGTGTTCCGCACCATCGACGACCGGCCCGACCAGTACACCTGGTGGAGCAACCGCGGCCAGGCCTGGGCCAAGAACGTCGGGTGGCGCATCGACTACCAGATCGCCACGCCGGGCATCGCGGCCCGCGCCCGCAGCGTCGCCATCTACAAGGACGAACGCTTCTCGGACCACGCGCCGCTGACGATCGACTACGACGCCACGCTCTGATGGCCGGCCCCGGCGCCGGATTGCCGCAGCGACTCGGCGGCCTCCCGGCGCAGCCATTGCAGGAAGACCCGCGCCCGCGGATCCTCGGCATACGGCCGGGGCGACAGCAGGAAATAGGCGGAGCCGTCGCGCACGAAGCCGCGCGGCGCCTCCAGGCGGCGGTCGCGCACGGCGTCGCAGGCCATCAGGGCTGACCCGATGGCCACGCCCAGCCCCGCGGCGGCGGCCTGCAGGCTCAGGTAGAAATGCTCATAGGCCGGCCCGGCGCGCCTGGGCGGCCTGCCGCCCGCGGCCTGGGACCACTGCCGCCAGGCTTGCGGCCGCGTCGCGCTGCCCAGCGCCGGCGCGCCGTCCCAGCCCTCGCCGGCGGGACCCAGCAGGCCCGGCCGGCATACCGGCCCGGTCCATTCCTCGCACACCCGCTCGGCATGCAGCGCGGCGTCCCATTCGAAATCATTGCGCCGCAGCGCCACGTCCACGCCCTGGGCCGCGAAATCCAGCGGACCGCCGGCCGCATACAGGTGCACCTGCACGGCCGGATGCAGGCGCTGGAAATCCGGCAGGCGCGGAATCAGCCACATCATGGCGATCGTGGGCTCGCAGGACAGCACCAGGGGCGCGTCCGGCGCCGGCTGGCGCAGCCTGGCCAGGCCCGTGGCGAGCTGCTCGAAAAGCGCGCGGGTCAGCTCGTGCAGCTGCCCGCCTCGATCAGTCAGGAAAACACCCCGGTTGCGCCGCTCGAACAGGCGCATTCCCAGGCTGTCCTCCAGCAGCCGGATCTGCCGGCTGACCGCGCCGTGGGTCACGTTCAGCTCTTCTGCGGCCTTGCCGAAGGCCTGGTGGCGGGCAGCGGCGTCGAAGACGCGCAGCGCGTTGAGCGGCGGGAGTTTCATGGTTATCGGTGAGTTTTTCTGATGTATATCCGGCATTAAAAATCGTTTTTCGGGCGTGCGCCAGCGCCGGACAATACCGGCTCCCTCTTGCTTGCGCTTCCCTTCCATGACCGAACTGATAGCCGTCGCCCTGATCACCGTTCTTGCCGTCATCAGCCCCGGGCCGGACTTCGCGATGGTGACCCGCTACAGCTATCTGTATGGCCGGCGCACCGGCCTGACCTGCGCCGCCGGCATTGCGTTGGCCGTGCAGGTGCACGTGTTCTACACCATGTTCGGCGTCAGCCTGCTGGCCCATTACGCCCGGCCCGTGCTGCAGGGCATCAAGCTGGCCGGGGCCTGTTATCTGATCTACATGGGCTGGAAGACGTTTTTCAACCGCACGCCGGTCGACCGCGACCTGTCGGCGCGCCCGGCCATCGCGGCCTGGCGGGCGCTTTACGACGGCTTTCTGACCAACGCCCTCAATCCCAAGACCACGCTGTTCGTGGTCAGCACCTACACCCAGCTGGTTTCGCCGGGCACGCCGCTGACCCGGCAATTCGGCTACGGGCTGTTCATGTCGTTCGCGCACTGGGCGTGGTTCAGCGTCGTGGCATGGTCGGTTTCCTCGCCCGTGCTGCGCCGCGCGCTGCTGGACCATCAGCGCACCGCGGACCGGGTGGTGGGGGCCGTGCTGATGGCCCTGGGCGGCGCGCTGGCGGTCGCGCAGGTCTGAACTGTTGCCTGCGTGTGACTTTTCTCAAATTAATAATGGGGACGTATTAAATCGGACTGTCCGCCTGATGAGGCTTCCAGGCATGGCTAATGGTCCGATTTGCGTGCGGCCCGGCCTGCCCGGCGCCGATTTCTCCCTGTGCAATTATTTGGGGACATATTGTTTTCCCCAGGAAATTCAACGGAATTCCACCGGACCAGGGAATTTTCCAGGCGTGAGTCGCCCATTTCGACATGATACGACCCCAATTATCGGGTCGCGAAAAATCGCTTTGATATCAATGTGATGCAGCATTTCACGGCTTTGCACAGGGCAATAATTTAGCCCTACAATTCCGCACCATACGGGTGCGAACTTGCACCAAACCCGTGTCTATCGCGCCCCAATCCGGGGCCACCCCGCACCTATTCGAAGCACCCCCGAGGAGAACATGTTGAAAGTGCAGAGTCTGGACGACTTCCTGCGTGGCGTTGCCGCGCGCGACCCGCAACAACCTGAATTCATGCAAGCCGTCCAGGAGGTGATGCTGAGTCTGTGGCCTTTCATCGAGAAGCACCCGCACTACGCCGAGCACGCCCTGCTCGAGCGCCTGGTGGAGCCGGAACGCGTGATCCAGTTCCGCGTGTGCTGGACCGATGACCGCGGCCAGGCCCGGGTCAACCGCGCTTTCCGCATCCAGCACAACTCGGCCATCGGCCCGTTCAAGGGCGGCATGCGCTTCCACCCCTCGGTGAACCTGTCGATCCTGAAGTTCCTGGCTTTCGAACAGACCCTGAAGAACTCGCTGACCACGCTGCCCATGGGCGGCGGCAAGGGCGGCTCGGACTTCGACCCCAAGGGCAAGTCCGACGCCGAAGTCATGCGTTTCTGCCAGGCCCTGATGATCGAGCTGTACCGCCACCTGGGTCCGGACACCGACGTGCCGGCCGGCGATATCGGCGTGGGCGCGCGCGAAGTCGGCTTCATGGCCGGCATGATGAAAAAGCTGTCGAACTCGACCGCCAGCGTGTTCACCGGCAAGGGCCTGACCTTCGGCGGCAGCCTGATCCGCCCCGAAGCCACCGGCTACGGCACCGTCTATTTCGCCGAAGAAATGCTCAAGCGCGTCGGCCGTTCGTTCGACGGCCTGCGCGTCTCGGTGTCGGGCTCGGGCAACGTCGCCCAGTACGCCATCGAGAAGGCCATGGCGCTGGGCGCCAAGGTGGTCACCGTCTCCGACTCCAACGGCACCGTGGTCGACGAAGCCGGCTTCACCCATGAAAAGCTGGTCGCGCTGATGCACATCAAGAACGACCTGCGCGGCCGGCTGGACACCTACGCGCGCGAATTCGGCCTGCAATACGAAGCCGGCAAGCGTCCGTGGCACGTGCCGGTCGACGTGGCCCTGCCCTGCGCCACCCAGAACGAGCTGGAGCTGGACGACGCCAAGACGCTGATCAAGAACGGCGTGCTGTGCGTGGCCGAAGGCGCCAACATGCCGGCCACCCTGGAGGCCGCCAAGGCCTTCGTCGCGGCCCGCGTGCTGTACGCCCCGGGCAAGGCCAGCAACGCCGGCGGCGTGGCGGTATCGGGCCTGGAAATGGCCCAGAACTCGGCCCGCCTGTCCTGGACGCGCGAGGAAGTCGACACCCGCCTGCACGCCATCATGCGCGACATCCATGAAAACTGCGTGCGCCACGGCCACACCGAGCGCGAATACGTCAACTACCTGGACGGCGCGAACATCGCCGGTTTCGTGAAGGTGGCTGACGCTATGCGGCAGCAAGGCTTGTACTAGAGCGCCTTTGGCGCTTCCCCCCCAGGGGGGCGCCGCTACGGACCGGCGGAGCCGGATCCGTGCGGCCCCGCGCTCTTGGGGAGGGTTTGCCCCGTGGGGCGAAGGCGCGCGGCGCGCGCCTTAGTGCTCCTTAATGCTTCATCGTGCCGTGGTTCATGTTCATGCCGGGGTTGTGGGTGGCGGGTTTGACTTTGAATTGGACCGCGACTTCACCGGCCTTTTCGAACTTGAGGGTGGCGGGCACGGTTGCGCCTTCGGCGAACGGCGCTTTCAGCTTGATGAACATGACGTGGTAGCCGCCCGGGCTGAGTTTGACCTCGGTGTCGGCGGGCAAGGCGATGCCGCCTTCGACCTGGCGCATCTTGGACACGCCGTTTTCGGTTTGCACCGTGTGCAGCTCGACGCGTTCGGCGGCGTCGGACGTGATCGACAGCAGGCGGTCCTCGGTCTTGGCGTCGTTGTCGATGTCCATATAGCCCGCGCCGTTGGACTGGCCCGGCGCCGAGGCGCGCACCCACAGGTCGTCGATCTCGATCTGGCCGACCTTGTAGTCCTTCGCCCAGGCCGTGCCGGCCGTGCACAGGCCCAGGGCGGCGATCACAGCGAACTTGCGGATGTTCATGACTAGTACTCCTAAGGGTTAACGCCGCGGGTCAACGCCTCCTGACCAGGCTGCGGGCGGCTGACAGAACCGAATCGGTCAGGGCTTCCATGGCTTCGGAGTTTACCCGCCAATGCTGCCAATACAGCGGCACATCCTCCCAGGCGCGCCCGCGCAGCAGCATCAGCTGACCTGCGTCAAGGTGCTCCTGCACCAGCGGCAGCGGATTCATGGTCCAGCCCAGCCCGCCCAGCGTGGCCTGCACGAAGGCGCGCGTCGACGGCACCCACCAGACCGGCGGCTGCCACGGCGCCGGATCGGCGATCTTGTGGGCGAAGCGGGCCTGCAGGGCGTCCTTGCGGTTGAACACCAGCACCGGGGCCTGCGCCAGCGTCTGCGCGTTGACCCCTTGCGAGAAATAGCGCTTGTGGAATGCCGGCGTGCAGGTCGCGACGTAGCGCATGCTGCCCAGCGCATGGATGCGGCAGCCCTGCACCGGCTCGGCCAGCGCGGTCACCGCGCCCAGCACCGAGCCGTTGCGCAGCAAGGCGGCGGTGTGGTCCTGGTCTTCGGACTGCATGTCCAGCGTGGCGCGGGTACGCGCCGAGAACTGCACCGCCGCGTCGACGAACCAGGTTTCCAGGCTGTCGTGGTTCACCGCCACGGGGATGCTGGCATAGGGCACGTCGTCGTCGGCCACGCCCAGCCGGCTGAGCGCGTCGTGCTCCAGGAGCGCAGTCTGCTCGGCCAGCCGCACCAGCACCTGGCCGTCGGCGGTGGCCGCCGCCGGCACCGTGCGCTGCACCAGCAGGCGGCCCATGCGGTCCTCCAGCGCCTTGATCCGCTGCGACACCGCCGACGGGGTGACGTTCAGCGACAGCGCGGCGCGCTCGAAGCTGCCTTCGCGCACCACCGCCGCCAGGGCCCTGAGGTTGCCGTGATCGAGTTTCATAGCATTAGCTTTGCTTAAGATAGTGAAGGAAAATTAGCTTTATTTCATCTATCCGGCAAGGGAAAATGACGCATTGCCGGCACGCCCCGCCGCTGCCGGCGCCAAATCAAGCGCCGCCACAGGCGTAGCAGTCATAAGGTGTTTGCGTCATGTTCGCCACGTTGTCTTCCCCCCTCTTCTTCACTGCCTGGGCCAGCGGAACGGCCACCGGGCTGGGCCTGTTCGCCGTCGTGGGCGCGCAAAGCGCGTTCATCCTGCGCCAGGGGCTGATGCGGGCGCACCTGCTGAGCGTGGTCGCGATCTGCGCGCTGATCGACGCCGTCTTCATCTTCGCCAGCGTCTCCGGGCTGCAGGCCCTGACCACCTGGTTTCCGTGGCTGACGACCGCCGTGCTGTGGTTCGGCGTCGCCTTCCTGTCCTGGTACGCCCTGCAATCGGCGCGCCGCGCCTGGACCGCCAACGGCGGGCTGGCCGCCGCCCGCGACGTGGTGCCGTCGCGCCGCGCCGCCATGCTGGGCGCGCTGGGCTTTTCGCTGCTCAATCCGCACTTCTGGCTGGACATGGTGGTGGTCGGCTCGCTGGCGCACGGTTTCGAGGACGCCCGCATGGCGTTCGCCGCCGGCGCGCTCACCGCCAGCCTGCTGTGGCTGGCCGTGCTCAGCATCGGCTCGCGCCTGTTCGCCCCGTTCTTCGCCAGCGCCTCGGCCTGGCGCGTGCTGGACGGCATCATCGCGGTGGTGATGGCGGCGCTGGCGGTGAGCCTGGCCATCAAGGGCGTATGACGCGCAGCCCGGCAAGGGCGCCGTCCTTATAATCGGCCCCTTGCCAATCTTGCGTCGGGCGCAGCGCCGGCCCGCCAGTCGATCATGCGCGGACCCTCCTCCAAAGACGTGCGCCTGCCGCCGCTGGCCGCCATCCAGGCGTTCGAAGCGGCCGCGCGGCTCGGCTCCTTCGAGCGCGCCAGCGAAGAACTCTTCGTCACGGCCAGCGCCATCGGCAAGCGCATCGCCATGCTCGAAGCGCTGCTGGACGTCTCGCTCTTCATACGCAGCCGCCGCGGGGCGACCCTGAGTTCGGCCGGACAGGAATACCTGGAACAGGTCCGCACCGCGCTGGACCTGCTGTCGGACGCCTCGCTGCACAAGCGCGGCGAGCCCAAGCCCGAAACGCTGCGCGTGGTGTCCACGCCGACCTTCGCGCGCCAGGTCCTGATCCCCAGCCTGGCCGAGTTCACCGCCGCGCATCCCGACGTGGAGCTGGAGATCATGCTCTCCATCCCCTACCTGGAAATCATGCCGCCGAACGCGGATGTCTGGGTCCGCTTCGGCAGCAGCAAGTATCCGGGGCTGCACACGCGCCAACTCACCGCCGACCCGGTGTTCGCGGTCTGCACGCCCGGCTATCTCGACGCCCACGGTCCCTTCAGACAGCCCGCGGACCTGGCGCGGGCGCAGCTGCTGCGCTGTCCGATGGAGCCCTGGCGCCCCTGG
>Ga0182742_1001425_pt1 | contig 30699 bp, 24 predicted proteins | sample eDN5th37CBELigMG_FD_128880 | JGI IMG/M metagenome (GOLD analysis project Ga0182742, IMG submission 128880) | Enriched Miracle-Growth compost microbial communities from Emeryville, California, USA - eDNA 5th pass 37_C BE-Lig MG (version 2)... ... | reverse complement strand
CCCGAAGGTCTCTTCTTCGTCCACCACGGCGTCGGGTCGGACGAGTGGTCGGCGGACGGGTTCGAGCGGTTGGCCAGGGCCAGGCCCTGCGTTGACTCTCACCTGGCCCCCGCTCTACGCCTCTCATCGCCCGCGGCGAAATGCGACATCTGGCCGTCGTAGGCTCGTTTGAAAGCCGGACGCGCTCGGGCCCGATCGACGTAGGACCGTATTGCCGGAAAATCGCCGGCGGCCAGCACCTTCGGCACGCGAAGCACATCTGCCATCAGGAGATCCGCAACGGTGAACCGGCCTGCGGCGAGCCACTCCCGCTGTGCCAGCACGGCTTCCAGATGTTTCAGGCGCTGGAGCATCCAGTCTTCGAGCGGGTTGTTCGCATCGTCCGACAGACCGATGAACCACCAGGGCACCGAGACCATCTCGATGGAATTGAGCGCGGCAATCGTCCATTCCAGCGTCTGCGCCTCGCCCACGCGGTCCCGAGGCATCAACTTCTCGCTTTTTCGCGCCAGATGTAGCAGGCATGCGCCGCTTTCGAACAGCGTGATGCCGTTGTCCTCCAGAAACGGCACTTGCCCGAAAGGCTGACGCGCGAAGTGCTCTGCCCCGCGGTTATCGAACGGTACGGACCTGACCCTGTACTCCAGGCCCGCCTCTTCGCAGGCCCAGCGCAGTCGGATGTCGCGCACATGCCCTCGCGGGCCCTCGGGGACCCAATCGTAGGTCCAAAGGGTCAATGCCTCGGTCATTTAGCCTCTCCAGCCCGCTGTCCCGGTCCAAGGACGATCCCGATCGACGAGATCCGACATCTCAGCTCATTTTCCTGCGATGTGGCCCTTGTCGACGCGACCTTGGGCGCCGCCCCGGAGATGCACCTGCGCTATGGTTTGGAGCTGATCAGCTGCATGTAATCGGCCTGGGGTGCGCCCTCCATCAGCTCACGGAGCTTGGCGAACATCGCCTTTGCCTTCTCGCTCTGGCCGTGTGCGGCAACGGCGGCAGCATCCTTGTAACGTTCGATGATCACGTAGACCTCCGGATCGCCCGCCATGACCAGCAGGTCGTACTGCACATTGCCGGGTTCGCTGCGCGCCACTTCCTTCTGCATCTCGAGCCAGAAGGCCTTCATTTCTTCGCTTTTGCCTGGCTTGGCCCGGAATTTCACCACCATCGTGTCGGTGTTGGCCGGGCGCGCGGCGGGCCTGCCAGCCTGGGGCTCGGCAGCCATCGACGGCAACGTGAGGGCGACGAGAGCAGCGGTCAGGATCAGTTTCATGTGGACCTCGAGTACGGTTTCGTGACGATGCTTATCGGCTGACACTGATGGTGGTCTGCATGACCGTCGGACGAACCGGCGGCTCCGGATCCTCGGGGACTACCAGCTTGACCCAAAGGGCGTTCCCGTCCCTGAAATACGAGGTCTCGCTCGCCTTGCGCAATGCGTCCAGGCTGTCCTGCTTCGCGCCGGAGGACGCTTTGGTGAAACCCGGCAGCTCAAACAGGACCCATGAGTCTTTGTTCATTTCACTCAGACTGATATGGACCTCGGGTCTTTCGGTTTTCACCCGGATCTCGGTACCGGCGCGCACCGTGCTCTGGTTGCCCGTGATGCGAAACTCCTTCCCATTGCGGCTCAGAATGATCGGCGGCTGGGGAGGTCCACCGCCGCCGAACCCGCCGAAGCGCGGGGCAGCTCCGGCCGAACCAGCGGGCGCGGCTCCGGACGTTGCTCCCGCACCGGGACCACCGGCACCAGCGGGACCACCGGCGCCAGCGGCACCACCAGAACCACCGGCACCACCGAGCCCGCGGAAACCGCCGGGGCCGGCACCGCCAGGGCGCGGAGGGGCAAAGCTCATGCGTCCGACGTCACCCGTGCACACCGAGGCGTTCCAGGTCGGCTGGATCTTGCAGGTGTCGTCCGTGGCGACGCTGTCGTTCTCGCCGTCGTGGAGCAGAACATAGGAGTTGGGGATGCCGGTCGTCGTGCCGTCCAGATCGTGGATCGCCAGGGTCCGGTAAGCCACACCACCCCGGTTGTCATTGTCGAACCTGGTATCGATCTTGGGGAAATACACGGGTTTGGAATTGACGTACTTCGCACCCTTGATGGTGTTTTCGGTCGTGACCCCGGAGCTCGTGAACAACAGCCACGAGAGTGCTCCCGATCCGCGCCTCGCGTTGTCCTGGTAATTCACGAATGTCGTGTTCGCCACATCGACACGGTAGTCGTAGTACTCGTAGCCGCGGATCGGGAAATCGGGAATCAGGCGCTTCGGAAGGCTGCGGCCATAGGCCTTTTCCTCCGGCGTGACCGGATTGCCGATGTTCTCGGTTTCGGCCACGAACAGCGAATCGACCACCAGCGAGGTGAACGCTTCACGACCGAAGTCACCGGACGACATCGTGTAACCAATGGCATTGTCCGCGCTCTTCAGATTCCTGACGACGAACAACTCGCCGCGGCCCCAGAAGCCACCATTGCGGTTCTTGTAGGTCGTGAGATTCTCGAAGTGCGTCTCCAGGGTCTTGCTGTTCCGGTCAGCAGGGTTTTCCTTGGGTCCGTACGAATTGCCGGCCAACGCGAAGGTGTTGTCCCTGGCGATGTTGCGGTCGAACATGAACCCGTCGAAGTTCGAGTGGGCCGTGTTGTTCCGGAATTCCCGGATCTTCGTGCGACGCGGCCAGATGTTCTTGCTGACGTCCGTGTCGAGGAACGCGCCTTGCGGGTGTTCCGGCAACGACAACCAGAAGCCATTCTCATCGGAACCCGCCGCCACGTTGTCGATGAAGATGTTGTCCGGATTCGTGATCCAGTAAGCCGCGACCGTATTGTCCGAAGGCAGCAGGGTGTCCTTGCCGGACCAGCTGGCCTGCCTGTAGGCCATGCGATTCTCGTACGTATAGCTGTTCTCGCCGTTTGCGGCGAGATTGGTCGGCGCGCAGGGCTTGGTGGGATGGCACTTCACCTGGATGGCCAGGTTGCGCACGAACTGGTTGCCATGCTCGATGCCGTCTTCGAGGAAGAAGCAGTGGCCGACGATGTTGTAGGTCACGTTGTTCTCGACCCGCAAGTCGTGGGTGCCATGCACCGTCACGCAGCGGTTGTAGGTATCGTGGATGGCCGCGTTCCTGATGTACTGGCCCTTGCCGGCGTCGCCGACCAGATGCCAGTGGATCGGATAGCGCGCCAGCTCCAGGTGCTGGCCCATGCGATTGAGCTCCACGCCTTCGACGAACATCTTGCTCGTGACCATCGCCATGATGTGGCCGCCCTTGTAGGACTGCTCCGCATCGGGTGACGCCTGGATCTTGATATTGCGCGTGAGCAGACCGACCTCGCCTCGCTCATCCACGTCGAAGGTGATCTTGCCGAAGTGCATGTAGTCGAGCGGCTTGTCCAGCGTGATCGTGTTGCCGCTGATGGCGGCGATCGTGCGACGCTCGGCCTGCCGCGGATCGAAATCCGTCGAGGCCAGTACGATCTCGTCACCCACCTGCCATTGAGCGGCGTCGAGCACTTCGATCGAGTTGCTGCCGGCTTCGGCGGTCTTCGAAAGCTTCGTCCAGGTGTTGGTGCGGTTACCGTGCAGGTTCAACGTGCCGCCCGAGAGCATGATGCCCCGATCCCCCATGCCCATGATCTGTTCGTCCTTGACGTTGTCGGTCAGGGTGATGGTGGCCTTGTGCGTGAACGGCGTGGCCTCGGTGCCCACCTCCAGCTCACCGTGCACCATGATCCACTCGGTGGTCAGCTCCAGATCCGACTTGTCCGCGAAGCTGAGCTTGCCGTTGATGGTGAGACCGCCCAGCGCCGGCGGGCTGATATCCAGGATCACACTCTTGCCACGGGGGATCTCCACCTTGTCGCCCGCAGCCGGCACCTTCTTGTTCGGCCAGGTGGAAGGGTTGGACCATTTCGTGGCTTTGGCGTCAGCCGCCTGGGCGACGCAGATCACGCCGCCAAGCAGGACTGCGGGAACCAGCGAGCAAAGAAGGAACGAACGGTTCTTTGTTTTCATGGCCATCACCCCCTGATTTGAGCCCGATCCTAAGCGAATCTCTGAGTCGAGCACCTGACAAAGTGGCGCGCCCCGGATGGCAGTGCGCACGGTCTCGAAGTAGTCACTGGGAGGCAATCCCTTGTGCGTGAGCTCGCTCCGCAAGCAGCTTCTTGAAGGCCTCGTCCGGTAGCTCTTCCACTAACCGAACTTGTTGTGCGCGTTTTGAGGTCAGCCCGCAATTAACGAGCTTCTTTCGCAGATTGCGCTCGATCAGCTGAGTGCGGGCCGGCATTCTGGATCACCCTCCCGCAAGATGTTATTGGACGCAGTCCCAATGTATGCGGTGCCGGGAACCCTCGGCCGCCCTGCGGTACACAGTGCGTGTGTTCCATTTCCCTGGACGACTACGGCGCCGGCCGAATCAGAGCGTGGAAGCGCCGCCCGGTCGTCCTGAGCAAGTGAGTCGGCCCGAGCCGGTTATCCTCAAGCTTCTGGCGTCAGATCTTTCTGGATGCCCCGGATCATCGATCAAGTACCCCAGCCCGTTCGAATGAGGTTCACCTCGAAGTCACTGCGGTGCTGGACGGCGTTTCAGGTTTCAGGAATCGATCGAACCAGGCGATGTAGCGCTGGGCCGCGTCGATTGCGTTCACCAAGGCGGTGAAACCGTGCTCTTCCCCCTCGTAGCGCGCGTATTGCACTTCCTTGCCGAGGCGGCGCAAGCCGTTGAACAGTTCGTTGGCCTGAGAGACTGTGACAGCCGTGTCGCGCGTACCCTGCAGGATCAGGAGCGGCGTCTCGACCTTGTCGAGGAAGAACCAGGGGGAGTTGCGGATGTACTGGTCGCGCGCGTTCCAGGGATGGTCCGGCATGCCGAACGTGGTGCTCTCGTTGACGGTCATGCCGTGGGAGTAGCCGCTGTCCTGCAGATCGCCGTAGAGGCTCAGCAGATTGCCGGGTCCGCAATGGGCCATGGCGGCCTTGAACCGGGTCGACTGCACGATCAGCGCCAGCGTGGAATAGCCTCCCGCGCTCGAACCGAAAACGCCGAGCCGCTCCGGATCGGCGATGCCGAGCTCGATTACCTTGTCCACCGCGGGCAGCATGGAGTCCGCCCGCTCCTTCATCGGCTCGCCGCCCCGCCTGGCTTCCGCACCGACGAACACCACCGCGTAGCCGCGTGTGGCAAGCATCTGCAGGTTGTAGAACGGGCGCGCAAACGAGGCGCCGAAGTAGTTCGCGAACGGCAATGCGTCGATCGGATAGAGGAAGAAGACGGTGGGATAACGTTCTCCTTTGCGATAGTTGCTGGGCAGGAGCATCAGGCCGTTGTAGCGAGCGCCATCCTTCCCGGTCCACTCGATGACACGCCGCTCCCCCATCTTCACCTCGCTGACGGCCGGATTCAGCCGGCTGATCTGCCGGTGACGCCTGAAGCCGCTGTCCACGGCCCACAGATCCGGAGGCCGCTGCGCATCCTGCGCCACATAGACGACCTGGTTCGTTCGCGCGGAGGCCAGCACGTTCGTTACGCTGTTGACAGGATCCCCCAGCACGTACTGTTTCTCGTCCTCGAAAAGCGTCTTGATCTTCCCGGTACCGAGCTGCACCTCGTGGAACGCCGACCGGGTGCCCTCCTGCGTCAACGCGACCAACGACGTTCCGCCTCGGGTCCGCCAGAGCCTGTCGCGGTAGGTGGACGTGGCGATGATGCCTTTCAGGTTCGCAGGGAACCGCACCACTTCACGGGCGCGCCCGTCCGCGGTGGCAATCTCCCATATGGCCTGATTCTCGGTCATCAGATAGATGAAGCGTCCTTGCTCATCCCATATCGGCTTGCCGCGGAAGAGCGGATGCTCTTGCCCGGTGACCGGACGAGTGGCGCCATCCAGCGTCACGAGGTAAGCCTCGCTCGCATAATGGTCTCCGGCACGATAGGCGAGCAGCTTGCCGTCAGGAGACCAGCTCACGTCCAGGCCGTAGTACCCCAGAACGGCATCGCTCGCGAGCGTGCGCACCGAGCCGTCGGCAATCGACAGGAGCTTCAGGTTCATCAACCGGATGTGCGTGCCGGGCTTGCGGCCGTCTGTCTCCTCCGCGTACGCGACGTAAGCGCCGTCCGGCGAAATGAGAAGGTTGCCCGGGTGCGCATCCTCGACGAGCCGCCGCAGCTCGCCGCTCTCGGTGTCGAATACGGCGAGTGTGGTGCTGCTGTTCGAGATGTTCGTCGGGGTACCTTCGAACGCGGCGTCCGTCGCCCTGGAATTGAACACCGTCACGGTCGGCCGCGATATGACGAACCCGCCGGACTCGGACAGCGGAGTGCCCGACGGCGCCGCTACGGGCGCAGGCGCATTCTTCGACTGCACACCGATCAACACGCGCTTGCCGTCCGGAAACCACTGCGGGGTATGGAGCGTGTGGATAGGCACATCCCCGGCCTGACGCAGCTCTCCGGTTTTGCTATCCCAGAGCCACAGGCGAACCGCACCGATCCGGTCCGAATAAAACGCGAGGGACTGCCCATCCGGCGACCAGGACTGCCCCCAGTTCGCGCCCTGCTCGCCGGTCAGCACGCGGTGAGATCCTGACGCGACATCGGATACCCAGATGTCCGTGGCGCGATACATGAACGGCGCGCCACTGCTCGTGAAGAAGCTTTCCTTCGCCTGGATCTCGTTCTGTGCGGGACGCTCCACGGTGTACGCGACCGCCTGGCCGTCGGGAGACAGCGCGATCGCGCTATGCAAAGCCAAGTCGCGCATGGTCAACGCGGCTTCGACCGGAAGCGGCTTCAGGGTCGCGGCGTGTGCCGCGACAGCGATCAGGCCGAATGCCGCCATCACCACACGAGTCATCATGCGCGCTCCCTCACGACGCCGACCGTCACCACGTCTTCACCAGCTCGACGGCGACCATGCGTCCCATCGGATTGGAATTCGTCGGATCGAATCCCATGTCGCGCGGCGTGGAGATCGCCGCAACGGCAGGCGGGTCCTCGTCGAGCACGTTCTGCGCACTCAGTGCCACCCGCGTTCCCGACAGCCATCCGCTGCCGAACCTCTGGCCCAGATCGCAAGCCACGCGCAGATCCACGGTGGTGTACGAGCCGATGGGTGCCGCGGGCGCAAAGCGATTGTCGAAGTATGAAGCGACGTGATTGATGAACGCATTCGCCGACCAGCCCCGCCGCTCCCAGCCAGCGCCGGTCCGAATGCGCCAATCCACCGGGTTGTAGAGAGTGTTCAGAACATCGAACGTCGCGGAGTCCGCGGTAACCTGGTTCGGCATCTCGAACAAGTGCGTGGCGTCGATGCTGAGGTGGGCGCTGCCGCCGGCGAGGCTGAAGTTGTACAGCACGGAGATATCCATGCCGCGAACGCTCGACTCGCTCAGGTTACGCCGGCGCCCGTCGATGAGAACCTCGATCGTCGAAGGATCGAAGTTCGGATCGGGCTGGAAGTTGGGGTCGTATGCGAAGAACCCCTGTCCGAGCAGCCCCCTTGCGATGGCCTGCTCGATCATCTCCGGCGACGGCGAGCGAACGAACAACGACGAATAGGCCGCCGGATCGCCGAGCAGAACGACCGGATCCTGCGGTGGATAGGTGATGCGGTCGTCGTAATCGATGTGGAAATAGTTCAATCCCAGCTTCAGTTGCGGCACGAACGTCGGAGAGAATTCGAGCCCGAAGGTGTAGTTGGTGGACTCCTCCGCGGTGAGGTCCTCCGTCGCGGTGCCTTGAACGTACAGAACGTGCGAGATTCCGCCGGTACCGGGATCCTCCGTGTAGTGCGCCACCGCCGCATTGACCGACGTGCTGTAGTCGCTCAGCTTCGGCGCGCGGTACGACGTGCCCCAGCTCCCCCTCAGCCGAAAACCTTCGATGGGTTCCCACGACAACCCGATCTTGGGATTGGTGGAGGAACCGAAATTCGAATAGCTGTCGTACCGGCCTGCCAGCGACAATTCGATGCTCCGCGCGCCGCGCATCGAATTGGCCGGGCCTACCAGGGGCACGTAGACTTCCGCGAACACGCTGCGAACGATCTGGTCGTCGGCATCCTGCAGGCCGATGAGGCCGGTCGTGTATGCGGAGGTGTACTCGATCTCCTCGGAGCGCCAGTCCGCCCCCAGGGCCGCGCGCACCGGCCCTCCGGGCAAGCTCCAGAGCGTGCCGTCGGCCTTGACCTGTCCCATCTTTATGCGAAACGGGGATGTGAACACGTTATCGCCGAAGGACCCGAACACGTCGCTGCGAGATATCCGGTCCTCGTAAGACTTGCTGTACGTTCCTGTCGCTTCGATCTGCCAGTCGCCTGCAATGCCCCAGGTGAGCCCTGCGGTGACACCCGTCTGATAGTTCTCGGCCCAATTCGCTTCGTTTAGAGTGACGCGCCCACCCTGGTTGTAGGTGTCGCGCATCGAGTAGAGCGCATCGGCGAACACCGTCACACTGGGTGCGATCTGCTGGCGCCCTGAAAAAAACACACTGTAGTTCTTGTCCTCGGGAAACAGCGAGCCGATCACCGACGTGCTCGGTACGAAGTCGCGGTCGGAGGCATGCAGCAGCCCCCTGTCGAGATACTCGGCGGAAATGAGCGCGTTGCCCGAGCTCCAGGAAGTACCGAACGTTTGCGCCACGCGGTACTCGCTGACACCGTCGGCCCGACCGGCGCGCACGCTCGTCTCGGCGCCGTCGAAATCCTTGCGCAACACGAAGTTCACCACGCCGCCGATCGCGTCGGAACCGTACATGGCCGAGGCGCCGTCGGTGAGAATCTCCACCCGCTCGATGGCCGTCAGCGGCAAACCCGAGATATCCACGGACGTGCCGGCGCCGAAGCCGAGCGCCGTGCGCCGGCCGTTGATCAGCGTCAATGTCGTGCCTTCGCCGATGCCGCGCAGATTGATGGCCGCGCCCTGCGATTGTCCGGCACTGGTGTTCGGGATCAGCACTCCGCTCTGGCTGGCCAGCGCGAAGTTCTGGGGCAGCGATTCGATGAGCGCGGGCAACGTGCTGATGCCGGTGGACTCGACATACTTCTTGTCCAGCACCGTCACCGGCGCCGTGTTGTTGATGACGCCGCGGATTTGCGTGCCGGTCACTACGATTTCTTCCAGCTCAGTCGCCTTCGGGGACTGAGCTCGTCTTTCAGTGTCGGTCGTGACCTCGCTCTTCGAAACTTCACTCCTCGAATCCTCACCTCGGTTCTCTCCTTCGGACGGAGAGGATTGTGCGAGGCGCAGGCGGGACCAGAAGGAAGGTCTGGTTTCCTCAGGGCGTGAAGAAGTAGCCGGTGCACTCGCTGCGGGCATCATGATCAGAATGGCGCCCGACGCTTCATCTCTGCGAACTTTGAGTGGCGTTCCTTGCAGGAGCTGCACGACCGCGTCGTGCGGAGACAGATCGCCAGCGACCCCGCCCGTCCGAAGACCCTGGACCTGCGCGTCCTGGTAGACGAGATCGACGTTCGCCTGCTTCGCCAGCGTCTCCAATGCGGTAAGGAGACTCCCTGCGGGAATATCGATGCGTTGCGTATCCGCTATCGCGTGCGCCGACATGGAGAGTGCAGCGAGCATTGCGGCGATGGTGGTGCGCACGGTCATTGTCTTCAGCACTGTCACGACTCCCCGGACGGCTCTGTTTGTCGGCCTTCGGGTTATCGGGACGATTCGGCGGTGAAAATCCCTGAGTCGCGGATTCGAAATCGCTTCGTCGCTTCAGTTCTGCTCCGGCGCGACGGCGTTCGTTGCGCTCCGACTGTCCGTCAACACAATCTGACCGTCGACGATCCGCGCTCGAACCGGGAAACCTTCCTCGAGCAGGCGCACGAACGCTTCAAACTGCGTGGAGCGGAATTTTCCGCTCACGCGGATCGCGGCGACATTCGGATCCTCGATGAGGATTTTCCGGACGTTGTAGCGATTGAATTCGGCAATGGCATCCGCGAGCGCCGTGTCGCGGAAGATGAGGTACCCCGTTCGCCAGCTCAGGTCGCTTTGGATCTCCGGGATCGGCTTCTGCTGCACAAGGACGCCCGCATCGGTGGCACGTGCAATGCTCCCGGCGGAGAGGGTGAGAACCTTGTCATCGACGGCGTCCGGCGCCGTTGAGCGATCCGCAGCGTCTTCGATCCTGACCCGACCCTCGGTGATCGCCACGCGCACGTCATCACCGTTCCGGCGCACGGAAAATGCTGTACCGACGGCGACCACTCGCTTCTTTCCGACAATCACGACAAAGGGCCGGCTCGGGTCCTTCGCTACTTCGAAGAACGCTTCCCCCTGCCGGAGCTCGACGCGTCGCTCGTTCTCGGTGACTGCAACACGAATTTCGCTATCGGTGTTGAGCGTGACTTTGGAGCCGTCCGGCATCGGTACGGAGGAAAGACCTCCCACTGGCGTGCTGTAATCCGGTTCGGTCTGCCAGACGTACCAGGCGAGACTGCCTGCGACGGCAAGAAGAAAACCGGCCGCGATTGCACGAAGTGGCTGGCGTTTGCGATGGCGGCCACGGGTGCCGGTGTCGGGGGGCGCGCCGGCGCCAGCGTCGGGTGTCTCAGGCTGCTGCTGTGATGAAGCGCTCGGGAACGCCGGGAAATCCGACACTGGCCCCTGGCCCGGGTCACGCTTGTCGAAAAAGGGGGTTAGCTGCCAATTTTCAGGCGCAGGGACCTGGCCGGGCGGCACACCTGCGCTCAACGCTTTCAGGCGCTTTGCCTGCTTCCACGCCGCTTCGAGTCGCACGAACGCGACCATGTGCGCAGTGGATTCTCCCACCCACGCCTGAAATTCCGCCTCGTCGCGTTCGCTCCAGTCGGATCCGTCGCGCCTTGCGAGCCACCGAGCGGCTAGTTCTTCAATCTGCTGGCTGTCCATGCACAGGCTCACTTTCGATAGCTTCGGTGTTCTCCGACCGCCCGCTACGTACGTTTCGGCCAAACAGAAGATCCGCGAGCAATCTCGTACCCTTCACTACATGACTCTCTACTGTCTTCTCGCTGATGTTCAACCGACTCGCCACTTCCTTCTGCGAGAGCTCATCCACTCGCCTCAGCCACACGACTTCACGACACTTCGGAGGCAGGAGGCTGAAGGCGCGTGCAAGTTGCATCAGCTCCTGGCGGGCGTTCAATCTCTGCTCCGGCGAAACGTCCTCTACCGGGACGTTCAGGATGTCCAAATCCCCGATTGCCTCCATCGAAACGATACGGCTGCGGCGCACGCGATCGGCCATCAAGTTTCGCGCGGTCGTGAACAAGAAAGATTTCGGTGCATGGGGCCGCGCCTTCCGGGCAGCTTCGTAAACCCTGATGTAGGTCTCCTGGCGCAGGTCATGGACCTCATCCCGATTCGGCCAGGTTCGGGCGAGATAGCGAACGAAGATCGCCTCGTGCACGAGGATTTCGCGGGCGAACCAGTCATTGAGAGCGTCGTTCACGGAGCCACAGTACAACCATAACGGCATTGAAATACAGCCGGTTGCATCCTGCTCGCGACGGGCGGTCCCGTCTCGGTGGCTGACTCAGGGATTTGGGCGCTCCGTTCGTCTTCATTGGATTGTGGATGAGAAATCCAGCCCCGGAGACCCCGACGCGGGCCCGCGGCCCACACGCATACACCTCGCGCTCCACTCGAAACTGTTTCGATGACCTTGCCAAGCACGAGCGACGTGGAATCGGCTTCCATCCGCTTTACCCCACAGCGCCGCTAGCAGCGAAGCCAGATCCCTCGCTCTATGAGCTACTCGCGCTATTCGACGCGTTACGGGGTGGCGCTGCGCGGGAACGCCAGATTGCCACTCAACTGCTGAGCGAACGCCTGGCGTGAACCTCGCCGATCCAAATCTCCCGCTACTTGACTCTGTAGCGTGGGCACTCGGTCCCCTGCGCGATCGATTTGTGTTTGTCGGCGGATGCGCGGCCGGGTTACTGGTTACAGACCCTGCGCTCTTCTGGCAACGAAGCTCGAGGCGTTCCCCGGGCGCGATGCGGGCGACTTCATGGCCAGTCACGACCTCGAGGACGTCATCGTTCTGATCGATGGCCGACCGGAATTGGTCGGAGAAGTGCCGGAGCTGCCAACCGCCGCAATCTGTCTGCGGCAAGCCTTGAGGAGGGCTGCCCTTCATACGCAGCTCGAATGGCGGGCGCAAGCAAAGTGACGGTGTTGCGCCTCCGATCGAGGCACGCACTCATCTGTCCGGATGCCCAGTGCGCGACCCATCTCTCAGGCGAACGCCACCGATCCGCGACGGGTCTAGCGCAGCTCGCCGCTGAAGGGCTGGGGAACCAGCTGGGGACCGTAGAGTGCTTCGTCCAGCTCCGGCACGGAGCTTATCGGAAGATCGACATCGGTCATGTTCTTGAACAGGGTTCCATCCGGGTCCGGCAGCTTGCCCAGCGTGCACTGGAAGTAGCCCAACGTCACCCAGCAGCGCTTGCCGATCCGCACGATGGGGATGAGCCACTCCATGCCGACGCGCTTGGGGTCTACCTCCCACCGACTCACGTAGGAGCGCTGCTTGCAGCCCGCAGGGAACCGGCCCTGGCGCGCTGCTTCCTCGCACTGGATCCGGTACTCCCGAAGCAGGTCCGGCGCCATCTCCTCCGCGATGAGTTTTGCTTCGAGTTCCCAGTCGATGGCTGGGCCGGATGGAAGGTCGGTCTCGGCACTACCCGGATCCGTCGACGCCGGGATTTCGGGAAGGGGATCAGGCGCACTCGCCTGCCTGATCGGACGCGCGTTAGAGGAACTCGCAGCTCCCGACTCCTGAAGGGGCTGCGCCTCAGGGGGCTTCCGCTCTGGCTCCGGCGGCAGGTTCACGAGAACCAACAACTCGCCCGGATCCGAAGCACCTGGGTCGGTGCGGTCCTGGACGATGCGACTTTCCGCAAGAAGAATGACCAGCAGAATGTGGCCACCCAGAACGAGCGCGATCACAACCAAATGTCGGAAGGGTGGACTTCGAGCCTTGGCCATGCGTGCGCCTTTGAAACACTTACCCGGTGGCCCCGGCGTCACTGAGGCTCCTCAACTACATAACCCAGTTCGCGGAGTTTGCCCACGTAGCCATCCGCGCTTAAGACGTGTCTCATCGGCAGGACTGCGAACGTGGTGCGATTCCTGGTGAGTGCCGCTTCAACTGCATCGAGCCAGTTCTGTTCCGCTTCCCGGGAGGCCGCTGCGGCAACGTCCTCCTGCTGCTTGAGGCCCTCGACCGCGTCCTGCAACGGTGTCCCGTCGGCCTGCGCGCCCATCGTGAACCTGTGGATCGCCGTCGCCGTACAGTTCTGAACCCAGGCCACCTTGCTGTGTGCGCGAAGCGCTTCCAGATCTCCCGTGGCCCAGGCATTGGCGCGCGCCCTCATGCCTTCCAGCGCAGGCCCAAGGAGATCCAGGTTCCGCGTAAAACACTCGGTGTCGGGGAGATCCATGCTGCTCGCAGTCTTCAGTATTCTCCTGGGGTTCTTGACTTCGAACTTTCGGGTCACCGTCGGCAGTCTGCGGATGCGGACTTTGTGCTTCTTCGCGGCCTTGTTCACAACCGACTGAATCGCGGTGTCGTTCGTGACGCCGCTCTTGCGTATCGCGGCCTCGGTCAATTCGTCCGAAGCGACCGGCGGGCGCATCTTCTCGATATCGTCGTTGTCACCGAGATACCGCTTCTTGAGCGCCAGCCATTTCTCATAAGTCTGCGGGGGCAGCAGATCCTTGAGTGTTGCGTCGTTCGGGTTCTTACCGAGGCTGATCAACGAGGGCAGTAACGTCACTGCCCTGAAGAAGCCGATGTCCGGCCCAATGTTGATCCATCCCGGATACAACACCTCCTGCGACTCGGCGACGATGGCTTCCACCTTCGCGGACCGCCAGACCATGTCCTTCGGCAGCGACCCATGGGTGCCAAGAATCCACATGACATGATCACCGCCTTTGGAGACCTTCCACAGGCCCGGGCCAGGTTGCTCGCCGGTGACCAGCACGGTTTCCGGCTCCTCGAGCTGCGCTTCGACGGGTGCCTCGACGTGCGCCTCCAGCGCAGCGGGAGGAGCGGATTCGACTTCCGTTTGCGCCGGGAGAATCGCCGGAAAGGCGATGCCAAGAAGGGCTGCAGCTGCGGCACACGGCGTGTTCACTGTCTTATTCCCTGGACAAGCGATTGAGCTGCTTGGACTGGCGTTCGTTTCCCTGGTTCCGGGGTTGGAAGTAATACGTTGGCAGGGTTCCCGGTCATCGCCGCCGCGCACTCAAGGAAGCTCGCACGTCGTGGACACATCCAGATCACAGTCGACCCTGGACCTCCCTTTGTGATTCAGCCGCAGGGGCAACTCGATCGATCGTCCGGCCGCTGGTCGGCGGAAGGTCGCGGCCCGGCATGACCGGCGGCGCTCTGCTCGAGCAGTACTCCCTCGCCGCACGACATGATCCGCAGGCGATTGACAACGAAGTGGTCGACTACACTTGGCGCCATTTTTTCTCTAACGCGAGGCAGAGCCATGGGGCGCAGATCCATCACTTGTGGCGTCATGCCGGCCGGATCCGACCGTATTCAATTCGATCTGCACATCAACGGCCGTCGCCTGCGCCCGACGCTGCCCTGGACCCCAACCGAATAAAACCTGCAGCGCGCCCGCGAGCACAGGAAGACGTTGAATGCGCGCATCGCCGCCGGCACGTTTCGCCTGGCTGAAGAGTTCTCCGACTATGTCCGCAGACACGTAAAGGAGATGCCACTCGCGCTGACCTTCTGCGATGAAGTCTTCGACGCGTTCCTTGCACACGAAACAGCCCGCGTCGCGCGCGGCGACCTCGCACACTCCACACTGGAGTCGCACCGACAAATCCTCAACTACACTTGGCGGCCTGCGCTCGGCGACCGCCCGTTCCTGTCGGCGCGCTACTCGCAGCTCCAGCAGATCGCCGATGCGCAAGCCTGGAGCAAGAAGACTTACAACAACGCGGTCAGCGCTCTGCGACGGGCGTTTGCATTCGGTTTCAAGGATCACCCCGAAGCGCGCGATCCCGCTGCGATGATGCGTGGTGCGCGCATCGGCAAGAAGGATCGGCCGCACCTCGACCCGTTCAGCGTGCAGGATGCAGAAGCCCTGGTCGCAGCCCTACATCGCGACTGGGGTGCAGCGCAGGCAAACTACGATGCGTTCCGATTCTTCACCGGACTTCGCCCGTCGGAGCAGATCGCACTCGTCGTGAGTGATTACGACCACGCCAACGGTGTCGTCTCGATTACCAAGGCGCGCGTGCAGGGTTTTCAGCGCGATGTGACGAAAACTGGCGAGGATCGTCGGGTCGAGCTCTGCCCGCGTGCCATCGCGATCCTCGAGTCCCACCTCGCCTGGCGCGCCTCGCTCGTCCGTCAAGGACAAATCGATCACGACGCCCTCTTTTTCACGCACGACTTCCAGCCGATTCCCGACGCCAAGTACCCGTTCGAGCGCTGGCACAAGACGCTCAATCGCCTGCCACTGCGCTATCGCAAGCCCTACACCGCGCGCCACACCTCCGTGAGCTGGAACCTGATGCTGGGAAGAAATCCCTTGTGGGTCGCCAAGCAGCACGGCCACCGGATCGCGACGATGCTCAGTGTCTACGCGGCGTGGGTCGAGGGCGCGCGCGAGTGCGACATCGCCGCGATACGTCGAGCGATGGGCTGCGAGCGAGGGGTGCCGACGAGTCCGAGCCCGACGGTTGTCGCCTCGGCGCCAGCGCCGACAACCCCGATTTCACGCCCGGTTCCCGGCAATTTCCTCACGGGAGCAGGTACGGAGTTCGAGCGGCTGACGATCCGCATCCGCGTGGACACGTCATCGCTCGACGTCTCGGATTCAAAAGGGGAAAGCCGCCTCGGCTCGAGCCCACACCGGCGCCGGAGCCAAAACGCAAACGCTCTACTGGCAAAAACTTTGGCAGCGCCAAGCCACCGAAAGCGGCCAGACCATTGAAGACATTCAGGAATATTGGCGGAGCGGACGGGACTCGAATGCGTCAGCGAAATCAGTAACTTGCTGATCAGCTTGAAGTGCCAGACCTCCCATAAGCCCCGGAATCCCCGGATGTGCCACTAGAACTGCCACTAGGAAATCCCTGGGCTGGGAGCGGCAACGGATCCGGACCGCGCATCACTCTGCAACGGAATGCGACGGCGCCAATATCCGTGCTCTCGGCCTAGAGATCTCGGCAACGCCCGTGGGAACGGATGCAGGGCAGTCATCGACCAGTCCGCTCCTCCCCGATGGGCATCTCCTGATCGAGTTGCCCCCTCTCTCGTATCGCCGGGAGCAACACCTCGTCTGCATACGCGCACCCTGTTATGTGCGGATCGACTTGGCCTCTCCCCGCCCCAACGCCGGACGAATGTCCTGGCTCCTTGCGAAGTTGCGCGACCATCGGCGTGTACCCCGGCTGCCACGCCGAAACCTCGCTGAACCGCGCGCGCAACGTCTTCAGGATCTGCATGCCTGCAAAATCGAGATCACCCCAGAACCAGCACGGGCCCGATGGCCGCTCCTGTTCGAACCACCAGCGCTCGAAGCGAGCGACTACGTCCGCATCACCGCTCCGTGCGCCGGGCCCCGCATAGTGAAGAACCGCTCCTCCAGACGAACGCACTCGTTCCGCAGAGCTTCGAAATCCGGACGCGTACACCAACGCGAGCGGCTTCGCCTCGGCCGGGGTGCCACCGCACGCTGCAGTGTAGGTGTCCTGATTCTCGATGAACAAAACACCTTCCCAGCGCATTGGCAGGTGCACCGCTACGACGATCGCGCGATCCCGAACCAAAAGCTGCGGAAAAAGCGCCGAGATCAATTCCGCTCGCTCGTCGAGTACCTTTGAATCGCCCCAGAAACAGAGGGCACTGAGTTGGCGCAAGGTTATTGGCCCGCTCTGATGGCCGATGCGCGCGAACGCCGCTATCACTTCTTCCGGGCTGCGGCCGTCGATCGCGATTCGGCGTGACAGCAGCGCTTCGCAGCTTCCCGGAAACAGGTGTGCGCTCGCGCTCACGACCGCGCGCCAGCGCTCGATCTCTCCCGGTGCGCGCTCGCGTTGTAGCCAACTCCGAAGCGCGCTCTCTCCCGCGGCAGCGAAGGCGATTTTCGCGCCCTTCCATGGCGGATCATAAGGCCCTGGCCGGCCCTGACGGATTCTCAGAACGCCTCGCCGCTCGAGCTCCCCTACGAGACTCCACAGCTGGTCGGCGCCTTCGTCAGCTCGCTCCAGCGACGAGAGATATCGCTCGGCTGGCAGCAGTACATCCCGCTCACGCTCTTCGGCCGGCTGACGATCGAAGCGATCGACGGCAGCGTGGAGCAGCGCCTCGATCTCGCGCTCCTCGGCCAACCAGACGGGTGCGTCATTGAGGCCAGTCATCGTTCGCTCCGCTGGACTTGCTTCGCGCCAGGGCAACACTCTTGCGACTACGCCACCCGCGTGCCGTCACCTTGCGCCGCCGACTTCCTGCGTCGGCTCGCCCAGGATCTCCTTCATGAAATCCAGCTCGGCCTGATGGTGTACCGTCCGTCGATGCCGCGCCCACAACTCCTGAATGCGCGGTCGATTGCATTCCTTGCGATCCACGAGCACGCGGGTGTTGAGCTGCCCGCGTGGGGCGCTCGGCACCTTCGCGAACACGAACTCGTTGCTCACGAGATCCATGAACGGGCCACACTTGCTTGTCGGCATGATGAAGATCAGCTGCAGCCCCAGCGTGCGCGTCAGGTAGTCGATAACTTCGCGCGAGCGCGGCTCATCCATCTTCGAGAAAGCCTCATCCACCAGCACCATGCGCAAGTGGTTCGTCCCCTCCGCGTAGCGCAACGCAGAAGTGATACTCGCGGCACGAATGATATAGGCCGGTGTTTCCAGCTGTCCGCCGCTGCCCGTGCCGTACTCCGAAAGCGCAATCGGGGGCTTTCCATCCACCTCCTTGTAGATCTCATACCGGTGGTAATTGCGATAATCGGCAATCCGCTCCAGCTCGCGCAACGCGTTCTGCTCGTCCGCCCCGAGGAGCAGCTCCATCAACGTGTCCCGCACCTTCTCGGACTTCGGCGTGAGCCGCGCCTCGAACAGCATCGCCTCCTCGCCGATGGCAGGGTTCCGCACCACTTCCTCAAAGAACCGCGCGTATTCGCGGTACTCCGGCACCCAGTCCTGCGCGAAGCGGAACCGCTCCCGGTCCGAGCCGAAACGATGGTTCTCGAGCTCCTTGTTGAGGTGATCGAGCTGCCGTTTCCCATCCTGGATGGACTGATGGATCTCCTGGCAAAGGTGCGACACAAAGGCGTTATTGAAGCTCTGCTTGAGCTGTTTCAGCTGTTCGTGCTTCTCCACGAGCACGTTGTTACGCAGGATGTTATACACACGATCCAATTCCGCGCGCAGCTCGCAGAGTTTTCGAAACAGCGCTTCGTCGTAAGCGCCTGCGAATGCCTGGTATAGCACCTTGTCTGCTGTACGGCACTTCTGGTTGTGCTCCTGCAGAGCCAAATCCAGCGCCCTTTCGCCGGAACGTAGCGCCTTTTCCGTTTCCGTGCGCTCCGCCTGACCGCGAGCGGGATCGAACGACTTTGTCTCCTCGTCTGCAAACCGCAGCCTCGCCTCCAGATCGAACTGCGGCCATTGCGAATGCACTGCCGAGAGCGTCTTCTCAGCAGCGATCACTGCATCCTGCGCGTCCTGCTTCTGCGCGGTGATCTCGCCTATCGCCTTGACGATATCGGCGCGCCGGCGACCGAGATCGCCTTTCTCCGTGCTCAGCGCGCTGATGCGATCGATCATCTCCTTTTCCTGTTTTCTGAGCTGTTCCAGCTGAGCGTCCAGCGAACGATGAGCGCTCGTGTCGAGCCGAGAGAGCAGCAGCTCGTTGCGCTGTAACTCTCGATGCAGGTCGAGGACGGATTGCAGGGCAGTTGCATAGCCGAGCGGCGCCACAAGATCCACAGCCTCAAGCAGCCGCTGGCTCTGCTGCATGAGGGTGTTGGTCTCGCTCCGATCCTGCAGCAGTCTGTTGAGCTCCACTCGCTTTGCCTGCAATGCCCGCGCGCGCGCGGCAGCGCCGAACACCAGATCCGAATCCGGCAAGTCGCACCGGAACATGCGGTAGTTGCCGGAGCCCATTCCATCCACCGTCACGCCACGTGCTGTGCGGCGAAGCTCCCCGGCATTGTCGACACGCACAACCGTTCCGTAGCTCGCAATCAGGTATGCCCGAGCCACGGCATGACTGAACCTCAGGACGTGGACGATCGAGTCCTCCGGCAATTTGATGCGTGACGCATCCCGCAACGCCTTCTCGCCTTGAATGACGCTTGCCGCGTTGTCGCGACCCGGCATCGAACGAACAACGCGAATGGCTTCCGCCTCGTGCTCCGCGTCCAGGAGAATCGAAAAGCGGGCGCCCCGCAGATAGCCTTCAACCGCCATCTGCCAGCGCGGGTCCGTCACCTCGATGTGATCGCACAGCACGCGAGCGTCGGCGCGTGGGCACTGCGCACGTATAGCCGCAAGCGCACGCTCAACGAAGGGAGGGTAGACCGACTGCTTCGCCTCGAGCCGCGAGACTTCCTGTCTCTTCTGTTCATACTGCCCTGTGATCTGGTCGTACCGCAGACGCCGCCGCTGATGGAGCCCTGCGACGACGTCGCGCCGGCTCTCGCCTTCGGGCTCTCGTTTCTTCCAGAACTCGAAGAGCTCCGAGTGCGCGCGCTGCGCCTCGCGTGCATTGTCGAGGTGTTTCTCGAGCCTCTCGAGGTCGTGAGTCAGATCCTTCTGCAGCACGTCGGCAAGAGTGATCTCGCCGAGACTTCCGGTCTCGCGCACCTGCTTCAACAGGTGCTGCAGCTCCATTCCAACGACCTGCGGTAGATCCGCCACGATTGCCGGAGTGGCAGAGAGCGTGGTGATCTCGCCGGCTGCGCGAAGGTTGTCTTGCAGACGGTGGTCCTGTACCAGCAGATCCTGCGCGGATCCGGCGACAAGGCCGTCCAAGCGCTTTCGCTCGGCCTCCAGGGAATCCTTCTGCTGGAGCGCCGGAATACCCTGGCGCTGCGCCTCCAGGCTGATCAGCGTGTGCCGGCTCTGCTCGTGTCGCTCGGTCGTCAGCTTGAGTTCCGACTCCTTCTCTTCGAGAGAGCGCTCGATGCTGTCACGTTCGTCGCAGGTGGCGAGAAACTGCTTCTGCAGCCCGTTGTACTTCGCTTTGGCTTCCGTGTACTCCAGCGTTTGCAGCTGCGTCCAGCGCTCGAGGTACTGCTGGGTGTGCTGTCCAGCCTGCTCCAGCAGCTGCGCGCTTTCTTTCAGTGTCTGTGCCTCGCGCTCCATCGAGTGGATTGTCTTGAGCTGGCCAGACACCGAGCGGATGGCTTCGCCCAGATCCTTGCGTTCCAGCACTTCGTCGGCGACGAACTCATTGATGCCGCTCACGGGCTTGTAGGCCATGAACCGCGAGAAGGCGCGCGCCGCGGACAGGGCCTCGCGCTCCGTGACTGAATCCCGCTTCCCGCGAAGCGCAGCATACAGTCGCCTGAGATATGCGCGCTTCTGATCGTATCGCTCGACCGCACGCTTACCATATCTGCGAATCAGCTCGCTCTGGACGTCATCCAGGAGCACGACGTGTCGCTCGCCGCCGCGCTCGCTGATGAAGGCATCGAGGCCGAGCTCTATGGAAGGCAGAACAAAGAATGTAAGCTGTTCCTCACGCGCAAGCGGCTGCTTGCCGGACTGATCGAGATACGCGCGCATTGCGACGATGGCCGTGAAGGGCTCCGCCGTCTCACCCTGCGTCGGATTGAAGACCGCGGCGATGTACCCGTCAGTGGGTTCGGTTCTGGCATAGCTTCCATCGTCGCAGCCGAGGACGTACGACGCGAGGGTGCGCACGCGCTTTCCTCCGCGGCCGCGCTGGGTGGTCTCTTCCTGACCGGGGTTGTAGTGGTACAGATTCTCGTGGGCGCCGGTCATCAGCGTCTGGATGGCATCCCCAGCCGTCGTCTTACCGGAGCTGTTCGCGCCGGAGAGCAGATTCACGGGACCCAGCTCAAACTCGCCGTGGGGAATGTTGCCCCAATTCACGAACACGACGCGCTTAAGGAACATCTTCGATCTCCGGCGAAGCTGCGGCCGCTGCGTCCTCTGTCTCCGGCTTCACAGCGCCGGGGGGCGTCTGCTGCAGGGCCTCGATCGCCTCGCGGCTCACGAAATCCACGATCATCGGATGGATGCGCAACCACGCCTCCGAGCGCTCGACGTCGTCATCCTCGCGATAGTCGATGAGCCGCAGTCGCCGCAGACGCTGGAATACGCGCTTTCGCTCCGTTGCCTTCTCGGGGAGGCTGCGGCTCAGCCAGTTCTTCATCGCGAGGCTCACTGCCTCAAACGGCTCGACGGCGTAGCCGCGCTCGTCGATCTTCCCCTCGCGCAGCGCTTTGTCGTACTGCGCGCGCAGCACCAGAACGAGAGCAACCTCATGCTGCGACAGCCGCGCGCGCAAACCGCCGCCGAACCTCTGCTCTTCGGCGGAATCGATGGCGGGTGTGCGGCTGCCGGGCGGATAGAGCCGCACGTATTCGAACCGCCTGTCGTGATAGAGCCGGATGCCGTACAAGGCAAGCGCTTCCGTCACGACTTCTTCCAGGCGCACGAAGCGGTCATAGAGCTCCCGCTCCGTTTGCGACTCTTCGCGCGTCAGAACACCATAGTTCACGAGGCGGATCAGCAGCTCCTGCAGCGCCTCGAAATCGAGCCCGGAGTTGCTGAGCCGGCCCTCCAGATACTGATTCAGGTTCATGCGCCCTCCGTCTCCGTGGCCTCTGCTTTCCGCTGGTCCGGCGCCTGCCCATCTGCCTCGGCAGCGGACTGCGGAACTTCGATCACACGGATGACGAACTCATCCGTTGCCGCGAAGTACTCATTGCGTGTGCGATTGCCGGTTTCCTGCACATCGAACCGAAAGCCCGGATGAGCCCCGTTCGAAGCTCCGACTTCTATGACATGGGCGGCGTAGAGAAGCTCGCGCGCGTCGCGGATCGGAAGCGAGGTGGTGCGAATCTCATGGCCGCCAGCGAGTGCGGTCACGAGATACTCGTAGATCTGTCGATTGTTCATGCCGAATGCACGCTCCAGCGCACGTTCCACGAAAAGGCGTCGGCGCGTCTCGGGATCGTCATCTGCCGGCGTTTCGGCGCGAGTCTCGATGCGCCGCTTGCGCGTGGTGTTGTAGAGGCGCAGATGATCCGGGTCGACAAAGCCCACGTCGAGCGTAGGGAGATGCTCCGCGGCCCGGGCAAGGTGCGCGTTCTGTTCTTCCTCCGATAGCTGGGACAACGTCGCGAATGCATCGAGCAAGGCGTGCTGGCTGGCGTCCGTAAAGCTGAGCTGTCTCAGCAGGATGTCCGCCCGGCGAGTGAAGCCATGCAGGGCCTGGCGGAGCGCGGGAAGCATGACTTCGGCAGCGCTGTGAATGCGGCTCTCGATCTGATCCAGCAGCGAGAGGTAGGCCGAGCGCCGTCCCTCCGGAATCAGCTCGGGCGCAAGACGGCGCAGTTCCTTCTCGATCTCCCGTTTCAGGTCGGTGCGCTGCGCGCGGGCGCGCCTGAGCAAACCTTCCAGCTCCTCGCGATATCTGACGACGCTGTCTTCTGAGAACCGCAGCGCCAGGTCCGGCATGAAGCGCTTCTCCATGAACTCGAAGAACTCTTCGCTCGCCCGGTGCACGAGCTGCTGCGCCTCCACGTCGCGTACGAGCTGACGCTTGCGCTCCTCCAGCTCGGCGATGACATCGGAGAAATCTGAAACGATTCTTTCGGAGTACTCGTAGGCGTCCAGGAGGTCGTAGACCTCGTGCTTGTCCAGGAAAGATCGGAGCGCGCTGCAGGTATTGCGCGTGTTTCGATGCCGCGTGCGGAAGCGCGTGCCCTCGATCTCTTCCATCGGCTGCGTGAAGAGCCGTCCGATACGCGAAAAGCTGTACGTGCTCGTGAGCGTGAGTTCGTCCATGTGCAGCTCGAGCCAGCCGTGCTGGAGCAAGAGGTTCAGCATCCAGTTCGCCTGCTCTCGCTCGTTACGCACCGGCAGGGCGCTGTCGTCGTCGCCATCGTCTAGCGGGGGGGTGCGCGTGATGGCTTCTTCAAACGCCTCGATCACGAGGTCGCGATCGACGACGCGACTGTACTCCGAGAGGGAGCTGTAGAAGCGCGTATAGAGTGAGCGCAGGCCGGCTACGACCTGCTCGCGGTACTTGCCGGTCAGCGGCCGGAAGAAATGCAGACGATCGGCAGTGAAGAGCATCGGTATATTCGGTGTATCGGACCCACCCGCCGGCCGTCGGGAACGACCGATCAGGACTCCTGTGCGGTCAAGGACAAGAGCAAAGAAGAGCGCACATCCAGCATTCTGTCCGATCGGGGCGGTGTTGTCCGAATGTCCGACTTACTCCCTTCTCGGGCGACCAGATGCGTCGCCAGGCCCAGAAACAGCCGCGGCAGATTCACGCTTGAGCAGGACGTTTGGTGAACGGATTGATCAGTGAGACACCGAACGGCTTGAAATCGTCCACGTTGCGCGTGACGACGCTCAGGCCGCGGACCAGCGCCGTGGCCGCAATCAAGGCATCTTCGAGGTGGTGATTGGGCCGACGGTGCATGAGCTGCGCCCATCGACGAAAGATATGCGCGTCCACGGGGATGACGTTGTACGTCTCGGCGACGCTGTCGAGCCACGCCTCGATCTCCTGGGCCTTGGGAGCGTCCTGCTCGCGGGTAATCTCTATGCCGGCCTGGATCTCGCCAACAGTGACCGCCGAAAGATGGAGATTCTCCTCCGAGGCGTTCTGCACCCAAGCCACGACGCCTTGGTGTGGTTTCGGCTTACGCAGCTCTGAAACGACGTTCGTGTCGAGCAGATACACGATCAACCCACCGGCTTGGGCGCGCGCCGCTGACGCTCCCCGCGGGCAGGAATATTGAGGTCCGCGCGCGGCCCCGGTCCCAGCAGCAAGGATTTGAGGCCGGGACGAGCTCGCTCCCGGAGGCTCCGCCACTCGCTCACGGGAAGGAGCACCGCTGTCTCAACCCCTCGCAACGTTACGACCTGCGGGCCTTCGGTGAGGCTCGCCTTCAGGAACTCGCTGAAGCGGGCTTTCGCGTCCTGAACTGGCCAAGTCTTTTTCATGTCAGTGCCTCTCTTCAACTAGTCAGAAGCCTAGTCCGCTCGACCCGGATCGTCAAGCAGCCGGCGGCTCAGTTTCTTTGGGGCACTGAGCAGGCGTTCCCGCCGGCCCCCAAACGTCCTGCGCCGGACGGCACGTGGCCGCTCGGCAATAGCAGTCCCAGAGGCGTCGTCCGATGAAAGTGTCTACAGAACTACGGGTTCTGTAGACACTTTCATCGGACTCAGCTCCAGGCGCTGCCGCTGTGCGTGTGCCCGCGCAGGCCGGCTTTATCCTGAGCGGCCATGTATGCACACGCGGGGCACGAAACATGGTGCGCAGACCAACTACCGGCGGAATCGTCGCGGCGGGAGCGAATCGCATCCAGTTCGATTTGCGCATCAACGGCCGACGACTTCGGCCCACGCTGCCTTGGCCGCCCACCGAAGAAAACCTGCAGCGCGCCCGCGAGCACATGAGGACTCTGAAGGATCGTATCGCCGCCGGTACGTTCCGTCTGGCGGAAGAATTTCCCGAGTACGTAAGGCGGCACGCGAAAGAGATGCCGCTCGCCTTGATATTCTGCGATGAAGTCTTCGATGCCTTTCTGGCGCACGAGCAGGCTCGCGTGGCACGCGGAGACCTCGCGCCCTCGACGCTCGATTCTCATCGGCAAATCCTCGATCACACCTGGCGGCCCGCCATCGGGCGCCGGCCGCTGCTGTCAGTACGCTACTCACAACTGCAGCGCATCGCCGATGCGCAAGCGTGGACGAAGAAGACCTACAACAACGCGATCAGCGCGTTGCGCCGGGCGTTCGCGTTCGGCTTCAAGGATCATCCCGAGGCACGCGATCCCGCCGCGATGCTGCGCGGGGCGCGCATCGGCAAGAAGGATCGGCCACACCTCGATCCCTTCAGTGTTCAGGATGTGGAGACCCTGATCGCTGCCTTTCGTCGGGATTGGGGCGCGGCGCAGGCGAACTATGATGCGCTCCGTTTCTTCACGGGGATTCGGCCATCGGAACAGATCGCGCTCGTCGTGAGCGACCACGATCGGGTGAACGGCGTGCTCTCGATCACGAAGGCGCGCGTCGACGGCATCGATCGCGATGCCACAAAGAACGGCGAAGATCGCCGCGTCGACCTCTGCCCACGTGCGATCGCGATTCTTGAGTCGCACCTCGCCTGGCGGGATTCGCTCGTCCGCAAAGGACGCATCGCGCACGACGCCCTCTTCTTCACACACGACTACCGACCCATTCGCAGTATCCACTATCCGTACGACCGCTGGCGCAAGACACTGCAGGAGCTGCCGCTGCGCTATCGCAAGCCCTATACCGCGCGGCATACGTCGGTGAGCTGGAACCTCATGCTCGGGAAAAACCCGTTGTGGGTCGCGCTTCAGCACGGGCATCGCATCGCGACGATGCTGAGTGTCTATGCCGCCTGGGTCGACGGCGCTCGAGAGTGCGAAGTTATCGCGATCCGCCGGGCAATGGGGTACGAGAAGGCCCCGATGGTCACGGCATCGATGCTGACGCCCAACGGCAATCTACTGACGGGATGGGGTGCAGAATCCGAGAGGATGACAATCCGCGTGCGGCTGGATGCCTCCGCCTGCGGAACCGTCGTTTGGCCCGAGGAAACGCGCCTTAAAGAAGAGTCGAAGGCAAAGCCCGGAAGACAAGTGGCCCGCCCCGCTGGCCAATTATTGGCCAGCGGCGAGGCGCCAGACGCCGCCAAGTCGCTGAAGGGATTGAGGAATGCTGGCGGAGCGGACGGGACTCGAAGCGGGCATGCAAGCCAAATCAGAAACTTGCTGATTCATTTCAAGTGCCGCACCCCGATGACACCCCGAAATCCCCGGATTAGCCACTAGAACTGCCACTAGGAATTTCGCACTCATATGAGAATCATGGTTTCCGCTCGTTCACTCCGACGGACCAAAAGTCCACCCGATGCGCGATCACCGATGCGGGTTGGGCATCCCTCCAATTCCGTCATTCTCGGCGGGTGCATCACATTGCAACACTCCGCACCAATCGACGCGAGTGGATGGCTGGGCGATGTTCATACTGCCCAGAGCACGAGCCTTCGATTCCGGGATGGACGCTGCGTAACCACTGCACTGTTCTTTCAAGAAATCTGCCCCACGTTCGATCCGTTCCGACCGACTCAGTTCCGAAACGTCTGGCAGGACACTTTCTAGCGAAGTCTCTCGAAGAGAGAGCATACAGCAGTCATTTGTGACCAAGGCTGGATGGCAGTGGATGTGTTCTTGGCGTGCTTCCTTGGCTATGTGAGATGGTCGATTGATACTGCGGGCCAGTGGCGCTCGAGGTATTCGGCCACCAAGCGCCGATGGCAGTGGTGTGGCTTGTCTTCGCTACACAGCAGGCAGCCCTGGTCGATCAGGTCCTGGGCGACCGTGTTCTCGATGTGCCGATGTTGCATCAATTCGAGGAATTGCCTTTCGTAAACTGACCAGTCGCCCTTGTTCTTCTTGTAGGCGTCGAGCATCTCTTTCGTGGGTGCGAGGTCAGGCACGTGGACATAGTCGATGCCGACGATTTCTCTCAAAAAATATCTGAGGTCGTCCTTCTTACTAAAACCGGCAAGCTGGGAAACGTTGTTAAGACGCACGTCGACAATCCGCTTCACCCCGGCGCGGCGGAGCTTCTCGAAGAACTGTTCTGCCTTCTTATTCGTGAAGCCGATCGTGAATATCTTCATTTGTGGTGCCTGGACTCGAGTCTTGGGGCTGCTTTACATAGGCAATGATGCTTGCCTGCCTATCGTAGGCCTGCTCGATGCAGTCGTGTTCGCTGCTCAACATGTCGGGCTGCAAGTTCATGAGTGCCATGAGCCGCCGTTCAGCGTCCTCGTTTGTTTCGATACTGCCATCAGCAAGGATGTGCTCAATTTTCAAATCCTTTGAGCGCATCTCGCGACACACAAGGATTGTGCGATGACATGTTAGCGGGTCTCGCTCCGCGCACATGAGCGCGACGCGATAGTTCTTGAGACCCTCCCTCAGTCTCTTTATGCCGCCTACGAAGGCGGGCTCTTCCGCAAGGTAGTTGTACTGCACTTTTCCGTCGATGTAGCAGCTGGGGTTGTCGCTGCGAGCGCCAAGCTCCTTGCCCATAAAACCGTAGAAGAGTCCCGCTTCTTGCAGTTTCTGCGTCAGCGGGCGCCTATTGAATTGAGGATTGTGCTGGCTGAACGGCACGGATCGAACATCGCAGACACCCTGCACACGATGTTGCTTAAGGAGGCTTATGAATTGCTCAATCGTGTGCGTTGAGTGGCCGATGGTTAGCAGGGTCTTGAGCATGCGGAGCACATTATATAACGGGCTTGCTGCAGCCGGATCGTCCTGAGCAGACCGGGCTTGGCTATGCACCACATCTGTACGGCGTCAGTACGGCGGCGACGAGTTTGTAGGCGTAACCGTATTCCGGCTCCGACAGACTGATGCAGAGTGTCGCAGGGCCAATATTGTAGTTGCCGTTCATTTGCTGCAAATAGACATTGGCAAGTGGCTGGTCGGTGATGGCCAACGTGTATGGGTAGCCGTTCAACGTAAACGACCCTCGGACTCTGCGTCTCGGCGGGGCGCCTTGAAACCCGGGCTCTATTGCCACGTGCACGGTGAAGGCGTCGGCACTCACGAGCTTTAGCGAGTCGGCAATTGCCGGAAGAAGCACCTGGGGTACCTTGTCGTTGCGCCCGTATGTTGTCGAATGTCCGTTGGTCCAGAGCGGCCCAGGAATAGCATCAAGCGATGCCTGCACCTGGTTCCAGGTGACAGATCCGAGCCTCCGCCACGGGATTGCTGGATTGGTGAGGTGATTCTCCGTCTGGTGAAGCACTGGGGTGTGGCTGAGCAATGGGACCTCTATCAGGTGCAACAAGTCTGCGTACGTTCCATCAACGTAGCGCCGATCTGTCGGCGCGATAGCGTGAGTGGGGCGGCTGGTCACCGGCCGTACCCCCGCCCAATGTGCACCGTCAGCGTGGTTGCTGGCGGCGTTACGACGAGACTCTTCAGTCTCGTCGGGTTGGGCTCCAACTTTGTGAGTGCTCCATGGACATCGAGCAAGCCAACCCCGTTTCAATCACGCCAGTGCGCTATGTGCTGCTGCCTCTCGCCAACCTCGTGACCGGCTACACCGTCAAAGCAATGCAACGCAAGATCGAGCGCGGCGACTGGCAGGACGGAAAGGTCTGGCGCCGTGCGCCGGACGGTCGCATCACCATCGACCTCGTTGGGTACGAGAAGTGGGTCGAGAGCCGATAACGGCTCTCGACACTCGAGCAGGCACCTGATCGATGAGCCGCAAGTCACAGCAAGGTGGCGTCCACGCCAAGGGCGCCGATCGCATCGAGTTCGCGTTCTTCTACAAGGGCAAGCACTATCGCCCAACGACCCAGCGCACGCCCTCTGCGGCAAACCTCCGCCGTGCGCAGATCCAACTCAACGACATCAAGGCCCGCATCAAGGCTGGCACGTTCAATTTTGCGGAAGAGTTTCCCGACTACCGCTTCATCGACAATCTCGAAGAAGTTCAGCGGGAGAAGGCGCGCAAGCGTGAGGAGGCTCGGCGGGAAGAGGCTGCGCGGAAGCTTGCGCAGTCGAAACTCACGACCTGCAACCAGGTCTTCGATGCGTTTCTCAAGCACTGCGAGACGCGGATGGCGATGAACGACCTCGCGTACTCGACCGTACACGGGTACCGGCGGATTCTCGATTCAGTGTGGCGCCCCCAAATCGGCAGCGACGTGTTCGAAGAGGTTCGTTATTCACGTCTCGCCAGCATCGCCGCCGCTCACACGCAGAAGAAGAAAACCTACAACAACGTCGTGAGTGCTCTGCGCTGCGCGTTCGACTTCGGCTACAAGGATCACCCCGAGAAGCACAACCCCGCCTCCGGTCTCAACACGCTGCGCATCACCAAGAAGGATCGTCAGCCGATCGATCCCTTCACGATCCAGGAGGGCGAGGCGATCATCGCGCTCTCGCATGCCGAGTTCGGCCAGGCGCATGGCAACTACGAGGAGTTCCGCTTTTTCACCGGGCTCCGCCAGTCAGAGGAGATCGCCCTCAAGGTGTCGGACTGTGACCTTGTGAACGCGAAGATCCGCATCACGCACGTACGCGTCCGCAAGCGCGAGAAGGATCGAACCAAGACGGGAGAGGATCGCGAGATCGCGTTGTGCCCGCGGGCGTTCCAGGTTCTGCAACGCCAGTTCGCCCTGCGTCAGGCGTACGCGGCTCGGGGGCTGATCGACCACGACTTCGTTTTCTTCCAGGAACACGGGGCGCCCATCATCGACCTGTCCTACCCCTACAAGCGCTGGCGGTACGTGGTCGCCATGGCCCAGGTGCGCTACCGCGAGCCCTACAACGCGCGCCACTCGTGGATCTCCTGGCGGCTAATGGTCGGCACAAATGTGCTGCTGGTCGCGAAGGAAGACGGCCACAGCATCCAGACGATGCTGAGCACTTACGCGCGGTGGACGGAGGGCGCGACGGAGTCCGACATCGGCACGATCAAGCGGGCCATGGAGCACTCGCCGGTTCCGGTCTGCAACATTGCCCCCTTGGATACGCTGGGAGCCCCCGGAACTGCCACTAGACTGCCACTAGAAGGGGGGTGGGGACGCCTTAGCTGGAGAAAGGCTAAACAATTCCGTGGCTTAACTGGCGGAGCGGACGGGACTCGAAGAGCCCTGTTAAGTTGATGAAAGTTAAACCTTCTCTGCAGTTCCCGATCGCCTTCTACCCCCCGCCGTATCCTCTGAAACCGGTGGCTCTCAGGAACCTTCAACGGAACGCGGCGGACAATGGTGGACTCACGGGACAGGACTGAAGGCTACTCAGGTCGATGCCAACCGTCCAGCGGACCTTTGTGTAGAGGCTGGCGTATTCAAGAGTTTCGGCACAGACGGCAAAGCCTTGCGTACCGTGCGTGAGGTCCTTCCATCGAACGCACGAGCGCTGTTCGGCGCCACGTCCGGGCGCGCGCCGCACGTAGTAGTTGCAGGTTGAAATGCCCTCTTCGTAACGAACTCACTAATAGCTGCTGAGCGCGCCATCAGAAACACCGAACGGGCTTGAAGAAGGCATCCTGCGCGTGCGCAGTGAGCACTGCCACGCCGAGAATCTGGTGGCGTTCAGTTGCAAGAAGCGCGGGTTTTGTCCTTCGCGCGGAGTCAGGCTGCAGCCGGCCTGCCGACATAAGGCCTCTTACGCGAACAGGCTCGGCATGGGCCGTTTGAAAGTACTATGCGCTGATCGCCGGAGATCGCCATGGACCGCAGGACACTTCTGACGAGCGCCGCCGCCCTTCCGCTGATGGGGTGCGCAGCCTCAACGCTCGTGCTCACAGCGGCTGACCGGTCGTTCCGCCGCGTGCGCCCAGGTGATCCCGGCTGGCCCTCAGACGCCCAATGGGAGGCGCTAAACCGCACCGTCGGCGGCGTTCTCGAAAAGCCCGTCTCGCCTTATGGCGCGTG
>Ga0182742_1001424_pt1 | contig 30809 bp, 24 predicted proteins | sample eDN5th37CBELigMG_FD_128880 | JGI IMG/M metagenome (GOLD analysis project Ga0182742, IMG submission 128880) | Enriched Miracle-Growth compost microbial communities from Emeryville, California, USA - eDNA 5th pass 37_C BE-Lig MG (version 2)... ... | reverse complement strand
CCGAGCCGGTGACCGAGACCATCCAGAGGTAGCGGCCGGCGAAGCTCGGCCTGCCGCGGACCTGGCCGGAGTCGGAGAGGACGAGGCCGGGCGGCTCCACGCCACCGTAGTTCTCACCGGGATCGAGCGGACCCGGCAGGCGGCGGCTCTCGATCGTCGACCACACGTAGGGCGCCTTGCCGCCCGCCGCCTGCAGGTAGAGATCGGTCCCCACGTCCACGCCCACGGGCATCGTCGGCAGCGTCTGTGTCATGCAGGTGAGCCGCGAGGGAGGTACCACGTCGAGCGAGAGCTGCACCTGGTCGCTGTTGCCGGCGGCGTCGGTCGCCCGGACGGTGAACGTCTTCAGGCCGACCTCGAGCGGCACGCCCTGGATCCTGCCGGTCCTGTCGAGCTTGAGGCCGGTAGGGAGCTCGCCCGCGACCAGCGCCCACTCGTACGGCGGCGCGCCACCCACCGCGTTGAGCTGCGCCCAGTAGGCCTCGAAGGCGGTCGGATCGTGGAGCGAGCGGGTGGCGCAGGTGACCGGCATGCCGGAGGCGGGGACCACCTCAAGGTCGTAGTCATGGCGCGCGCTCAAGCCCGCGGATTCCACCTGCAAGGTGAAGCTGTAGGAACCCACCTTCGTCGGGCTGCCGCAGAGCATGGTGGCGAGCGGCGGCTCGGTCAGGTCGGCGCCAGCGCGCTCCTCCTGGAGGGAGAGGCCCGGCGGCAGCTCACCGCTGACCACCGACCACACGTAGGTGCCATCTCCGCCAGCGCCCCGAAGATGGACGCAGTAGGGCGATCCCACGTGCGCAGCAGGCAGATCCAGGAGTGCGCTCGCCACACGATCGCTGCCGAGCAGCACGCGATCCGAAGATAGAGCGAGGTTGTTGGTCTCGTTCGACTCGAAGAGGACGTCGTCCGGATCGATAATCACTCCGATGTGGTAGCCACCGGCGTTCAGCGCTTCGGGCAGCTCCACCTCCTCGACGATCTCCAGTTCCACCAGCGCAGCGATGGACAGCGTACGGGAGGCGAGGATCACGTCGTACGTGGAGTTGTAGTCGTTGGACGAGGCGACGATGGTGTAGGGGACGTTGGTCGCAGGAGCGGCGCCACGGTTCCGGACCGTGAACCTGAAGTCGAGCGTTCCGTCGATCTGCGGGTCGTTGGGAAGCGTTATCGACGTGACCACCAGATCGGGCGTCGGCTCTCCGACCGCGATCGGGCCATAGCTGGCAACATTGTTGGTCTCCAGCTCCTCCGCGATTACGGCGGTCGAATCGACCTGGACGAGGACGTAGTAGGTGCCCGCCGGCGTATTGGGAGGCAGGATGAAGTCACGCTCCTGGAGCGCAGCGGCATCACGGAAGCCAAGCGGCCCCACGACGTCCCGGGTGCCGAGGAGGATGTCCGATCCCGGTTCGAGAGTCGTGTTCGCGCTCAGGTAGAACGCAACCTGAAAGTTCTCCGCGTTGACGCCGCCCTGGTTGTCGATCGTCGCCTCGATCGGGATCTCGACGCCGCCCCACACCTGCGCTGGCGCTGCGACGCGCGTCACGCGAAGGTCGGGAACGTTCCGAACGTAGAAGATCGCCTCTCCGACCGGGACGTGCTGACTGTTGCAGGCGATCCCGCAGTTCACGCCGTAGACGCGCGCGTTACCGGTCGGGCTCTCGATGCCCATCGCGCCTTCGTCCCAGCTGCCGGTGGCAGCACCGTACCGAACCTCGATCGCCGAGCTTCCCTCGGTCAGCCAAAGCTGCGCCTTCACCCTCGCAGCGGTATCCAAGTACTCGTGGCAGTCCCACTGGATGACGTACTGGCGGTTCGGGGCAGTGCCGAGCGTCTCCGCGAGCACCGGCGTCGGACAGACCGCGTCCGCCCAGAAGACGGCAATCATTCCGTTCGGACTGCTGCTGGACGTGAAGTTGGTAGGGAAGTGCTCGTTGTTGCTGTGCGTGAAGCTCGCCCACATGTTCGCGTTCACGGTCAGGGTGCTGTACTGGGTACCCCAGTAGCGGACGGGGAACGGCAGCGTAACGGTCTGAACGCCCCCGTCCCCCGACACAGACAACGGCGACCCTACGATGTCCTGGAAGATGGTCGGCTGCCGGAATGTGACGTAGTTCACTCCCTGGGCGGATGCGCCCATGGGGACCAGCACCGCCGCGAGGACAGCCAGCATCGACAAATGGCGCCGGATGCGCGCGAGGCCCACGCCGGCGAAAGTCTTCCTCCTGGTCGGCAAGCCCTTCTCCATGACAACTCCTTCCGGGAGTCGGGATCGTACCTCTGCCCCCTCCCTCGGGTATGACCGCGGACGAACGTCGCCCCGATGCACGTGTCCGTGTGGCCCCCGCTCAGGCGGCGAGTGCCCCGCGAAACGGGAGCACGGCATGGCCCCGGGCGATCACCGGGGCCAAATGGCAACATTGACTCAACTGCGTTTTCACATAAGAGCAGTCTCACCCCTCGTATGGCAAGCGGGTACACCCAGGACGACCTCCCTCCCGTTCAGGGGGGCGGGGCGCGGCGCAAAACAGGCCGGAAGGGAAAAACGCGAGGAAGGCTGGCTGGTCCCTCGAGGCGATTGCCCGCCTGAAAGCCATGGCGAGCGTGCTGCGATGGACGGAGTCGCGTGGAAGCCAACATGACGCCGGGCCGTGGAAGCGGATCGCTACCGGGACCTCGGAAGCCAACAGCTGCGCATCTCGGGCCATGCGCCCGTCCCACCCGCACCCTCCTGCGGACGGCGTGTCCCCAGTCGTGCTAGATGCGCGCGTGGATTTGCAGCCAGGCGAATGCCCGAAGCCGCGACCGATCGCCGAGCCCTCCGCCCATGATTCGTGCGTGCGGTCGGGTAGCTCTGGGATTCGCAGAGGAAGGATTTGCCCGTGCGACGGGTGGCCTTTCCGCAGGAGCAGTGATGGCCAACGTGATTCGCTTCTTCATGGGCCCGGAGGACGAGCGGGCCTTCTTCCGCGAGCTGGCGCCGCTGGGGCTGGAGCTCTACCCGGAGGTGGTGCCGCCTGACTGGAAGGCGCCGCCGGTCGACGAGGCGGCGGTGGAGCTCCTCGGCGATCCGGCCTACTACCTCGGCGCGCCGCAGGTCGGCCCGATCACCGTCGACAAGGTCAAGCGCGGCCCGAACAAGGGGAAGTGGATGATCTTCGAAGTCGTCTCGCCGGTGATCCACTACCGCCGCTCGTTGCTCGATCCCGAGGACGGCACGCTGCGCAGCGGCCAGCTCTGGGCGGAGCTGGAGGTCTCCGGCGACACGCAGCGCCGGGTGCAGAAGTCGGCCCTCTTCCAGAAGATCTTCCGCCAGGTGAGCGAGATCGTCTCGCGCCGCGCGCGCAAGTCGCAGCCGGTGGGCTACCTGATCCTCCCCGACGCGGTGCGTCTCCACCAGGCGGGCACCGAGCTGCGCGAGGAGGGGCGCAAGGGCGCGGTGGTTCGTCCCTACCGCTGATCGCGCGCGAGCCGGAGCCCGGAAGGGAAGGCGCGCACCTCCGGCTCGAACCAGTTGCGGAAGGTGGCGCGCGCCACCGCCGGATCGGTGATCCAGCAGCCGCCGCGCAGCACCCTGTGGCGTTCGCCGAACCACGGCGCGCTGTAGCCCGCGTAGATGCCCGGGGTGAAGCCGGGCCAGGGCAGGAAGTGGCTCGCGGTCCACTCCCACACGTTGCCCGCCATCTCCTCGGCCCCCACCGGCGAGCGCGCCTCGCGCGAGCAGGGCGTCGTGTCGCCGAAGCGGAGGTCGAGGTTGGCCCCCGCGGCGGTGGCGCCGCCCGGCCAGCGCCGCTTCGCCCCGCCCTCCCAGCTCGCGGCGCATTCCCACTCCACCTCGGAGGGAAGGCGCGCCCCCACCCAGCGGGCGAAGGCCTCCGCCTCGTGGAAGGCGACGTGCGCCACCGGGTGGAGCGGATCGACCGGCGCCCAGCCGCGCAGCGTCCGCCGCTCCCATCCGTCCGCGCCACGCCGCCAGTGGAGCGGCGCCTCCACCCGCTCGCGATCGCGCCAGCGCCTGCCCGCCTCGCTCCACAACCGATCGTCGCGGTACCCGCCGCCCTCCAGGAACGCAAGCCACGCGCCGTTGCTCACCGGCTGTCTGGCGATGGCAAAGGGCTCCACCTCCACCACGTGGGCGCGGCGCTCGTTGTCCCAGCCCTCGGGATCGCCGTCGCTCCCGACGACGAAGCTGCAGCCACCGGCAGGCAGGAAGTCGCACCAGCCGTCGCCATCGGACCGCTCCCGCGGCGGCGCGTGCTCCAGATGGAGCTCGATCCGCCCGAGGAGGAGCGCCACCACCATCGTCTCCGCGTGTTGGCGCTCGTGGTTGGCGAGGAAGCGGAAGACCGCGCCGCCGCCGAGCAGCGGCCCCTCGAGCGGCGCCCACTCGAGGAAGGCGAGCGTCGCCTCGCGCACCCGATCCACGTAGGCGCGGATCGCCTCCAGCGGCGGGATGCGCGCGCTCCGGCTCGCCTTCTCGCTGCGGAAGGAGTCGTAGATCCCGTCGAGCGCGGGATCGATCGGCGCCTGCCCCGCGCAGCGCCGCAGGACCCAGCACTCCTCCTGCCAGGCGACGTGGCCCAGGTGCCAGCCGAGCGGCGAGATGCCCGGATCGAACCGGGCCCGGGCGGAGGCATCGTCGAGCCCCGCGGTGATCGCCAACGTGCGCGCCCGCGCCGCCGCCAGAGCCGTCCGCGCCGCTTCGCGCGGATCCTCCACCTCACTCCTCACGGCAGCGCCACCACCCGCGGCGCAGCGCCGCGCGAAACGATCACGCCGTGGGACGCAGGGATCCGCTGCCACCTCGGATCGCCGTCGAGGGGCTCGGAAGCGACGATCACCCCGGGCGCGATTGGCCCCGGCTCCGGCAGGAGGTAGAGCGAGGGAGGCTCCGCCGCGGTGGCGGTGCGGATCGCCACCAGCGACCCGCCGTCGGCGATCACCAGGGCGAAGTGGGCCTGCCCGCCCGCCTCCACCGCCCACGCGCCCACCCGCGCCACCGCCGCTGCCGCCGCCTCGAAGAGCACCTCGGGTCCCGCGGGACCGCCCCGCCGATCGAGCTCGTCGAGGATCAGCGCGAAGAGGTGCTCGGAGTCGGTGGTCCCCCGGATCCCGGCGAAGCGATCGTCGGAGAGGGCGGCGCACAACCGCCGCCGCACCGCCTCGCGGAAGCGACCCACGTAGCCGTTGTGGACGAAGGCGAGCGGCCCCGCGGCGAAGGGCTGGGTGTTGGCGTGGGCCACGGTGAGGGGATCGGTGGCGCTGCGCACCGCAGCGAGCTGGCAACCGGATCGCAGTGCCCGCCCGAGATGGGGCAGGTTGGCGTCCGCCCAGATCGGCAGGGTGCTCGCGTAGAGACACGGGACGGGATCTCCCTCGACCCAGAGCCCCGCCCCCCATCCGTCGGCGTTGACGGTGGCGGAGACCAGCTCGCGCGCCTTCCAGCTCTGCAGGAGCAGCGAGTGTGCGGGAGCGCTCACCAGCGCGCCCAGGGGCACGCTCTTGCCCAGGTATCCGAGGAGCCGGCACATGGGGCCAACATAGTTCACCCGTACGCCCGCCGCCTCCCCTGTCGTGCACCGGAGGGCAATCGAGAACACCTTGGATCGCGCGGCCAGCGGGGCCGGCCGTATGCTTGGCCCTCCAGACGACGACACCGGGAGGCAGATCCGTGCAGATCCGACCGAGGGCAGGGGAGCGGCTGGAGGTGGAGGTCCACGTTCGTCCCGGTGGAGGCTCGACCCTGGCCGAGGACGTGGCGGCGGGCCTGCGCCGCGTCCCCAAGGCGATCCCCGCCAAGTACTTCTACGACGACAGGGGCTCGCAGCTCTTCGACAGGATCTGCGACACGCCGGAGTACTACCAGACGCGCACGGAGCAGGCCCTGCTCGAGGCGATCGCCGGGGAGCTCCTCGGCGCGCTGCGCCCCACCGACCTGGTGGAGCTGGGGAGCGGCGCGGCCAGGAAGACCCGCGCCCTCCTCGACGCGGCGGGCAGGATCGGGCTCCGCTGCCGCTATGTCCCCTTCGACGTGAGCGAGGGGATGCTGCGGCGCAGCGCGGGGCACCTCCTCGCCGCCTACCCCTGGCTGCGGATCCACGGCGTGGTGGGCGACTACGATCACCACCTCGACCGCATCCCCGCTGGCGCGCGCCGCCTGATCGTCTTCCTGGGAGGCACCATCGGCAACTTCACCGACGCGGAGGCGGCGGCCTTCCTCTCCCGCCTCGCGGCGACGATGGGCCCCGGCGATCGCCTCCTCCTCGGCACCGATCTCGTCAAGGAGTCCGCCATCCTCCACCGCGCCTACAACGACGCGGCCGGGCTCACCGCCGCCTTCAACAAGAACCTCCTCCACGTGATCAACCGGGAGCTCGACGCGGACTTCGACGTGGATCGCTTCGAGCACGTCGCCTTCTTCGACGAGGCGGCGCAGCAGGTCGAGATGCACCTCCGCTCGGTGGGATCGCAGGAGGTGCGCATCCGCAGGCTGGGGCTGCGGATCCCCTTCGCCGACGGCGAGACGATCCACACCGAGATCAGCCGGAAGTTCACCCGCGACTCGGTGGAGGAGCTCTACCGGCGCGCGGGGCTGGAGATGGTCGGCTGGCACGTGCCCGACAACGGTTGGTTCGCGCTCTCCGTCGCGCGCCGCGCGGGGTAGAGTGCGCGCCGTGTCCGAGCTCTTCGTCGTCACCCCACCCGGCCTCGAGGCGGTCTGCGCCGCGGAGGTCCGCTCTTTGATCTCCGGCGAGGCGCGCCCCGTGTCCGGCGGCGTCGTCTGCGCGGGGGACGCCGGCGCGCTGCTTCGCCTCCACCTCGGCAGCCGCATCGCTTCGCGCATCCTCGTCCGGCTCTGGGAGGGGCCGCTCGTCCAGCTCCGCCGCGCGGCGGCGGCGATCGACTTCGGCGCCTTTCTCGCCCCGGGCACCACGTACGCGGTGGCGGTGAGCGGCGGGGGCACCCGTCCCGCGCAGCTCGCCGGCCCGGTGGACGAGGCGATCCGCCGCCAGGTCCCGGGTGCGCGGCCCGCGGGCAGGGGCGAGGCGGCGCAGGGCTTCGCCGTCCGCCTCGCAGCGGGAACGGTGACGATCAGCGCGGACGCCACCGGCGAGCACCTCCACCTGCGCGGCTACCGGCAGGAGACCGGCGCCGCGCCCCTGCGGGAGAACCTCGCCGCGGGGATCCTCGCCCTCGCCGGCTGGGAGGGCGCGACGCCGCTCTTCGATCCGATGTGCGGCAGCGGCACCTTCCTGATCGAGGGGGCGCTCCAGGCGCTGCGGCGGCCGCCCGGCGCGGAGCGCACCTTCGCCTGCGAGCGCTGGCCCTCGATCGATCCGGCGCTGATCGGCTCCGAACGGGCGGCCCTCCGCGCCGCGGAGCTGCCCGCGCCGCCCGCGCCGATCCTGGGGAGCGACAGGAACGCGGGCGCCCTCGGGGTCGCCCGGCGGAACGCCCAGCGGGCGGGCGTCCTCGAGCACATCCGCCTCGAGCGCCGGGACGCCACCACCATCGAGCCCCCCGCGCCTGCGGGCCTGGTCGTCGCCAACCCGCCCTACGGCAAGCGGGTGGGCGAGCAGCGGGAGCTGGCGGAGCTCTACCGCCGCTTCGGCGAGCGGCTCCGTTCCCGCTTCGGCGGCTGGACCGCGGCGATCCTCCTCGCGGACGAACGCCTCGTCCCCATCCTCGACCTCCCCGCCCCGGAGCAGATCCGGCTTCGCAACGGCGGCATACCCTGCACGCTCGTCCTCGCCCGTCTGTAGCGCCCGGGACACGCCCCGCCGCTTGGGCGCGCCCGCGCACGCGATGCGTATGATGGGCCCCATGCTCCGCCCGCTCCTGCCGCTCCTGTTCGCCCTGGCCGCCTGCGCCGCGCCCCACAAGCCGGTGCTGGTACAGCCGCCCGACACCCACCACGAGGCGCCGCCCACGTTCTTCAAGAACGTGCGCGTCTTCGACGGCCTCGACGATTTCCTCCGCGAGCCGATGGACGTTCTGGTGGTGGGCGGCCGCGTGGTGGGCCTGGCCACCGCCGGCCTCCACCCGCCGCCCGCCAACGTGGAGGTGATCGACGGCACCGGGCGGACGCTGATGCCCGGTCTGGTCGACATGCACGTGCGCTTCGGCGGCACCGACGTCCGCTGGGCGGCGGGGATCTCCGGCCCCGAGCTCCAGGCGGAGGCGCTGATCTACAGCGGCGTCACCTCGGTGATCACCGTGGGCCACGCCACCGACCTGGCCGCTCTCCAGCGGGCGATCGCCGACGGGCGGGTGGCGGGGCCGCGCCTCCACCGGGCGTCCCGGATCGTCGCGGCGAAGGGGAGCAGCGCCGCGCCGGACACGGCGGGCGACTGGGTGCTCCAGCCGTTCCGGACCGGGGCGGAGGTGCAGGAGGTCGACTCGCCCCTCGCCGCGGCGCGGGCGGCGCGCCGGGATCTCGAGTACCGCGACTCGGACTACGTGCTGGTCGACGCATCGTCCGTCCCCGCGGGCGCGCCCACCCTGGACGCCTCGGCGCTCAAGGCGGTGGTGGCCGAGGCGATGCAGTACGAGAAGCGGGTCTACGCCCTGGCCGCCGGCCCCGAGGATGCGGCGCGGGCGGCGGAGGCGGGCGTCGCCGTCCTCCTCCACGCCCCGTGGGAATCGGTCCTCACCGACGAGCAGGCCCACCGAATCTCCTTCGTGGGCACGCCGGTGGTCACCACGCTCCAGGCCTGGCGCCACCTCCTCGAGAGCCTCGACGGCGAGCGGAACCTCGAGGCGCTGGCCACCGACGTGATGCGCGCGGGGCAGCCGGTGGGGACCACGGGCGTCGAGCTCCCGCCGGAGGCGCGCAGCGCCGCGGAGCGGGCGGTAGCGGCGGTGCGGGAGAACATCAAGCGGCTCTACGAGAACGGCACGCCGCTCCTGGTGGGGACCGGCGCGGGCACCCCCGGCGTGATCCACGGCGCCTCGATCCACGACGAGATGGCGGCGCTGGTGGAGCTGGGGATCCCGCCCGTCGAGGTGCTCCACATGGCCACGTCGGGCCCGGTGCGCTTCCTCGATCCCACCGCGCGGTTCGGCGTGATCGCCCCTGGCGCCTACGCGGACCTGATCCTCGTGGAGGGGGATCCCACCCTGGACATCACCGCCACCCGGCGGATCGTGGGCGTCTGGCAGGCGGGGCGCCGGCTCGATCGCCGCACCGGCGATCGGCCCGCGGTGGAGGCGAGCCGCTGAAGGGATTGCGCGGGGCCGCGGCGCGTGTTGCCCTTCGGCCGATGAAGCCGCGCCACCTCCGCCCCGCCGTCGCCCACCTCCGCAAGGCGGATCCCGTCCTCGCCCGCGTGATCGAGGCGGTGGGCCCCTGCACCCTCGAGCTGCGCACCGAGGGGACCCACTTCCACGCCCTGCTCCGCTCGGTCCTGTTCCAGCAGCTCTCCGGCAAGGCGGCGGCCACCATCCACGAGAGGATGCGCGCGCTCTACGGCGGCCGCGATCCCGAGCCGGCAGAGCTGCTCGCCACGCCGGACGAGGCGCTGCGCGCCGCGGGCGTGTCACGGCAGAAGATCGCCTACCTGCACGATCTGGCTGGCCACGTGGCGACGGGGCGGCTCCCCCTCGATCGGGTGGAGGCGCTGGACGACGAGGAGATCGTCGCCCTCCTCGCCGACGTGAAGGGTGTGGGCCGCTGGACCGCGCAGATGTTCCTCCTCTTCCGCCTCGGCCGCCCGGACGTCCTCCCCTGCGCCGACCTCGGCATCCAGAAGGCGATCCAGCGGGCATACGGGCTGCCCGCCCTGCCGAAGCCCGCGGAGGTGGAGGCGCGCGGCGCGCCGTGGCGTCCGTACGCCAGCGTCGCCTCCTGGTACCTGTGGCGCAGCCTCGAGATCGTCACGCCCGGGTGAGCGTACGGCGCGCCCATCGCTTGCGCGCCCACCGCCGGTGCGTAGGATGCGCGCCCATGACGAAGCCCTTCGATCCCGATGCAGCAGCGGCGCCCGGCGCGGGCGTCTTCGGCCTCCCCTTCACCGTCGACGAGGCGAAGGTGGTCCTCGTGCCGGTCCCCTACGAGGCGACCACATCCTACGGCGCCGGCGCTGCGGACGGCCCCGCGGCGATCCTCGAGGCCTCCCACCAGATCGACCTCTTCGACGTGGAGATCGGCCGGGTCTACGAGCCGGGCATCGCCATGCTCGACGAGCCGGCGCACGTCCGCGCCTGGAACGACGAGGCCAAGGCGGCGGCGGCGCCGATCATCGAGGCGGGCGGCGCGGGCGACGATCCGGCGCTGCTGGAGAAGCTGGCGCTGGTCAACCGGCGCAGCGAGCAGGTCAACGCCTGGGTGCGGGAGACGGTGGAGAAGCTCCTCGACCAGGGGAAGATCGCCTGCGTCGTGGGCGGCGATCACGCCGTCCCCTTCGGCGCGATCGAGGCCTACGCCGCGCGTTACCCGGGCATGGGCATCCTCCACCTCGACGCCCACGCGGATCTGCGCGACGCCTTCGAGGGCTTCACCTGGAGCCACGCCTCCATCTTCCACAACGTGATGGAGCGCATCCCCAACGTGGCCCGGCTGGTCCAGGTGGGCATCCGCGACATGGGATCGGCGGAGTATCGCTACATCCAGCAGAGCAACGGCCGCGTCGTGGCCCACTTCGACGCGCAGCTCGCCAACGAGCGCTTCGACGGCGTCACCTGGAACGAGCAGGTGCGCCGCATCGTCGATGGACTGCCGCAGCTCGTCTACCTCTCGTTCGACATCGACGGCCTCGATCCCACCCTCTGCCCCCACACCGGCACGCCGGTTCCCGGCGGCCTCTCCTTCCAGCAGGCGGCGGCGCTGGTGGCGGGGGTGGTGCGGAGCGGCCGCACCATCGTCGGCCTCGATCTCTGCGAGGTGGCCCCGGGCGCCGAGGGCGATCAGTGGGACGGCAACGTCGGCGCGCGCCTGCTCTACAAGATGATCGGCTGGATGCTCCGCTCGCAGAAGCTGATCAGCGCCCCCTGAAGCGACGGCGGCCTTGCCGCACCCGCGGCGCAGGCCGAAGGTCCCCGCAGGACCCGATCGTGCCCCGGAGGAACCGAGCCATGTCCCGTCTCTTCGAGCCCCTGCACCTGCGCGGCCTCACCCTGCACAACCGGATCATGGTCTCGCCGATGTGCCAGTACTCGGCGGCGGAGGACGGCATCGCCACCGACTGGCACCTCGTCCACCTCGGTTCCCGCGCGGTGGGCGGCGCGGGACTGGTCTGCACCGAGGCGGTGGCCGTGGAGGCGCGGGGGCGGATCTCCCCGTTCGACCTCGGGCTCTGGGACGACCGCCAGGTGGAGGGGCTGGCGCGCATCGCCCGCTTCGTGGCGGCGCAGGGCGCGGTGCCGGCGATCCAGCTCGCCCACGCAGGGCGCAAGGCCTCCACCGGCAGGCCGTGGGAGGGAGGCAGGCCCATCCCGCCGGACGCAGGCGGCTGGACGCCGGTCGGTCCCTCCGCCCTCCCCTTCACCGCCGGACACCCGACGCCCGCGGCGCTCGCCACGGAGGAGCTCGCGGGCATCGTCGACGCCTTCCGCGCCGCGGCGCGGCGCGCCCTCCAGGCGGGCTTCCAGGCGGCGGAGATCCACGCCGCCCACGGTTACCTGCTCCACTCCTTCCTCTCGCCCCTCTCCAACCTGCGGACCGATGCGTACGGCGGCTCGTTCGAGAACCGGATCCGGCTCCTCCTCGAGACCACCGAAGCGGTGCGCGCCGTGTGGCCGGAGCGGCTGCCGTTGCTGGTTCGCATCTCCACCACCGACTGGGTGCCGGGTGGCTGGGACGTGGAGCAGTCGGTGGAGCTGGCCCGGGCGCTGCGGGCGCGCGGCGTCGATCTGATCGACTGCTCCTCCGGCGGCAACGTGCCCGACGCGCGCATCCCCGTGGGCCCGGGCTACCAGGTGCCCGCCGCGGCCCAGGTGCGTCGCGAGGCGGGCGTTCCCGTGGCGGCGGTGGGGCTGATCTGCGACGCGCAGCAGGCGGAGGGAATCCTCGCTGCTGGCGACGCGGACCTGATCGCCCTCGCCCGGGCGGAGCTGCGCGATCCCTATTTCCCGCTCCACGCCGCCCTCGAGCTGGGCGACGAGGTGCCCTGGCCGCCGCAGTACGAGCGGGCGAAGCCGAGATGCTAGGCGGTCTCCTCCACGGAGCCGGGCCGCACGAAGCGATCGAGGATCCCCGCGCCCACCGCGTCGCCCCAGATGTTGACGGCGGTGCGGAAGCGATCGAGCACCCAGTCGATGGAGAGGATGAGGCCGATTCCTTCGGCGGGCAGGCCCACGGCGGCGAGGACGATCACCATGGTGACCAGCCCCGCCTCGGGGATCGCCGCGGCGCCGACGGCGGCGAGGGTGGCGGTGCAGAGGATCACCAGCTGCTGCTCGAAGGCGAGGTCGACGCCCAGCGTCTGCGCGATGAAGATCACCGCCACCGCCTCGTAGAGCGCGGTGCCGTCCATGTTGATCGTGGCGCCGATGGGCAGGACGAACTCCGCCGCCCGGCGGCTCACCCCGTTGTCGACGGTGGTGCAGCGCAGGGTCACCGGCAGGGTCGCGGCGGAGGAGGCGGTGCCCACGGCGGTGATCAGCGCGTCGGCCATGCCCGCCGCGTACCGGGCGGGGCTGCGCCGGGCGAAGATGCGCAGGAGCAGCGGCAGCGTGACGATCGAATGGATGGCGAGGCCCAACATCACCGTCAGCGCGTACCAGCCGAGGCGCTGGAGCTCGGCCCAGATCACGTCGCCGCCGCCGGCCCTGCCGAGGCGATCGGCCACCAGGCCGAAGATGCCCACGGGTGCGAGCCAGATCACGTAGCGCACCAGGCGGAGCAGCGCCTCGTTGGCCGCGTCGATCACCTGCACCAGCGCCCTGGCCCGCTTTCCCTCCAGGGTGAGGACCGCGCCGAAGAGCAGGCTGAAGACGATCAGCCCGAGCACGTTCCCCTCGGATGCGGCGAGGAAGAGGTTCGACGGAAACATGCCCGCGATCACGTCGTAGACCGCCTGCGCGGTGCTCCCCGTCTCCGGGAGCGCCACCGTTGCTGGCAGCTCGCCGCCGCTCTCGCCCGGGCGGATCAGGTTGACCAGGAAGATGCCGGTGCCCACCGCGATGAAGGTGGTGGAGAGGAAGTAGAAGGCGGTGAGCCCTGCGAGCTTCCCCATCCGGCGCATGTCGCCCATGCGCGTCACCGCGTTGATCACCGAGGTGACCACCAGCGGCACGATCAGCCCCTTGAGCAGGGAGAGGAAGATCTCGCCGCAGAGCCGCACCGCGAGGACGAGCGGCTCCAGGCCCGGGTCGCTCCAGCGCGCACCCAGCAGCGAGCCGAGGACGGCGCCCGCCGCCGCGCCGCCGAGCATCAGCGCGGGCAGCAGCCAGGGGGATCCGGTCCTCTCTTCCATCGTCTCGTGCATGCGTCCTCCTCGCGCCGGCAGTGTCGCGAACACCGGGGCCCGCGGCAACCCGCGCCGCGTTTGCCGTTGAGGCGCGGCAGCGCTGCGGTTAGCGTTCCGGGCTGGCTTGCAACGCCAGGCAAGGAGAGACGCGATGCACGACGAGAAGAAGACTTCGCGCAGGGAGATGCTCGGGATGGTCGGCGCCGCCGCGCTCGCCGCCCCGTTCCTCGGAGCGACCGACGCGCTGGCCCAGAAGGCGCCGCCGCCGAAGGACGGCAAGGCGGCACAGCAGGGCGCCGCGGGCAACCTGACGCCGAAGCCCTACACGCTTCCGCCGCTGCCCTACGCGAAGAACGCTCTCGACGGCTTCCTCAGCGCGGAGATCCTCGAGCTCCACCACGACAAGCACCACGCCGGCTACGTCAAGGGGCTCAACAACGCGCTCGCCGGCCTCGAGGAGGCGCGCAAGAAGGGCGACTTCGCCAACGTGAAGGCGCTCGAGCGGGAGCTCGCCTTCCACGGCAGCGGCCACGTCCTCCACACCCTCTACTGGAACTCGATGAGCCCCAACGGCGGCGGCAACCCCACCGGCGCGCTCAAGCAGGCGATCGACGCGAGCTTCGGCTCCGTCGACGCCTTCCGCAAGCAGCTCGCCGCCGCCACCAAGGCGGCGGAGGCCAGCGCCTGGGGCGTGCTCGCCTACGAGCCGCTGGGCGATCGCCTGCTGGTCCTGGCGGTGGAGGATCACCAGAACATGGGCTTCCAGGGCGCGACCCCGCTGCTGGTGATCGACGTCTGGGAGCACGCCTACTACCTGCGGTACAAGAACGACCGCGGCGCCTACGTGGACAAGTTCTTCGAGGTGGCCAACTGGAAGTTCGCCGCCGATCGCCTCGAGGCGGCGCGCAAGGCCAACCCCTTCGCGATCTGACCGCAGGCGTGCGCGCCGTCCGGGAGCGCCCCGGCGGCGCGCGCCCGTCAGACCTTCCCGTCGCCCCTGCAGGCGCACTTCAGCTTCACGCCCTCGGGCCGCGCGCAGAGCGGGAGCGTCCCCGCCCTGCAGCGCCGCACCAGCCCCGCGAGCGCGCCGATCAGCTCGGGCGCCAGCGCCGGCGCAGGCACGCGGTGGTAGCCCTCGATCCCTGCCGCCAGCGCGGGCTCCTTGAGCAGCAGGTCGAGCTCGAAGAGCGTCTCCACGTGCTCGGTGACGAAGGCGATCGGCACCACCACCACGTCCTTCACCCCTGCCTTCGCCAGCCGCTCCAGCTCGTGCTCGGTGGCGGGCTCGAGCCACTTCACCTTCGTGGCGCGGCTCTGGAACGCCAGCGACCAGGGCGTTCCCGGCGGCAGCCGATCCATCACGCCCCTGCACGAAGCCAGGGTCTGCACGTAGTAGGGGTCGCCCTTGTCCACCACCGACTGCGGCAGGCCGTGGGCGCTGAAGAGGATGTGGGCCGCCGCGCGGCGCTCCGGGGCGATCCCCTCCATCGTGCGTCGTACCTCGCGGGCCCAGGCGTCGAGGAAGCCGGGCTCCTCCGGCCAGCAGCAGACCTCGCGGAGGGGCAGGTGCGGCGCCTTCCTGGCGAGCACCCGGCGCAGCTCCGCGGCGGAGGAATAGGAGGTGGTGCGGGATCGCTGGGGATAGAGCGGCAGCGCCACCACCTCGGTGGCTCCGTCGGCGAGGAGCCTGTCGACCGCCTCCTCGGTGAAGGGGTGCCACGCCCGCATCGCCACGTAGCAGCGGTAGCCGGGGCCCAGCTCCGCCTCGAGCGCCCGCGCCTGCGCCTCGGTGAACTCGAGGATCGGCGAGCGGCCGCCGATCCTCTCGTAGTTCGCGCGGCTCTCCGGCGCCCTTCTCTTCGCGAGCATCTCCGCCCACCGGCGCTGCCACAACCAGCCGAGCGGCAGCTGGATCATGTCGCGGTCGTTGAAGATGTTGAACAGGAAGGGCTCGACCGCCTCGAGGTCGTCGGGCCCGCCGAGGTTCATCAGAACCACTGCTGTCAGGGCTTCGTTGGTCACGGCGTGTTCCTAACATTTCAATGCGCTCGCCTGTGCCTCGTTTCCGGATGGGGATCTGGTCCCCTGGGAGGAGAGGGCGATACGCTCCTCTCCCACCCACGGTTGTCTCGTTGTCGCAGGGGGACCTTCCGCATGCAGACCGAAGCGATCCGGTTGTCCGCCGTCATTCCGGCGAGTCCGCAGCGCATCTACGACGCCTGGCTCGATGCAGCGACCCACGCAGAGATCACCAACACCGCGGTGACGATCGATCCCTCGATCGGCGGCAAGTTCACCGCGGGCGACGGCTACATCGCCGGCCAGAACCTCTGGCTCGATCGCGGCCGCCTCATCGTCCAGGAGTGGCGCACCGCCGACTTCCCCGAGGAGGCGGAGGATTCGCGCCTGGAGATCCACCTGGAGAAGGTGGAGGGCGGGACGAGGCTGGTGATCGATCACCGCGAGATCCCCGCGGGCCAGGCGGAGCAGTACGAGGCGGGCTGGCGCACCTGGTACCTGGAGCCGATGCAGCGCTGGTTCGCGGAGCATCCCGAGGCGGCGGGCCTGGAGGAGCGCCTCGCCGACGAGGACGCCTTCGACGACGAGGAGATCGACGAAGAGGAGCGGTACGAGGCGCTCGAGGCCGATCGGCGGCAGGACGAGGAGGAGCCCCGCGCCGAGGCGGCGGAGGAGGAGGCGCCCGCGAAACCGAAGCGCAAGCGCGCCCTCCCCGCGCGGAAGACCGCCCGGCAGCCCACCGCCCCGCGGGTGGCCACGAAGCGCAAGACCGCATCCCGCTCCCCGGGCAAGCGGACCACCGCGGCGAAGCGCGCCACCGCCGCCGCCACCGGTCGCAGGACGAGCGCCGCGCGCAAGGCGGGGAGCGCCACGGGCGCGGGGCGGCGCACCACCGCCACCACCGGCAGGTCGAGCGCGTCGCGCGGCACGGCGAAGCGCGGCGCGACCAGCACCCGCGCCACGAGCGGCACCCGCACCACCACCGCCCGCGCCACGGGCAGCACCCTCGGCACCCGCGTCAAAACCGCGGCGCGCAAGGCGGGCGCTGTGGCGAAGAAGGCCACCGCCACCGCGCGCAAAGGCGCGGCCAGAACCACCGCCGCGCCGGCCCGCGAGCGGCGCGTCGCCGGCCCCGCCCGCAAGACCACCACCCGCCGCGCGCCCACCGGCCGCAAGCCCGCGGCGCGGAGGAGCACCACCACCCGCAAGCCGCGTTGAACGTGCCTTGGGTCCTCCACCCGGTCCCACGGAGCCCGGGTGGAGGACGGAGCGCGCTGGCGCGCGCACGTTCGCATTGCGTCTGCGCCGCCTCCGGCGGCTCAGCAGCGGCAGGCGACGAGGGTCGCCTCGATCGCCGCCCGATCGAGCTCCCTGCCGAAGAAGGCGAACCGGCTCTCCCCATGGGCCGGCGCCGGCACGTCGAGCACCAGATCGAGCCTGCCCCCCACCACGTGGAAGGAGGCCCACCGGCCATCCTCCAGCAGGACGATCCCCTTGGCCCGGAAGATCGCCTCCGGCAGCGCCTCCAGCCAGTCCTCGAGGGGATCGAGCCGGTAGCGCTCGGGCCCGCCGAAGGTGGCCACGCGGAAGGACGAGTGGCGTCCCTCGCGGGCTTCGCCGAAGCCGAGGGCGCGCGGCGGCTCCCGCACCGCGTCGAGGAGGATCCCCACCGGCAGCGCCTCGCCCCCCTCGAGGATCCGCGCCTGGGGCTGGAGGGCGCGCACCGCCGCCACCGCCCGCTCCACCTCTTCCCTCGTCGCGAGGTCGAGCTTGGAGAGGACCACCAGGTCGCCGGCGCGCACCTGCGCCTCCCACTCCTCGCTCCGGGCCGCCTCGAAGTTCCGGGGATCGACCACCGTCACCACCGCATCGACCCGCACCTTGCCGCGGAGCTCCTGCCGGGCGAGCGTCCAGGTGAGGGCGAGGGGATCGGCCAGGCCCGTGGTCTCGATCACGATCCGGTCCACGTCCCCGCGGGCGTGCATCTCCTCCATCGCCTGCAGCAGGTCGGGGTTGCGCAGGCAGCAGACGCAGCCCTCGGTCAGCTCCACCATCGAGGTCTGCGCCGGCGCGGCCACGTCGATGCCCGCCTGTCCCAGCTCGTTGAGCACCAGGCCGATCCGCAGCCCGTGGGGACGGGAGAGGAGGGTCTGGAGCAGGGTGGTCTTGCCCGCCCCGAGAAAGCCGGTCACCACCGTGATGGCAATCGAGGAATCCATGGGAACGTGGGTGGCCCCCGCGCGCACCACCCGCCTCCTTTCGTCCCGTTCCTAACCGCGGAGGACCGGAAGGACCAACCGTTCTCCCGGGTTGGGAACCGGAACGGGGCGGCAGCGCGGTGCGTCATGCTGGGGCATGCGACCGGCGCGAGACAAAGAGACGCGATTAAGCGAGCATGCGCGCCCCCGCCCGCAGGAATCCAGGGGCAGAGGAGCGAAACGTGCGCAGAGTCGGCATCTTCGGTTGGGGCATCGTGGCCCCGCGCTCGCCGGACATCGAAACCTTCGAGCGGAATCTCGCCGCATGCGACAGCTGGCTGTCCGCGTTCGACGGCTTCGGCCCGAGCAACTTCCTGGTCGGCCGGCCCGACTTCGATTTCGCCGACTACAAGGGCTGGATCGACGAGCGCTTCCCCGCGAGCCGCTTCGCCCAGCTCGAGAAGAAGATGGGCACGCCGACCCGCTACGCGATCGGCGCCTTCATCCAGTCGCTGCGGCAGAACCCCGGCATCGAGCAGGAGCTGCAGGCGCTGGGCGCACAGGCCCACGTCTACGTCGGCACGGGGCTCGGCGACCTCCCCACCATCTACGACTGCAGCCTGCAGCACCACCGCGCCCAGCGCCGCTGGGATCGCTTCTGGGCCAACCCGGAGCGGAACGCGGAGCTGCGCGCGTACCTCGCCGGCGGCCCCGCGCCGGCAGGCATGCCCCAGCCGCCGGAGGAGGCGCCCGAGGAGGATCGCGACCTGGCCGAGGAGCGCTGGTGGCACTTCTGGGCGGGCCGCTCCACCGAGCTGGCCACCTACCTGGCGGAGCTCCGGGAGATCGAGGGGCTCAGCGTCGAGGGCGAGGTGGAGTCCGCCAAGATGGCGGTGATCAAGGAGAAGCGCGTCCGGGTGGCGCGGCTCCAGAAGAAGTGGAACGCGCCGGAGCCGCCCTGGAACGAGGTCTCCTCCAACCTCCTCTGGAACATCCACAACACGCCCGCCTCGCAGATCTCGATGATGGGCCGGATCACCGGCATGACCTTCGCGCCGGTCGCCGCCTGCTCGTCGTTCGGCTACGCCCTCGGCCTCGCCATGGACGCGATCCAGCTCGGGCGGGCGAAGGCGGTGGTGGTGGGGATGACCGATCCCGAGCCCCACCCGCTCTCCGTCGGCGGCTTCTACAACGCCCGCGTCCTCGCCGCGGACGGCGCCGTCTCCAAGCCGCTCACCGGCCTGCGCGGCACCCACGTGGCGGGCGGCTCGGTGGTCTGGATCGTCGGCGACATGGAGTACATGAAGGCGAAGGGCTTCAAGCCGCTGGGCATGGAGCCGGTGGGCGTGGGCCTCACCGCCGACGCCGACCACATCATCACCCCGTCGAAGGAGGGGCCGACCGCCTCGATCGAGCTCGCCCTCGAGCGCGCGGGCGTCAAGCCGGAGGAGATCGGGAGCTGGGATCTCCACGCCACCGCCACCCCGGGCGACTACCTCGAGGTGGAGACGCTGCGCGGCGTCCTGCCGGAGAAGGTGGTGGTCACCGCGCGCAAGGGAACCTTCGGCCACGGCATGAGCGCCGGCGGCGGCTGGGAGCTGACCGCGCAGTACCTCGGCTACGCCCGCGGCGAGATCTTCCCCACGCCGCTGCGCGCCGAGGAGCTCAACGCGCAGATCGCGCGGGTGCACGGCAACTTCGTCCTCGACACCGGCTGCCCGGTGCCGGTGGGCCTCGCCGGCAAGCTCTCGATGGGCATCGGCGGCATCAACGCCTGCGTCCTGTCGAGGCCGCTCGACTGAAGCGAGCTGGCGCCGCCCGCAAGGCCCGGCCTCCCCGGAGACCGGGCCTTCCCGTTCCTGCGCTCACTCCGGATCGCAGATGCCGTCGCAGGTGTTGGCGATCGTCCCGCCCGGCTGGAGGAACCGATCGACCATCGCCCGGCCCGCGGCGAGGCGGCGCACCCCCTCGTGCACCACGTTGTCCTCCGCGGGCGGCCGGGCGATCGTCCCCGGGAGCGGATCGTCCTCGAGCTGGAAATCGAACTGCGCGATGGCCGAGGCCTCGATCGGCCCGTCGGCACCCTCGAGGCCGGGGATCGCCCGCGCCGCGGGGAGGAGCTGCGCCACGCCCATCGCCCGCGCGTGGAGCTCGGTGGCCACGTTGGGCACCTGCGCGTCGCCGAGCCCGTACTGGATCAGCACCCGGCGCGGCGGCGAGCCCGGCCAGGGGTCCCGGATCACGTACGGCGCGTAGGTGAGCGGATCGAAGCGATCGAAGGAGGTTTGGGTGAGCGCCGCGAACTTCTGCTGACCGAGCGGCCCCTCCTCCTGCAGCTCGATGATGTCGAGGAAGGCCTGGAACGGCCGCGCCCGGAACATCATCAGCGAGAAGTCGGCGCCGCCCACGCTCAGCACCGCCCGCTCGACGTGGGGCGAGAGGGCCAGGTAGGTGCCGCCGAGGATGTGGCCCTGGCTGATCCCGTAGAAGTAGACCTGCGCGGGATCGTAGAGCGGCTCGCCATCCGCCTGCACCTCCTCCACCTCGAGGAGCGTGGTCTTCGCGGCGAAGGTGACGGCGATCTGGTTGACCATCCCCTGGTGGACCCGGTCGCCGAAGCGCACCGTCTCCTCGGGCCTGCCCCAGATCGCCGCGGCGACCGCGCCCGCGTCGGCGCTGCTCATCCCCCACCAGTCGACGGTCATCACCACCATCCGCGTCGCCTGGATGAAGGGGCGCACGAACGATCCGTCCGCCTCGCCCTGGCTGCCGAAGAAGCCGTGGCCGAACTGGAGGAAGCGCGCCGGCGTCCCCGGCTCGTCGAGCACCGCGTGGGGGATCTGCAGCGTGAAGGGGACCTCGGTGGTGCCGTTCTGCTCCACCTGCCCGTCCACGCCGCGGAAGAGGAGCCCCTCCTCGTCGAGGAAGAGAGGGACGGTGAGCGTGCCGCGGATCCTGCGGGCGACGTTCTCGTCCACCTCCTCCTCGACCTCGGTCACCGTCACCGCCGGCGGCTTCGCCTCGAACGCGGCGATGGCCAGGTCCCGCACCCGGCGCATGTCGCGGGTGACGTTCTCCTCGGACTGGGTGGTGAAGTCCCAGGCGAGCTGGAGCGAGGAGCGGTCCAGCCCCGCGGCCTCGAGCGCGGGGAAGATCTCCGCTTCGTAGCGCGCCGCCAGCGGCTCGAGGATCGGATCGCCGGCCGCCTCGCCGTCGCGGATCCTGCGGAAGCCCTCCGGCGCCGGAACCGCGCTCCCGTCCGGCGCGCGCAGGCCCGTGAAGGCGACCAGGTAGCGGGTGCGCTCGTTCAGCCGCTCCAGCGGGCGGACGAGGAGCGCCTTCTGCGCGGGATCGTCGGCGCGGGGATCGAGCTCCGCGAAGTGGAGGACGCCCCGCCCCGACTCCGCCTCGATCAGCACGGTGGGGCCGGTGGTGGCGTCGGTGGGCGCGTCGACCGGGGGGAGGAGCGCGCCGTCCACACCACCGGGGAAGAGGGCGAGGATCTGCGTCCCGAACGACCACCCGTCCGCCGGATGGAGATCGGTCATGTCGTAGGGCGCGCCGCCCAGCGCCTTCTTGAGGAGCGCCGCGTCGCTGATGCGCACCCGCTTCCCGGAGGGGAGCGAGGGATCGTCGGCGAGGAAGACGTCGGAGGGAAAGGGGAGCAGGCAGTCCGCGTCGGCGGCGATCGGGTTGCAGCCCCGGGGGATCTCCAGGGGCGGAAGCGGCTCGCCGCCTCCGCCGCCGGTTCCCTCCGCGCCACCGCTGCCCCCGGCGCCGGCGCCACCACCCCCACCGTCGCTCGTGTCGCAGCCGAGCAGCGCCGCCGACACGATCGCGGGTACGACGAAAAAACGCCTCCAGCCATGCTCGGCCATCGCTCACTCCTTCGGTCTGGCGATCGGACCCACCTTCGCTTCCGCCGCCCGCAGGTAGTCCTCCGGGCGAATCAGGATCTGTGTGCCGCGCACCCCGGCGGAGACCGCCACCACGTCGAAGAGCTCCATCGTCTCGTCGACGTAGACGGGGTACGCCTTCTTCGCGCCGAAGACGGTGACGCCGCCGCGGACGTAGCCGGTGAGCGGCTGCACCTCCTTGAGCGGCACCGTGTCCACCTTGCGATCGCCGGAGAGGCGGGCGAGCGCCTTGAGGTCGAGCTGCGCGTCGCCGGGCACCACGGCGAAGCAGACGCCGTTGCGATCGCCGCGGGCGACCAGGGTCTTGAAGACCTGCTCCGGCGGCATCCCCACCTTGGCGGCGACGTTCTCCGCGGAGAGGTCGTCGGGATCGACTTCGTAATCGCGCAGCTCGTAGGAGATGCCGAGCTTGTCGAGGAGGCGTGCGGCGTTGGTCTTCACCCGCCCATCCTACCCTCGTTTCCGCCGTGCGGGAGCCTGCGCCGCAGCGGGCGCGCGCACGCCCTCCACCAGCCGCGCGGTGACCAGCGCCGACAGCTCGTCCGGCGATCCCGCGCCGCGGAGGACGCCGTCGAGGAGGAGCTGCGCCAGGCCGTGGACGATCGACCAGGCGGAGAGGGCCAGCTCCGCCGCGGGGCGGCGCACCGCCAGCCCGGCGTCGATGCACGCCTGCAGGGTGCCGACCAGGACGCCGAAGGCGGAGTGGGTCGCCTCCGCCAGCGCCGGGTAGGGCTCGCTGGAAGCGCCCGGGCCGAACATCACCCGGAAGTGGCCCGGATTCGCCATCGCGAAGGCGACGTACGCCCTGCCTGACGCCTGCAGCGCCTCGAGGGGCCCCGGCGCCTCCGCCGCCGCGGCGCGCAGCGCCTCCTCCAGGCGGCGGAACCCCTCCTCCGCCACCGCGGCGAGGAGGGCCTCCTTGCTGGCGAAGTGCCGGTAGGGAGCGGCGTGGCTCACCCCCGCTCGGCGGGCCACCTCCCGCAGGGAGAGCTGCGCCACGCCCTCCGTCCGCACCATCTCCAGTGCCGCGTCGAGCAGGGCGCGGCGGAGATCGCCATGGTGGTAGCTGCTCGTCTTCTCCCTTGCCAAACCGTGCCTCCCCGTCGGGGATGTTGACATCGTCAACAACCGCCGGCATGTTTCCACCGTCAACTTCAACGATCCGCGCCCCGCGCGCAAGCACAAGGAGCCGACGATGCAGGCCACCGCCATCCCGCCCCCCGCCGACTGGCGCCGCGCCTTCCGCGACCTGGAGCGCGAGCACGGCTTCGAGCCCCTCGAGGTGGAGGGGACCCTCCCCGCGGATCTGCGCGGAACCCTCTACCGCAACGGTCCCGCCCTCTTCTCCTCCTTCGGCGAGCGCTACGGCCACTGGTTCGACGGCGACGGCGCCGTCTCCGCGGTGCGCCTCGAGGGAGGCACGGCGAGCGGCGCGGTCCGCCTGGTGGAGAGCGAGGGGCTCCTCGAGGAGCGCCGCGCCGGCCGCCGCCTCTTCGCCGGCTACGGCACGGTGGCGGCGGGCGGTCCCCTCGCCAGGATCCGGGGCCGCCAGAAGAACGCGGCCAACACCTCGGTCCTCTCGTGGAACGGCGCGCTCTACGCCCTGTGGGAGGGCGGAAAGCCGACGCGGATCGATCCCGACGACCTGGCCACCCTGGGGACCACCGACTTCGGCGGCGTCATCCCCGGCGCCTTCTCCGCCCACCCCCACCGCGTCCCGGTGCGGCGCGCCTCCTACAACTTCGGTCTCCGCTTCGGCAGGCAGATGCTCCTCGACCTCTTCGAGCTCGCCGACTCGGGCCAGGTGCGGCGGATCGCCACCCTCCCCCTTCCCGCGGCGACGATGATCCACGACTTCATCGCCACCGAGGGCCACCTGATCTTCTTCGTCTCGCCCCTCGAGCTGCAGCTCCTCCGGCAGCTCCTCGGCCTCGGCGCCTACGGCTACAACCTCGCCTGGCGTCCGGAGGCGGGCACCGAGGTGCTGGTGGTGCCGCTCGCCGATCCGACCCGCCCCATCCGCTTCGCCTGCGAGCCCTTCTTCCAGTTCCACTTCTCCAACGCCTTCGAGCGCGGCGGGACGATCGTCGTCGACTTCGTCCGCTACCCCGACTTCTCCGTCAACGAGTGGCTGGGCCACCTGCCCGCGGGGGAGGTGCGCCCCGCGGCGCCGCCCTCCTTCTGCCGCGCCTTCCTCGACCCCCGCGCGCGGCGCGTCGAGTTCGAGACCGTCCTCGACCAGAGCTGCGAGTTCCCGCGGGTGGCGCCGTCGGTCCTCACCCGCGACTACCGCTACGCCTGGCTGGCCGCCCACGCCGGCGAGACCGGCGGGCTGTGGGACGAGCTGGTCCGCCTCGACGTGCGCACCGGCGAGCGGCGCAGCGTCGACCTGGGCCCGGGGCGCTACCCGTCGGAGCCGGTGGTGGTGCAGCGTCCCGGCGCGGCGGCGGAAGAGGACGGCTGGGTCCTCTCCCTGGTCTACGACGCCGCGGTCGACCGCAGCCACCTGGCGGTGATCGACGCGGCGGGTCTGGAGGTGATCGCCCGCGCCTGGTTCGACCACCCGCTGCCGCCCACCTTCCACGGCGGCTTCGCCCCGCTCCGCGGCGGCTGATCCCTTGAGACAGGCTGCGCGCTTTGCGGCTTAATGCGCGCCCGACTTCCGATGGAGGGATGCATGGAGAAGACGAAGATCGACGGGCTGGCGGGGCTGCAGGCGCTCCTCGGCAAGGAGCTGGCGCCCGGGGCCTGGCACACCCTCACCTTCGAGGACATCACCCGCTTCGCGGACGCCACCGGCGATCACCAGTGGATCCACGTGGACCGGGAGCGGATCGCCCGGGAGTCCCCCTTCGGCGCGCCGATCGCCCACGGCTTCTACACCCTCTCCCGCACCGCGGCCCTCTTCCTCGACGCGGTGGAGATCAGCGGCTTCTCCGGGGTGATCAACTACGGCCTCAACAAGGTCCGCTTCCCCGCGCCGCTCAAGGAGGGCGCCACCTACCGCCTGGTGCCGATGCTCGCCGAGGTGAACGAGGTGAAGGGCGGCGTCGAGGCGGTCTTCCGGATGACGGTGGAGATCCAGGGGAGCGACAAGCCGGCGCTGGTGGCGGAGTCGGTCTTCCGCTTCTTCGCGTAACGGACCCGCAGGCGATGGATGAAGGGCGGTGGCAGCGCGCCACCGCCCTTTTTCGTCAGGCGCTCTCGTAGCGGAGGACGATCTTCCCGTCCTCCACCGCCGCGGTGGCCTTGCCGCCGTTCTGGAGCGGGCCGAAGAGGATCGCCTCGGCGAGCGGCTTCTTCAGCTCCTTCTCCACCAGCCGCGCCATCGGCCGCGCGCCGAACGCGGGATCGTAGCCGTGCTCGGCGAGCCAGTCCCGCGCCGCGTCGGTCAGCTCGATGGTCACGTTGCGGTCGGCGAGCTGCGCCTGCAGCTCCCGCACGTTCTTGTCCACCACCCTGCCGATCTCCGCGGGGCCGAGCTGGGCGAACTGGATGATCGCATCGAGCCTGTTGCGGAACTCGGGGCTGAACGCCTTCTCCAGCGCGCCGGTGGCGCTGCCGAAGGGCGTGCCGCCGCCGAAGCCCACGCGCCGCCCGGAGAGCTCGCGGGCGCCCACGTTGGTGGTGAGGATCAGGATCACGTTGCGGAAGTCGGCCTTCCTCCCGTTGTTGTCGGTGAGGGTGGCGTGGTCCATCACCTGGAGGAGGATGTTGAAGAGGTCGGGGTGGGCCTTCTCGATCTCGTCGAGCACCACGACCGCGTAGGGGGTCTTCCGCACCGCGTCGGTGAGGAGGCCGCCCTGGTCGAAGCCCACGTAGCCGGGCGGCGCGCCGATGAGCCGCGAGACGGTGTGCTTCTCCATGTACTCCGACATGTCGAAGCGGAGGAACTCCACGCCCAGCGTCTTCGCCAGCTGCTTGGAGAGCTCGGTCTTGCCCACGCCGGTGGGGCCGGCGAAGAGGAAGGAGCCGATCGGCTTGTCGCCCGCGCGCAGGCCGGAGCGGGCCAGCTTGATCGCGCTGGCCACCGCCTCGATCGCCGGGTCCTGCCCGTAGATCACCGCCTTGAGCTCGGACTCGAGCCGCTGGAGCGCGCTGCGGTCGTCGCTGGAGACGGAGCGCGGCGGCACCTTCGCCATCCGCGCCACCACCTGCTCCACGTCGGCCGGCTCCACCACCCCCTTCCGCTGCTCGGGGGGCAGGAGTTTGTGGGCGGCGCCCGCCTCGTCGAGAACGTCGATCGCCTTGTCGGGCAGGTGCCTGTCGGTGAGGTGCTTGGCGGCGAGCTGCGCTGCGCTCACCAGCGCCTCGTCGGTGTACTTGACCCCGTGGTGCTCCTCGTAGCGCGGGCGCAGCCCCTTGAGGATCTCCACCGTCTCGTCCACCGAGGGCTCCGCCACGTCGATCTTCTGGAAGCGGCGGGCGAGCGCCTTGTCCCTGTCGAGGGACGACTTGTACTCGGCGAAGGTGGTGGATCCGATGCACCGCAGCTCGCCGGAGGAGAGCGCCGGCTTGAGCAGGTTGGAGGCGTCCATCGAGCCGCCGCTCACCGCGCCGGCGCCCACCACCGTGTGGATCTCGTCGATGAAGAGGATCGGGTTGGGGTGCTTCTTGAGCGCCTTGAGCACCGCCTTGAGCCGCTGCTCGAAGTCGCCGCGGTAGCGCGTTCCCGCGAGGAGCGCGCCCATGTCGAGGGCGAAGACCGCCGCGCCCCGGAGCGGCTCGGGCACCTTCCCCTCGTGGATGCGCAGCGCCAGCCCTTCGGCGATGGCGGTCTTTCCCACGCCGGGCTCGCCCACGTAGAGGGGGTTGTTCTTGCGACGGCGGCAGAGCACCTGGATGGTCCGCTCGATCTCCGCCTCGCGGCCCACCAGCGGATCGATCTTCCCCTCCGCGGCGCGCTGCACCAGGTTCTGCGCATAGGCGGCGAGGGGATCCTTGACCTGCGGCGCCTCCTCCTCCTCCTCGCCCCCGACGAAATCCGCCTCCTCCTCGTCCAGCTCCTCCTTCGAGATGCCGTGGGAGAGGTACTGGATCACGTCGAGCCGCTCGATCCCCTGCTTGCGCAGCAGGTAGACCGCGTGGCTGTCCTCCTCGCGGTAGAGGGCGGCGAGGACCGACCCGCCGTCCACCTCTTCGCGCTCGGAGGAGTACGCGTGGATCGCCGCCCGCTGGATCACCCGGGCGAAGCCGATGGTGGGGGAGGCCTCGACCTCCGCTCCCTCGGGCAGCTCCTCGTAGCTCTCCTCGAGGAAGGTGATCAGCTCGTCGCGCAGCTCGGCGAGGTCGCCGCCGCAGGCGACGATCGCCTTGCGGGCGATCGGATCCTCCAGCAGGGCGAGGAGCAGGTGCTCGAGGGAGGCGTGCTCGTGCCGGCGCAGGCGCGCCGCCTCGAACGCCCGCTCGAGCGTCTGCTGCAGATCGGAGGTGAGCTGTGGGGTCTTTGCCATCTCTACTCGGGCTCCATGGTGCACAACAACGGATACTGGTGTTCCCTTGCCAGCGCCTTCACCTTCTCGACCTTGGTCTCGGCCACGTCGCGGGTGTAGACGCCCGCCACCCCCACGCCGTTGTTGTGGACGTGGAGCATGATGGCCACCGCCTCGCTCTCCGAGCGGTGGAAGACGCCCTGCAGCACGAAGACCACGAACTCGCGGGTCGTGTAGTCGTCGTTGTGGAGGAGCACCTTCCACATCGGCGGCTTTGCCAGCTTCTTCTTCGTCTCCGTCCGGGTGCGGGTCACCACCCCGACGTCTTCGTCTCTCCTGGGCATTTCTCCTCGCTGCCTACAGGGGCCTGAGCCCCGTGGAGGATCGGTAGGATGCCACGCGGGCCTCGACCAGGAACGCTTCACGCTCGAGAAAATCCCGCACGGCGCGATCGAGGCGGCGATCGGCGATCCAGTGGGCGGACGAGGTGAGCACCGGCTCGAAGCCGCGGCTCAGCTTGTGCTCGCCCCCCGCGCCGGGCTCGAAGACCTCGATCCCGCGGGCGATGCACGCCTCGATCGAGTGGTAGTAGCAGACGTGGAAGTGGAGGAACGGGTGCTCCTCCAGCGCGCCCCAGTAGCGGCCGTACAGGCGCGTGGGGGAGGCGACGTTGAAGGCGCCGGCGATGGTCCTGCCCCCGCGCGCCGCCTCCACCCATTCCACGCCGGGGACGGTGGCGAGCACCCGGGCGAAGAAGTCGCGGTTGAGGTAGCGCATCCCCCACACCAGCTTGTCCACGGTGGAGAGGTAGACGCGGTGGACCAGGTCGGGGTCGAGGCCGCGCACCTCGTCTCCCCGCAGGGTGCGGATGGAGATCCCCTGCTTCTCCGCCGCCGCCCGCTCCCTGCGGATGTTGGCCCGCTGCTTGGAAGCAAATCGCGCCAGGAAGTCCTCCCAGGTGCGGTAACCCGCGTTGCGCCAGTGGTACTGGACCCCGACGCGCAGCGCGTAGCCCGCCGCCTCGAGGGCCGCCGCCTGCCGCTCGATCGGGAAGAGGACGTGGACGCTGGAGAGGCGCCCGTCCTTCGCCACCGACACCGCGGCCGCCGCCAGCGCCCGCTCCAGCGCGGGGCGATCCTCGCCGGGGGCGACCAGCATCCGCTCCCCGGTGGCGGGGGTGAAGGGGACCGCCACGGTCAGCTTGGGGTAGTAGCGGATCCCCGCCGCCTGTGCCGCCTCCGCCCAGCCCCAGTCGAAGACGAACTCGCCCCGGGAGTCGTCCCGCCGGTAGGCGGGCGCGGCGGCGACGAGGGTGTCGCCCCGCCACAGGGTGAGGTGCATCGGGGTCCATCCGGTCGCCGGCGACGCGACGCCGGAGGCCTCCAGCGCGTGGAGCCAGGCGTGACGCACGAAGGGCGTGGAGTCGGCGCCGAGGAGCGCGTCCCAGGCGGCCGCCGGCACTTCGTCGATCGCGCCGAGCAGGCGCAGGCTGGTGGTCGCGTGTCCCAAGACGAAAGGGGATAGCCGCCACCCCGCGGGGCCGCAAGGAGGAGACGCCCGCCCCGCTGCCGCCCTGCCCGATCGGGTGGGAAGGCGGCTTGCAGGGGAGCGGCGCCTTGCTTTCCCCGCCGCAGGGGCACACCCCTCGCTGCATGTTGGTTCGCACCAGGCAGCTGGCCATCAAGCTCAGGGCGAGCCTCTGGCCCGTACCCGTGCTGGCGGTGGTGGTCGGTGCCGCGGCCGGCCTCGTCATCCCCCGGCTGGACGAGGCGCGCGGCCTCCACGATCTGCTCGGGCGGGTCGACCTCCTCGTCCCCCTTCTCGATACCGACAGCCGCAGCGCCCAGACCATCCTCGGTTCGGTGGCGGGAGCGCTCGCCACCCTCCTCGGCGTCCTCTTCTCGATCACCATCGTCGCCCTGCAACTCGCCTCCAGCCAGTACTCGCCGCGGGTGATCCCCCGCTTCCGCGCCGACAGGCTCTCCCGGACGGTGCTCGCCAGCCTGATCTGCACCGTCACCTTCCTGGTGGTGGCGCTGCCGGGCCTGCCCAGCGAGGCCCCGCCGCGCGTCACCCTCGTGGTGGCGATCCTCCTCGCCCTCTCCTGCTTCTGCCTGGTGCCGATCTTCCTCCACCACCTCGCCCGGCTGATCGACAGCGCCACCATCATCCGGCAGATCGGCGCCGACGCGGTGGAGGTCGCCCGGCGCCTGGAGTTCGACCACGCGGAGACGCTGCACGACGCGGACTTCCCGCCCGATCCGCGGATCGTCCGCGCCATCTCGGCGGGATACGTGGTGGAGGTGGACAGGAAGGCGCTCCGGCGCGCGGTTCCCAGGGGCGCGCGGATGCTCCGCCTCGAGGCACGGATGGGCGACTTCGTCATCCCGGGCCTGCCCCTTCTCGCCATCTGGCCGCGGGTGGAGCTCGACGAAGCCACGCGGCGCCGGATCTGTGCCGCCTTCGTGCTCAAGGAGGAGCGCAGGCAGGACCAGGATCTCCTCTTCTGCGTGCGCCAGCTCGTGGACGTGGCGCTGCGGGCCCTCTCCGCCGCGATCAACGACGTGACCACCGCGGTGATGGCGGTCAACGAGCTCGGCCTGGTGGTAGAGGCGTTCCAGAGCCGCAACCCGGCGGTGGAGGACGGCTTCCGCAAAGAGCGCTGCGGCGACTGCGTCCTGTTCGTCCCCACCCTCGGCCTGCGCACGTTCCTGCGCGACTGCTTCGACGAGATCGCCCGCGACGCGGGCTCGCAGCTGCGCGTCACCGCCCGGATGCTCGAGGTGATGGAGCAGGTGATCGAGGCGGCGCGGCCGCCCCCCGAGCACCGCGAGGTCTACGCGCAGACCGGCAGGTGGATCGAGGAGAGCGCCGCGCAGGAGGGGGCGACCACGGTGGAGAAGGCCTACTTCGACGAGCGCTACCGGTCGCTGCTGCGCCGGGCGGCGGGGGTGGCGCTGCCCGACGAGGAGCCGGCGCTCCAATGATCAGACGGCGGGCGGCGCCTGCTCCCGGTGGGGGACGATCCGCACCAGGCGGACGCGGCGGGCGGTGGCCTCCAGCACCTCGAGCTTCGTGTGATCCGGCGCCTCGAGGCGCTCCCCCTTCTCCGGGATGCGGCCGGCGAGGTGGATGCAGAGCCCCGCCACCGTGCTCCAGCCGTCGCCCTCCGGCAGATCGAGATCGAGGACACGGTTGACGTCGCGGATCGGCGTGATCGCCTGGACGATGGCGCTGCCGTCCGGCTGCAGGTGGACCGCCTCGGGCACCGGCGCGTCCTGCTCGGAGAAGATCTCGCCCACCAGCTCCTCGAGGAGATCCTCGATGGTGACGATGCCCGCCATCCCGCCCGACTCCTCCACCACGATGGCGATCGCCAGGCGGCGGGCCTGCATCTCGCGGAGCAGGTCGGTGGCGAGCACCGTCTCCGGCACGAACCAGGCGGGGCGGATCAGGTCGTCGAGGACGATGAGCTGCCGCTCCCACGCGAGCGCGATCACGTCCCGGATCGAGATGTAGCCGACGACGTTGTCGATCGTCCCCTCGTAGACCGGCATGCGCGAATGGCCCTCCTCGAGGAGGACGCGGCGCAGCTCGTCCGGGGTCGCCGCGCGGTCGATCGCCACCACGCGGTTGCGGGGGACCATCACCTCCGCCGCCGTCAGCTCGCCGAAGTCGATCGCCCGGGAGGCGATGCTCCCCGCGTCCGGATCGAGCGAGCCGGTGCGCGCCGCCTCCTCGAGGAGCTGCTGCAGCTCGTCGGGGGAGAGGCGGGCCTCGGTGAAGGAGGTCCTGTCACCGAAGACGCGGAGCACCAGGTTGGACGAGGCGGTG
>Ga0182742_1001423_pt1 | contig 30828 bp, 30 predicted proteins | sample eDN5th37CBELigMG_FD_128880 | JGI IMG/M metagenome (GOLD analysis project Ga0182742, IMG submission 128880) | Enriched Miracle-Growth compost microbial communities from Emeryville, California, USA - eDNA 5th pass 37_C BE-Lig MG (version 2)... ... | reverse complement strand
GCGGAGCAGCGCAGCGAGCTGATCGACAAGCTGTCCGAAGGCCAGGTGATCGACGGCGTGGTGAAGAACATCACCGATTACGGCGCGTTCGTGGATCTCGGCGGCATCGACGGCCTGCTGCATGTCACCGACATGAGCTACAAGCGGGTCAACCACCCCAGCGAAGTCATCAATATCGGTGACACCGTTGCGGTGCAGATCATCCGCATCAATGCGGATACGCAGCGCATCAGCCTGGGCATGAAGCAGCTGGAAAGCGATCCGTGGGAAGGCGTCAGCGCCAAGTACCCGGTTGGCATGAAGGTCAAGGGCACCGTCACCAACATCACCGAATACGGCGCCTTCGTGGAGCTGGAAGCGGGCATCGAAGGCCTGGTCCACGTCTCCGAGATGAGCTGGACGAAGAAGAACGTCCACCCCGGCAAGATCGTCTCGACCTCGCAGGAAGTCGAAGTGATGGTGCTGGAGGTCGATTCCGACAAGCGCCGCATCAGCCTCGGCCTCAAGCAGGCCCAGCGCAATCCGTGGGAAGAGTTCGCCGATGCGCACCCGGTCGGCTCGACCGTCGAAGGCGAAGTCAAGAACGCGACCGAGTTCGGCCTGTTCATCGGCCTGCCGGGCGACGTGGACGGCATGGTCCACATGTCCGACATCGCCTGGGGCATCTCCGGCGAGGACGCGCTGGCGCTACACCGCAAGGGTGAGCAGGTCCAGGCCGTCGTGCTTGACGTCGATGTCGAGAAGGAGCGCATCAGCCTCGGCATGAAGCAGCTCGAGAAGGGCGCTCCGTCCGCCGCCGGCGCCGCCGGTGCGGGCAACCTGCGCCGTGGCGAAGTCGTCACCGTCACCGTGCTGGAAGTCCGCGATGGCGGCCTCGAAGTGCAGGCTGGCGAAGACGGCGCGACCGGCTTCATCAAGCGCTCCGACCTCGGCCGTGACCGCGACGAGCAGCGTCCCGACCGGTTCCAGACCGGCCAGAAGATCGACGCCATGGTCACTGGCTTCGACCGTTCGAAGAAGCCGAACTTCTCGATCAAGGCGCGCCAGATCGCCGAAGAGAAGCAGGCTGTCGAGCAGTACGGTTCGTCCGATTCGGGCGCGTCGCTGGGCGACATCCTCGGCGAGGCCCTGAAGCGCGCGGACTAAACCGCAACGCTTCAGCCGAGACCTGCCCGCGGGGTTTCCTCGCGTGAAAAGGACTCGGCAGAGTTGAGACGAAAAGAAGGCCCGCCCGCTCAAATCGAGCAGGCGGGCCTTTCTTCTTTGGCCGCCCTTCCTTAACCTTGCTCCATGCAAGCGCGTTGCCAGTGCGGATCCCTGACAGTCACCATCGCCGATGAGGCGGAGGCGATGACGGTGCTGTGCCACTGCCTCGACTGCCAGCGCCGCAGCGGATCTCCCTTCGGCGTGATGGCCTACTTCCCGGCAGGCGCCGTGAGCATCGCGGGAGAGGCGAGCCGCTACACTCGGCCGACCGACGCCGGGAGCACCTTCACCAACGGCTTTTGCCCTACCTGCGGCAGCACTGTATTCAGCCTGCCGGGCAAATATCCGGACATGATCGGCATCGCCCTGGGCGCCCTTGCCGATCCGTCATTTCCGCCGCCCGCGCGCTCTGTTTATGAGCAGAGCCGCCATCCTTGGGTGATCTTGCCTGAGACCATGCCTCGCCATCCGCGCGGCCGGGACAGCTAGGAGGATCGGACATGAAGGCCACGCCTTTCCTGATGTTTCAGGGGGACGCCAAGGCCGCGCTCGCACTCTATGCGCAAGCCTTTCCGGACTTCGAGCAATTGCTCCTGCAGGAACATGAGGGCGGCGAGCAGGCCGGGCAGGTGGCGATGGCGCGCATCCGTATCGGCGGGCAGGAGATCATGCTCTACGACAGCCCTCCGGTGCACGATTTCACCTTCACCCCCGCCACTTCGATCTACATCGCCTGCGATGATGAGGACCAGCTGCGGCGGCTGGCGGATGTGCTGGCGCGAGAGGGCGCCGTTCTGATGCCGATCGACAATTATGGCTTCAGCGCACTGTTCACCTGGATAGTCGACCAGTTCGGCGTCAGCTGGCAGCTCAATCTGGAGCAGGAGACGTGAGATGAGCCTGCAAGTGCACCAGTTCCCCTGCCTGAGCGACAATTACGGCTTCCTGCTGCACGACCCGCAGAGCGGCGAAACCGCCTGCATCGACACGCCTGACGCCGACGCTTACTTGCGTGAGGCCGATGCCAAGGGCTGGCGGATCACCCAGATCTGGAACACGCACTGGCATCCGGACCACGCTGGCGGGAACGAGGCGATCAAAGCCGCTACCGGCTGCACCATCATCGCTCCGGAAGGCGATGCGCCGAAGATCGCCGGTGTCGATCGCGCGGTGACGCAGGGTGACACGGTAATGCTCGGCGCGTGGCGTGCAGAGGTCATCGAGGTGGGTGGGCACACGATGGGCCATGTGGCTTACCATTTGGCCGATGCGGGGATCGCCTTCGTTGGCGATTCCCTCTTCGCCCTCGGCTGCGGGCGGATGTTCGAGGGCACCGCGCCGCAATTCTGGCAGAGCCTTTCGCGGCTGAAGGCTTTGCCGCGCGAAACCACGCTGTACTGCGCGCACGAATATACCGCCGCCAACGCGCGATTTGCGCTCCAGGCGGATCCGGAGAACCGCGCGCTGCAGGACTACGCGGCGGGGGTTGAGCGGAAGCGGGCGGCAGGCGAGCCGACAGTGCCCTTCCCGCTCGCGCGGGAGTTGGAGGCCAATCCGTTCCTGCGTGCGGACGATCCGTCCATCCAGGCGCGATGGGGCGGCGATACGCCGGCCGAGACCTTTGCCGCCCTCAGGACTGCGAAGGACTCCTTTTAGCGGGGAGGCCGCTCAACGTTTGGACCGGCCGACGGCGATTGGCGGACCGACGGCGATTGGCGGACGCCCACAGGCCCGACGAGTAGGCCTCAGCAAGGCTCTCTCGTGCGGAGCCGCTCTGATGAGGCGTGCTTCGCCATGAAGATTGCGCCGAATGCGGGAGAGCCGCAGCACCGCGCCCCTGTGGAGGCAGCGGTCTGCGGCTCTCAAGCTTTAGTTCTGCATGCTGCTAAAGGCGGGCGATGGCCTCATCCACAAGGCGGCGGTCAGCCTCGGCGTGGTGGCGTTCGGCGATGAGCCCTCGCGCGGCTTCGGCTGCGGCTGCGGCTGCCTGGTCCCGCAAGCTCTCCACCGCACTGCGCTCGGCAGCCGCGATCTTGTCCTCCGCCATCCGCTCCCGGCGAGCAATGACCGCGGTCGTATCGCTCTGCGCCTTGGCGACGATTGCCGCAGCTTCCAACCGGGCGTGGTCGAGCATCGCTGCGGCGTCCTTCTCCGCATTGGCGATCTTCGCGGCATATTCGCCGCGAAGCGCCTCAGCCTCGGCGCGCAGCTTCTTCGCTTCCTCCAACTGGTCGCGGATGGCAGCGATCTTGCTGTCCAGGCCGCCGGCAATCGCCTTGTGCACGCCTTTCCAGATCAGGATGCCGATGAAGACCAGCATCGCGAGGCTGACCCAAACGGCCGGCCCCATGAAGCCGAACGCCACAGGACCAACATGCTCGGTGTGACCCGCATCATGCCCTTCCATGGCCGTGGCAAGCTCCGGGTCGTGCGTCGTCATAGTCTCAGGTGCATGCTCAGCCATGAGCCATGACCTCCCTCACGGCGGATTGGGCGGCAGCGGGGTCTACCTCCACCCCGGCAAGACGGCGGACGATGTCCTGTGTCGCTTCGAGCGCGACACTCTCGATCTCCGCCGCGGCGGAATTCCGGGCCTCGCTGATGCGCTGTTCGGCTTCAGCCAGGCGAGCATCGATCCGTCGCTGCGCCGCCGAAAGCCCGGCTTCGGTCTCCGCCGCAGCCTCTGCCTTGGCCTTGGCAATCAGCGCCTGGGCCTCCGCGCGGTTGGCGTTCTCGCGGGAGCGCCAGGCGGCCTCCTGCTCGTCCGCCGCCTCGCGAGCGGCCTGCGCTGCGGCAAGATCCTGGGCGATCTGCTGGTCGCGCGTGGCGACCGTCTCCATCACCTTGGGGACCATGCCGCGCCCCACGATCAGGAACACCAGCCCAAAGATCACCAGCAGCCAGAAGATCTGGCTGGTATAGGTTTCAGCGAGCTGTTCTATCTGGGGCATCGTTCAAAGCCTGCAGGTAAATTCCGAAGCCCGGCCCCACTCCGCAAGCGGAGCAGTCGCCGGGCATGAAGCGCTCAGGCGAAGATCAGCAGAGCGGCGATAACGAAGGCGAGCAGGCCGAGAAGCTCGGCGCCCGCGAAACCGATGAACAGGCGGCCCTGCTGCGCGTCAGCGGCACCCGGGTTGCGCAGCGCGCCTTCCAGGAACTTCGCGAACACGTTGCCCACGCCGATCGAGGCGAGGCCCGCACCGATCGCGGCGAGACCAGCACCCAGCAGCTTTGCGGCTTCAGCGTCCATTTCAAACTCCTTTGATAATCTTGAGACAAACAGGTTCAGTGAAGGTGTTCGGCGTCGTTGATGTAAAGGGACGTCAACAGCGCGAATACGTAAGCCTGGATACCGGCAACCAGCACTTCCAGCGCACAGATCCCGACCATCAGCAGCAGGCTCGGCACGCCGATCAGCACGCCATAGGCAGGCCCGGCATTCATGCCGCTGATCACGAAGCTCGACAGCACTTCAAGCAGCACGTGCCCGGCCATCATGGCAACGAACAAACGCAGTGCGAGGCTGAACGGGCGCACCATGAAGGAGATGAACTCGATCGGCGCGATCACCGGGATCATCGGCCAGGGCGTACCGTGCGGCACGAACAGGCTGAAGAAGTGCAGCCCGTGCTTCCAGAAGCCGACGATCAGCACGATCGAGAAGCTGAGGACTGCCAGCACCCCGGTGACGGTGAAATGGCTGGTGAAGGTAAAGGGATGGACGCCTACAACACCCAGCGGCAGCAGGCCGAGAAGGTTGGCGAACAGGATGAACATGAACAGCGAGAAGACATAAGGCACGTATTTGCGCCCTGCCTTGCCGATGTTCGCCTGCAGCATGTTGTCGATGAAGCTCGTGAAAGTCTCCACCGCCATCTGCCAGCGACCGGGCACCAGCTGCCGCTTCATACCCCCGAGCACGAACGCCCAGAGAGCAACGGCCGCGATCGCCATCCACAGCGCGCTGTTTGTGAAGGCGATGTTGTACCCCGCCAGCTCCCAGTTCTCCGAGCCGAACATCGGCTCGATCGTGAACTGGTGCATCGGATCAACCTTGGCCTGCTCGGCTGCCACGTGAACCCTCGTCCTTGCACACTTGCAGAGCGGCGCCCTTCCTGCGCCCGCAAATGGGGTCAGTCGGGGCGCCGGCTCGAAATCCGGATGATGTTCCTGAAGGCGACGATGATCCCGAGGAACAACATCACCAACAGACCCCAGGGAGCGGTCCCGGCAAAGGCGTCAATCACCCAGCCGATCACCAATCCACCAAGAACCCCGCCCAGCAGTTCCGCAAGCACGCGGTTGCCGAGCCGGTAATTGGCATCGGAACCATGGGCCCGCGGCTGGTTGCGCTCCAACTCCCGCTCGCGTGCGGCACGAAGCCGCTCCTCGAGCGCGTGAAGCCGCGCATCCTCGCCGATAGGGTCTCGTGCGGGCGGTTCATCACTCATGCCTGCTCCTATGAAGAGGAGTTGAGGAATGCGCAATGGAGCTGCCCGCCGAGGGCGCCGACCCCCTAGACGGGGCCTATTGGCGAGTCAACCGCGCCGCCTCTTTGCATCGGGACTAGATCGCGGGTGCTACTGGGGAAAAAAGAGCCTCCGGCGTTTGCAAGCGGGCCGCAACACACTCGCATCCCGCTCAAAGGAGGGTGAAAAAGGCAGACTCCCGCTCAGGGGCAGCGCGGATCCCGCTGAGGCGCACCGGACCCACGCGTCTGCCAGCTGCCGTCAGGGGCCTGATACTTCTCGCCCGGCGCCGTTCGCGCAATGGCGAGGCAGCCGGCGGTGAAGGCATATTCCTCCAGCGTGGCCTTGGCTGCCTGGGCGCGCTGGGCATAGACGGCGCGGCGCTTGATGTTGATGTCGTCCACCATCTTGCGAAGAGCGGCATCCCCACCGCTGACGATGCCAAGGTAGCCGTCCGTCTTCTCGCCCACCTGGCCCGCGGCGCGCGCGGCATCATAGGCCGGGTCGCGCTGCGCCTGCGCGGGGCCGGCCAGCATCGCGAGCGAGAGCATTGCGGCGCCAAAGGCCAGCGTAGTTCGGCGGATCGGGAAATGGCTCATCATCATCCTCATCAGAAGATATCCGGGTTCTGTTCGATCGTGCTGCCGGCATCCTCCGCCAGACGGTAGATCACTTCCTGTTTGATGTTGATGTTGAGCTCTATGACGATCGGGCGATCAGGCGCGTTCACGGAGATGCACCCAGCCGCCAGGCCAGAGCCCAGCACCACCATCGCCCAAGCTGCACATCGTCCCGCCATGGGTTCCTTATGGGCGGACAAGCGCGGCCTGGTCAATTTGGTCACTTTCATGGTCTTTCCTCGCTGTCGGAGGGCTGAATAAGATCCTCGAGCACATCGGCCGCCTCTGCGGCGGGATCGGTCGGCACGTCATCGCCGTCGATCTGGAGTCGGACCCGATTGCCTTGCGCGTCCAGCAGGCCGAGCTCACGCGGGTCGCGGACCGCTTCCGGGTCATAGAGGCCGCGCACGGAATTGATCAGGGCGAGGAACGGCGCCCGGATGTTCACGTCGAAGCGAATGGGAAGCCTTGCCAGCCGCCGACTGATGAAGTTGCGCGTTGCCCCATCGCCCTGGCTGACGCCGTCAAGCCGCACGCGGGTGACAATCTCCCCCGCGAGCGCGCCGTCCATCTGGATCCGCATCTGCCGGTAGTTCAGCGACTTCAGCATGTCGAAGGCATAGTTCGCCATCGGCGAGAGATCCTCGTAGGTCAGCTCGCCGACATAGGAGACGTTGCCGCCCAGCGGCCGGGACAGCAGCTCTCCCCCCTGAAGACTGCCATTGCCGGCCCGGTCGAACACGACGGGGATGGTGCCGTCGAACGTGCCGGTTGCCGCGAGATTGTCCAGCTCAAGCCGCTGAAGAAACAGGGCCGCGTCCAGCCCGACGATCTCAAAGATGTACGAGCGGACCTCCGATACGCCGAAGGTGATGTCGAGCGGGCGCATGGTCAGCGTGCCGCCGAGGAATGGCCACGTGCCGCCCTCCACCGCCAGAACCTCGCCGTTGCGAAGCTGGAATCGCACCTCCCCGTCATTCACCTCGATGCCGGGATTGATGGCCCGCACCCGGAGCACCTGCCCCGGCGCCGTGGTCAGACCGAGCAAGTCCGTGAACCGCACCGTGCCCGACGCGCCCGTGACGGGACCGAAGGCCGCGGCGAAATCGAGATCCGTGCTGGAGAAGCTTCCGGAGCTGGTCAGGGCCGTCTCGCTCCAGTCAATCCGGCCCCTGCCGGTGACGACCCCGTCCACATTGGCGACGATGCCCAGCGCCAGCGGGCTGAGCGCGACCGGCTGCAGCGCGCGATCGAACAGCAGCCCCTCCACGGCGAGGTCGGCGCTGCCGGTGCCGGTGGCGAGATCATGGCGGATGGCAACGCGCGTCACTTCCCGATCGCTCATCGGTTCACGCAGCAAAGCGTTGGCGGTGATGAGGTTGTCCTCCAGCGCCAGCGTCGCGCCGCGCGCCACCATCGGCTCGAACCGGGGCGAAGCCTGCTGGCGATCCGTCAGGCGGAAGGCGCCGCCGGTGAGCTGCAGCCGCCCATCGGCATAGCGCCAGTTGCCCGACGCGTCCCGCACGTCCAGCGGGACAGCAAAGAGCAGCACGTCCGTGCCAGCGAAGGTGCCGCTGATCTCGCCGCCGATCTGCGCGGTCAGGTCCGTCACGGCGAAGCGGGTGGCGGTTGCCGCCGGACCCAAGGCGACGTTCAGGCGATTTGCGGTCAGCGTGCCGGGCCAGGCGAAGCCCACCGCTCCGCTGTCCAGCGTGATCGGCGTCTCGCCCAGCATTCCGGTCAACCGAAGCGAGGGAACGCCGGCCGCGATCTGCAGCCCGCGCGCCCCATAGCGCATGATCGGCTGGCCACGCGGCGGGCACAAAGTCAGGCGCTGGCTGTCGAGCGTGAGGTTGGCATAGCGGAGCGAGCGGAAGCGCAGATTTGCGCAGTCGCGCCACAGGACCAGCCCTCCCGATTGTGACCAGCTTCCGGACAGGGGCAGTTCAAGCCCCTGCGCCGCCCCGCCAGGCAGGGGGCCGCTTGCCTGCAGGTCGCCGGTGAAGCTCAGCGTTCCGTCGTTCGCGTGCAGCAGATTGAGTCGCGGTACGGCCAGCATCGATCCGCCTGCCCGGTACGTCGCCATGCTGGCGGTCAGCTCCATTCCGCCCCGCCCCTGCTCCATCCGGGCGGCAATGCGCGGCAGGCGGCCGCCGGTAACGATGTTTCCGGAATAAAGGAGAGCGCCGCTCCCGCTGCTCTCTCCGCCGACGGCCAGCTGGAACCGGGAGACGGCAAGCAGGGCCTCTCCGCTGCGGGCACGAAGCCGCGCCTGGGGCACCACCAGCGACAGTCGATCACCCGTGCGGCGCGCGATCAGGCCGGCCGTAACCGTGCTGCCCGGCGCCTGCCGTGCAATCTCCGCGCGCACCTGACGCAGCACCGGCTGGAGCAGCGTGCCGTCCGTGGCCCTGGCCGCGCTCGCAAGCGCAGCGTCAAGCGTGTCGCCCAAGCGGAGATCAGTGCCTTGAAGCTGAGCATCGAGTTCCAGACGCTCGAAATCCCGTCTGGCACGCAGCGAGCCATCCAGCGCGATGGTCGAGAGCCGGGCTTGCTGTGTGGAAAGCTGCCTGCCCTCCAGCTCATATTGCGCGGTCAAATCGCCATTGCGGAAGGTGAACCGCAGGTCGCCCTCACTCTCCGCGAGGCCGATACCTGCCATGCCCGCCGCACCGAACGCGACGCCTGCTGTGCCTTCCACCGCATTCAGCCGGCGGGCGCCCTCAAGATCCAGCTGAACGGTCGCGTCCGCCAGAGTGAGGTCGGTCTCCGGGCACGACAGGCTGGCGAGGCGTAGAGGCCCCTGAAAACGCGGCTGGGCATTCTCCACGGAAACGGTGCCGTAAAGCGTCGCCCGTGTGCCCGCACAGCCCCCCGCCTCCAAGTCCGGCGCCAGCGCGGCCAGCTCTCCTGTGAATCCACCCCGCAGCCAGCCGCTTCCGGTGAGGCTGAGGCCGACAGGGCCAAAGTCGCTTTCAAGCAGCGCCCGTCCATCATCGATCACCACGCTGAGGTCCGGCAGCTCGAACGGCTCCTGCGTCTCCTCCTCCGGGAAGATCAGCGAATCGAGGGCGCCGAAGCTGAACTGGCCAGCGCGGTAGCTGCCGTGCAGACGCGGGCGCACCAGCCGCACCTCGTCGATCTTTGGGAAGCCGAACCGGTGGAGGACGCGCACCGTCGCGCGCTCCACCGTCAGGTCTGGACGCGCCGAATCGCCGATCTCGATGTTGCGCAGCACCGCCTCGCGCGTGCCGATGCTGACGATCTCGTAGCGCGCCTCGATGCCACGTTCCGCCAAAGCATCGGCGATGACGTCGGTGACGATCCGCTCCCGGCTCAGCCAGACACCGGCGAGCGCCGCGACGAGCACGACAAGCAACGCAAGCCCGACCCAGCGGCCGATGCGGCGCCGGCCCGTGCGCTTGGGCGGTGCGTCCTGTCCGGCATCATCGGCCATTCCGGCCACTTGCTATGCCGCTCGCGCAAAGGCAATGCGACTTTCGATGGACTGGATGAACAAGTCCCCAGATGCGTCGCCTGATGGCGCGGGGGCCGCGACCGGTCCGGCGGGCCATCGCGCCCGGTTGCGACAGCGCCTTCTGGGAGGCGGCGCGGAGGCGCTCGCCGATTACGAAGTGCTGGAATATCTGCTGTTTGGCGCCTCTGCGCGAGGCGATACCAAGCCGGTGGCGAAGGCGCTGCTGGCCCGCTTCGGCTCCCTCTCGGCGGTGCTGAATGCGGAGCCCGGTGCGCTGCGGCAGGTGAAAGGCATCAGCGATGCAGGCATTGGCGCGTTGAAGATCGCCGCCCTCGCCGCCCGGCGGATGGCACGCAGCGAGGTGCGCCAGCAGCCGGTGCTGGGAAGCTGGCAGGCCCTGCTCGACTACCTGGCGATCGACATGGCACACCTGACGGTGGAGCGCGTGCGGGTGCTCTATCTCGACACGCGCAACAAGCTGATCCTCGACCACCTCGTCGGCGATGGCACGGTAGACGAGGCGGCGATCCACCCGCGCGAGGTGATCCGCCGCGGATTGGACATCGGAGCCACGGCGCTGATCCTCGTCCACAACCACCCCAGCGGCAATCCTGAGCCAAGCCGCGCAGACATTCACGTCACCCAACGCATTGCGGAAGCGGGGCGCCTGCTCGGGATCACCGTCCACGACCATGTGATCGTGGGGCGCGAGGGGCATGTCTCCCTGAGGGCAAAGGGCCTAATCTAGAGGGCCCCGAACGAAACGGCGGTCCCGCCGATCAGTCGGCGATGATGCCGAATCGCTCGTAGAAGGAGGTGATGGACGGCATGCGCGCCCTTGCCTCGCGAATATCCGCGCTGCCCTCGCGATCGCCCATCCGCAAGCGCACCACGCCCCGCAGGAAGAGACTCGGCACCTGCTCCGGATCGCCCGCCAGGGCGGCGTCCAGATCCTTCAGTGCCTGCTCGTACTGGCCGAGCCGGTAATAGGCCAAGGCGCGGCTATCGAGCACCGGGGGCGACCAGTCGGAGCGTTCGACGGCGCTCGTGCACAGCTCTCCCACCCCGTCCAGCTCATAGTTCCAGCTCGCGCGATAGTAGCATTCCTGGTTGAGCAGTTGCGGATCCCCGGGCCGTTGCTCCAACAGGCTGGCGATGCGCGCGAGGCCCTCCGCCTTTCTGCCGGCCTGGGCCTCGAAATCGCTGATCTGGATGGCAATCGCCTTGCGTTGCTCGCTATCCTCCGCCTGATCCTCCAGCAGCGCGATCGCCTCCTCATACTGGCCGGCATGAGCAAGGAAGTGAGCTTCCAGCGAGGCGGCGGCAAGGCCGGGCGCGAGCTCTCCGGCGCTGCGTGCATCGGCAAGCGCCGCATCGAGATCGCCACTTTCGAAATGAAGGCCTGCGCGACGTTGATAAAGATCGGCATCAGGCTCCAGTTCGATGGCCGCGTCGAGATCGGAAAGTGCCCCAGCGAGGTCATATGTCCAGGCGCGGAACCGCGCGCGATCTGAATAGCGGCTGGCATCATCCGGCTCTGCCGCGATCAGATCCGCGAATGCCTGCTCGAGAGGCGCGAGGATCGAGCGGTCGCCGCCTTGTGCGAAGCGATGGCGCCGCTCCGCATCAGCAGGGGCGCGCAGGGCGAAGTTCAGCTTGCCCAGCCGGGCGGCCTGCGCCCTCGTCTCCGCCGCGCGGGCGGCCGGAAGCTCGCCGCCGGGCCAGATCGCGCTGTCCGTGACCAGCAGGCGATCACCCGACGCGTCCGTACGGCGCAACAGGCGGATCCCGGCCACGTTCTCATCGACCGTCCCGGCTCCCTCCATCCGGAAGTCCTTCGAATCCTGCGGCAGAAGCAGAGTGAGCTCCGTCCGCAGCGCCAAGGGTCCAGCCAGGCTGACGGGAATTTCACGCCAGGCGCTGCGGGAGCGGTCCGGCTTGAACTCGAACCCGGTCGTCGGCAATTCCAGCTGACGGGTGGCGGTGCCTCGCTCCCACGTCCAGGTCGAGGGCAGGGTTCCGGAGGCGTTGATGGTGACGAGGTTGCGATCCTCGTCATAATCCATCGACTGGCCGATGAGCCAGTGATTACCCAGCGAATCGCTCACGAACCCATCCACGAAGTCGAAGCGCTGCTCCTCCGTCGCCTGGCTGATGAGTGCGCGGGTCGCCCCCACCGCAGCGCCGCTGATCGTCCACTTGGCGTCGAACAGCGCAGGAAGATCAAGCCCCGCACGGTGATCGATCCAAAGCATCGTTTCGACGTCGAAATCCTCGGGCGCGCGCTGCGACAGCGGCTCAAGGTCCGCACCCTGCATGCGCAACGGAAGGCCATTGGCGAATGCGGGGACTCGGCCGGCATTCGACAGGCTTGCCCCGCTGCTAGTTCCATCAAGCCAATAGGACGTCCCATTGATGGTCGCGCGCACGATGACATGATCGAAGGCGGCGGGCATCGGCAGCAGCTGCGGAAGGGCATCCCCCATTTGCGAGGAGACAAGGACCGCTTCCGCCTCAATGCCCATCTCGCGCAGCATCGCGAGCAGCAGCACGGTCTTCGCCTTGCAGTCGCCGTAGCGCAGTTCCCATGTCTCGGCAGGCGCCTGCGGAATGTAGTTGCCGCCGCCCATCCCGTTGGCAAGGTAAGCGATCTCATCCTGCACCAGCCGCAGCGCGGTGATCGTGCGGGCAAGATCACCCTGATGCCCGTTCATGATCTTCGCGACTTCGCCCGCGATCGGGCCGTCAGCGGTAATTGCCCGCTCTGTCGTGAAGAGCGGCGCCATCGTGCGGCTCACTTCCTGCCAATCGGCGAAGGTGCCTACCTGAAGCATGGGAAGCATCCGATAGCGGACGGGTGCGTCTTCAGGCATCTGACCCGGCTCAGGCAGCGGCAGTGCAAGCTCGATCGCCTTGTACCCGTTCGCGGCCGCCACTTCGGTTGGTGCGACGCCTGTGCCGGCCTGCCAGCGGACCTCTGCCCCTTCAGGCCAGGAGATGCGCACGCGTCCGAGGCCCATTTCCACCGGCTTGGTCGGCAAGGGCGCAAAAGCCTGCACCTCCTGATCCAGCGCCTGGTCGGACAGCGTCACGGAATAGCTGAGGCGCAGCACGTCGCCCACCCTGAGCCCAGGCACCGGCATGGTCGCCGTGTAAGACCCGTCGAGCATTCGCTGCTCTAGCTGCCGCTCCCGCCGCAGGACGTCGAAACGGGCGCCACCGCCAATGACGTTGATTTCCTGACCCCCTCGCAGAATCGCCACGCGATGGATGATGAGATCACCCTTGTCCGGCAGCCAAGCCGCCTGAAGCGTGCCGATGGCGGTCAGCATCTGCGGGCTGTCAACCCGCACCGCGGTGTCGATGTAAGACCAGATCCTGCCCCCTTCGATCCGCCGCTGGTCGTCGCGCAGCAGGATCGTCGGGCCGGAGCGGCCATTTGGCAAGTCCGCGGCTAAGACCCATTCGGGCGCCGGTTGGTAGAGAATCTCTTCGCCACACACAGCCGGCGCGGACCATGCCAGCGCTGCCACAGATGCACACCACGCAAACCCGCGCGCACCGCCCCAAACCGTCATTCTTGCCCCCCAGCCGGTGAACCCGGCCGGCGAACCATATCCGGTGAACATGGCGTGACAAGGCGGCGATCGTCCGGGTTGCCCCCCTTTCCCGTTCCGGCACGCTCTGTTAGCGGGCCAGCAATCCACACGTCCCGATCTGTTGCCGGAGTTTTCGATGGTCCCCCGTTATGCCCGCCCTGCCATGACCGCGATCTGGGAGGCGGAGGCACGCTACAAGATCTGGTTCGAGATCGAGGCGCATGCGACGGAGAAGCTGGGCGAGCTCGGCGTGGTGCCTCAGAGCGCCGCACAGGCGCTTTGGGATTGGTGGGAGACAGAGCCCGCCATCGACGTTCCCGCCATTGACGCGATCGAGGCGGTGACGAAGCACGACGTGATCGCCTTCCTCACTTGGGTGGCCGAGCAGGTGGGAGACGAGGCGCGCTTCATGCACCAGGGCATGACCAGCTCCGATGTGCTGGACACCACACTCAACGTGCAGCTCGCCCGCTCGGCGGACCTGCTGCTGGAGGACCTGGACGCCCTGCTCGCCGCGCTGAAGAAGCGGGCGGAAGAGCACAAGTATACGCCCACCATCGGCCGCAGCCACGGCATTCATGCCGAGCCCGTGACCTTCGGCCTGAAGCTGGCGCAGGCCTATGCGGAGTTCTCCCGCTGCCGCGACCGGCTGGTGGCCGCGCGGGCGGAAGTGGCAACCTGCGCGATCAGCGGCGCGGTCGGCACCTTCGCCAATATCGACCCACGCGTGGAGGAGCATGTCGCGCAGGCGATGGGCCTCGCGGTCGAGCCGATCTCCACGCAGGTGATCCCGCGTGACCGGCACGCTATGTTCTTCGCCACGCTCGCCGTCATCGCCAGCTCCATCGAGCGGTTGGCGACGGAAGTGCGCCACCTGCAGCGGACCGAGGTGCTGGAGGCTGAGGAATATTTCTCGCCCGGCCAGAAGGGCTCCAGCGCCATGCCGCACAAGCGCAACCCGGTGCTGACCGAGAACCTGACCGGCCTTGCGCGCATGGTCCGCTCCTACGCGCTGCCCGCGATGGAGAACGTGGCGCTGTGGCATGAGCGGGACATCTCCCACTCCTCCGTCGAACGGTTCATCGGCCCGGATGCCTGCATCACGCTGGACTTTGCGCTGGCACGGCTGACCGGCGTCGTCGACAAGCTGTTGGTCTATCCTGCGCGGATGCAGGCGAATCTCGACCGCATGGGCGGGCTGGTCCATTCGCAACGCGTGCTGCTGGCGCTGACACAGGCGGGAGTTAGCCGGGAGGACGCCTACCGTCTCGTGCAGCGCAACGCGATGAAGGTGTGGGAAAGCGACGGGAAGCTCTCGCTGCTGGAGCTGCTGAAGGCGGATCCGGAAGTCACCGCCGCGCTGAGCGAGACGGAGCTGGAAGAGAAGTTCGACCTCGAATACCACTTCAAGCAGGTCGACCACATCTTCGCCCGCGTGTTCGGCTGAAAGCTTCGGTGAAAGGCCCACCCTTCCCTTAACGGGAGGAACGCCCTAGCATCCGCGGGACAGGAGGAGGACGCCGCATGCAAATCGTCCGCACGGTGGTCTGGGTGCTGCTTCTGGCAGTGCTGCTGATCTTCTCGATCAACAACTGGAACCCGGTCGAGGTGAAGATCTGGGAAGGGCTGGTGCTGGAGACGAAGGTCCCGGCGCTGGTGGTGCTCGCATTCCTGCTCGGGCTCGTTCCGATGTGGCTGCTGCACCGCACGACGAAGTGGCAGCTGCACCGCCGCATCAGTTCGCTGGAGGCCGCCGCACGTGCATCCGCGGTCGCCGCGTCGACATCGTATGCGCCAGCGGAGCCTGCGCCGGAACCGCAGCAACGGCCGCTGCCGCTCGCCGCGGAGCAGGAATCCCTCGGGACGCGTGGTCCGGGCACGGATGATTTCGGCTCGCGCTGACATGGGCAATCCGGTCTACCTCGCACTCGACGTCCCTCAACTCGACGCTGCCGCTGCGCTCGCCAGCCGGGTGCAGGCGCATATTGGCGGCATCAAGCTGGGGCTCGAGTTCTTTTGCGCGCACGGCCACCATGGCGTGCATGAGATTGCCCGCCTCGGCCTGCCGATCTTTCTCGACCTCAAGCTGCACGACATCCCCAATACCGTGGCCGCCGCGATGCAGGCGATCCGCGTGCTGGAGCCGGCGATCGTCACCATCCATGCCTCTGGCGGACGCGCGATGATGGAGGACGCCAAGGCCGCGGCGGGAGAGCGTTGCAAGGTCGTCGCCGTCACGATGCTGACCAGCCTCGACGAGCGGGATTTGATGCGCACCGGGGTGGCGAGCAGCGCGCATGACCAGGTCCTGCGACTTGCGGAACTGGCGCAGACCTCCGGCCTGGACGGAGTCGTCTGCTCGGGCCGTGAAGTGGGCGCGGTCCATGCGCAATGGAAGGACGGCTATTTTGTAGTGCCCGGCCTTCGCCTGCCGGAGCAGGGTGCGGGCGACCAGAAGCGCGTCGTCACTCCGCGAGAGGCACGCGATGCCGGTGCGAGCGTGCTGGTCGTCGGCCGCCCGATCAGCCGCGCGGCAGACCCTGTCGCTGCAGCGCGGGCCATTGAGGCGACGCTCTAGCTTTTTCGACCAACGACTTCGCAGTTCAGACACGGGCAAGCGGGCGAGCCGTTACTCTCACTCAGATCTTGAGAGGAGTTCGCCTATGAAATCACGTCGCCTGCTTCTCGCCAGCCTGGCCTTGTCCGCGCTGGTGCCTGGCATGCCCGCCGGAGCCCAGGTAGCGCAGCCGCCGGTTGAGGTCTCCCCGGGCAACACCTTGCTGACCGTCTCCGCTGAGGGCCGCAGCTTGCGCGCGCCGGACATGGCGGTGTTCAGCGCCGGCGTCACCACGCAAGGAGAAACTGCCTCGGCGGCGCTCGGGGAGAACTCACGCGCGATGACGCAGGTGATTGCCGCCCTCCGTCGCGCGGGAATCGAGGAGCGGGATATCCAGACCAGCAACCTCTCCATCCAGCCCGTGTATGCGGACCCGAATCGCGACGCCATGATGGCGGCCCGGGTGAGCGGCCAGCCATATGTTCCCCCGCCGCCGGAGCAGCAGATCCCCCGCATCATCGGTTATCAGGCCAGCAACACCGTCTCCGTTCGCCAGCGCGACCTCAAGGATTTCGGCACGGTGATCGACACGCTCGCCGCCGCGGGCGCCAACCAGATCAATGGCCCGATGTTCCAGATGGACAAGCCCGAACCCGCGCTGGACGAGGCCCGGCTGGAGGCGATCGCCACCGCGCGGCAGCGCGCCGAACTCTACGCCAATGCGACGGGCCTGAAGATCGTCCGCATCCTCTCGATCAACGAGGGCGGCGGGTATTACGGCGTGCCGCAAGCCATATTCGTCACCGCCTCGCGCGCAGGCGGCGCCGCGCCACCTCCACCGCCGCCGGCACCGGTGCAACCGGGTGAGTTGCAGATGACCACCAACGTGACGGTGCTTTACGAACTCGCGCCCCGTTGATCAGGCGATGGGCCGGCGGCGCCTCGCCCTGCCGGCCCTCGCCCCGCAATTAGAGGTTCTTTGCGTTGTCGCCGCCCTTGCGGTTCTCGCGATCGGTGGCGTTGCTCTTGTTGGGGTCGCGCTCTTCCATCTTCTGCTGGCGCATGTTGTCGTTGCTGCTGCCGCGCTGATCCTTGCCGGCCTGGCTGTTATGCGTTTCGCTGGACATTGCCTCTCTCCTTTGCGGAGAGAACGAGCAGCACGCTGGCGGTTTCCGGCTGGCCACGCCCGCCGCCGCTTCCCTGCCGCCACCGCTTGCCCTATGGCGCGCCCATGACCCCGCCAGAGATCAAGATCTGCGGCCTTTCGACGCCCGAGACGATCGACGCCGCCGTCGACGCAGGCGCGGACTACATCGGCCTCGTCCATCATGAGCCGAGCCCGCGCCATGTCAGTCTGGAGCAGGCCGCCGCCCTGCGCGCCCGCGTGCCGGAGCGGACGAAGGTGGTGCTGCTGCTCGTCAACCAGCAGCCGCAGCCGACCGTCGCCGCCATCGCTGCCGTGCGGCCGGATATCATCCAGTTTCACGGGTCGGAGACGGCCCAGTGGCTTGGCGTCATCAAGCAATACGTCAAGGTCGGCATCTGGAAGGCGATCGGCGTGAAGGAAGCCGCATCGCTGGAGCGGGCGCAGCGTTATCAGGGCGCGGCGGACATGCTGCTCTATGATGCGCCGGCGACGAAGGCGCTGCCCGGCGGCAATGGCCTTGCGCTCGACTGGTCGATCCTCAGCAGCCACCGGCACACCATTCCGTGGGGCCTTGCGGGTGGGCTGACGCCTGACAACGTCGCGGAAGCCGTCCGCCAAACCCAGGCGCCGCTGGTGGACGTATCCTCAGGCGTGGAGAGCGCGCCCGGCGTGAAGGACATCGGAAAGATCCGCGCGTTCATCCAGGCCGTGCGCGAGGTTGCGCCGGCCTGATGGAAGAAGGGGCGACCCGCTGCCAGGCCGCCCCTCTCGCTCAGAACTTCAGGCCAACGCCGGCGACGATCTGGTCGCCATCGTCGAAGTCGGTGAAGAAGTGGCGGTATTCGGCCTTCCAGTAGAGGTTCCGGCCGAACTGGCGCTCATAACCGCCGCCAAGGTGCCAGGCGTTCGGTCCCTCGGCGAAGGTGTAGCCGGCCGCGCCGAACAGCTTGCCGCCCTGGCCAACGCGCACACCGCCGCGGCCCGTCAGGCCGACATAGATATCGGCGCCGCCGACCAGCAGCTTGTCCGCCGAGATCTCCGCACCGATGAAGGCCTGCGGGCCCATGTCGGCGTCGTAGCCGGCCGCGACACCGACAGTCGCCTCGGTCTCGTCAGAGGCGATGAAGGCGCCGCCGCGCACTTCGACGCGCGTCTCGTTGGCGGAAGCCGGTGCGGCGATGGTGGTGGCGAGCGCTGCCGCCGCCGCGAGTGCGTAATTCCTCATGTTTGTTCTCCCTTTGAGGCTGGATAGCCAGCATTCGGCAGGCAGCTTGCACCGCGCCTGAACGCTGAACGGCGCCCACCTAGCGGGATTAACCGTAATCGCAAGCGGCGCAGTGCTCGTTTGCCGCACCCGCTCTACAGCGATAGAGCCACCGCTGGACAAGCACATGGGCCTCTGGCAGGCGCGAGCGCAATCATGACCAACCAGCCAAACTCCTTCCGCAACCAGCCCGACGAGCGCGGGCATTTCGGCCAGTTCGGCGGCCGCTATGTCGCCGAAACGCTGATGCCGCTGATCCTGGATCTGGAGCGGGAATATCGCGCCGCCAAAGCGGATCCGAAATTCGCTGAACAGTTCGAGGATTTGCTGGAGCATTATGTCGGCCGCCCCAGCCCGCTCTACTACGCGGAGCGGCTGACGCAGGCGCTGCGCCAGGACGGCGAACCAGGCAAGGGCGCGCAGATCTGGTTCAAGCGGGACGAGCTGAACCATACCGGTGCGCACAAGATCAACAATTGCATTGGGCAGATCCTGCTCGCCATGCGGATGGGCAAGACGCGCATCATCGCGGAGACAGGTGCGGGCCAGCACGGCGTCGCCACCGCCACCGTCTGCGCGCGTTTCGGCCTGCCCTGCGTCATCTTCATGGGCGCGACGGACGTTGCCCGCCAGCAGCCCAACGTCTTCCGGATGAAGCTGCTCGGGGCGGAGGTGGTGCCCGTCACCAGCGGCGCCGCTACGCTCAAGGACGCGATGAACGAGGCGCTGCGCGACTGGGTCGCCAACGTCCACGACACCTTCTACATCATCGGCACCGCCGCCGGCCCGCACCCCTATCCGGAGCTGGTGCGCGATTTCCAATCGGTCATCGGCACGGAAGCGCGCGCCCAGATGCTCAGCCGCATCGGCCGCCTTCCGGACCTGTTGGTGGCGGCGATCGGCGGCGGCTCCAACGCCATCGGACTGTTCCACCCGTTCCTCGACGATCCGGACGTGAAGATGCTCGGAGTCGAGGCTGCGGGGCATGGGCTCGACAAGCAGCATGCGGCGAGCCTCGCGGGCGGCGCGCCCGGCATCCTCCACGGCAACAAGACGTATCTGCTGCAGGACGAGGACGGCCAGATTACCGAGGCGCACTCGATCAGCGCCGGGCTGGATTACCCGGGCATCGGCCCGGAGCACGCTTGGCTGAAGGAGAGCGGCCGGGTCGAATACACTGCGGCAACGGATCAGGAGGCACTGGATGCCTTCCAACTCCTCTGCCGCACGGAGGGCATCATCCCCGCGCTGGAGCCTTCTCACGCGATCGCCGCCGTCGTCCGCCGCGCGCGCGAAATGCCGCAGGATTCGGTCATTCTCGCCAACCTGTGCGGCCGGGGCGACAAGGACATTTTCACCGTCGCGGAGCATTTGGGAGTGGCGCTGTGAGCGCAAACGCCCGCGCCTCCCTCAACAAATCGCTTCTCGTCACCCCGGACCTGATCCGGAGCTCGGCGTCGACCGCCCAACGCCGGCGAGCATTCGGAGCGCCGCAGTGAAGTTCCTCACCGGCCTGGCGACCGATTTCGCGATCTTCTTCACCGCGCTGCTGGGCGCGGCGCTGCTCACCCGCTACCTGCTGGATCGAGTGGTCAACGCCTCGCTGGCAGACCTGATCGAGACGGCCATCGCCGCGGGCATCATCGCCGCCGGCCGCGCCATTCTGGGAGTTCGTTCATGAGCCGCCCTCCCTTTCCGCCGTTTACCGCCGAGACGGCTGCGCAGAAGGCGCGCATGGCCGAGGATGCGTGGAACGGCCGCGACCCCGCCAAGGTGGCGCTCGCCTACACGCCCGACAGCCGCTGGCGAAACCGAGCGGAATTCCTCAACGGTCGTGCGGAGATCGAGGCGTTCCTCACCCGCAAATGGGCGCGGGAGCTCGATTATCGCCTGATCAAGGAGGTGTGGACGTTCGGCGAGAACCGCATCGCCGTCCGCTTCGCCTACGAATATCATGATGACAGCGGCAACTGGTTCCGTGCCTACGGCAACGAGAATTGGCAGTTCGACGCGGAAGGTTACATGGAAGTGCGCATCGCCAGCATCAACGAACACCCGATCACGGAGGAGGAACGCAAGTTCCGCTGGCCGCTGGGCCGCCGTCCTGACGACCACCCCGGCCTGAGCGAGCTCGGCCTGTGAGCGCCCGCCTCGCCGCTGCCTTCGCGAAAGGTCGCCCCGCCCTCGTCACCTTCCTGACAGCAGGCGACGGTGACACCGCCGCCAACCTGGACGCTGTCGTCGAGGGCGGCGCCGATGTGATCGAACTGGGCATGCCCTTCACCGATCCGATGGCCGATGGCCCCGCCATCCAGGCCGCCAACCTGCGCTCGCTCGGGCGCGGGACCAAGACGGCGGACGTGCTCTCCATTGCCCGCGCCTTCCGCGAGCGCCATCCGGACGTGCCGCTGGTGCTGATGGGCTATGCCAATCCGATGGTCCGCCGTGGGCCGGAATGGTTCGCCGAATCCGCCCGTGAAGCCGGTGTGGACGGCGTGATCTGCGTGGACATCGGGCCGGAAGAGGATCCGGATCTCGGCCCTGCGCTGCGCGCTGCCGGTGTGGACCCCATCCGCCTCGCCACTCCGACCACGGACGAAGCGCGCCTGCCGGCGGTGCTCGATGGCGCCGGAGGGTTCCTCTATTATGTCTCCGTCGCCGGGATTACCGGCAAGCAGCAGGCGGTGCTCGGCTCGATCGAGGAGAACGTCGCCCGCCTCCGCCGCGCGACCCAGCTGCCGATCGCCGTCGGCTTCGGCGTCCGCACTGCCGAACAGGCCGCGGCCATTGCGCGCGTGGCCGATGGCGTCGTCGTTGGCTCCGCTTTCGTCGAACTAGTCGCCCAGCACGGCGAGAACGCCCCCGCCGAACTGCGCCGCCTTGCCGCCACCTTGGCGGAGGCGATCCACACTGCACGGAAAGTTACTGCATGAGCTGGCTCAGCCGCGTCCGCAACTCGCTTCCCTTCGCGCCCAAGCGCGAGACGCCGGACAATCTCTGGGTCAAGTGCCCGGGCTGCAACGAGATGCTGTTCACCCGTGAATACGAGGCGAACCTCTATGTCTGCCCCCGCTGCGACTATCATGGCCGCATCGGGGCCGACACGCGCCTCGGCCAGATCCTCGACGAGGGGTTCGAGCTGTTGCCCGACCCGACGATTCCGGATGACCCGCTCAAGTTTCGCGACACCAAGCGTTATACGGACAGGCTGAAGCAGGCCCGCGCGAACAACCCTCATTGCGACGCCTTCACCGCTGCCTTCGGCCGCATCGAGGGTCAGCGCGCAGTCGTCGGCGTGCAGGACTTCATGTTCATGGCCGGCTCCATGGGGCAAGCCGTCGGCGAGGCGTTTTGCAATGGCGCTGCAAGGGCGTTGCAGGAGGGTTGCGCCTACGTTGTGGTCACCGCAGCGGGCGGTGCACGCATGCAGGAGGGCATTCTAAGCCTGATGCAAATGCCCCGTGCCACGGTGATGACCCGTCGCCTGAAGGAGGCAGGCCTCCCCTACATCGTCGTGCTGTCAGACCCGACCACCGGCGGCGTCACCGCCAGCTACGCCATGCTGGGGGACATTCACCTTGCCGAGCCGAACGCCTTGATCGGGTTCGCTGGACAGCGAGTGATCCAGGAGACCATTCGGGAACAGCTGCCGGAAGGATTCCAGCGCTCCGAATATCTGCACGAACACGGCATGGTGGACATGGTGGTGCACCGTAAGGACCTGCGCCCCACCCTCGCCCGCTTGCTCGCCTACCTAGCTCCCGCCGAAGCAGCTTGAGGCGCACGCAATGAAGGACTTCGCAGCCTCCGAGGATCCGGCTGTCCAGGCGCAGCTCGACCGCCTCGCCGCATTGTCGCTGCCGCAGGGTCGCCTCGGCCTCGACGTCGTGCGCGAACTGCTGCGCCGGCTGGGCGACCCGCAGAAGCGCCTGCCACCAGTGTTTCACGTCGCCGGAACCAACGGCAAGGGCTCGACCTGCGCCTATTTGCGCGCGATGCTGGAGGCGCAGGGCCTCACCGTCCACGTCGCGATCAAGCCGCACCTCGTCCGCTACAATGAGCGGATCCGCATCGGCGGCAAGCTTGTCTCCGATGCCGAGCTTGCCTCGCTGCTGAAGGAGGTGCTCGACCTTGGTGAGGAACTGGGGCCGAGCTTCTTCGAGGTGACGACCGCAGCCACCTTCCTCGCCTTCTCCCGCCATCCGGCCGATGCCTGTGTCATCGAGGTCGGCCTCGGCGGGCGGTTTGACGCGACCAACGTGATGGAGCGCCCCGCTGCCTGCGGCATCGCCACGCTGGGCATCGATCACGAGGCGTTCCTCCTCATCCCAGAGGAAGGAGCTCCCACGGAACCGCTGGTGCGCATCGCCTTCGAGAAGGCCGGCATTGCCCGTCCTGGCTCCCCGCTCGTGACTCAGAACTATGCGGAAGCATTGGAGACGGAGATCCAGAAGCGCGCCGTGCTTGCCGGTGCGCCGCTGCATATGCGCGGGCAGGACTGGTGGGCCGATGTTGGCGCCGACAGCATCGAATATCGCGACCGCCACGGCGCGCTCACTCTGCCGCTGCCCACGCTCCCGGGCCGCCATCAGGGTGACAATGCCGCCCTCGCCGTCGCCATGCTCCGCCATCAGGATAGCGTCACGGTCTCCCCCGCCGCCATGGCGGAAGGCATTCGCGCCGCACGCTGGCCCGCACGGCTTCAGCTCCTGGGAGCAGGGCCGCTGACCGCGCGCGCAGGGGGCCGAGAAGTGTGGCTCGACGGCGGACACAATGCCGATGCCGGGCTCGCGATCGGCCGGCACTTCGAGGGGCAGCGCCTGCACCTCATCATCGGCATGCTGAGCAACCGGTACCCGCAGACGATCATCGATCCGCTGGAAGGCCGGCTCGCCAGTGTCACCGCCGTGCCGATCGAAGGCAGCGATTCGCATGGGGCGCATGCCTTCGGCGGACGGGCGGATTGGCAGGGCAGCGTCGCGGATGCGCTCAGCGCACTTCCTGATGACGGACTGCCGGTGCTCATCGCTGGCTCGCTCTATCTCGCGGGCAAGGTCCTTGCGGAGAATGGAGAAGCACCGGACTAGCGGGGAGCGGCAATCGTGTCGCCGAGTGCGTGATGACGAAAGACCTTCGGCTCCACTCAGCCCTTTCACTGGCGGACATTGCTCAATAGCAGGCGCAGATGAACCAGACGATCGACGCCGTGATTCCCCGCCCGCTCCTGCTCTACGCGCTGCTCTATGGCGGGATGACCTGCATCGCCGGCGTGCTTGGGTCCAAGCAGGTGGCGCTCGGACCACTCGCCGTCGAAGCGGGGATCTTCCCTTTCCTGCTGCTGGTCGCCGTGTCCAGCGCGGTGGCCCGGCTCTATGGCCGGGCGCTGGCGGATCGGCTCGTCCTGTTCGGCTTCGTGCCACTGACGACCGCCATCGTGCTCACCTGGATCGTGCTGCAACTCCCCACCGATGAAGGGATGTTCGAGCCGGCGAAGGAGGCCTTCCCGATCGTGCTGGGGCAAAGCTGGCGGCTGATGATCGCGGGCATCATTGCCTATGGCGTGTCGATGAGCCTCAACGTCTATGTCTTCACACGCCTGACCCGGCGTGGAACATCCGGCCTCCTCGCATCGGGCGCCGTCGCATCGGTGCTGAGCCAAGTGGTGGATACGCTGATCTTCATCACCATCGCCTTTTACGGCGTGCGCCCGATCGGCGCCCTGATCATGGGGCAGGCGCTGGCAAAGGTGGTCCTCTCGGTGGTTCTCGTCCCGCCGCTGATCGCGCTGTTTGTCAGTGCCGCACGGCGGGTCAGTGCTCAGGCAAGCCTGCGCGCAAGTTGATGGCGGCGCGCCGAGATGGCGCGCCGGAGGCGGTGTGAGCTGGCGCAGCGGAATCCCGGGCTCGCAGCCGGGGACAAGGTTAGAGGCCGTTGCTGAAATGCATCCGGCAAAATCGCGTTTGCCTCGACGGCGCGATCAGGCTCAACTCGCACGACCTATCAGCTGTCAAACCTCCACTGGATGATCATGGAAGAATACGAGGTTCCGTTTAGCGGGTGGAGCGATCCTTGGTGCCCGCGGACCCCCGCCCAGTGAGGCGGCTCACCAGCACCCTCGCGCTCGCCCTGATGCTTGCCGCTTGCGTGCGAGGTGGCGAACGAGTGGCAGGGGCAGCCAACCCGCAGGCCCAGCCGGAACTCGGCGCGCGCGAGAAGCCGCTGTTGACCGTGGACGGCCTTCGCTTCCGAGACATGAACAGCGATGGCGCGCTGGCCCCTTACGAGGACTGGCGTCTCTCTCCCGAACAGCGCGCCGATGATCTCGTCGGGCGGATGAATGTTGCCGAAAAGGTCGGCTCGCTCATGCATTCGACCCTGCCCGGCGTCGGCGGCGTGCTCGGCCGAGCGAAGGGTTACGACCTCGAGGCGCTGGCCGAGCTTGCTGGCGAGAAGCACGTCACCAGCTTCATCACCCGCCTGACGCTCGCGCCGGCCGATCTGGCCGAGCAGAACAATGCGGCACAGCAGGTGGCGGAAGCGACCCGGCTCGGCATCCCGCTGACGATCAGCACCGATCCGCGCAATCATTTCCAATACGTGCTCGGCGCGGCGGAGAGCGGGACGGGCACAACCCAGTGGCCGGAACTGCTCGGCTTTGCTGCCCTGCGCGACCCTGATCTGGTGAGGCAGTTCGGCAACATTGCGCGCAAGGAATACCGCGCCGTTGGCATCCACATGGCGCTCTCGCCTCAGCTCGACCTCGCAACGGAGCCGCGCTGGGGCCGCATCAGCGGCACGTTCGGCAGCGATGCGGAGCTGACCAGCACGCTCGGCGGCGCCTATGTCGCCGCCCTCCAGGGCAGCGAACGCGGCCTGCAGAAGGACGGTGTCGTCACCGTGGTGAAGCACTGGGTTGGCTACGGCGCGCAACCGGAAGGCTTCGACGGCCATAATTATTACGGCCGCTTCGCGCGTCCCGGTGATGCACTGGCGACGCATATCGCCGCCTTTGATGGAGCACTGGAAGTGAAGGCCGCAGGCCTGATGCCGGCCTACCCCATTCTGGCCGACGCGACGCTGGATGGGCAGTCGGTCGAGGCGGTTAGCCCCGGCTTTAGCCGCCAGCTTCTCACAGGATTGCTGCGCGAGCGGCTCGGCTACGAAGGCTTGATACTCTCCGATTGGGCCATCACCCGCGATTGCAACCAGCGCTGCCGCGCCCCTACGGCCGAAGCGCCGCAGCGGCCGGAGGACATCTCCACCGCCTGGGGTGTCGAGGACCTGAGCGTGCGGGAGCGTTACGTGAAGGGCCTGCAGGCCGGGCTGGACCAGTTCGGCGGAACCGACGATGTCGGCCCGCTGCTCGTCGCGGTCGAGGCAGGGGAGATCGCGGAAGCACGGCTGGACGAATCCGTTCGCCGGGTGCTGATCCCGAAGTTCCAGCTGGGCCTGTTCGAGAACCCCTACGTCGATCCGGCACGAGCGACCGCGATGATCGCTACGCCGGCCGATCTGGCGCTCGCCGCGAAGGTTCAGCGGGAGGCGCAGGTCCTGCTTCAGAATCGCGATAGCACGTTGCCGTTTGCGCCCGGAGCCAAGGTCTGGCTGTTCGGGATGGCTGCGGAGGCGGCAGAAGCGGCCGGCCTGATGGTGGTCAGCGATCCCGCGGAGGCGGACTTTGCGATTGTCCGCGCGGAAACCGCGTCCGAGATGCTCCACCCCCATCACTTCTTTGGCAGCCGCTACAAGGAAGGAAGGCTGGACTTCCGCGACGGCGACCCTGCGTACGAGGCGCTGAAGCACGCGAGCGCGCAGGTGCCGACGGTGCTGGCGATCTTCCTTGACCGGCCGGCGATCCTCACCAACGTGCAGGACAAGGCCTCTGTCATCCTGGGCAATTTCGGCGCGAATGATGCGGCAGTACTCGATGTTCTGCTGGGGCGGGCCACTCCGCGCGGCGTGCTGCCGTTCGAGCTGCCACGCTCGATGGCGGCGGTGGAAGCGCAGGACCCGGCAACGCCGGATGACAGTGCCGATCCGCTTTACCCGCGCGGTGCGGGAATCGTTTCAAGATAGGTGGGAACAGATATGGCCCTTGCTCCAGACGTTTCGCTTTCCACCGATCCCGTGCCGCTCGAGGACGAAGGCACGCACGTCAACGCGCCGGGCCTGCAGCCTTTCGTCTTCGCCCTGTTCTTCATCTTCGGCGGCATCACCTCGCTCAACGATGTGATCATCCCCAAGTTGAAAGAGCTGTTCACGCTCAGCTACTTCCAGGCAATGCTGGTGCAGTCGGCGTTCTTCGGCGCCTATCTGCTGATGTCCCTGCCGGGCGCGGCGCTGGTCAAGCGCATCGGCTACATGCGCGGGGCCGTGGCCGGGCTGCTGACGATGATGGCGGGGTGCCTGCTGTTCATTCCGGCCTCGCAAACAGCGATGTACGGCCTGTTCCTCTTCGCGCTGTTCGTGCTGGCGAGCGGGGTGACCATTGTTCAGGTGGTCGCCAACCCGCTGATCAGCCTCCTCGGCCCGGCGCCGACCGCGCACAGCCGGCTTACCTTTGCTCAGGCATTCAATTCGCTTGGCACGACAGTCTTCCCCTATTTCGGCTCTATTCTCATCCTCGGCAGTCTCGCGACCGTCACAGCGGCTGAGCTGTCCGGCCCGGCGCTCGATGCCTACCGCACCGCGGAAAGCCAGGCGATCGTCAACGGCTATCTTGGCCTCGCCGTGGCCCTGGCGGTGGTGGCAGGCGCGGTCTGGCTGTTCCGCGATCGGCTGCGCGGGGAACAGCATGAAGCGGGGGCAATGCTCGGTGGCTTCGGCCTGCTGAAGCGTCCCCGCTTCGGATACGGCGCCGCCTCGATCTTCCTCTATGTGGGGGCAGAGGTCGCGATCGGATCGCTGATCGTAAACTACCTGATGCAGGAAGACGTGCTGGCTCTCGGCGAAGAAGCCGCGGGCAAGCTGATCGCCTTGTACTGGGGCGGAGCCTTGGTGGGGCGCTTCATCGGCTCGGCAGTTCTGCGGGTGGTAAGCCCGGGCAAGGTGCTCGCCTTCAACGCACTTGGTGCGATCGTGCTGATCGCGATCTCCACCAACACGACCGGAATTGTGTCCGGCTATTCGCTGCTCGCGATCGGTCTGATGAACTCAATCATGTTCCCGACGATCTTCACACTGGCGAGCGAGGGGCTGGGGCCGCGTGCGGCTGATGGCTCCGGCGTGATCTGCGTCGCCATCGTTGGCGGCGCGATCATTCCACCGCTGACAGGAGGCCTCGCCGATCTATCGGGCAGCCTCGCCATCGCGCTGGTCCTGCCGGCACTGTGCTATGCAATCATCGGCGGCTTCGGCCTCTTTGCGCGGCGACCGCTGGCAAGAAGCGCGGTGCCCTGACGCCTCCGTCCGTGTGGGAGAGCGGCGCGCGGTCGCTCACAGTTGCCGCCCAGTCAGACAGTCCGTCCTCTCAAAACAACGTGAAGGTACAAGCAGGCCTTCGCCCTGATTTGCACCGGGGGCGCCCGCCCTACTCCGCAGGCACCGCTGCGGGGTCCGGTGCGACGACGCCGCTGCTCCGCCCTTGCCGGCTTTCTCGCCACCACTCGGCAAGGCACAGCACCACCGCGACCACACCGATCAGCGTCACGAAGATGAAGACGTCGTAATAGCCCTGCCGCTCGATCATCTGGCCCAGCGCACCGCGCCCGAGCGTGCCGACCAGCAGGGTTAGTGAGGCGAGCAGCGCATACTGCACCGCGCTGTAGCCCTTGGCGACAATGGAGGAGAGCCAGGCGATATAGGCCGCGCCGGCAATGCCAATGGCAAGATTTTCGCCACCAATCGTGATCATCAGCCTCGCGAGCTTCTCCGTGCCGCCGCTCTGCTCGACAAGCCAGGTGAAGCCTATCGCGTTGCTCACCGCCGACATTGTCCCGCCGCCGATCGCAAGGTCAGCGTAAAGCAGGTTCGTCGCCGCCGAGAGCACCGCGCCCAGCGTCAGCGTGAACATGCGGCCGAGCACAGTGATCAACCATCCGCCGAGCGCCAACCCCAGCACGATCGCGCCGACGCCGAAGAACTTGGAGGCGAAGGCCACCTCGTCATTCGTGTACTGCAACTCTCCGAGGTAAAACGGGTAGGCGAAGGTGCCCCAGATCGAGTCCGTGATGCGATAGGTCAGCACCAGCGCAAGGATCAGCACCAGCGACCAGCCCATCCGACCCACGAACTCCACCAGCGGCAGCACCAGCGCGCGGTAAAAATGGTCAGCCACGCCGCTTCCGCGTTCCGCCGCCCCCTCGGCAGCGATGACATACCGCCCCTCTCGCTTCAGCCTGGCCAGCCATGCGGCGATCACCGCCGGCAGCACGATGGTGGCGAGCACGATCAGCGGGCCATAGCGTGCGGTGAACTCGGTGGGGTCCGGCCGCAGCTCGGGCACCGCTGTCATGGAGCGGACCATGAACACGACGACCGTGACGATCGCCCAGCCCCAGAGGAGGCCGACGGCCAGCAGGGCCCAGTTGCGCACCCGCGGCACGATCTCGCCCGGCGCATAGAGCACCCGCAGCTCCTCTTCTCCGGCCGCAATGCTGGTGGCGCGGTTCACCTCCGCGTCGGGTGCGAACAGGCCGGCGACGCCGATCGCGAGCATGATCCCGCCCATCAGCACATAGGTCTGCGGCCAGCCGATCCGCTCCGCGATGATGAGGCCCAGCGCTCCGCCCACGAGGCTCGCGAGACGGAAGCCCATCTGCGTGACGGTGGAGAGGATGTCGATCGTCGCTTCTTCATCCGCCACGTCGATCCGCCAGGCATTTATGACGATGTCCTGCGTCGCGCTGGCGAAGGCGCCGATGGCGGCGAGCAGGCTGAACATGCCCAACGAACTGCGCGGATCGAGCAGCGAAAGGGTAACAAGGATGATGCCGAGCAGCAGCTGAGCCGGCGCAATCCACTGCTTGCGCTTGCCCAGCCGTCGCAGGAACGGAATGTCCACCCTGTCCAGCAGCGGCGACCACAGGAACTGGAACGAATAGGCGAGGCCAATGAGCGAGAAGACGCCCATCGTCTCCAGGTCGACCTCTGCCTCGGTCAGCCAAGCATAGAGCGTACCGAGGAACAGCGCGAAGGGCAGGCCGGAGGCGAAGCCGAACAGCGCCATGAACCCGGTCTTGCGGTGCCCCAGCGCCCGCAACAGGCGCAGCCAGCCCGGCTTCTCGGCAGTCTTCGTCGTCATTCCTGTCCTCTGGTCCGTGGCGGGGGGACAGTAGCGCGCCGATACGCGATGGAAAGCCCTGCGGCATGTGGTATGGTTAACAACAGCCATGACATGAACGCGAAGCGGGGATGTGATCGTGCTGAAGAAGCTGCTGTGCTCTGCCGCGTCCCACACGATCAATCGCCACCGCGTCTGGCATGACGGTGTCGATTACCGCACACGCTGCTCCCGCTGCGGAACGGAGATGCTGCGCGCGGAGAGCGGGTGGCGCGCCTTCGATCACCAGCAGGACGATCATCCCGAACGCCTGCCCCATCCTCGGAAGCGCCAAACCGCCTGACCTTCACCCATCGCCACATAGGTCGCACGGCGGGTTGGAGTGCGGCCTCCCCCCGCCTATGGCCTCGCGATGACCGGATCAGACGAGACACAAGGCCCGCCTTCAGGCGACCAGCGGAGCGAGCCCACAACCGATCGGGGGGACCGCATCGCCAAGCTCCTCGCCCGGGCAGGCGTGGCCAGCCGGCGCGAGATCGAGCGGATGATCGCGGAGGGGCGAATCGCCCTGGCGGGAGAGCCGATCACCACACCCGCAACGCTACTCACCAGCCTGCGGGGCGTAACCGTGGATGGCAAGCCGGTCGCGAAGCCCGAGCGGACGCGGCTCTTCCGCTTCCACAAGCCCGCCGGCCTTCTGACGGCCGAGCGTGACCCTTCCGGGCGCCCCACCATCTACACCGCGCTGAGGAACGCCCTGCCCCCCGGCACGCCGCGAATGATGCCGATCGGACGGCTGGACCTCAACACCGAAGGGCTCCTGCTTCTGACCAATGACGGCGAGTTCAAGCGCCTGCTGGAGCTGCCCGCGAATGGCGTCCCGCGCACCTACCGCGCTCGCACCTTCGGGGACATCAGCCAGGCCCAGCTGGAGGAGCTGATCGACGGCGTCACCATCGACGGGGTGAATTACGGGCGGATCGACGCCAATCTGGAACGGCGAACCGGCCGCAATCAGTGGGTCGAGCTGACGCTGACCGAAGGCAAGAACCGGGAGGTTCGCCGCGTGCTGGAACATCTCGGCCTTCAGGTCAGCCGCCTGATGCGAACCTCCTACGGTCCCTTTCCCCTGGGCGACCTGCCACGCGGTGCGGCGGCCGAGGTGCCGCGGGAGGCTCTGGAGCGCTTCGCCAGCAGCCTCAGGCGCGGCGATGGCGGCGCCATGCCGATGCTGGAGGGGCTGGCGCGAAGCGCGGCGCGTCCGTCG
>Ga0182742_1001422_pt1 | contig 30847 bp, 32 predicted proteins | sample eDN5th37CBELigMG_FD_128880 | JGI IMG/M metagenome (GOLD analysis project Ga0182742, IMG submission 128880) | Enriched Miracle-Growth compost microbial communities from Emeryville, California, USA - eDNA 5th pass 37_C BE-Lig MG (version 2)... ... | reverse complement strand
CCGGTGCTCGGCCTCTCGGCGCTGGCGGCGATCGCCTGCTTCATCGCGAGCGGCGCACTGATGCTGGCGCTGCCCTTCCGTCTGGAGGAGGTGTTCGGGTTCGAGCCGCAGAAGGTCGGCCTGCTGCTCCTGCCGTTCCCGCTGACGATGCTGGTCGTGTCGCCCCTGGCAGGCTGGCTGTCTGATCGCGTGGCTGCGACGAAGCTGGGCGTTTCCGGCATGGCGATTGCCATCGTGGGGCTCTTGCTGCTGGCCTTCATGCCGGTTGCGGCGGGCGAGGTGGGGCTCGCCTGGCGGCTGAGCCTGACGGCGATGGGCTTCGGCCTGTTCTTTGCCCCCAACTCCCGCCTGCTGATCGGCCGCGCGCCGAGGGAGCGGGCGGCAGCGGCGGGCGGGCTGCTCTCCACCTCGCGCCTGCTGGGGCAGACGCTGGCGGCAGTGGCGGTCGGCATCCTGCTCGCGGCGGGTACAGGCACAGGCCCGACGCCGCTGCTGGTGAGCTGTGCCCTGGCGGTGGTGGCGGCCTTGTGCAGCGTGGCGCGGTTCAGGGCGCGGGAGAAGGTGCCGGGCTGAGCAGCGCCTCCGCCCGCCCGTCCATCTATCGGAACTCGACCATCAGGCGCCCCTCAGCGGCGACCTTGGAACACTTGGAACACAGTCCTGAGCAGCCAATCGCGAGGCGCTGGACTGGCGCTTCGCTCGCCTGCTGAGCCGCCGGTTGAAGCGCTCGGCGAGGGGGAGCGCACGGCGGGCTGGAACACTTGGAACACGCTTCTGGATGGCGAACCGCTAGCAGATGAGGCGGCGTTATGGGTCGCGCGGGAATGGTGCGGCAGTAGCGGCCCGCAGGCTGCTTCTGGAGCGGCTTGGAACACCTGGAACACGGTCTTGGGGACACGATTTAGGGGCCGGGTTTGGCGCTGGTTAGCCAATCGCCTCCCGCTTCCTGAACCGACGCGCGAATATTTGCCGCCCGCGAGAGGGCGTGTCGCTTCTTGGTGACGAACGATCGAAAGAGCTGGCGTCGACTCTGGGCGCGGGGCGGGGGAGTAGGCAAGCGCCTTGCGGCGCTTCAGCACCATCACCCCAGCGGAGACGGAGCGCTGGTGCGCTGAGGCCCTGCCATCCGCGCCGGATGCCGGCTTTGGCTGGCAAGACGCGGGGCCGTTGGCATGATGGAATGGCCGCTGAGAAAGTGGCTCAGCGCACCCAGTCCAGCCCGATCTCCTCGTAGATCTCGCGGCTCTCGGCCCACCGCTCGTCCACCTTCACGTGGAGGAACAGGTGGACGGGCACGCCGAGCATGTCGGACAGTTCCTTCCGCGCAGCCTCGCCGATGGCCTTGATGCGGGCGCCGCGCTTGCCGAGCACGATCGGCTTCTGGCTGTCGCGGGCGATGACGATCTGCTGGTGGATCTCCACGCTGCCATCCCGGCGCACCTGATAGGATTCCGGGCGGACGGCGCTGTCATAGGGCAGCTCCTCGTGCAGCTGGCGGTAGAGCTGCTCGCGCGTCACCTCGGCTGCGAGCAGACGCTCCGACGCGTCGCTGACCTGATCCTCCGGATAGTGCCACGGGCCCTGGGGCATCAGGCTGGCGAGGTGCTGCTTCAGTTCCGGCACGCCATCGCCGGTGAGGGCGGAAACGAAGAACACCTCCGCGAAACCCGCCCTGCCGGCAAGTTCCTGCGCCAGTTCCAGCAGCTTGTCCTTCTTCGCGATGTCGACCTTGTTGAGCACGAGCAGCTTGCGCTCCGGCCGGTCGGCCAGGCTTTCGAGCAGCGGCTCCAGTTCATGCCGGCGCTGCTTGATCGGGTCCACCACCAGCAGCACGGCGTCCGCGGCGGTGGTGCCTTCCCAGGCGGCATTCACCATCGCGCGGTCCAGCCGCCGCTTGGGCTCGAAAATGCCGGGCGTGTCGACGAGGATGATCTGCGCCTCGCCTTCCAGCGCGATGCCGAGCAGGCGGGCGCGCGTGGTCTGCGCCTTGGCGGAGGTGATCGCCACCTTCTGCCCGACAAGCTGGTTGACCAGCGTGGACTTGCCGGCATTGGGCGCGCCGATGACGGCGACGAGGCCGCAATGCGTCTCCGAGCCGGGGCTTGCGACAGGGTCGTTCAAGCGAATCTCTCCATGAACAGGCGCGCCGCTTCCGTCTCGGCATCCTGCTTGCTGCTGGCGGTGGCTTCCACCTCGCCAACATTCTTCACGCTGACCCGAACGGTGAAGCTGGCCGCGTGATCCGGGCCGGAGCGGTCAATCAGCTCATATTCGGGAGGCTTGCGGCGGCTGCCCGCAGCCCATTCCTGCAGCGCGCTCTTGGGATGCTTGGAGCGGCCGGCGCGGCTTTCGATCGCCTGCTGCCACAGGGCGTGGACGACATCCCGCGTGGCGGCAAAGCCACTCTGGAGGAAGCTCGCGCCCAGCAGCGATTCCATGATGTCGCCAAGAACGTTGTCGCTGTCCTGCGCCCCGTCATCGCGCGCCTGACGGCCCAGCCGCACATGGTCCGGCGCGCCGATCTCGCGCGCGATGTGCGCGCACATCTGGCGGCTGACCAGCGCGTTGAGGCGCTGCGCCAACTCCCCCTCAGGCCCATTGTTGCGGTGATAGAGCCAGTCGGCGATGGACAGGCCGAGGACGCGATCGCCGAGGAATTCGAGCCGCTCGTAATTGCGCGCGGCGCCGGTGCTGCCATGAGTCAGCGCCTCAAGCCACTGCGCCTCGTCGCGGATGGCGAAGCCCAGCTTCTCCAGCCAGGCGCGGGTCTCCGGCTCCAGCGTCACGGGATCGGACCGGCTCAAATGCCGCGCCCGATGCGAGACCAGCGGGCGGCGGTGAACCATGTCCACGGCTTCAGCCATTCGGCCGATCCGTCCGTGGAGAAGAACACGAAGCTCGCACGCCCGACCACATTCTCCGCCGGCACCAGGCCGATGCCCTGGTTCGGCTCTGCCGGGAAGCGGCTGTCGAGCGAGTTGTCGCGGTTGTCGCCCATCAGGAACAGACGGTCCTCCGGCACCACGACCGGCTCCGTCGTGTCCTGATAGGTCAGCCCGAAATCGAGCACTTCGTAGCTGCGGCCGTTCGGCAGCGTCTCGCGGAATCGGGGGTAGCGGCAGGCGAAGCTGCCGTCAGGCTGCTGGTCGACAAAGCGGCCCTGGGCGCAGCGCCCCTCCGGCCGAACCGTGACGATGAGGTCCCCGATCGGTTCCTTCTTCACGGGCTGGCCGTTCAGGTGGAGAACGCCGTTGACCATCTGCACCTGATCGCCCGGCAGGCCGACCACGCGCTTGATGTAGTCCGCCCGGTCGCTGGGGTGCTTGAACACGACGACATCGCCCCGCTCCGGCAGCCGGTCAGGAATCCGGCCTTCGAAGAGCTTCACGTCCAGCGGGAGCGATGCCTGCGAATAGCCGTAGGGCCATTTGGCGGCGAACAAATAATCGCCTTCCAGTAGGCGCGGCATCATCGATTCGCTGGGGATGGAGAAGCTGGTGAACACCAGCGTGCGGAACAGCAGCACCACCACGACCAGCTTGACGAGGAACCAGGTGAAGCTGCCTTCCTCCTTGTCCTTTGCCTTCCTGGAGGAGGCGGGCTGCTTGGTTCGGGCCGGCGCGGTTTCGCTCATTCGCCAGCACATGTTGGCGAGGCGCGCCCGCGTCAAGGCAAGGCTGCTTAAAGGACTGTCCTTCGGCGGAACATTGCGGCGTTTCGTTCGCGTTTTTCGCCGATTCCACGTTCCCATTCGAGACTGGACCGCCTAGCCCCGCAGGCCAAGGACAACGCAAGGAGGATAGCCGGTGAGTGATGCGCGCGAGAAGGCCTGGCACATGCTCTCTCTCCAGCCCCGCGAAATCCTTGCAGACCTGTTCAAGCGCGACCCGGCGCGGGTGGAGAAGCTTTCCGGCCGCATCGAACTCGGCGAAGGGGAAGCGGGCGGCATCCTGTTCGACTGGTCCAAGACTCACCTGACGGATGAGCTCATCGCCGAATTCGAGGGCTTGGCAGGCGCGGCGGATTTCGACGAGATGCGTCGCCGGCTGTTCGCAGGCGAGGTCGTCAACCCGACGGAGAACCGCGCCGCGGAGCATTCCGCGCTGCGCGGCGTCGGCAAGGAGTCGAGCGTCGAGGAGGCGGAAGCCCTGCGGGAGCGGATGCGCCTGCTGGTGGAGGCGATTCATGAGGGTGTGCTGGGCGAGGTTAAGCACCTCATCCACATCGGCATCGGGGGCAGCGCGCTCGGCCCCGCGCTGGCGGTGGATGCGCTGGCGCGCGACCTGGCGCTGGTGGATGTGCATGTCGTCTCGAACATCGACGGCGTTGCCCTGGAAGAGGCCTTTGCCGCCTGCGATCCGGCCACGACTCTTATCGCCGTCGCCTCCAAGACCTTCACCACGATCGAGACCATGACCAACGCGAACAGCGCGCTGCGCTGGTTGCAGGAGAGTGGGGTGGACGACCCGACCGGGCGGGTCATCGCGCTCACCGCATATCCGGAAAAGGCGGTGGAGTGGGGAGTTGATGAAACGCGCATCCTGCCCTTCGCGGAAAGCGTGGGCGGGCGCTACTCGCTTTGGTCCAGCATCGGCTTCCCCGTCGCGGTGGCGATCGGCTGGGAGGATTTCGAGGCGATGCTGGCGGGCGCCGCGGCGGTGGACGTGCATTTCCGCGACACGGATGGCGCTGCCAATCTGCCGCTGCGCGCCGCCTTCGCCGACCTGTACTACGCCCGCATTCGCGGTGCCGAGACTCGCGCCTGCTTCGCCTATGACGAGCGGCTGGGCCTGCTGCCCTCCTACCTCCAGCAGCTGGAGATGGAATCGAACGGCAAGAGCGTGACGGTGGATGGCCAGCCCGTTGACGGCCCGACTGCGCCGATCACCTGGGGCGGGGTGGGCACCGATGCCCAGCACGCAGTGTTCCAGCTGCTCCACCAGGGGACGCATCTGGTGCCGATCGACTTCATCGCCAGCATTGCGCCCGGCGACGAGTTGGACCCGGCGCATCACCGGATCCTGCTGATGAACTGCTTCGCGCAGGGGGCGGCGCTGATGGCGGGCAAGAAGAGCGATGATCCGGCGCGCAGCTACCCCGGGGACCGGCCCAGCGCGACCATCCTGTGCGACGATCTTGACGCAGCCACTCTGGGCGCGCTGATCGCGTTCCATGAGCATCGGACCTTCGCCAATGCCGTGCTGATGGGGATCAACCCGTTTGACCAGTTCGGCGTGGAGCTGGGCAAGGAGATCGCGAAAAGGATCGAGAAGGGCGGGGAAAGCTTCGACCCGAGCACGGAGGCGCTGTTGAAGGCGGCCGGGCTGGGCTGAGCTGATGCCGCCGCGGGACGGGTCAGCCGCCTAGAAGGCGAGCGGCAGGCCCCAGTTTGCGCGCAGGCAGCGGATGCGCTGTGCGTAGAAGGCCGCGAGGATGCGGGGGACCTGTCGGTCGGACTGCACGCCGTGGGGCGATGCGTTGATGAGCGCGATTTGATGCTGCCGGAGCAGTTCGTTCATGTCCATGAGCGACCCTCCGCCTGTTCCGCCGCTTCGGCCGCGTCCCGCTCGGCACGAGCCTCCGCAACCTTGGCGCGTTCCTTCTCCATCAGCTGGGCACGCGCTGCCATCTGGCGCCATGCGGCTTCCGATCGAAGAGCACGCTCCCGCACCCGGTCCAGCGTGGCCTCCTGCGCGTCGATCGCGGCCTCGTTGGCGCGCGCGTCGAAGAACTCGAATGTCTGGCTCATGGCGGCGGCTCCTGCTGGTGAAAGGTTGCGGTTCGGGAGGGCCGATCAGCCCTCCCGTCCGAAGGCAGGCGTCAGGCCGAAGCGAGATTGATCGCCGATTCCTTGCCGTTGCGGCCACGCTCAACCTCATAGGAGACGCGCTGGTCGCGATCGAGCGTCTGCATCCCGGCGGCCTGGACCGCGGTGATGTGGACGAAGCTGTCAGCGCCGCCGTCTTCCGGCTGGATGAAGCCATAGCCCTTGTCGGCATTGAAGAATTTCACGGTACCAATAGGCATGCTGTTTCCTTTCAAGAAACGTTGGTTGCCTTGCCGCAACATGCAGCAAGGTCGTGCGTCAGTGCGTCAAATGAAAGGAAGTCGTCGTCATGAGCAGGTGATCCCGAATACTTAATTCAGAACACCGTAATCTCGTCGCCGAAGTCCGTCGCAAATTTCGACGTCAGCGGCGATCATGTAGCATGCCGGGAGAGGATAACCTAATTGTTTCTCCCGCCGCCCCTTTCGCGAGTGCCGGAGATGCCTTTCTGCAGCCTATCGCGGCGAGCGCCAGGCCAGCTGCTGCCGAGGCTGGCGGACTTGGCGATCTGAAGGGCACCCTGTATCATTCGCAGGCCGCGTCCTGCGGCGGGAGGGCGCCCATGAAAGCCTCTTCAACCTTCCTCGCGGTACCTTCACCTTCGCAGACGCCGGCAACGACCGGTGGAACACGCGTCTGGTGGTGGTGGCGGCGGACGGCACGACCCGTTCTTCCGAAGTGACCCACACGCTCGACGGTACTGCTACGCAGATTTCCGGCAATGTCGGCCCGGACACAGTCGCTGTGACCACGCCGTCGCCCGACGTGATGGTGATGGCGCTCAGCGGCCAGGGTGTGCCCTATTTGATGAGGGTTTTCACCCTCGGGTCGGACGGCAACAGCCAGACAGAAACCGCAGTGTATTTCCAGCCTGACGGCACCCCGGTGATCCGCGAGACTCAACTCACGCGGGTTAAGTGACCGTCTCCAGCAGCGCCCGCTCCGCCTCCTCGATATAGCCGCGCGTCAGCGGCAGAGCGTGCCGGTCGCGCGCATACTGGATCTGGTAATTGCACATGCTGCCGCTCTCGAAAGCGGTGGCTGCGCCGGCGAGATAGAAGGTCCACAGGCGATAGAAGCGCGCATCATGCAGCCCGATGATGGCGTCCTTGTGCTCCACCACGCGGGCATACCATTCGCGGATGGTGCGGCCGTAGTGCAGGCGCAGCGTCTCCACGTCCGTGGCGATCAGGCGGACCTTCTCGCTGGCGGCGACGGTTTCGCTGAGCGCGGGGATGTAGCCGCCGGGGAAAATCCACTTGTCCGTGAAGGCGTCCGTGCGGCCCGGCCCGCCCATGCGGCCGATCGTGTGCAGCAGCATGGTGCCATCATCCGCCAGCAGACGGGTGCAGGCGCGAAAGAACGTCTCGAATTGCGGCTGGCCGACATGCTCGAACATGCCGACCGAGACGATGCGTTCGAACCGCTCCCCCCGCTCCGCCAGCACGCGATAATCGACCAGCTCGAACCGGACGCGGTCCGCCACGCCGGCCGCCTCCGCGCGTTCGCGTGCCAGGGCGAGCTGCTCTTCGCTGAGCGTGATGCCGAGCACGTCCACGCCGGCGCGCTGGGCGAGGAAGATCGCCATGCCGCCCCAGCCGCAGCCGATGTCCAGCACCCGCTGGCCCGGCTTCAGGTTCAGCTTCGCGGCGATATGCGCGAGCTTCGCCTCCTGCGCCTCGGCCAGCGTCATGTCCTCCCGCGACCAATAGGCGCAGCTATACTGCATGTGCTCTTTATCGAGCATCAGCCGGTAGAGATCGTTGCCGATGTCGTAATGATGGGCGACGTTCTTCTTGGATTTGCCGGGGCGGTTGAACGAATTGATGAAGTGCCCGATGCGCCGCTTCAGCTTGCGCGTGGGCGAGGGCGGGGTGAGGTCGCGCCCTTCCTCCCAGCGGTTGTTGCTGCGCATCAGCTGCACCAGGCCCATGATGTCGCCGCTCTCGATCGGCACGCGGCCATCCATGAAGGCTTCCGCGAAGCCGAGCCGCATGTCCGTCAGCGTGTCGCGCGCCACCCGGCTGTCGGCGAAGCGGATCGCCACCTCCGGAAAGCCCGGCGTGGGCGTGCCGAAGGTGCGGCGGGTTCCGCCCGACCAGGTGATGGTGAGGGTGCCGTTCCTGACCGTCCGGTCAAGAACCTTGGCGAGGACGCGTTCGCTGGGTGTCATGCGTGTGAGTGATCTTTTCTGGTGTTGGTATGAGGTGCCGTAGCGAGGGGTGATTATCGTCCGCATGACCCGGTAGGCAAATCCGCCTATTCCGCCGCTTGCTTCAGTGCCGGATCGAGATGCCAGGCGGGCGGCTCCTCGCTGTTCCTCAGCCGCTCGCTTTCTTCGTACATGAAGTCGCGCGTCATCGGCAGAGCGGCGCGGTCCTTCACATAGACCATCTGCCAGTTGACGAGGGTGCCGTTGCGGAAGCTCTGTTCTGCCCCTGCGAGGTAGAACAGCCACATGCGGTAGAACTTCTCGTCATACATATCGACGATCTCGTCGCGGTGCATGACTGTGCGGTTGTACCATTCTTCCAGCGTGTAGGAGTAGTGGAAGCGCATCGCCTCCACGTCCATCACCTGCCAGCCGGCCCTCTCGCTCTCCGTCACGAGCTCCGACAGGGCAGGGATGTAGCCACCGGGGAAGATGTATTTGCGCGTCCAGGCATCGGTGAAGCCGGGAGGGCCTGCGCGGCCGCAGCAATGGGAGAACATCACGCCGTCCGGCTTCAGCAGCCGGTGCGTGTGGCGGAAGAAGTGCGGGTAGTGCGGGGTGCCGACATGCTCCAGCAGGCCGACAGAGCTGATGCGGTCGAACTGCCCTTCGACATCGCGATAGTCCATCAGCTTGAACTTGACCTTGTCCTCCACCCCGGCGGCTTTCGCCCGCTCCTTGCAGAAGGCAATCTGGTCCGGCGCGAGGGCAACGCCCAGCACTTCGCAGCCATAATGCTTGTTGAGATAGAGGGCGAGGCCGCCCCAGCCGCAGCCGATGTCCAGCACCTTCATGCCCTGAGACGCATTGGGCTTGATGTGCATCTTGGCGGCGATGTGAGCCTTCTTGTCGAGCTGCGCCTTTTCCAGGCTGTTCGACACGTCCCGGTAATAGGCCATGGTGTATTGCCGGTCCTCGTCCAGGAACAGCTCATACAGGCGGCGGGTGAGGTTGTAGGTGGCTTCCGCGTTCTTGCGGGCCTTGCCACGCAGGTTGATGCTGTCGACCTTGGCGGCGGCCTTCTGCACCAGCCGCTTGACCGGCCCCTGCGGCTGGAGCGCACGGTCGCCGTGGGTCTTGGACTGCGCGGTGACGAACAGCACCAGGTCGCGAATGTCGTGCGGCGGTTCGATCTCCAGCCAGCCCCACATGAAGGCCTCACCTGCGCCGACCTGCGGATAGCGGGCGATGTGGTCGGCGGCCTTGCGGTGGGTCAGGCGGGCGCGGATCGGGTGGTCCCCGTCGCCGGAGCTGCCATACTCATAGACCTTCCCGTCATAATCCGTGACGGTGAGCCGACCGGTGCGGATCAGCTTCTTCAGCATTGTGTCGAGCAGCCACATGCCCGGCCTTCTCCCCCAATTTTCGGCTTTGGACGGGGTTAGAACCGTCGCTTCCCGGTGTGTCAATGTTGGGGTATCCTGCGCCGGCCATGAGCCAGGGCAAGACCGTTCCCACCGAGGTGCAGGTCGCCGACTTCATCGCCGCGGTGGAGCCGCCGGCGAAACGGGAGGACGCGCTGGTGCTGGACCGGCTGTTCCGCGCCGCGACGGGGCAGGAGCCGCGCATGTGGGGGCCCACCATCATCGGATACGGCGAGTACCGCACCACCTATGACAGCGGGCGGCAGGTCTGGAACCTGCGCTGCGGGTTCTCGCCGCGCAAGGCGAAGCACTCGTTGTACCTCATCCCCTGCGACGAGGCGGGAGACGGCGGCGGGTTCGAGCGGCTGCTGGCGCGGCTGGGCAAGCATTCGCAGGGGCAGGGCGGCTGTTTGTACGTCAACAAGCTGGCGGATATCGACCTCACAGTGCTGGAGGAGATGATCGTGCTGGCCTGGCGCAAGAGCTTCGAGCTGTATCCCGATTGAGACGCTTGGGGGCGGGCTTAAGTTGACAAAGTTGACGCCCTGTCAAGCAGCGGAAACAGCCGTAAGTAGCTGAAGTGTAAGTGAAAGCCTGCAAAGTTGACACTTGACACCTCACCGATCGGTTTCCGGCCCGGATGTGCGGAATGCGAGCATCCGCTGGGAGGGTGAGCGGGTCTGGCGGTGTAGGGAAGGGCGAGTGGGGGATTACGCCCCCCTTGCGGACATTTGAGCTAGGGCGGTAGCATCGTCCGATGCCGACGCGCTACGAGCAGCTTAGGGAAGCCATCAGATATCTGGCTGCGCCAGCACCGGAGCAGATTGCCCATCTTGATGAATTGATGCGTTCCGTGACCGGCGGCGGGTCTGCTGCCGCCTTCGGAAACGATGAACTTGCATTGAGCCTTGATGACCTGTTCTTCGCATCCAGCGACATGATTGCTCACGGCGAACTGACGAACGCCGAAGCAGCCGCAATCCGCACGCTTGATGAGGCTCTTACTTCCATAAGCGGAGGGCGAAACGCGTCCTTTTGGCGGCGAGAGGCACTGCGCGATGACGAGCGTTGGGATGGTATCAGGATGCTAGCCGCGTCTGCGCTGGCCAAGCTACCGGAGGAAGTACGAGCCGTGGGTCGGTCGGCCAAGAACGTCCGCTAACCACCCATTGCGGGCATTGTCAGCCGCTCGCGAGGCTCCCGAAGGCGTCAAGTTCGGTTTGCACAGAACGTCCGCCAAGGGTGGAAAGCGGACGCTAACAAGCTTAGCCTCGATCCAACGACTTTGATCGGGAGAGAATAGATGAGGCGCGACAGACGGCTTCTGATTGCCATGCTGTTACTCGTAGGCTCATTCACCGCTTGGGCCATCCAGGTATGGATCACGGCACTTTACATCGAGGCAGCAATATGGGGGGATTGGACGTGGTTCGCCGATACCTTCTCTGTGGAGGCCCCGGCGCGGGGACCGGACGTATTTTGCTTCGGCCGTTGCGCTCCAAATCTCCCCTTCGTGGCCGGGTGGATCGGAATAGGCGGCTTCCTCACTGGATCAATCATGCTGGTGAATGCATGGTGGAAACCGAGATGGACGGACTTGCGGTGACGCTAATGGCGGGTTTGTGGTCGCGAGCAGACATCATCAGCCCCGCCGCCAAAGTTCACTTCGGTCGATCGCTACTGCAGGCCGGCCGTTCGGCTACCCACCCAAGACCCGTCGCCGCGCCTAGATGCCCGCGTACCATTGGTAGCCGCGGTCTTCCCAGAAGCCGCCTTCGCCGCCGGCGATGCTGTTGAGGCTGGCGACGGCCTCGATGCCGGTGAGGTACTTGGCGTGTTTGTAGCCGAGCTGGCGTTCGATGCGCAGGCGCAAGGGGGCGCCGTTCTTGACCGGCAGGGGCTCGCCATTGAGCTGGTGGGCCAGGATCGTTTGCGGGTGGAAGGCATCGTCCAGCCCGCAGCTTTCGTAATAGGGCGCGCCGTAGAGAAGGTCGGCGCAGCGGAAGAGGATGTAGCGCGCCTCCGGCCGCAGACCGGCGCGTTCGAGGATGGGGCCGAGCTGCGGGCCGGTCCACTGGCCAATGGCGCTCCACCCCTCCACGCAGTCGTGGCGGGTGATCTGGGTGCGCTGGGGCAGGGCGCGAATGTCCGGGAGCGAAAGATTGAGCGGCCGTTCCACCAGCCCGCCCACCTGCACTCGCCAATCCGTGAAGCCGGCCGCTTCGTGAGCGCGATATTCCGGCGTCGGGATGTCCACGCTGCCATTGCCGCGAAAGGTGGGCGAGATGTCCGCCACCGAATATTCGCGCGCAAGCCTTTGTCCGCCCAGAGCGCGGTGAGCGCGGTGATGCATTCCCTCAGCGGTCTTCACCAAACCCTTGAAGGTGTCGGTCTCGCTGATCTTCGAACAGCCGGTGACGCCGAAGGCCGCAAGGCCCGCAAGCACGCTACGCCGTCTCATCGACACGCCCTCCGAAGATCATGGCGCGCATCTGGCCGAAGGGGCCGGTCAGCAGCACCAGCAGGATGTGGATGAGGGTGAAGGCGCACAGGGCAAAGGCGCAAAGGAAGTGGATCGACCGAGCGCTCTGCCGGCCGCCGAACATGTCCAGCAGCCAATGCCAGCTCGCGCCGATGCCGGGGCTGATCGCCATGCCGGAGAAAATCATCAGCGGCAGCAGGATGAAGATGACGACGGCGTAGCTGAGCTTCTGCATCGCGCCGTATTTGCCGCCGGTATGGGCGAAGTTGAAGCGCAGGTATTGGCGGATCTCCTGCGCGAAGAGGCGCCACTTCCATTCCCGCCGCCTTGTGACGAGATCGCGCCGGAAGTGTCCGTTCACCAGCGCCACCAGCATGAACAGCAGCAGCGAGATGGCGAAAACCCATGCGAACAGCACGTGCCAATCCCGCGCGATGGCGAGGCTGTATTGCGAAGGGATCGTCGCCCACCAGGGGAAGCGGGTCACATGCAGCCAGGCCTCAGAGGGTTGGAAGCCCCACTGGCCCCAGTACAGATAGGGGTGCGCGTTCGAGATCGTCAGCCCGGACATGAACAGCACGATCACGCTGAGCGCGTTCACCCAGTGCCAGAGCCGCGTGCTGAGCGCGTGCCGCTTCATGCCGAATCCCTCTCCTCTCGGGCGAGGTATATCACGTCTCGCGGTTGGGCGAGGAGGTGCTGCCCGGAATCCACGAACAGCGTCTGCCCTCCCGCAAGGGGGCCGGTGGCGAGCATGAAGGCGGCGTCCGCGACTTCTTCCGCAGAGGTGCGGCGGCGCAACAGATTCATGCGGTGGGAGCGCTCCGCTTCCTCCGAGGTCTGGTCCAGGCTCGGCAGGATGGCGCCGGGGGCGAGGGCGTAGACGCGGTCCTGTGGGGCGCTTGCCATTTCCAGCATCGCGACTGTGCTGGCGAGGGCGTGCTTGCTCATCGTGTAGCTGAAGAAATCCGCATTCGGATTGGCGAGCTTCTGGTCGGTGAGGTGGATCACGCGGCGGCCGGCGCTGGAGCGGGCGTGCGCGAGATAGGCCTGCGCCATTCGCGCGGGAGTGGCGGCGTTGACATGCATTGCTTCGGCAAAGGTGGCAGGCTCCAGTGCGGTGGCGAGGTCTGGCCGCAGCACCGAGGCCGAGTTGATGAGAGCGCGCCAATCGGGGAGCCGCTCCGCCAGTTGCTCCACCAGCGCCACTGCAGCCGCGCCGTCAGCGAGGTCGCAGCGCACCACCTCCGCGCTGGGCAGGGTGGCGGCGAGGGCTTGGCCCTCGGCGGCAGAGCGGTTGCAGTGGATCACCACATGCCAGCCTTCCACGCCAAAGCGGCGGACCATGGCCGCGCCGATCCGCTTCGCGCCGCCGGTGACGAGGACGGCGGGGCGGCTCATGCTGAGAGGGAGGTGCGGGCCAGCCTAGCTCTCCGGCACCTTGGATCGCAGTTCCTCCAGCCAGACGTCCGCGACGGCATCGCTGGGCGCGCGCCAGTCGCCTCGGGGGCTGAGGGCGCCTCCGCTGCTGACCTTCGGGCCGTTGGGGATGGCGCTGCGCTTGAACTGGCTGAAGCCGAAGAAGCGCTGGCAGAAGCTCTCCAGCCATTTGCGGATGGTGGCGAGCTCGTACTGGTTCTTGTTCGCCTCCGGAAAACCGGGAGGCCACATGCCATGCTCCCGGTCCTTCCACGCGTGCCAGGCGAGGAAGGCGACCTTGGAGGGGCGCTGGCCGAAGCGGACGATGTGGTGGAGGAAAAAGTCGTTCAGCTCATACGGGCCGATCTTGTCTTCCGTGCTCTGCATCTCGCCATCCTCCCCGGCGGGGACGAGTTCCGGGCTGATCTCCTGCCCGAGGATGGCTTCGAGCACTTCGTCCGTCGCGGGGTCGAACTGGTTGGTGCGGGTTGTCCAGCGAATGAGGTACTGGATCAGCGTCTTGGGCACACCGGCATTGACGGCGTAGTGGCTCATCTGGTCGCCCACGCCATAGGTGCACCAGCCGAGCGCAAGCTCGCTGAGGTCGCCGGTGCCAATGACGAAGCCGCGATGCTGGCCGGCGAGGCGGAACAGGTAATCGGTGCGCAGGCCCGCCTGCACGTTCTCGAACGTCACGTCGTGAACAGGCTCGCCGCGTCCGAAGGGGTGGCCGATATCCTGCAGCATCCGCTGCGCGGCGGGGCGGATGTCGATCTCCTCCGCCGTGATGCCGAGCGCGTCCATCAGCTTCCAGGCGTTGGACTTGGTGCCTTCCGAGGTGCCGAAGCCGGGCATGGTGTAGCCGCGGATGGTGGTGCGCGGCAGGCCGAGCCGGTCGCACACCTTGGCCGCGACGATCAGCGCATGGGTGGAATCGAGCCCGCCGGAGACGCCGATGACCATGGAATCGCCGCTGGTCTGGCGGAAGCGACGCATCAGGCCATCGACCTGGATGTTGAAGGCTTCGTAGCAATCCTCGTCCAGCCGGTGCGGGCGGTTGGGGACGAAGGGGAAGCGGCGGATGGGGCGGATCAGGCCGATATCGCCTTCCGCCGGGCGGTGATCGAAGTGGATGGTGCGGATGTAGTCTTCCGGCCGAAGGGCCGCTTCGGCGGCGTCGTTGAAGGTCTGCATCCGCATCCGGTCGCCCAGGATGCGGTCCGTATCGATGTCCGCGATGCACAGCTCCGGCTCCAGGCTGAAGCGCTCTGACTCCGCCATCAGGTCGCCGAGTTCGAAGATCATCCCCTGGCCGTCCCAGGCGAGATCCGTCGTGCTCTCGCCATGGCCGGCGGCGGAATAGATATAGGCGCTGGCGGTGCGGCTGGATTGCGCGCGGCAGAGCATGTGCCGCTCATCCGACTTGCCGATGACGATGTTGGAGGCGGAGAGGTTGGCGAGGATGGTCGCGCCCGCCAGCGCTCCGGCGGTGGAGGGCGGATTGGGCGCCCAGAAATCCTCGCAGATCTCCACGAACAGCTTGAAGCCGGGCAGCTGGTTGGAGGCGAAGATCAGGTCCGTGCCGAAGGGGATGTCCGTGCCTGCGACGTGGATCGTCTTGCCCCGGATGTTGCGGCCATGGGCGAACCAGCGCTTCTCGTAGAATTCGCGATAATTGGGCAGGAAGCTCTTGGGCACCGCGCCGAGCAGTTGGCCGTCCGCAACGGCGAGCGCGCAATTGTAGAGGCGACCTTCGTGCCGCAGGGGTGCGCCGATGAGCAGGACGGGGGAGAGGCCGGCGCTGGCCACGACGATCTTTCCGATCGCCTTCTCCACCGCATCCAGCAGCGCGGACTGCATCAGCAGGTCGTCCAGCGCGTAGGAGGAGACGCACAGCTCCGGATAGACGAGCAGGTCCACGCCGCATTCGTGGGCGCGGCGGGCCTCCTGGACAATTCCGTCCCTGTTGAAGGTCACATCGGCGGTGGAAACGTGGGGCGTGCTGGTCGCGACGCGGACGAAGCCGTGCGCATGCATGGCGTAAAAGGGATGCGTCTCTCCGCTCACGCCGGAAGGTCTCCGGTTGGCTGCCCGCGATCAATCATTCAGCGCCTCCTCGATCATCTCCAGCGCCACTTGCAGCGAGGCAAGTCGGACGCCCTGGCGGCCAACCTCGCCGAAATGCTCTTCGCGATGGGTGACTTTGCCGTTCTTGCGGGCGCAGGCGAAATGGACAAGCCCTTCCTCCCCATCGTCATCCTTGCCCGGCGGGCCGGCGTAGCCGGTGACGGAGAGGGCGATGTCGGCGCGGGAGCGGTGCAGGGCACCCTTCGCCATATCCACCGCGATCTGCTCGCTGACTGCGCCGCAGCTGTCCACGCGCCGCCGCTCGATGTCGAGCAGGTCGCATTTGGCCTGCTTGGAATAGACGACGAAGCCGCGCTCGAAGATGTGGCTGCAGCCGGGCACGTCGGTCAGCAGGGCGGCGAGCAGGCCGCCGGTGCAGCTTTCCGCGGTCGCGAGATAGAGGTCCTTCTCACAAGCCAGTTCGAGCACGCGCTGGGCGCGCTCATCCACGTCGGGCGGCAGAGCAGGTTCGAGCGTTTCGGTCATTGTGCCTCCTGCCGGCTTCACGAAAGGCCGGTGGAAGGGCAACCGTGGGACGGGGGCGGGGGTTCCGCGACGGGTGCTTTGAGGGCGGCGCGGCTTGACCTCGATGCGCTGCGAACATCATAAAATCTTGGGGCGATGATGGAGGGGCAGGCCAATGATGTTCTATGAAGAGCAGAGGTTCTCCCCGTGGATCATCGGGCTGGCGCTGGTGCTTGTCTGCGCGACGATCCCATTCGTGCTGATGGCGGCGCCTCCCGATGTGGCGCCTGAGGAGCAGAGTGTCGCCGTTTGGTCTCTCACCATTCCTATTGGGTTGGTCGTGGCGCTGTTCCTCTTCTTCAAGCTGGTGACGAGAGTTCAGCCCGGGAGGGTCGAGTTCGGTTTCCCGCTGGGCCTGCGGCGGAGGATCGCGGCGGATGAGATCGAGCGCGCGGAGGTGGTGCAATACCGCCCCTTGCGGGATTTCGGCGGCTGGGGCCTGCGCTTCGGCCGGGAGGGGATGATGTACAATGCCCGCGGCAACGCCGCCGTGCGGCTGAGGCTCAAGAGCGGCAAGGTCGTGTTTGTCGGGTCCGGCCGGGCGGAGGAACTGGCGAGCGCGATCGACGCGGCGCGCCGGGCTCCGCAGCCTTCAGCCGAGGCCCCGGCAAGCGGGAGGTGACCTGCCGGGGCGGCTTGGTGAGGATCGCGGCAGGCTGCCGCCCCCTCACTTCGCTCAGATGGCGACCGCCTGCCTCCACTCCCGCGGTGCGGCGTGGGCGGCCGCGTGATCACGGTTCCGCCGGTGCCGATCATTGCGCAGCAGCCGATCGAGCAGATCCTTGCCGAAGTCCCAGTCTCCGATCCCGGAATCCGCGTTGATGTGGCCGACCGCTCCGGCGAAGACGAAGCTGGATTCCCAATCCGCCGCCAGCATCCGGGCGGTGCGCAGCTTGCAATAATGGTCGTTCTGGCTCGCCGCGAGAAAGGACGGGAAGGGCAGCGGCTTGCGCGGGCAGGCGCCGAAACGAGCGAGGCGAGGGTCCGCACCGGGGCGATCCACATCGGGCGGAGCAACGAGCAAGGCCCCGACAACAGGGTTGCCGTAGCTCGGCTGCTCATATTCCGCCCACCAGGCGACGGCGAGGCAGCCGAGGCTGTGGGCGACCAGCACGACGGGCCGATCCGCCTGGTGGATCGCCAGGTTCAGCTTGTTCACCCAGGTGTTGCGGTGCGGATCGTCCCACATGCCGAGATCGACCCGGCGGCAATCTTCCCGCTGCCGTTCCCAGCGCGATTGCCAGTGCTGCGGGTTGCTGTTGTTGAGGCCGGGCACAATCAGGATCAACGGATCCTCTGCCAGGCGATCTAGCTCCAGATCGAGATAATGGGCCATGGTCAGTCTCCAGAAGGGAGAAGGGTTGGCCGTCCGATTCGTATGGTCCGACGCAGCAGAGATAACTCTACCGCGGAGATTGAGAAATAGCTGTTCGATGAGCTGCCGCTCAGATCAGGCCGGTTGAGCAGCGGAAGGCGACGGGGTGCCCCGCCGCCCTCCCGACTTGGTCAGGCCGCTTCGCGCTCCGCCCCGATCGGCAGCTTGGCGCGGACGGTCGCCTTGGAGAGGTCGAGCCCGTAGAGCTTTGCCGCATTACCGCCCACGAGGCTGCGCACTGTCTCCGGCGGCAGATGGCCCATCGTCTCCCCGATGATGCGGACGGAATTGGGCCAGATGCTGTCCGGGTGCGGATAGTCGCTGGCCCAGAGCAGGTTCTCCGGCCCCCAGAACTCGAGCAGGCGCATGGCGGTGGGGCTCTGCTGGAAGGTGCCGTAGACCTGCCGCTGGAATACCTCAGACGGCTTCATCTTGTGCGGGATGCCGCCCTTGTCGTCCCAGAACTCCTTGCACTCCCACAGGCGCCAGTGGCGGTAATCCAGCTCTTCCACCACCCATGGAACCCAGCCGACGCCGCTTTCCGCGATCACGATCTTCAGCTTGGGGTGCCGTTCCAGGATGCCCCAGGCGAACAGGTCCACGAACGGATCGAGGAACTGGTCGATGAACATCTTGGCGTGGAGGAAGGTGGCGCCGGGGCTGCCCTTGTACTTGTCGAACGCCTTGGTGACGCCGGGGAACACGGTGACGTGGAAGGAGAGGACGATGCCTGATTGTTCGAGCAGGTCGAACAGCGGCTCCCACCTTTTGTCCTCCAGCCGGGGCTCGGCGACGGCGATCTGCAGGTTGGCCTGGCGCACGCCGCCCCGCTTGGCGAGGCGCTGCAGCTCGGCATGGGCCATTTCGGGGTGCGGGGGGAGCATGGCGACGCCGATCAGCCGATCGGGCGCGGCGGCGCAGAAATCCTCGTACAGCCAGTCGTTGTAGGCGGCATAGGCGGCTGCGGTGAACTCCGGGTCGTCGGAGCGGATGGAGGTGACAGGACCATAGACCACGTGGGCCCAGACATTGTCCCGGTCCATGTCCTGCAGACGCAGGTGCGGGTGCCCGGCGCGTAGCTCGCTGGTGTCCTCGATCCCGCCGCGATCATAGGCGGTGTGGATGGGCTTCGGGCCCTGCTGCTCCACCTTCTTGCCCGACCAGAAGCCCCAGCGATGCCCGTCGGCGATCCAGCTGGCAGGCCCTTCCGCCGGCAGGTCGACGCGGGGGGCCCGCTCGCCCCATTTGCTCGCCATCCGGTCGGCCAGCGCGTTGGCCGGCAGCATGTTGAGATCGAGGTGATCGTCGCAAGAGACGAGCGGCGTCACCAGAGGGGCGGCTTCGAGCATGGGGCTCTCCCGGTTTTCTTGATTGTTCGCATGCTAATTGCCAGCCGCAGAGGCGCTGGGCAATGCAAAAGGGACAGGCCGAAACGCAAACCGGCCGGCGCCCCTGTGGAGTGCCGGCCGGCAGGTGTTGCCGCGAAGGGGCGCGGATCAGAGGCCGATTACGCCGCCATCATCCTTGGTGATCGCGACCACCGCAGAGCGGGGGCGGCCGGTGGCGTTGCCGCCCTGGCTCTGCGGCCAGTTGCTGCTCGGTGCCTCCGGAAGGCCGGCTTCGCCCGGATGCTGGATGCCGACGAACAGCGTACGGCCGTCGGGCGTGGAATCGACGCCGGTGATCTCGCATTCGAGCGGGCCGGTCAGGAACCGCTTGAGCGTGGCCGCGCCGGCCGCCGCGCCGACGATGGTGCCCTGCTGCGCAGTGGCACCGCCCGCACCGGTATTGGTGATCGTCCTTGCGCCACCATCGCCGACTGTTCCCGGCAGGGCGGCCAGCATCTGGTTGTTCGTCCTGTCCGTGAAGGCGCCGTCGTCCGTCTGGATCCACAGCAGCGGCTTCACCTGCCCGGCGGGGTTCTGCGCGCGGGAGAACCAGAGGCCGTCGGGGCTGGAGAAGTCGTTCTGCGCCGTCAGGCCGGAGAGGTTGACGTTGGCCGGATCGGCCTCCGCCGAATCCGCGCCGAACAGGTAGATGTCCCAGCTGAACGTGGTGGCGGCGTTGTTGTCCCCAGCCTCGCGCAGGCGGATGATGTGGCCGTTGGGGTTACCCAGCTGGTTCGAGGTGCCCTTGAGGTCGTTATAGTGCCGCGGGTTGGCCGCGTCGGTGTCGGTAATCGGGCGGCCGGCGGCGTTGTTGTTGGTCAGCGTCAGGTAGATTTCGCCATTGACGGGGTTGGTCGCGGTCCATTCGGGCCGGTCCATCGGCGTGGCGCCGACCGCATCGGCCGCGAGGCGAGCGTTGACGAGGATGTCCGCCTGATCGGCAAAGACGTATTCCGGTTCCGCCCCCACGGCCGGGCGGTTCGGCACCTGGCCGAACACCAGCGGCAGCCATGTGCCCGTGCCATCCGGGTTGAAGCGCGCGACATGGAGCGTGCCGCTGTCGAGGTACTTGTCACCCATGGCCAGCCGGTCGGTCGCCTGCGCGTCGCTCTCCGACCACGCGGCGTCGGAAACGAACTTGTAGAGGTATTCGCGGCGTGAATCGTCGCCCGTATAGACGGCGACCTTCTGCCCCGGGGTGAGGCGGCCGAGCCATGCGCCCTCATGCCCCAACCGGCCGAGCGTCGTGCGCTTGCGAGGGACCGAGGTCGGGTCATACGGGTCCAGCTCCACCACCCAGCCGAACTGGTTGGGCTCGTTCCGGAAATCCTCCGTGGCCGAGGCGGCGGTCGCCCGCGCATCCCACCGGCGGAAGAGGGTGGTGTTGGTCGCCTGAACGGTCGACCAGCGGTTGTTGCCGCTGGTGCTGTTGACGCCATAGCGGCGAAGCGAGGTCAGCTCTCGCGCGCTGCGCCGGGCATTGTCCGTGCCCGCCCCGGTGTTGTCGCGGCGGAAGTAGCCAGCCCAGTTCTCCTCACAGGTGAGCATCGTGCCCCAGCCGGTGCCGCCATTGGCGCAATTGTTGATCGTGCCGCGGCCCTGCGTCCCGCCCGGCGAATAGGCGGTCTTGAGCAGGTCGCTGCCCCGCACCGGTCCGTGGAACACAACCGGCGTGTTCGGCGTGATGCGGCGGTTGAACGGGCTGTCCTGCACGTAGGTCCACTGGCGGTTGCCGGTGTCGCGGTACTCGGTGACGCTGACGCCGTGGGCCTCGATCTCCTTGATCGCCTCTCCTTCGGGCCGCGCGCCGTTCACCAGCGTGGGGCCCTGCGGGTGCAGGTACTGCTCGCTGATGTTCTCATGGTTCTGCACCAGCAGGCCGCGCGTTGACGAGTTGTCGTCCCGCGTGCCCGTCGCGCTCAGGCCATAATAATGCAGCGCATCGCCGTGATCGCCGATCCGTTGCGCGAAGTTCGTATCCGTGCCGTTATTGCGATAGGCCGGAACACCAGCGGCGATGGGATCGCCCAGCGCGGTCATGACCTTGAGGCTGTAGCCCGCGGGAATGGTGATGATGTCCGCCCTGTTCTTCTCGACCGCGGTGAACCCGAGCATGGCCGGATTGACCGTGACGGTCGTGGTGGTGGCGCCGGCCAGCCCGTTCGTCCCAGTCGCCTCGAAGGCGAAGACGAGCGGCGTGGCCGCCGCGACGGCAGGCGCAATGAAGCTGGCATTGTTGCCGCTGGCGGTGAGCGTGACCGCAGGGCCGCCGGTCTGCCGCCATCCTGCGGACGCGGCGGGCGTGCCAGCGATATTGCCGGTCAGCGTGACGATCCGGCCGGAATTGGTGGCGGCGTTCTGCCCGGCGGTGACGACCGGACTGCCGCCCTTGGACTCATCATCGTCGCATGCGGCCAGCAAACCTGTGCCGAGGAACGCCACGGCCGTCGCCTGCAGGCTGCCGAGCAGTGTCTGCCGGCGGGAATAGCGCTCTGCCGCCATGCTCTCCAGCGTGCGGCTGCCCATGTGATTGGTGTCGACGTCACCATCGGAATAGCCGCGCACCCAACCAAGCTTTTTCATCATATTGACCCCCATCAGCGTCGTGACGGAGGTCGCCCTATCGGGTGGATGTTACAGGCAAGGGCCAAGCGCATGGCCGAGTTGTGACCCAGCTGTTGCCGCCGGTCAGTCGGTCGCCACAGAAGTGTCATAGGGTAGCGGCTTGCCGGTCGCCGCCCTAGTGCACCGGCTCCGGCTCGGGGTCGCGGGGGCGGACGGACTGCTCCTGCGGATGACGGATGAAGCTGATCTTCCCATCCGGCTCCAGGATCGCCCAGGCCACCTCGCCGAGCCGGGAGATGCCCGCCAGTCGCATCTCGGATTCGATCTCGCTGCGAGTGATCCGGTTACGGGCAAGGTTCTCCTCCAGCACCGTTCCGTCCCGGATGATGACCGAAGGCCTGCCGTCCAGCAGGCGCTCAGCCCAGCGAAAGCGGAAGCTCAGCCAATTCATGACCAGGCTCCAGAAAGCAAAGGTGCTGATGGCGAGCGCGGCGCCCGTCAGGCTGAAATCGTTATGAGTGACCCCCTGCTGGATCAGATCGCCCATTACGATCAGCAGCACCATGTCGAACGGCGTCATCTCCGCAATCTCGCGCTTTCCCATGAGGCGCAGCAGCAGAAAGATCGCCGCGAACATTGCGGTGGAGCGGACGACGATATCCATCAGGGAAGGACCCGGATGTTCAGGGGGACCGAGGCCAGCACGGCTTCGCCGTCGCGAACCTCCAACCTGCCCTCCGTTCCTGCAAACAGGGTGGGGTTGGATTGCCCGTCGATCTTGACCGTCAGCGTGTCGCCCGGGGCGAGCGGGTCATATTCGAGCAGGTACGCATTCTCATCGACCTTCTCGCCGGTCGCCGCAGGCATGGTCGTGTTGATGGTGAGGTCGCGTAGAGAGCTGACCGATATAGCAATAGTGGGCTGAGCGATCGGTCGCCTTGTTATGACGCCGATCTGGATCTCGAAGAACTCGCCATTGCGCAGCGTGCGCGGGGTCGAGACGCTGAGGTCCACTCCGTTGGCTGTCTGCGTCAGCGTATCATTGCGATGTCCGCCGAAGACGCCGAACAAAGATGCGACCAGAATCGCACCCAGCAGCAACAGCCCGATCCAGGTCGGATGCACTGACCTCGGGCGAGGGACGGCGAGGTGATCTTCAGAGATGCCGTCAGGGAAGGCTGCTCGCATCCGGTCTGTCCGCTACGCTCTGTAACGAACAAGCAACGGTGCTGAAGCTGGCGAGGTTCCGCCACGGACTCACTGCTAGCCGTGACAGGCGGGTGAGCAATGCCGGCGGGAAGGGCAGCTTGCGCTCTCCGCGTCGGGCGAGGAGGCGCAAGCCCGTAGAACTTGGCTCAGGTGAAGGGCAGGTCTACTCCCCGACGTGCTCCGCCAGAACGGTCAGCCCGCGATCGCCGACTTCGGCGAAGCCGCCGCGCACGGCGATGGTCTCCGGTGCGGAGCCTGCGGTGCGATAGACCTGCACCGCGCCGTCGCGGATCGTCGACATGAAGGGCGCGTGGCCCTCCAGCACGCCGAACTCACCTTCCGTGCCGGGGACGACCACCATGTGGACTTCCTCGGAGCGGACCAGCCGCGCCGGCGTGACGAGTTCGAAATGCAGTGCCATGTCAGTGTCTTTCGTCGATAGCCTTGTCGAAGGCGGCGGTCGCCGCCTCGAACTTGTCCCGGCAGCCCGGGTTGCAAAAGCCGACAACTGCGCCGCGATAGGTGGTGAGCGAGTCCTCCGCGATCGGTTTTCCCGACCACGGGCAGGTTTCGTTCACCGCATCTTCGCGGCGCAATGTCACATCACGCCTCGTCGGCCATCCGCTTGGCCTTCTCGACCGCCTCGTCGATGCCGCCGACCATGTAGAAGGCGGCTTCCGGCAGGTGGTCGTACTCGCCGTCGACCACGGCCTTGAAGGAGCGGACCGTGTCTTCGACTTGCACGAACTTGCCCGGGATGTTTGTGAACACCTCGGCCACGTGGAACGGCTGGCTGAGGAAGCGCTGGATCTTGCGGGCGCGCTGAACGGTCAGCTTATCCTCTTCGGACAGCTCGTCCATGCCGAGGATGGCGATGATGTCCTGCAGGCTCTTGTACTTCTGCAGCGTCTCCTGGACGCGGCGAGCCACCTCGTAGTGCTCCTGCCCGACAACGGCGGGCGAGAGCACGCGGCTGGTCGAGTCCAGCGGGTCCACCGCCGGGTAGATGCCAAGCTCGGAGATCGCGCGGCTCAGCGTGGTGGTCGCGTCGAGGTGGGCGAAGGAGGTGGCAGGCGCCGGGTCGGTCAAGTCGTCCGCCGGCACGTAGATCGCCTGCACCGAGGTGATCGAGCCTTTGGTGGTGGAGGTGATGCGCTCCTGCAGGTTGCCCATGTCGGTCGCCAGCGTCGGCTGGTAGCCCACCGCCGAAGGAATACGGCCGAGCAGCGCCGACACTTCCGAACCCGCCTGGGTGAAGCGGAAGATGTTGTCGACGAAGAACAGCACGTCCTGCCCTTCCTGGTCGCGGAAGTACTCGGCCATGGTCAGGCCGGACAGCGCGACGCGGGCGCGGGCGCCCGGCGGCTCGTTCATCTGGCCGAACACGAGCGCCACCTTGGAGCCGTCGCTGGTCGCGTTGCCCTCGGCATCCTTGGCGATGACGCCGGCGTCGAGGAACTCGTGATAGAGGTCGTTGCCCTCGCGGGTGCGCTCACCCACGCCGGCGAAGACGGACACGCCGCCATGGCCCTTGGCGATGTTGTTGATCAGCTCCTGGATCAGCACGGTCTTGCCGACGCCGGCGCCGCCGAACAGGCCGATCTTGCCGCCCTTGGCGTAAGGGGCGAGCAGGTCGATGACCTTGATGCCGGTGACGAGGATGCTGGCTTCGGTCGATTGGTCGATGAACAGCGGGGCCTCGGCGTGAATTGGCGCGCGCTGCTCGGCACCAATGGGGCCGCGCTCGTCGATCGGCTCGCCCACCACGTTCATGATGCGGCCCAGCGTCTTCGGACCGACGGGCACGGAGATCTGCGCGCCGGTGTTGACCACCTGCTGGCCACGGACCAGGCCGTCGGTTCCATCCATCGCGATGCAGCGCACGGTGTTCTCGCCGAGATGCTGAGCAACCTCCAGCACCAGGGTGGAGCCGGCGTTCTCGGTTTCCAGAGCGGTGAGGATCGGCGGCAGCTCGCCTTGGAACGTCACGTCGACGACGGCGCCGATAACCTGGGCGATGGTGCCCTTATCGGTGATGTTGGGGTTGTACGCGGGGGCGGTGGCCATGGTGTCTGTCCTGACTGGTGATTAGGCGCCCTGGGCGCAGGTGTTCTCGGCATCGGCGAGGGTCCATTCGCCATCACCGGGAGTAAGATTGGCCTTGTGGCGCAGATATTCATCATCGCCGAGACCGTATTCGCAGATGAAGTCCTTCGATCCCATGCCCATCGAACGGCAGCTGGCGATGGAGACGGTCTTGGCGCTGGGGCAAGCGGCCGCGAAAACCTGCGAGAAGATGTCCTGCGTCGGAGCGGGCAGCGCCGGCTCTACCGGCTCCGTGACCGCGACCGGCGTTTCGACCGGCGCCGGCTGGGCGGAGGGTTCGCCGCAGGCACTCAGGGCGAGGGCAGCGGCAGTGGCGACAAAGAAAGAAATGACCTTCACGAAAACGATAATCCTCTAGCTGTCAGAGCGCCTCGGCGCCCGCGATGATCTCGATCAGCTCGGTGGTGATCGCGGCCTGGCGGCTGCGGTTGTACTGGATGGTCAGCTTGTTGATCAGCTCGCCGGCATTGCGCGTGGCGTTGTCCATCGCCGTCATCGACGCGCCCTGCTCGCTCGCCTGGTTCTCCAGCAAAGCGCCGAACAGCTGCGTCTTGAGGTAACGCGGCAGCAGCTCTTCGAGGATTTCCTCCTCGCCGGGCTCATACTCCACGACCGAACCGGTGCTGACCGGCGCTTCGGCCGGGGCGGGGACGGGGATGATCTGCTGGCGCGTCGGCTCCTGCACCAGGGCCGACCTGAACCTGGAATAGAACAGGTGGGCGACGTCGAACTTACCGGCCTCGTACATCGCGACCAGCTCGTCCGCGATGCGCTCGGCCTCGTCGAAGCCGGGCTCGCGCACCTCGGTGGTGTCGAACTGGGCGGTGATCTGCGTGGGATAGGCGCGGCGGATCACCGGGCGTCCCTTGCGGCCGATCAGGTAGAATTCGACGCTCTTGCCCTGCGCCTCCAGCTCCCGCGCGGTGGCGAGAGCGGCGCGCACGATGTTCGAGTTGAACGCCCCGGCGAGGCCCTTGTCGGAGTTCGCGACGACCAGCAGGTGCCGCTGCTCAGCCCCGGTGCCGCGCAGGAGGGCAGGTGCATTGTCCTGACCCGCGATCTTGCTGGCGAGGCTCGCCATCACTTCGGCCAGCCGCTGCGCATAAGGGCGCGCAGCCTCGGCGGCGGCCTGCGCCTTCCGAAGCTTGGCCGCGGCGACCATCTGCTTGGCCTTGGTGATCTTCTGGGTCGACTTGACCGAGTTGATCCGACCCTTGAGTTCCTTGAGGCTTGCCATTGCTGCCCTATCTCACCCCTTCTTCGTCATGCTGAACCTGGTTCAGCATCCATCTCCGCCCCATGAGCAGAACCCTCTGCCAATGTGCCATCCGAAAGATGGACCCTGAAACACTCTCAGGGTGACGATTCAGGTTAGTTTCTCTTTCTTACGCGAACTGCTTGCCGAAGGTGTCCAGCGCGCTGACGACCTTCGCCTTGGTGTCGTCTTCGAACTTCTGCGTGGTGCGGATCTCTGCCAGCACGTCGGCATGTTCGCTGCGCATGTAGCTCAGCATCGCGCTCTCGTACTCGGTCACGCGCTCCACGGGCACCTTGTCGAGGTAGCCGTTGGTGCCGGCGAAGATCGACAGGACCTGCTCCTCGACCGGCATGGGGCTGAACTGCGGCTGCTTCAGCAGCTCGGTCAGACGCGCGCCTCGGTTCAGCAGGCGCTGCGTCGCGGCATCGAGGTCAGAGCCGAACTGCGCGAAGGCCGCCATTTCGCGGTATTGCGCGAGCTCCAGTTTGATGGAGCCGGCGACCTTCTTCATCGCCTTGGTCTGCGCCGAACCGCCCACGCGGCTCACCGACAGGCCCACGTTGATGGCCGGACGGATGCCCTGGTAGAACAGGCCGGTCTCAAGGAAGATCTGCCCGTCGGTGATCGAGATCACGTTGGTCGGGATGTAGGCCGACACGTCACCCGCCTGCGTCTCGATGATCGGCAGGGCGGTGAGCGAGCCGGAGCCGTTCTCCGCGTTCATCTTCGCCGCGCGCTCCAGCAGGCGGGAGTGCAGGTAGAACACGTCGCCCGGATAGGCCTCGCGGCCCGGCGGGCGGCGCAGCAGCAGGGACATCTGGCGATAGGCCACGGCCTGCTTGGAAAGGTCGTCATACACGATCACGGCGTGCATGCCGTTGTCGCGGAAGAACTCGCCCATGGCGGCGCCGGTATAGGGCGCGAGGTACTGCAGCGGGGCAGGCTCCGACGCGGTAGCGGCGACGACGATGGAATATTCCATCGCGCCGTTCTCTTCCAGCTGGCGGACGATCTGCGCCACGGTGGAGCGCTTCTGGCCCACGGCGACATAGATGCAGTAGAGCTTCTTGCTCTCATCCGTGCCGGCGTTGGCCTCCTTCTGGTTGATGAAGGTGTCGATCGCCACGGCGCTCTTGCCGGTCTGGCGGTCGCCGATGATCAGCTCGCGCTGGCCACGGCCGACAGGGACCAGGGCGTCGATCGCCTTGAGGCCGGTCTGCACAGGCTCATGCACGGACTGGCGCGGGATGATGCCGGGGGCCTTGGCTTCGACGCGCTTGCGCTCTGCCGCCACGATCGGGCCCTTGCCGTCGATCGGGTTGCCAAGAGCATCGACCACGCGGCCGAGCAGGCCCTTGCCGACCGGCACGTCCACGATGGTGCCGGTGCGCTTGACGCTGTCGCCTTCCTTGATGCCCGCGTCGGACCCGAAGATCACGACGCCGACATTGTCGGCTTCGAGGTTCAGCGCCATGCCCTGGATGCCGCCGGGGAACTCGACCATCTCGCCGGCCTGGACCTTGTCGAGGCCGTGAATGCGCGCGATGCCGTCACCCACGGACAGCACGGTGCCAACCTCCGAGACTTCCGCCTCGGTGCCGAAATTGGCGATCTGGTCCTTGATGACCCGGGAGATTTCTGCGGCGCGGATTTCCATGGTTTGCCTTTCGGGAACCTTAGGCCTTCATGGCCAGGGCAAGAGAATTGAGACGGGTGCGGATCGAGCTGTCGATGCGGCGGGAGCCGATGGTCACCACCAGCCCGCCCAGCAGATCGCGGTCGACGCTGGTGCGCAGCTTCACCGTGCGACCTTCGCGGGCGCGCAGCTTCTGCTCAAGCTGGCCGACCTGCTCGTCCGTCAGCGGATGGGCGCTGACCACCTCTGCCGTCACCTCGCCGCGCTGGGCGGCGGCGATGGCGAAGAAGGCGCGGATGGTCGCCGGAAGCTCGGCAACCCGGCGATTCTGCGCCAGCACGCCGAGGAAGTTGCGGGTCAGGCCGGAGAGGGCGAGATGGTCGGCGATGCCGTTCATCACGCGGCCGAGAGCCTCGCGGCTGACCTCCGGATTGCGAATCAGCGCGCGCAGCTCTGCCGATTCGCGCAGCGCTTCATCGAGCCGCCCGAGATCGGATTCGACAGCGGTGACACTGCCCGCCTCGCTGGCAAGATCGAACAGGGCGGCAGCGTAGCGCCCTGCCAGGCTGGCCTGAATTCCGGCGGAAAGCTCCACGCGCGAAGGTCCTCTCGGGTCCAAAAAACGGAAGATGACAGCTGTCCGGCCGGAAGGCGCTGCAAAGCACCCCGGCTGGGCAGCGGGCGCCTAGCATCGGGGGGCCGGGGATGCAACCGCAGCCGGGAACCGTCGCGCCAACTCGCTAGCGCGCCTCGCTGCAGCGATAGACCAGCCGCTCGTTCGGCCGGTCGGGGAGAAGGGAGAGCACGGCCTGCTGCCGGGCGCCGAACTGGCGCGCCGCTTCCGCCCCTGCACCACATTGGGGCGCCTCGATCTCGGCACGCGCCTCACGCACGCGGCTGATCGCTTCCCGGCCAAGGAGGTAGCGCTCCACGCGATATTCACGCGTGGCGGGATCGAAGCGGTTCACGGAAACCACGGCCTCTTCCTGCGGCACGAACATCCGGGCCCAATCGCCATCCGCAGGCGCATATTGGGTGCGTCCGTTGACGCAGCCGTCGCTGCTCCAATCGAAGGGCATGTCGACCACCGGCGCGCCGGTTACGCGGCTGCGGTCAGGATCGAGTATGCAGACGAGCGAGCCTGCGGCCGCTGCCGGGCCGCTTCTCGCGCCGGTGCCGCCAGCCTCCACCTCACGCCGCATGTTCTCGGCCAGCCGGTCCTCGATGTCGTCGAAACCGGGGCGCAGCATCCAGGCGGCGACAGCGCCGGCTAGCGCCACCAGCGCGACACCGCCGGCGATGGCTGCGCTCCTGTCCTCCTCACGCTCATAGCGGAGGAAGGCGAAGCCGCCCGCGCCCAGTGCGAGGACGACAAGCAGGCCGGCGATGGCCATGCCGTTCTCCCGCTCGTTCAGGATAGCGAGCTCAACCTCCCGCCGTTCCGCCTCCTGCCGACGGGCGAGCGCTTCCGCATCCTCCTGCGCGCGGGCCTGTGCCGCCAGCTGCTCCCGCTCGGCCCGCGCACGCTCCGCGGCGTCAAGCTCGGCCAGGCTGCGGCAGGGCAGGCCGTTCACCTGCGGGGAGATGTCGTTGTCGCGCAGGAAGGGCAGCAGCTCGCGCGTGGAGACGGCGAAGAAGAACTCCGATTCGGCACTGCCGCTCTCGGCGCCGAAGCTGTTGACGCCCACCACGCGGCCGCAATCGTCCAGCAGCGGGCCGCCGCTATTGCCGCGCGCGATCGGCGCGGTGTGCAGCAGCGAGTCGAAATCCCGGCTGGGCCGACGGCCGGAAAGGAAGCCGGTGCTTTTCACCGGCGGCTGCGCGCGGAAGATGTCGTCGATGGAAAGGCCCTGCGCGCGGTCCACGTTCATGGGGTAGCCGACAGCGGTGACCGCCCCTGCATCGTTGGCGGGATTGCCGGAAATCGTCAGCGGCGGAAGGTTCATCGCCGCGGTGGTTTCCAGCAGCGCGAGGTCGTTGCGCGGCGAGACGGCGATGACGCGGGCATAGACCGCATTTTCTCCGTCCGAAGGCACGATGCCGATGGTGAGGCCCGGATTCTGCATCGCCTGCGTGACGACATGGGCGTTCGTCACCACGGCCTCCGGCGCGACGGCGAAACCGCTGCCGTGGGAGACCGGCACGAGGGTTTCTCCGTCCCGCTGGATGATCACCACGCGCACCACGCCGCGCGCGGCGGCATCGATATCCGCGGGATCCGCCTGCGCGGGGCCAGCAGAGAGCAACGCCAGAGTGGCGACAAACTGCGCGAGGAAGAGGGTGAGAATCCGTTGGGCCAACATTGCGGCGCCTTCTCGCCCCCATCGGCTTTGAGCGCAAGCGGCGGGAAGCGCCGCCCGTCAGCGGCAGGTAGAACGGGGGAGGAAAGGAAGCCCCCGCATGACCTGTCGCATCACCGGCCTCGCCCCTGAAGCCTTTGCGCCGTTCTTCCAGATGGATGATGCCACGCTGGCGACGCAAAGCGCGCGCCGGGTGGTCGCGGATTCGGGCTGCGGCTTCCCCTGCCGCTCCGCCTTCGCGATCACCGTCCGGCGGCGGGCGGGGGCGGCGGTCAGCTGGCTTGATCAACCGCCCCCGGTGTTCGCCGGGTGCGGCCAGTCGCCGCGGGGTTTGGCCGAAGGTGGGGAGCTGGCGCAGGCGCGACTGGCCCGGCCCGGTGGAGCGGACGAGGCGAGCCGGGCGCTTCTGGAGGATGCCCGCATGGCCTATATCGACGCGCACGATGCCGCGGCAGGATGCTTCGCGGCGCGGATCGAAAGGCACGGGTGGTGAGCGGCGCGGCGATCGACAGCGTAGAAGCGTGGGACGCTGTGCTGCGGCGCGACCGAGCTTTCGACGGGCGCTTCGTCACCGGAGTGCTCTCCACCGGAATCTATTGCCGCCCCTCCTGCGCGGCAAGGCACCCGAGGCGAGAGAACGTGCGCTTCTTCGCCGATGGCGCGGCGGCACAGGAAGCAGGGCTGAGGCCGTGCCTGCGCTGCTCTCCCGACGATGCTGCGCGGGACGAGCAGGCGGTGCAGTCGGCGATCGCGGCGATCAAGGCGGCGGCGAGACCGCTTCCATTGGCGGAGCTGGCAGAGCAGGCAGGCTATTCCGTCAGCCATTTCCAGCGCATCTTCACCCGCGCGACCGGCATTTCCCCTGCGGCCTATTCGCGGGCGCTGCGCGAGGAGCGGGCGCGCGAAGCATTGACGGAGGCGGGCGAAGTGACAGGCGCGGTCTATGAGGCGGGGTTCGAAAGCCCCAGCCGTTTCTACGAGGCACTGGACGGACGGCTGGGCATGGCACCCTCCGCCTGGGCGCGGGGCGGGGCAGGCGCGCGGATCGAATGGG
>Ga0182742_1001421_pt1 | contig 30870 bp, 32 predicted proteins | sample eDN5th37CBELigMG_FD_128880 | JGI IMG/M metagenome (GOLD analysis project Ga0182742, IMG submission 128880) | Enriched Miracle-Growth compost microbial communities from Emeryville, California, USA - eDNA 5th pass 37_C BE-Lig MG (version 2)... ... | reverse complement strand
GGAAAACGCTGTAGAAAAACTATGGGATGCTATTTTTACCGCAATTCGAGTAGATACAGAAAACCCTGTTGAGGCTTGGAAGCAGCATGATGCGAACCTTCATGAAAAAGTAGATTACTTAAACAGCAAGCGCTATAAAAAGCTTCATTACACAGCACCAGGGACAGACCTTACAATCGAGCTTCCTGAAAAGCATTTATGGGTTGGAGCTGGAAGCATCAATGAACAAGGTCACGAGTTCATGGCGAATATGCCGACAGAAGAAGTATTTACTGTTCCGTTGAAAACTGGAGTAAACGGCTATGTTTCTAGCACCAAGCCTCTAAGCTATGGCGGAAACATCATTGATCGTTTTAAAATTACCTTTGAAAATGGTCGTATCACGGAAGTTCAAGCAGAAGAAGGCGAAGCGATTCTAAAACAGCTTGTAGCGACAGATGAAGGTTCTCACTTCTTAGGAGAAGTTGCGTTAGTTCCTTACAACTCACCAATTTCACAATCAAACATCTTATTCTTTAACACACTTTTCGATGAAAATGCTTCTAACCACCTGGCGATTGGCAGCGCGTATTCTTTCTGCCTAGAAGGTGGAAAGAAAATGTCAAAAGAAGAGCTTGAAGCACATGGGTTAAATGAAAGTATTACACATGTTGACTTCATGATTGGTTCTGCAGAAATGGATATCGATGGAATTAAGGAAGATGGCACAACTGAACCTGTTTTCCGTAATGGAGATTGGGCAGTTTAATCTATAGGTGAAAACATACTTTTAGCTTATGAAAGTGAATTTAAATGAGACCTAGTTCTGCTTTTTGAACTAGGTCTCATTTATTTTTCATTTGGGGACTTTTGGTGCCGAAAAAAATTATGCGCCAAATTTCCTTGAGGAGTCTTGTCATAGACAAAATTATTCTTCATAAGGTACTTATTGTCTTTGAGACACCTTCTCATAGACAAAACTCTTCTTCAAACTGAACTAATTGTCTTTGAGACACCTTCTCATGAACAAAACTCTCCATCACACTGAACTAATTGTCTTTGAGGCTCCTTCTCATAGACAAAACTCTTCTTCATACTGAACTAATTGTCTTTGAAACCCCTGCTCATGGACAAAACCCATCCTCATATTGCACCAATTGTCTTTGAGACCCCTGCTCATGGACAAAACTCTCCTCAGATTGATTACACTGATTGTCTTTGAGACCCCTACTCATGGACAAAACTCTTCCTCATATTACACTTATTGTCTTTGAGACCCCTGCTCATAGACAAAACTCTTCCTCATATTGCACTGATTGTCTTTGAGCTCTCTTCTCATGGACAAAACTCTTCCTCATATTGCAGTAATTGTCTTTGAGGTCTCCTCTCATGGACGAAAACACTCTGCAATATGCTCTATTTGTCCTTGAAAAGATAATCAAGTAGATACAAGATAAATACACCTACGAATTCCCGCAATTTTTATAGTGAATAGTATGTGATATGCACCACTTTTTAATAAATTGCACCACCAAAAGAGGTAACCTACGAAGGCCTCTCCCCTTATACACCTCATACTATACTGACCCTGCCTTTGTTGCTATAATATAGGTGCATAGGGTATTTTACATAATTACAGTTTTTATAAAGAATAATCTGGGGGCGAAATCTTGTTACAATTACAGATCGTTGTTTCAGGAAAAGTTCAGGGTGTTGGCTATCGGTACTTTGCTCAAATGAAGGCAGTTCAATTTGGAATAACTGGTTGGGTAAAGAATCGCACAGATGGAGCAGTTGAAATGGTAACCACCGGAACAAAAGAAAATTTGGACCTATTCATCGAGGAAATCAGCAGAGGCAACCCTTTCTCAAAAGTGGACCAGATCGAGATCAACGAAATCTCACTCGCTGAGAAATATCAATCTTTTACAATTAAATATTGAAAAGTGAACTGAGGGCCGCACTTCCTCAGTTTTTATTTGTGAAAATCGACCTATTTCTTCTTATCGACTTGCTTTCTTATGTGAAAGACAGGAAAATAGTGAAGGAAAACTGAATAGCAGGAGGACAAGATATGTGGGAAGAGTTTAAAAAGTTTGCATTAAAAGGAAATGTTTTAGACCTAGCTGTCGGGGTTGTCATTGGTGGCGCCTTCGGTAAAATTGTCACATCACTAGTAAATGACATCATTATGCCAATCTTCGGCTTACTATTTGGGGGCGTTGATTTCTCAAATCTTACCTATCCAGCTGGGGCTGGCGAGGAAGGACTAAAATACGGTGCTTTTATCCAAAGCGTGGTTGACTTCTTCATCATTGCCTTTTCAATATTCCTCTTCATTCGTCTCATCAACCAGCTTAAACGTAAAAAAGAAGTAGTTGAAGAGACAAAAGAGGAAACCGAGTCTGATGCAAAAGAAGAACTATTAACTGAGATCCGTGATCTCCTTAAAGCTCAGGCAAAGGCTGATGAGAGGTAATTATTAGGGTATCTCCAAAAAGCTTGCGACCTATAGATGGTTCGCAAGCTTTTTTCCATTCACCTAACTCTTTTACAGTCAAAATGTTTTAGCAACAGGAATTTGGGGAAGGTAATCTATAAGACGCTGTTTGATATCCAGAATAAAAGGAGGACACAATCATGCAAACAACCCCACTAAAATCTTTCCTATTAATCGGTGCAGGCGCAGCGGCCGTTTGGATGGCTACGAATCCAAAAGAAAATGGTGCAAGAGTTCGAAATATGGTAACTGGACTAAAAGAAAGATTTACTTCAACTAAAGAACAGGAAGGATTGCCGATACAGCAAGCTGCCCACCCAGATCCGTATGATTTCGATAATAATGAGATGGTCAGTGAAGGCTCCGTGTACGGAGTGAATTATTATAACGAATCTTTTCAGTAGAATATGATATAGATTTAAAAACAGCTTGCGACCCTATAAGGAATCGCAAGCTGTTTTAATCGAACAACTAAAAGATGTCTTCCTATTCGCCACTAACGGCTAGGTTCTCATATACCTTTCGCAGCTCTCCAACCCCTTCTTTACAAACTCCGTATTTAAGCCAGGAACACCCTTCGCATAGAAAATCGAGATCTTCCGGCTCCACTTTTGCTGCCGTTTGTTTCAACAACTCTGACTTCTTATAGCTTTTCCCCTCTACTAACTCCAAGTGGTTAATTACTTTCCGGTCCATTGAAAGAACATGTTCATTTGAACCTTCATTCGCTTCGCACTCCGTTCGGCCCCTATGCGGACAAGCCATACAGGCGTCATCAAACGCAGCTACAACTAGAATGTCAAAATCCTTCTCCTTATCCCGAACATCGTCAACAATGGTTCCCATCTTCTTGATAAAACCTGGGCTATAGCCCATCCCCCTAAAACCATGGACACAAAGGAGATGGTGCCCGCGCAATACCTTTTTCACACTACCACTTCCATTAATCTGTTTTTCTAGTTAAATTCGTTATCATCTAGATAAATTCCTTTAGACTTTTCGATCAGAAGTTTTTGATGGCCAAACAACCCCAATTTTTTTACTAATTGTTAAAATATGCATTAAGGTTAAAAGGACGGTTCCTGCATTCATGCCAATAATAACTCCAGACATTTGCCAATCTGGTCTCGAACCCAAGAAATACATCACTGTAAAACTAACAACCGTTGACCAAATAATATGATAAAACGCATCCTTCACTAAGCCTAAACCAATTAAATAAGCCTGCATTGGGATGACAAAAAAGTGTAGCAGAAAATATGGCCAAAGAATCTGGAGAAAATAAGCGGCATTATTAGAGTGAAAAAACATACTCGTTAGGGGCTCAGCAAAAAAGTAAAAAATAGCGACCGCTGGAACTCCGTATAACAGTGTTAAGAGCATGACATGTTGTAACAGCTTTTGAAGTTTCTGGTACTCTCCGAGTGAGTGGTGTTTCGCAACGGTTGGAATCAAAACAATTGTAAAAGAATGCGCAATAAAGGCCGGGAAGAAACCAATTGACATTGCTACACCGGCAATCATTCCAAACTGTTCATTGGCCACTTCCGCTGGAACACCTGCATGAATAATCGCTGCCTTAATTAAAAAAGGCTGTACTGCATGAGTAAGGGAATGAAAAATTCTCATTGCTGTGGAAGGACCAGAGATTGCCAATAAGTTTTTCCTTAAATCCCTTTTGTCCACATTTTTACCCGGGATTTGTTTCAAATTGCGATAGTTTAATAAAAATAAATAAAATAGATACATAAAAACAACTAGTTCACTCGCTGCTAAGGTGCAAAATGCAATGAAAACCGCTGTTGTACGATCAAAGTCAAATAACTGGTAAACAAACGCTAAAAGCAAGAGCTGGACCAACCGTCGTAACAAATTGGCAATTGCGATTTTCCCCATATGGTGTTTGCCCATAAAATAGCCTCGAGCAATGGAGGTAAACGACATCAACGGAATCATTGATAGAACGATCCATTTTAGCAGCGGATGATAGTCTTGAAATATGGACACATTCGGAAGGGCCACAGCCACTACTACAAACAAGGCTGCCGATAAAACAATCGTAAGGTGAAGCACGTCCCTTAGCATTTTTTGATGATAGGTTGCATCCCTCTCTGCCACAATCTTCGAAAGAGATACAGGTAATTCAAAGCTCGCTAGCATCATAATGAGGAAAATCAGCGGTAAAATCGTCATGTACGTCCCCATGCCGCCCTCGCCGAGTTCCCTTGCCAAAATCATATTGATTAGAAACTCCGCACACTCGCCAACAAAAGCGGCCATCACCAAAACCATCGTACCTTTAATAAATAATTTCAAGCTGTTTCACCTCTGTACTTTTCCTACTTTAGATACATATGAGACAAGTCCGAGAATTATTTTATAAATTGTTATCACGATTGTTAATCAAACGTTTGATTAAATTGGTTACGACGGTTCGTAGTGCAGTAGTATTCACTCCATAAAAAAATCGAGACCAGAAATTGCCTCGATCTTTACGGGTGATTCCCCCAACAAGTTATTACTTCACTAGCGAATGCTTAAATGCATAAATGACCGCTTGCGTCCGGTCCTGAACTTGTAGCTTACTGAGGATATTGCTCACATGGGTTTTCACCGTTTTGAGCGCGATAAACAATTCATCGGCAATTTCCTGGTTGCTCTTTCCTTCTGTCATTAACAAAAGTACTTCCATTTCTCGTTCCGTCAATTCTTCATGTGGGAGGACAGGCTGTTTTTGACGCATTTTCATCATCATTTTACCGGTCACTTCTGGTTCGAGAACCGGTTGACCAGAGTATGTAGCCCTAACTGCATTGGCAATATCGCTGGCTTTTGAGGTTTTCAACATATAGCTTGTCGCCCCTGCTTCAAGCGCCGGATACACCTTTTCATCATCTAAAAAGCTTGTCACAACAATGATTTTTGCTTCTGGCCACTGTTCAATAATCTTCGACGTTGCCTCTATCCCGTCCATTTCCTTCATGACAAGGTCCATCAAAACAATGTCCGGCCTTAGCTCCAAAACGAGTTCAACCCCCGTTCGGCCATTATCCGCTTCCCCAATCACCTCAATATCAGGTTGTGCTGACAAATACGATGCCACCCCAATTCGGACCATTTCGTGATCATCGATAAAAACGACTTTAATCATGCTTGCTCTCCCTCCCACTAGTTAAAATTGGTATCTTTACTTCAAGCTTTGTTCCCTTATTTTTAATACTAACAATTTTCAGTGTTCCACCAATCTCGCCAGCACGTTCATACATGTTTTGCAGGCCATAAGATCCCGCTTTTGAATCTTCCACATCAAAGCCAATTCCATCATCAGAAATTCTCATAATCACCATTTCATCGCGGTTAATAAGTAATACTTCTAATTTAGAGGCCTTTGAATGCCGAAGTGTGTTGGAAACTGATTCCTGAAGGATTCTGAACAAATGATCCTCGACGCCTTTATCAACCTGAAAGTTCTCGACTTTCCAGTGAATGTCCATCGTGACTTTCTGTTGAAGTTCGAGGAGAAGTTCTTCAATTCCTTCCTGTAGAGACTTTCCTTTTAAAGCAACTGGACGAAGGTGAAGAAGGAGGGCGCGCATTTCAAGCTGTGACTGATGAATCATTTCCTCCACCATTTTTAACTGCTTTGCTTCCCGCTCAGCCGCACTATTTTTAACAGTCTGGTTAGCGACTCCGTGAGGAACTCCCTCCTGGGCAGCCATGGCTGCCTTCGTTTCATTGATCGCCGACATCATCATTGACGCTGCAAACAGCTGCTGACTAACAGAGTCATGTAATTCGCGCGCAAGGCGATTTCGTTCTTGTGAAATCATTTCTTGTATTTTAGACTCTTGCTCTTCTGCCTTTTCATTCGCAAGCCTTTGGGCAAGCTTAGCTTTCTCAGCCATTTGCTTTTGAACCCGTTGAACTCGCACAGAGATGGCTTCTAACTCTGGTAACTCCCCATTACTAGGTTCAGTCATCCTACCTTCCTCAAGTTGAAACAGCCAATTTTCAATTGTTTGCAGACGCTTCCGCCAATAAAAGGCTAATAGCAACCCAAAGATTAGCCCAAAACTTAGGCTAACCGTAGCTGTCAGTAGAATAAATGGGATATCCATCAGCTCTCGTTCCCATAGCTCGGACCAATGTCCTAAAGGATGAATATAAAAATAAGAGCCTGTTAAAAAAAGAAACAACACAAAACTAAAAGCGATTCCCCAGCCCATTTGCCGTTGCACAGCGTTCATAGTCTTTTCACCTCTATGTCCCCTATCATCATCGAGGTGAGAATCTTAATTCTTTGTTCCGCTTGATCATAGCCAGGAGTTTTTACAGCTAACATCTGATTAAAGCTTCGGTTTTTTTGATAGTCTAGCACTTGTGCTGAACCTGCAAGGGCGGAATGACGAAGACTGACTTCCGTATCATATGGGATAAAAATTTTAATATTCCCCACAATATTTCGAATAAAAATGACGGTTTCACCATTTGGGAGAACGGTATTGCTTAAATCGATGACAGTGTCCCCTACCCCCGTCATGATGTTGACATCATCCCATTCGTAAACATGCTGAGGGGTGCTTTGATTTCCAAAAAGACTGTTTTTAAAGAGAGAAGATTGTTCGATCATCGTTGTTTCTGAAGAGATTGGAGCTGGTTCTTCAAAAGACGGACGAATCACTTCTGGTTTCTTTTTAGACTGAGCAAACTGCATGATGAAATAAATTAAAATAGCTAGTAAAAATAATCGGAACGTCATCATTCCAATGACGCTGCTGACAAGACTAAAAGCTCCAAGCCAAAATAATATCTTCCCTGTTGCACGACGATAGAGCTTGCGACCAAAATAAATCATGGCTCCCGACACAAAGAGGGAAAAGATTAGGCCCTGATTAAAAAATGTAACTTCTACTAATAACACCAATATGCCAATTAAGACAAGCCAACTGAACGAATCTTTTTCGAATTTATTTAACACAATCTTTTCCTCCTTTCTAGCGGGCTACAATGATGGGTTTGAAATTGTAAGGAAGAGGCGCTGTTTCAAACTGCGCCCCTTTTAGCATACCATGTTTAGATTAAGATATAGTATGAGATTCTTGCTTTTTCATTTCTTTTTCAAGAGTAGCGATTCTGCCATCTATTGTGTTGCGGTAGTATGAGCTGTTCACTTCCTGCTCAACACGGTCTAGATAGGATTCAATTTCTGCAAAGCGAGAATAAGACTTATCTGAGTACAGATTGTTATCAATTACTTGATCCATCTGGTGATGTGCACGAGTGACATTTTCTCTGCCCATTAGTTCCAAGCGGCGAATATGCATATCCTTCAGCTTGTGCTTCATATCTTCATACTTTTGCTCTAGTTCATCCTGTTGTTTTGTTGCATTGGCAAGTGCTTCTTTTAATCTAGTAGTTCTTTCTGCAAAATGCGTTTGTTCTTGAGCTGCAAATGTATAGAGGTCTGTTTCGCCTGCTTTTTGAGCAATTTCAGCCTGATGACCACGCTTTTCAGCCATTTCCACTGCTTGGTGGTACTCACGAGTAAACTGGTCCTTTAATTGATGTTGACGTTCTAGCAATTTGCGAACCTTTTCAGTTTCAACTTCACATTCGCGAAGATATTGATTTAACATCGCAATTGGATTTTTACGTTCCTTTTTATCAAGTGTTTCATAAAGGTCCGCCATTACAGTGTTTTTGATTCGAGTAAATAAGTTCATTATTGATTCTCTCCTTTTATTAAAAATTAATTTTGGATGCTATTTTTACGGTTTTGTTACCGAGCTAGTTGGATAAGCTTGCAGTTGGTTTGTTACCTTTGCTTAGAACTTTTTAAGTTCTGACCATTGTTTTTCAAAGTTTGCAAATGGATCGTCGTTTTTGAAGCTGGTTCTTTCTTCCTCGTTCCATTTTTTATAAACAAGGTAAAGAACATAGGCTGCAACGATTGCCAGGATTGCTGGTACGTTAGAAGCAGTGGCCATTAAAACGAAGAGTCCGAAAGTACCCCAAGCAATCTTTTTAAAAGTAGAATCTGTTTTCAAAAACTGTTTAAGGATAAAGTATAGAACCACCAGGCTAAGCGCTAACCCGAACAATGGGCCAAGGTTTGAAAACAGCACCAGTGCGGCAATCCCTCCTGCGAGTAGTAAACCAAATTTTTTCATTTACGTTTCCTCCTTTCTTCTTGATATCATCTTACCTCGATTACGAATTCGTCATAACGAGCCTCAGCTTGATTTTCAACTAGGTCCTGAGGCTGATAGGGGGTAGGACTGTGTGGGTTTATTGAGATGGCGGGGGTTCTAGTACAGGGGTGGTAGTGGAATATCGGTGGTTTATTGAGTGTTTTTTAGTAGTATTTGATTGGATTGGTGGACTTTTCGCTTCTTCTTGCACCGACTAGGGTTTCAATCATCCTTATTCATGACCTTTCTTCATCCTCTCGTGCCTACTTAGGGCTCCTATCATCCTTATTGATTACCTTTCTTCATCCTCTCTCGCCTACTTAGGGCTCCTATCATCCTTATTGATTACCTTTCTTCATCCTCTCTCGCCTACTTAGGGCTCCTATCATCCTTATTGATTACCTTTCTTCATCCTCTCGCGCATACTTAGGGCTTCTATCAAACTCATTGATGACCTTTCTTTATCCTCTCGTACCTACTTAGGGCTCCTATCATCCTTATTGATTACCTTTCTGACGGCTCTCGCGCTTACTTAGGGTTTCAATCATCCTTATTAATGACCTTTCTTCATCCTTTCGTGCCTTCTTAGGTCACCAATCGTACCTATTGATGACTTTAGCTCCTCTCACATTCCCTCTATGCACCTCATCGAACAAACAAAAAAACACCAGCAAGCCGAATGTGCCAGTGTTCTTTCCATTATTTCGATATAAACATTTGGGTCCAGTAATGTCCGTAGGATCCGCCTGTTGCGTGGCCGACGCCGATATGCGTGTAGCCGCTTTTTAAAATATTTTCACGGTGTCCTGGGCTGTCCATCCAGGCTTTGACCACTTCTTGTGGTGTGCGCTGTCCCGCGGCAATATTTTCTCCAGCACTTCGATAAGAAATTCCGAAGCTCTTCATCATGTCAAACGGAGACCCGTATGTTGGACTATTATGCTGGAAGTAGTTTTTATCTCTCATATCAACAGATTTATATCTAGCAACGCGCGAAAGTTCCCAATCCGCTACGAGCGGCTTTAGACCATGCTTTGCACGTTCCTGGTTAGTCAATTGGATTACCTGATTTTCAATACTCTTCTTTGCATCGATGTTCGGAATCGTAATTTTTTGACCAGGATAAATCAAAGCTGGATTTTTGATATGTGGGTTGGCCCCAATGATTTCTGACAATCCGACCTGATACCAAACGGAAATTTTCCACATGGTATCCCCTCGACTTACCGTATGTACCTGCTGAGCAAACGATACAGTAGGAATCATGACAAGTAAAACGAGCGTTAACATAATCTTTTTCAGCATAAATTCACTCCTCCTTTCCTCGATTAGGATGAGAAAAAAGAGTGAATTTATACCGGCAACATTTTAAAAATTTTTACTATAGAAGTTTCTGGTCGGAAACAATCACACCGTCTTGATCGGCGTATACATAAGCCCCAGGTTTCCAATCAACTCCACCAAATTTAACGGTCACCTGCTTCTCGCCTTTTCCTTCTTTCTTACTCTTTAGTGGATTGCTTCCAAGTGCAAAAATGCCGACATCCAACTTGGCCAAATCCTCCGAATCACGCACACACCCATTAATGATGATTCCAGCAAGCTTTCGAGTCTCGGCAATCCCACCAAGACGGTCCCCCATTAAAGCACAGCGTCGCGAGCCTCCGCCATCGACAACAAGGACACTTCCCTCAGGAATCGACTCTAACATTTCAACAACAAGAACATTGTCCTCAAACACCTTTACAGTCGAAACTGGGCCAAAAAATTTCGGGTTCTTCCCATAAGATTTAAACTCACTTTGACAAACCTCTAGCTTGCTTGCAAAGTCATCACAAATATCAGCTGTTTTAAAATCCATTCTATTCACCCCTATAGGTTCCTTTTTAAAATAGTTCTCTAAACATTCTGCTTTCTCCTCTTTTTATAATTAGGAAATGAATAGATGGACTCCATTAATTCTGGCAGTTAGGGCAATAAAATGTTTTCCGAGATGAAACCGTTTCTAGAATAATTGGTGTTTGGCACCTTTTACAAGGCTCACCCTCACGATCATACACGGCACAAATCTTGTTATAGCCGCCTGTTTTATGATCATTTTTATATAGCGGGTTGTCCATATAACCACCGGCTTCAATGGCTCGATGGAACACAGTTTTCATCCCATTAAATAAGGCATTAAACTCAGAGGGTTCGAGCTCGTCAAACTTTCGGATTGGCTTAATTCTGACCTCAAAACAGATTTCGTCTGAATAGCAGTTCCCAATTCCCGCAATCACCTCCTGGTTCACAAGGGTGGTTTTAATCATTCCACGCCTCTCCGTGAAAATCTCTTGAAACTTCTCTATTGTAAAAGTAGAATCTAGGGGCTCCGGACCAAGGTCACTCAGTTCTGAGGTCAGTTCCTTTGTATTATATAAGTGTAGATAACCTAATCGCAGACCAATAAAATAAAGCTTCTCGTTCCCAAAGGAAACAATTACCTGCTTCGTCCGGTCAGGATTATCCTCGTCATTCCCAAGATACATCCAGCCTCCAAGCATGAGATGAAGCAGCAGACTTTTCCCAGAGCTTAGTTGAAAAATCAGGTGTTTGGCTCGGCGGTCAATCTTTGTAATGGTGTTTCCTTGAAGCTCCTGGATAAATTGACTCGGCGGGATATTAATGCTCTTTTCACGGTTTATCTCAATCTCAGTCATCGGCTTTCCAACAATTCGTTCACTTAACAACCTTCGATAGGTTTCCATCTCCGGCAATTCTGGCATTTATCGTAACCCCTTTCCCACATCTTTTTCCTTAGTATGTTTGGGAAGGGGAAAAATAAAACAAGGCTCCCTGTAGTCGGAAGCCTTGTTTTATTTTTAATTATCCATTTGGCTCAGGATCAAGTAAATCCCAAGGAGTTAAAATCGCTTTCGGTTTGCTGTTGGACGTGCCATCTTCAGAAAGAATAACAGCCTGTAGTTTTTTATCTTGAGCATGATATTGGTCAAACATCTCTTCGACCTCATACAGGTTTGTTGTTTCCTTAATAAAATCAACATAATATTCCTTATTATTGTTTAACAGGTCCCTCACTCTTACGTTACCTAGCGAAATCACATTACTAGTCATTTCCTTCGCCATCCAGCGAATAATATCAGAGGCAGTAAGCAGCCCAATGTATTGATAGTTTTTATCATAAATCGGAAAACGCGTAAAATCGAATTTATTGATGGCCTTGAGCACATCCTTTAAATAGGCATCTTCATAATAATAAAAAACAGGAGCCGATGAAATCGCTATTGCGAGCGGCGGCTTCTCAAAATTGGTGGCAATGTATTCAATGCGGCGAACAACTTTAATATGTGGCTCAGCAATATAATAATCAACATCCACCTTTTCATGAACGATGGCATTCCGTAGCCTGGCAAACTGATAGAGCTCGTCTTTGTATTTCCGGATAATGGAGTGGCTTTTTTGACCGACATTCAAGAGTTCAACAAAGGAATCGTTATGGGCATCCTTCACCATATCTTTTAAACATCTATGTATGCGATTAAAGGCCACCTCAAACTGACCTGATTGCGTTTTTTCGGCTTTCTTTTCCAAGACGGTTCCCTCCAAATGAAGTAACATGTCCATTTATTGTACCTTAAATATAGTAAAAAACACATAAGGTGCCCCCGCTAGCACGGAAAGCACCTTAATCTCTTATAGTCAGCTTTGTGCTAGCCTTAACTGTTGATCAATCAGATGGATTACTTGGTTCGTTCTTTTTCTTATCACTCGTTGTCCATTCAACCAATTCTTCGCTTACATTCTGACCTTTTTTTCTATTATTGTTGCGCTGTGCGCCTGGATTACCATATCTTTGCCTACCCATGTCACTCGACTCCTTTATTAGGGATTACAAGTTTAGTTTGAGCAATTTTAAATGGATTATGCTTAAGATTTAAGTGCCATTAGAGGTGGTTTCCGGACCTTTGTTGCTTGCTCAAACCCATAGGCAAGTGGAATCAAGATCGTTTCACTATAGGCTGTACCTGTAAAAGTAATGCCAAAAGGCTCTCCCTCTAAGGTATAGCCCGCTGGGACTGTTATCGAAGGATAACCCGCAATCGCAGCAATAGCACTGCCATGGTCATGCGGAAAGACCAGTGCATTCACATCGTACTTATCTAAGGCATAATCAATTCCTTGTTCTTTAGACATGTATTGATCATGCTCAAGCGCATGGATATACTCTTTCTCTGTAAGCGTACCGCTGGTGGCTTCCGATTCAAGCAGCACAGCTTGGCCATACTTCAACATTCGCTCAAGATGATGTTTGTTAAAAGCAATAAGCTGGGTTAAGTTGCGGACTTTGATGGATGGGTGAAGCTGACTTAAATACGCATTCAAATCTGGTTTGAACTCATAGGTGAGAACATCGTATCCCCAGTCTACCTTTGCCGCAGGAATTTCTACATCTATTATTTCCGCACCAAGCTGCTTCAACTTCTCCACAGAGTCTTCGAAAATTTTTCGTTTTTCCTCTGATAGACCTTCGTAAAAAACAGGATCGCGTGGGACACCCAGTTTAGCTCCCATTAAGCCATTTTTATCAAGGGCACTTAGGAAATCTTGTGTGTTTTTGTTTGTCATGGTAATCGGGTCACGTTCATCTCTACCGGAAAGTGCAGCAAGTAAATAAACTGCATCCTTTACACTTCTTGCCATTGGTCCAGCGGTATCTTGAGTATGGGAAATTGGAATAATCCCTCGTCTGCTAATAAGGCCAACGGTAGGTTTAATGCCGACGAGTGAGTTTTGACCACTCGGATTTAAAATGGACCCAGAAGTTTCCGTTCCAACAGTGACAGCGGCAAAGTTCGCAGCAATCGCGGCACCAGAACCAGCGCTAGAGCCTCCGACAATGAACTTTTTGGGACCATATGGATTTAAAACTTGGCCACCTCTAGAGCTATAACCTGTTGGCATATCCTCCGCCATAAAATTGGCCCATTCAGTCATATTCGTTTTTCCTAGCAGGATGGCACCCGCTTTCCTTAACTGCGTGGCCACATACGAGTCTTCTGGAGCGACAGAATGTTCCAATGCCAGTGAACCAGCGCTCGTATGCATTTTGTCATGGGTATCAATATTATCCTTCAAAAGCACTGGAATCCCATGCAGCGGACCCCGGGGACCCTTCTCCTGACGTTCAGCGTCTAGAGCTTCGGCAATATGGAGCGCATCTGGATTGATTTCTATAATAGAATTAATGGAGGGACCACTTTTATCAAATTCAGCAATCCGGCTTAAATACAGTAAAACAAGCTGTTTTGCAGTTAACTCACCACTCGCCATCTTAGTTTGCATGTCATCGATTGTCGCCTCAGGAAGCCAATTTTCTAATAGGTCTTGTAATTTAGGGTTTTCCATATAATTTGTGTCCTTTCTAGAGAAGTTCGTTAACTATTAGTTCTTTTATTATCATGCAAATCCCTTTAAAATCACAGAAAAAAAGCTATGGTAAAATACCATAGCTAGCTTCTTACATCAACAATCTTTCCACTATAAAAATATTTCTGAGTAGGAGTAATCCCCAATTCCTTACAGAATTTCTTTAACTCACGCTCTTCCCGTTCATTCACAATGCTAATAACCGTACCCTCAGCTCCGAAACGACCAGTTCGACCTGAGCGATGGATATACTGCTCACGATCACGTGGGAAATCAAAGTGAACTACATGTGTAACACCTTTAATATCAAGTCCACGAGCTGCAATATCGGTTACCAGTAGCATCTCATTCTTCCCTTCACGGAACTGCTTCATGTTTGCTTGTCGCTGCTGCTTCGTTAGCTCACTATGTAGCATCATGGCCGGAATATCTTTAAAATTAAGCTTTTCCGTCGTCACCTGAAGAGTGCCAATGTCTTTAATAAAAACAAGGCCTTTAAACGCATCCAGACGAGACAACTTCTCAAGAACCTTTATTTTATCACGTTGTTCACTGATAAAATAAATATGTTCAACAGTTCCAGATGCAATTGTGGAATCCTGTTTGATTTTGATTACTTCCGGGTCCTTTGTAAGGGCTCTTGCAGCCTGCTCCGTATGGTTCGGAAGAGTGGCTGAAAATAACAGCACTTGACGGCTATCTGCTAGCGTCGATTTGACGATGCTTTCAACAGTATTTCGGTGTTCAGGGGTAAGCAGCTGATCGCCTTCATCAAGAACGACCGTCTTCACTTCATGCATTTTAATTTTCTTTTGTTTGATAAGCTCATTGACTCTACCAGGTGTACCGACAATTAAATGAGGACTCTTTTTGAGTTTTTCTAGCTGTCGCTTCGGATTCGCCCCTCCAATAATTGAAGTAGAAGTAATCCCGCTGCCTATACCCCATTTTTGGACTTCGCCAAGGATTTGCATTACTAACTCCTGTGAAGAAGCCAAAATAACCGCCTGGGTATTTTGTTTTTTCGTATCAATTTTATTTAAAACAGGTAACAAATACGCTAACGTTTTTCCAGTACCAGTCGGTGATTCAGCAATCACATCCTGCCCAGCAATAATAAGAGGAATCGTGCGTGCCTGTACATCCGTTGGCGTCGCAAACTCAGCCTTGCCCCACGCTTCCTGTAAAAATGGTTTCAACTCTTGAATAATAGATTGATTTTCAGTCATTTCCGTCTCCTTTAAAACACTTTCTAACTTCTAAGATGAATACTAGCCTAAAAACCTCACTTAAGTCCAGTATTCCCTGTTTTTTTAGACATAAAAGAAGAACAGTGGGTAGGCTGATTGGGGGTAATTACCTTGGATTTTGTGATAGGATTCATTTCTATTTGCGGGTTTTATCCTTTTATTTGCATGATTGGCTAGTTTATTTGCAACATTTGTTAATCTATTTGCACTTTGTATTGTTCTATTTGCAGATTAACTGTTTCTATTTGCATTTCGCATTTCTATTTGCACTTTTCGCCCTTTTATTTGCATGTTTACTTAATCTATTTGCACTTTCGCTGGATCTATTTGCACATTGCCCTCTTCTATTTGCATACCGCTTTTCTATTTGCGTTTCTCATCCTTCTATTCACACTTTTGACCTTTCTATTAACACTTTTTCTTGGTCTATTCACGAATATCCATCTTCTATTCGCACTCCGCTTTTCTATTCACGTTTTTCTCACTTCTATTCACGCAACTGAACATTCTATTCACAGATTCACACCCTCTATTCGCACAAACAATCAAACCTACCAAACTTAGGCATACCACGAATTATGTAAAACATCCTTTAACCCCTAAAACGCAAAAAAGACAACCTACACAGGCTGCCTTTTCTGCTTTTTGCGATATTTTTTGGACCAAGAATAAGCTAATAAACCAAACATGAGGATAAATTGAAGAAAGAATACTGTAGCGTCCCAAAAATAAATACTACTTACCGGTTCTAAAAATCCCGGTGATACTAGAATCCCGGCATGAATAATCAGTGGGAAGTTATAAAAGATTGCAATCGTGATCGTCACCAATACACCAAAAAGATAGAATACAGCATACGGTCGAACCAACTTATCCTCGCCTTTAAACGTCGCGGTTTTTCCATTAGTAGGTAAAAATGGAATCCAGCGTTTTAAGAACATCTGTCCATTTTCCATAAGATTGTAACAACCTGAAAAATTTTCCAACACATAGTACAAGTCTGTCTTCATATACACACAGAATTGATAGACAATCCTGATAAAAGTGCTGATGACGACCATCTTAGCAATTCCAACGATAAGAAAATGGTCAACAAACAGAAGTTGAACCAATAAGGCTAGAAACAAAACACTGACATCAAAATACATGCCCGCTAGATATAGACGATTTCTTTTTTTCGGTTCAAGCGACCAAACACGAGACATATCGGTTTCAAGAACAACGAAAAATAAACGATGTCCAAGTTCAATTTTAGTTGGCAAGCCCTCGGCACGAATGGCAAGAACATGTCCAATTTCATGAACGACTACAAAAATGAAGGATATACTGAGGAAAACTAATATATTATAAATCATTAAATCAAATAAAAACACATCATCGTAAACTGGAAATAAACTGGGGTTAAAGGCAAATAAAATGATACTACCTAATAAGATTAATGAATAAAAGATAGACGAATAAGTATTAAAAAAGAAGTGGCCTAAGCTTGCTGGTATCCATTCTAGGCCACCGTTGTTCTTCTTTTTCTCGACCTCTTTTGGAATTACATTCCCATCCACGATTTTGACAAGACCTAATTCAAGGAGATCCACAGCAAAGTTTTGCATATCCACTTGTTCGTCTGGATATCTTTCCTTAAGAATTTCCTCAACTAGGTCTAGTGGCTGGCCTTCATTCATCATTGCAATCGCCTCAATACAAATCTCAGGCATCTCATAAAATTCACCTGTGAGTTTATCCTCTACAATGAAGTGGTTCTTATCTTTATTTATTTGCAAAGGATATAGGCTGATCCTAGAATGTTTTGTTATGACCATATAGACCCCCATTTAATCAGGATTAGGGAACAAGATAAAAACTACTCTTAACTAAAATTAAAACTTAGGGAATAAGGCACAGAACCAACAAGTTGTTTTGACCTTTTTTAACTTACGGATTTTCATGACGTCACCCCCTCTCAAGTTGAGTTAATTTTTATCGTACGAGAGACTTATCGACCAATCATAATGGTTATGAAATTCTACCCATTTAGGGAATACCTTTTTAAAGAGTTCAACTAATTCTGGATCAAACTGAGTTCCCTTACCCTCTATAATTCTATTATATGCCTCCTCAACAGGGAGAGCGGATCGATAAGACCGGGATGAAGTCATCGCATCAAAAGCATCTGCAATCGAAACAATCCGTGCTAATTGACTAATCTCCTCACCCTTCAGCTGATCAGGATAGCCTTTGCCATCCCATCTTTCATGGTGAGATTTAATCACATCGAGGTTTCGATCTAATCCTTGCACCTTCTTTATTGCTTCAGCTCCTACGACAGGATGGGTTTTTATCACTTCAAATTCTTCTAATGATAGCCTTCCTGGCTTCATTAGAATTTGATCCGGAATATTTACCTTCCCGATATCATGTAACAAGCAAGCATAATGGAAGGAACTCAACTCATCTTCGTTGTACTTACCTGTTTCAATTGCCAGTACCCGAGCATAGTGAGCAACCCTTTCACTGTGTCCTCTTGTATACGGGTCTTTTAGCTCAATCGTTGCAATCACACCTTTAACAATTCCTCTTAACTGCTCATCATAAGATGTTTTATAAGCTAGTAAATAAGCTTGAAATCGTTTCAGGAGTACGTAAGCAGCCCCAGATATCGATAAATACAAGACAAGGGGAAGTAAAACCGTACTAGATTGCATGGACAATCCAATTAGAATGTATTTAATAATCATTCCTATAAATACAAAATGGAAAAATCGCTTATTTACAAACAGTGGGGTAAAGAGAATAATAAAAATTTCAACAATATTCCCAGTTTGATATTCCATATCTGATCCCACGTAATATACCGCATCATTCATTGTTGAGAGTACTAAATAGGCACCGAAGAATACATACTTGATGGAACTCAATCTCCCTTTCTTATTTAAGAAAAAGACGACTGGAATTAAAGCAAAAAGCAGAATATAGTATACATAGCCAAAACCAGGTAATCCCGGTTCTAGATTATAAACATAAGATTTATAGAAGAAGTAAAAAAATAGATCGTAAAAAACAGAAATGAGATAAAACATGATAAGAAACCACTTTAACGCTCGTTGCTCCTCATGTCTTAAGCTCGGGTTTAGAAATTCTTTTTGCATGTTTAGTACCCCAATACATTAAGATTTAACTATTTCTTTACTTTAAGAATAAAAACAAAACTTATCCCAAGCAAAAACGTCATAAATCGACAACTACCTCTATTATAAACCAAAAGTACTACAACAAGAATAGCCTATATGATACATATTTATTAAGATTTGATGAGATTTTTATTACGCCGGCAAAATTATAGTGACTTTCGTTCCCTTTTTAGGGGTGCTTGAAATTTCTAGTTTCCCATTATGCTCTTCAATAATTTTTTTCGTCACCATCAAGCCTAGACCTGTGCCATTAGGTTTAGTGGTATAAAAAGGTTCTCCTAGTTTCTCAACTTGTTCTTGAGGAATACCTTCCCCTTCATCTTGGACGCTGATGACAAATTCTTTGTTAGTAAATCGTGCCTTTATATCAATAAATCCACCATCCACCATTGATTCAACAGAGTTTTTAATTAGATTCAGAAAAACCTGCTTTAATTGGTTCTCATCACAATAAACATACGGCAAAGGTCCTGCAATTTCAGTCCGTAATGTGATAATTTGTCTAGAAGCCTGTGGTTCAATGATTGAAACTACATACTTTAGTATCTCTTCGATCCTCACCTGTGTTTTAGTTGCGCCACTCGGTTTTCCTAAAATCAGTAAATCTGAGACAATTAAATTAATCCGGTCAATCTCATTTAGCATAATTGGATAAAAATTTTCATTTGACTTATCTTTCTCTAACTGTAGCTGAGTAAATCCCTTAAGCGCAGACAAGGGATTTTTAATTTCATGTGCAATCGAAGCAGCCATTTGCCCAACTACCGCCAACTTTTCCTTCTGTTTACCTTCCTCATACGCAAAAATCATGCCATTTATATAAGAAATAAAGCGCGTTAACACAATCCAACCGAATAAGGCAAGAAAGAGAACTAGCAAGATTGGAAAAAGTACAGTAGCAGTGTGGAATAGCGCTCCATACATAATGTATTTAAGAACCAACGATACAGTTATAATCCAAAAGAAACGTTTGTTCACAAAGATAGGTGAAAAAATCAAAAATAAGACTTCCACAAGATTGCCGTTCATATATGGCGAATCCGTGCCCCAGTAGATTAATAGGTTATTGATAACATCTAACAATAAAAAGGCATAAAAATAAATATATTTTATTAGAAATGGCTGCCCTTTTTTAATGAGGTAAGGAACAATTGGAAGAAGCAAGAAAAGTGCTCCATACAAATAATAGCCCAACCCTTTATCAGGTAAGCCAATTTCTCCTTGATTATAAAACGGAAATAAATAATAATACGCAAAATCATAGCCTATATAAACAAAATAAAAAAGAAGAGTAAACAGTTTAACCGCCTTTACCTCTTCAATTCTTAAAACCTCTTCCCTGGTACCATCATTCATACTCCGGGATCTCCTTTGGCACTTTTTTATCTAATCGTAACCTATTCAAATCGACTTCAATATTAAAACAATGTTTCACAGAAGTAAAACATTGCCCAATCTAACCAATATATATTATTATATCTCAATCCTTTTGAATAGACGAATTACGAAACCACCATAATTTGCATAAAGCAATGATGGGAAGAGCGCAGGAAATCCCTAGAGAATTCCAAAAATAATATTAGTCTATTATAGTATTTATACATTAACACTATGGATGAATAAAGTGAATATTCCGTTTACAGAGGAAAGGTGTTAAGGCTGGCTACAGCTAAAACGATTAATAAAGAAGAACCAGCCACCAACAATGAAGACCAAAGACAATTGTATAAAAAACCGAGGCGGTATACGCAAAACCTTTTATCAATCGGGAGGTTGGTACCATTTTGAATAATATAAATACATAGAGAAACATCGATAAAGAAAGTTTTAATAGAATAAACAACGAAGGGTGGATTTCGTATATCCTGGCCATTAACGGATTTAATTCTGTAATGATAGCCATCTCTAATCCATAATATGTGATAAGGGCGTCTACAATATTTAATAGAGATAGATAATGAAATAACCAAACCATTTAAAACCCCTTCGTTTTTTTATGACGTATACAATCTTTATATAATACGGTTTTTTCTAAAAAAACAGACGCCTCAAAAAGGAAGCAATCTTTGCTACCCAGAACCAAAAAGACACTCAAATGAGATTAATTACCCCTAGCAGATTGGGTTATCTTTCGTAATGTCCGACCAAACCATGCATTCTGGTTCTGAATATAATACTTCTGAATAATCCACCACGCTGCTATAATGCCAATTGTATTCTTAATTAAATCCATAATGGATGCTGACCTATACGGCACATACATTTGGTGTAATTCATCCATCACTCCATAAAAAAAGGCCACCGAAAAAGCTATACCCTCCATCCATTTAGTCAATTCTCCAAAACTTAAAAACACTATAATGATTAATAAATAGAGAACACCAAATTCAAATAGATGAGCAAGTTCGAAACCCATGCCTAAGAGCAGAACCAATTCCATACTCATTCGTTCAGATAGTGCAACTCCTACTGCTTCAGGGTTAAAATGACTTGATTGAATCCAGATAAAGGCCATGTATGTGAAAAGTAGGAGTAAAAGGAAAACACGTTTTAATAGTATCGACATTTGCACCATCCTTTAAATTTTAAAACCAATACATAGAAAATCTGGCTAAAACCAAAATTCAACCAGATCTCCCATTTAACTATCAATTAACTTATTGCATTGCTTCTATCTGATTCTTTAATAGATGACTAAATACACCTCGTTTTTCGTTTGCCAGCTGCCCAAATCGACCTTTTTGAATCAGCTGACCTTGGTCCAATACCACAACTTGGTCGGCATTCCGGATTGTAGACAACCGATGGGCAATGACAACAATCGTAATCTTGCCCTTTAACCGTTCAAGAGCTTCTTGGATTTTTGCTTCATTTTCTGTATCGAGCGCGCTAGTAGCTTCATCTAGTACTAGAATAGAAGGCTTTCTTAAAATTGCTCGAGCTAAAACAAGTCGTTGACGTTCTCCTCCTGAAAGTCGAATACCCCTATCGCCTATCAGCGTATCCAACCCGTTAGGTAGCTTCCTAACGAATTCAGCAGCAGATGAAAACTCCAAAGCCTCCCAAAGTTGATTCTCTTTCGCATTACCACTAACCAACATTAAATTCTCTCTGATACTCGCATTAAACAAATATGGGTCCTGCGCTACGTAACTAACAGCATGCCTTAAAGGAAGCAGATTTTCAGTTGTTAGAGGTTTACCATCAATTAACAGTTCCCCTTGTTCTGGTTTATTTAGCCCCATTAATAAATCAATCAATGTACTCTTACCGGCACCCGATCTCCCTACTACGGCTGTCATTTGATTAACTGGAATGTTAAGATTTATATCCTTTAAAGCATAGACCGACTCACTTTGGTTATAGCGAAAAGAGACATTTCTACACTCTAATCCTTGCTGAATCGCTAATGGTCTAGATTCACTTCTATCCTGATTAAATTCCTTAGCTGCTTTGCATTCTCCTTGCATTTCAATCACAGCTTTATAGGAGGGAATCCTCGTAGCCATTTGTTCTAATGATGCTTGAATGCCTGCAACACGCGGCCACAACCTAGAAAATATTGCGATAATCAATAATAATTGACCAGCTTGGGCACTAAACATATTAAAAGAAAAATAAATAAAAACTGCGATTAAAATAGCTGAAGCAGCTTTATAGTATAATTGTGATTTCGTATTGAGTTTAGTATAGTCCAACTGTTCTTCCTGCATTTTCATAGTCACAGAGGCAAACCATTTCATCCTTGACTCTTCTAAGGTGTTACTTTTAATATCTTTAATGCCATTAATCTGATCGGTTACTCCAGCAAGGTATTCCCGTCCTGATTCATAGGTTCGGTTTCCAAGAGAAAGAGACCTTTTTAGGAACTTACGTGAAAAGAATAAAAGCAACAAACCACTAATTAAGACAAAAACGGTGATGTTTGGCGATAGCCAAAAGGCAATTCCAATCTGTATTAACGTAAAGATAATGGAAGCTACAAACTGTAGAAAAGAATGCGCACCCGCACTTGCCGTTGCTATTTGGGCTGTCATGATATTTAGAAGGTCCGACTTTCTGTGCTTAACGAAAAAACGCCAGTTTGCGTGAAGGAGTGCATCATAGGTTTCCATTCTTAAATGACGAAAAAATCCATGCTGAATGACTGTATTTCGAATTGTAATTTGTCGTTGCAAGACGGTTTGACCTATTACAAGGACAACGTAAACGACTAAGATAATTGGCAGAGCAAACGATGCTGGAATCCCTTGGAACAAATGAACAAATTCAGCTAAAGGAGTACCCTCTGCATCAAGATTGACAACCCCCGTCATATTAATCATTGGAATAAGAAATAAAATTCCGATCCCTTCTAATAAACTCATTAAGGTCATACCAAAAAGGTTGATATAAAGCACCTTCCCTGCATAGGCATGGAGCTTTTTTACAAAATATAATATCTCCTCCATCAGGATACCCTCCTTCTACCTAACCCTTGCTTAGTTGACTTTCTCCAAGCCCACAAGAAAGGACGTAACGGAAAATATAAAAAGTGTAATTTCTTGGGCAACGGCAAGGTATCCGCGTCTTCTGGATATGGATATAAGAAGCTTAAAATAAATAATAGCCTCTGCTGTACTGACATTAAGTGAAACAGGTGCTTTTTATGGTAGAAAGCCACATTTTCTGGGACGGGAAGAGAATGTAAGCTAACCATTCTTTCTAAGTAAAAAATTGCTTCCTGAGCCAAAAATTTAGAATGGTTCCCACGGATGAAGTTTTGTGCCTTTTCCGGGATGGGTACATTTAGCAATTGCGAGGTCAGAATAAGAGCTTGACCACCCACATGCAAAGCATTGTACTGTTTAAATCGTCTTTCCAATTTCCCCCATTGAAGATCCTGTCTTAACATCTGATCAATGTCCATTAACCAGCGGAGTCGAGACCACCCATGCCTTGCCCCATGTGTGACAAGAAAGAAGAACAAATCCTCTCTTTCAAGGTAATAAACGGGACAGCTAGTACTATTCGAGCTAACTCTTTTTCGTTGCCATAACTCATTAAAGCTAGGCTCAAATCCTGGACCTGGATTTAAGCGCCAGTGGATTTCAACTTTAATGGGCTTCTCCGAATGAAAATAAGTGACATGATGGTGACGCCAACGCCAGTCTCCTAAAACCGTTTCGATATAATCATCCTTTTCGTATCCCAAACTAGACAATAAATGATCGACTTGATTAACGTCATCTATGGAAACAAGCATATCCAAGTCTCCACAGGTACGGAGAGATAGTTCACCGTATAGATCAGAAGCTAAGACAGGACCCTTTAAATGCAACAGCCTAATGTCATTTTCCGAAAAGATATGACTGAGCTGCTCCATCTCGGCACTTAACTGGAGCATGCGAAAAGTATTCCTACGATATTGTTGATATAACAAATGAGTCACTTCATTAGGTATTCCATCTACCTTTTTTAGTTTAGATACGAGCAGTGGAAAAACTCTATGATGAATCGCTAGATTATAAAATTCTTGCCAATCTAAATCAGCCAACATTTCTTTATTGATTTGAGTAATAGCTGATTCATTCTCCCGTTTCAAAAACTCCAATAGCACACAAAACTCCTTAGGTAACTCCTTAAGATTCAGTTCCACTTGTTGATTCATATTGATCCCCTCAATGTTTATTGTGACCTTATCCTCTTTGCGAATTTTCCTACGACAACAAACCGCTCCATTCCTTCAGCTCCAGAAATATAAAATGGACCGCTACGCAGCCAAGCATGCGCAACTAATTTTCCACTCTCATCTCTTCCAGTTCCGAGGTAAAGTGTGCTATCAATCTTTCTTCGCTCCAACATTTTCATCGCGGCCATTGCTTTTACAAGACATTGACTTTCCCAAAAGGTATAACGGCTCGCAATATGAATAACCTCAGATACTTCTTTTAGAGTCGCTTTATTCTTAGTAAAGGAAACTGTTTCCTCATTTTGGTCACCAAGCGAAGGAGCAACTCGGGAGAACGGAACGAGTTTAAGAATTCTAGCCCATCCTAAAAGAATATAGGCTTCTAATAACATCATTTTCTTACGAGAGTTCATTAACAAGAATATTTTGAGCCTTCTAAATACCTTCATACTAATCCCTTTCAATGATTAAATTTTTCTCTAATACCCAGAACTAACTTTAGGAACTCTGCTGAATTGTATCTAAAATGACCTTGGTGAGATCATTGGCTGTAAAATGAGAAACTGGTCGTTGAAGTTGGAATAAATCAACTTTATTTGCAATAAGTGTAGTGGTGGCAAAATGCCAATCCATTAATCCGGCACGAGAGATGAGAAAGTTCCGATATGTATGTTTAAAGAGGGTGTGCAATCTCTCCAGACCTTGAATCGGTTGTACATTAATTTCTTCTTCTGTTGATTTAACTAGTTCAAAAATCCCTCCAAGTTCTAGTGGGGATTGTAAAAATTGAGAGTTGACGGGAACAGCAAATTTAGTTTCCCTTCCAAATAACGGTCGAAGTTGAGAGGATTCCATTCCAAACTGATCTAGACTTTGTTGCCACAACTTTTGATGGGGATATGAAGGTATAACAACTGGGCAGCCATCTTTTGAGAACTGAATTGGTATAACATCATCTGTAAGAAGTTGGTAGCCCTTCTTTAAAAATGCTGAGGCCAATGTCGATTTCCCTGCACCAGAATCACCTACAAATGCATATGCCTTGCCGTCTATTGCAATAACACTTCCATGTAGGGGTAAAACCTTTCTTTGCTGCAAGATGACACCCATGCAAGTGCCTAGGAGATATAGTCGGATTTGATCCTCGTCCGCCCCTTCATAGGGCGAAACTAGAATTTTATTTCCATTTTTAATTAAGTAAATCGCTGCACCATTGACTTGAAACATTACATTGTTTTCGAATACAATAATACTATTTTCGTTCTCGGCTAATTTAGACCAAGTTTTGGTTAAGTCATTTATTTTCACACTTACCTCCACCGTCTCCCCCTGATCTTGGCATTGAATGAATTCTGGTAATGGAATCTCACTTTTTACCAACAGGCCAAACCCTTTATATAAAACCTTATTAACGGTACTTAACATAATGTAGTCACCACCAACCTTTAGTCATTTTTTTATGGACTTATACTCGCCAAAGAAATAAAACTATGTTCAGAATATAATTAACCACTTTTTGTCCTTACCGTCATCACAGAATAATCCATTATTCAAGAAAAACCTTTATAATAAACAAACTGCTAGTATTACTCTAGTTTTTACGTTGTTGCAAATTTTGTTCATTAAATAGAACGTAAAGTGTAAAAAAAATAACCACTTTTGATATTTTATACTTTATTAAGAACATAATTATTTAAAATTTACCATGCGAGTATAGTAGTGTCAATCCAAAACTTTTCAATTAGCAACTTCACACTTCCTAGTCACTTGAAGCTAACGATAGTGTTAAATTTTTTTCACTTTCAAAATGCAAGTTACTAAGCCTTTCATATAAACCTGGCAATTTTATTAACTCATCATGAGTGCCTAATTGTACAACCTCTCCATGTTCAAGCACGATGATTAAATCAGCATTTTGAACAGTTGATAATCTATGGGCAATCACTAATGTTGTCCGCCCCTTCATAAGTTCATCCAAAGCTCCTTTAACATGAAACTCAGTTTCACTATCTAAAGCAGATGTAGCCTCATCTAGTAAAAGGATAGGGGCATCTTTTAAAATCGCACGTGCAATCGCAATTCGCTGCTTCTGTCCCCCGGACAATTTAATTCCCCGTTCACCAATTTCAGTATCATACTCATTTGGGAGTGTCATAATAAAGTCATGAATGTAGGCATCCTTTGACGCTTTAATCATTTCTCCCTCGGTTACATGAGGTCTTGCTATCATTAAATTTTCTCGTATTGTTCCGGCAAAAAGGAATGTTTCTTGAGGTACATTGGCTATTGTACTTCTCAGCTCAGATAGAGTGAAATCCTCCACCGATACACCGTCTATTAATATTTCACCAGATTGCGGCTTGTAAAAACATTGTAACAGATTAAACAATGTACTTTTTCCCGCACCACTAGGACCTACAACAGCCACAACTTTCCCTGCTGGAATTGTTAAGTTTAATTGATTAAATACTTTTTTTGTGTCTTCATAATTAAAACAAATATTTTGGAATTTAATAGATTTTAAATGCGGCTTAGCTGAAGTATGAAAGGGTAGTTCTTCTGTATCTGCGGGTTCCTCTATTACTTTAACAATTCTCTCTACAGCTGTAACCGAACGTTGAAATTTAGCCCATTGACCAGCTAGACCCGTCAAAGGATAGACCAAATGATTTACTAAATTTAAGAAAGTTAACAACGCTCCAATTGTCATTACGTTTTGTGAGACATAATAAGCCCCTACTAAGAGGGTAGTATAGAACGAAACTGAGCTAACCAAACTACCTCCTGAAGAAAACCAGCCTTGTAGGCTAGCATTTTTCAGTTCTAATTGATATAACTTTTCATTCTGATCAGAAAATTTTTTGAAAGAATGCTTTTCCAGTGTAAATGACCGAATTACTGAGATTCCGTAAAAAGTTTCATTAAGATGCATATTAATCTTTCCGTATAAACCATGTATTAATCGACTATTGTTACGAAGTAGCAATCCGAATACACCACCAGCAACAAGGGCAATAGGGGTAATCAGTAAGCAAAGTAAAGATAAACTAACATTAATATGATTAAGATAAATAAAGACTGTAATGAAAATAACAGGGAGCCTTAACAGGTTAATAAGACTATAACCAATAACTCCATCAAGACTATGAATATCATTTGTAAAATGGGAAATGATTTCCCCAGAGCGCATTTCCGAGGACTTACTAGCCGGGAGACGTAAAATATGACTAAACAAATAGTTCTTCATATCCCTTTTTACCCCATTCGTTGCAACAGTCTCAAAGTAAATGTCCATAAAGGAAAAAATAATATTAACTAGTACAAGTCCACAACCGACTGGAACTAGGGATATAAGTTTCTCAAAGTTAGCTTGAACGGCTGCATTTGCAATGTTCCCAAAGAAGGCTGCAAAAGCAATTGTTAGGGTAATATCAATTACTAATAAAACAAGAAGAACTAAATACGCCTTCCTGTGCTTGTTAATAAAAGGCCTTAATAAAGCAAATGTTTTTTGGATATCCTTCATTGGAAAATAAGCTTTTATATATATTTTTAGTTGCTGCTTTATATTCATATTGACACTCCACGTAAACCTATATAGAAATTTTTCCTCTTTGTTTTTGACCTATTCATACCCGCAACAGAATTAATTATCATCTACCCTAAACATGTAGATGCCCTTATAGACAAAATTGATCATACAAGGGCATGCATAAATTCATAAAAAAGATTTATTAATACTCACTACTTAAGAACCCAAATCTTTCCAATGCCCTTTTCCAAGTCCTTTACCGGGACCCATACCTGGACCTTGGTCATATCCATGTCCTTTGCCGTTGCTTCCGCCATTATGCCCCTTACCATTTCCATTTCCATTCCCCATAGTGACTTTGACGTCAAGAATTTCTAATACTGGTTTTTCCCAACATTTTTTCATTAACCTTCACCTCCTTTTGAACGAATTTTCACTATAACGAACAAAAGAGTAAAAAAACTGATATGAATACCTTACAATATAGACTTTACTACTTATAATATATACTATATTCAATTCTCTTTAAAGAACATAATTTTCGTCAAAATTCGACTTTATTCAAAAATGCCCTAAACGACAAACTAATAAAGGGATAATTTTTGAAAATATTTTACCGTAACAATCAATTTCCAAACATTATAGATAGCCATTTCTCAAAATATCTATCATCATATTTTTATTTGGGTAATCTGATTTTTCAAACTGATTAACTGTCGTGTTTGTATCATACCTGACCCTAATGATTGATGTTTGAAAACCCATGCCGTACTCAAAATCAACCAGTCCATAAGATGGTTTAGATATGCCGTCAAACGGTAACCCAACACTTCCTATATTCATTATCACCTTTCCGTTTATATAATGAATAAATGGCTTATGTATATGTGCATATACATATAAGTTTGCCTCTTCACCCATTATTTTGGTCTCTAGTGTATCTTCACATTCTTGCGGAAGAACCACTTCAAACAAGCTCTCTGGTGTTGCATGAAAAGCATGAATTTTAAATCCTTCAAACTCTAGTTTTAACTCAGTAGGCAAAGCCTCTAGATAATCTATGCTCTCTTTATCTAGTTGTGAACAAACCCAATCCCGCTCTTTATTCATTATTTCCAACGTAGAATCAGGAACTTCTCCCTTGTTCACTCCTCTGACTACCCACTCATCAGCATTACCTTTTATTACCTCTGTATTTAAACCACGAACTAGATCAAGCGAACGTTGGGGTTCTGGTCCCCTGTAGCAAATGTCTCCTAAAACGTATATCTTGTCCACATACTTCTTTTTAATATCCGCTAATACTGCCTCAAGGGCATTTGCGTTTCCATGGATGTCTGAGATAAAGGCTATTCTCATCTTTATTCCTCCCTCAATAAAGTTAAAATATCTCCAGAATACTCACGTATTCTCTAAATTTCATTAACACCAAATAGTTAATCCACCCTGTATAATTGTTATATCTGGTAGGAATATAAATATTTTACAGGAGGGGGTACATCCTAACGACCAAACTGGATATGTTTGGAATCAATAGTAGATAACCGTGCGTTACTTCTCCACAATACTCACGGTCGCTTACCCTCCCATGTCTCACCGGATCGGGTCCATACATTCCTTCGTCCTGCGTATCCACGAGGTGGAGGTCGGATATGCTCCTATACTGGGTCATTTGCCCGAATGGAATAAATATGCTCCGACTCTGCACTATTGGTGTTTGTCAATTGAGAACTTAGAGTACCTGAAGTGTTACTGTTTGATTATGCAACCTGCAATGAATTTTTTCTTGAGGTAACCCTTGTAATAGTTTGGAACCATCAAATTGGCATTGCTTTTGTCCAATGACGAGTAGAACACGTAATAATTTGCAACACAAGGCAATTAAAGACTGCTGTTTCTTCAAAGGCTTTTCAGGGCGTTTGGTGTAATAGTGATGTAAGGCTTTAAACGTAGGGTTATGTGCAACTAGGGGCCTTATGGCTAAATATAAGGCTCTTCGCAATTTACTACGCCCCCGTTTTGTAATGGTTGTTTTTCCTTTGTATCTACCCGAACTATTTTCACGTAAAGAGAGCCCTGCTAGATTAACTAGTTGTTGGGGATGTTTATACTTCATCAGATCCCCAATTTCGGATAAGACAGTAGTGACCGTAGCCACTCCTAGACCTTTAATATCGATCATCTCATTAGCACCAGGTATCGTTCTGACAACACCTTCTAGCTCATGATCAAGTTCTTCGAGTTGCTTTGTGTAGAGCTCCCATTGTTCAAGAAGGTTACTCATCTCCCGTTGTGCAAAGTGAGTACCAATAGTTAGCCCAATGCTCTTCCGAGCTGCCTCAACTAGCCTTGTCGCCCGTTTAATTCCAACACCCCGTTGAACGAATGGTTTCCATTGTCTAAGCACTTCTTCAGGTGTCATCTTCACAATCTGCGAAGGGAACGGAAAAAGCCTCAGTGTACAAAGGGCTGCTTTACCTTCCCAGTCTCCAAATACATCAAAGAACTCTGGGAAGTAGCGATCAATCATATTCTGGATACGCCCTTCTGTAACCATCAGCTGTTGAATGAGTTGATCTCTTAATTTGACGCCTTCCCTTAACTCGGCATAAATACCGTTTAAGAGATTAGGTACGGAGTATCGTCCATCTTTAATCAGCTGTGAGATTACTCTTGCATCCTTTGTATCGTTCTTTGTAGGGGAGTTGTCATCAAGCTCTTTACTTTTCTTAACGTGCATTGGATTAACTAAAACAAAATCATATTCCTTTGCCGTAAGGTAATAAGCTAGGTTCTTCCAGAAATGACCTGTTGGCTCAGCGCCAAATATGATGTGATTTTTATCGTTCTCTTTTGCATGGCAATTGGCCCATTCTAGTAATTGTTCAAATCCATGTATTCTGTTCTCAAAGATTAGACGTTTTCCAAATTCTAATCCTCGATCGTCTTGTGCCCGTGCTACATGCTTATCTTTGGCGATATCAATGCCGATAACTAGGGTTGATGGAGTAATTTGCTTGATTTTTTGATTTTGGGTATAATTCATGTTGAGTCCTCCTTGGGTATTAATTAAGGGTCCATTTTTGCTTCGAAGCTTTGGACACCTCGTATCTTACCAAGGGGCTCTTTTTTTGT